>LQAI01000080.1_pt1 | contig 42849 bp, 49 predicted proteins | sample 1535821 | NCBI WGS metagenome assembly LQAI01 (sample SAMN04331586, study PRJNA305678) | bioreactor metagenome | isolation source: bioreactor_5 inoculated with Wadden Sea sediment 1st replicate of a... | place: Germany:Bremen | reverse complement strand
GGCCGCCCAAAACTTCATGGATCCGGAGGAGCTTTAATCGGGCATGGTTGGATTCAATGTGATCCATTACAAGGGTATCACTCATGCAAACACCTCCTGCAGTATTTCTTCATATACAGAGATGGAACGGACCTCAACATCCAGGTCATCTTTGGGCTTCTGGGGACTGACCTTCTGTTTTGCCCGTCCCTTACTTTTTTGGTTGGGTTTCGATGAAATGGACTGAATCCGCTTACGGTTGATTTTATGCCCTCTACGTCTCAAAACATTGCATATTTGGCGGGTGCCATAAAAAGGATGACCGATTTTTTTAACCAGTCCAGCTCGATCTGAAGCTTCCCAATCTTCTGATACAGGCGCTTCCTCTCAATCGCTATCTCTTTGCGGTGTTCTGCCTGGATATCGCCGAATACCGGGGGAAGCACTTCTATCGCTTCTTTCTTCCACCGAATTCATTAGGTCAACATGAATGCCGAACTCAGAGGCAATTTTATTGGTTGTCTGGTTGCTTTTTATAGCTATAGCTGCCAATGCCACCTTTGTTTTTAATTCCCTGCTGTATCATTTCGCTTTAAAATGATCCCCTTTCTGGTCTCGGACTGTTTTTGTTCTATCTTATCGCATTGTCCAGTTTTCGGGGTCCACTTAGTTTGAATTATTCAAACTGAAGTTTTTAGGTCGTTACAACAAAAAGTACGTATTAATCGGATGAACTTTTTTTGGCGTTTTCCCGCCTATTAACGATAGACGCTCGTTAACAAGTATCATCATTTGTTCGGCTTGCGCTTTCATTTGTTCGGCGGCAGACGCAGATTCCTCCGCATTTGCTGCATTTTGCTGTATTGCCTTATCCATTTCAGCCACGGCTTTATTTGTCTGCTCTATACCAGTAGATTGTTCGTTTGACGCTGCTGAAATTTTACTCACAAGATCGCCTACTTTAGTAGAACTATCAGTTACGTCATTAAACGTATCGTTTGCATTTTTGACTAACTCTGTACCATCCTTCACTTTTTTTATAGTACCCTCAATTAAGATAGCTGTATTCTTGGCAGCTTCCGCCGTCCGCATAGCAAGATTTCTAACTTCATCGGCCACGACAGCAAATCCCGCACCAGCCTCACCAGCCCTTGCCGCTTCAACGGCTGCGTTCAACGCTAAAAGATTCGTTTGAAACGCTATTTCATCTATTGTTTTTATAATTCTTGATGTCTCATCGCTTGCCTTTGAAATATCTTCCATAGATAAATTCAAGATAGCCATATCTTTATTGGCTTTTGTTACTATTTTGTTTGCCTCTTGCATAAGTAGATTGGCTTGATTCGCATTTTCTGAATTTTGTTTAGTCATGGACGACATTTCTTCAAGAGATGAAGATGTTTCTTCTATGGAAGCCGCCTGTTCCGATGTCCCTTCAGCCAATGACTGGCTTGAGGAAGACATCTGGGAAGCTGCGGATGTAACTTGTGTGGCACTCTCACTTAAATTTTGGATTATTTTTGTTAATATCTTGTTGATATTTAACGTTATAAGAAGAACAAACAAAATGGATACCACCAAACCAACAATCATTGTTCCTATAATCACCCTTATCGCATTCGAATTTGTTTTTTTATTTCAGCGGCCTTTTGCTCTGAAGATTTCAACACTATCCTTCAAAATTGTTTTCAAGTTTGTTTCAAATGCATATATATGTTCTTTAAAGGGCCTCATGAGCTCATTACCCTCTTGAGGAGTAATACTCGTATCTGAATAGACCTTTTTTGCTAATTCTAAAAAACTATTATAGTATCTTTCATATGCATTTTCTTGCATTTTTTTAGCTTATCAATTTGCTTGCTTGTATCATTAGTATTTAAAAAGTAAATTTTTGAGCAAATCCATTTTACTATCTACTTCATTTGAGACCTTTTTGAATTTCTCTATATAGCTTTCCTGTTTTTTTTGTATCCCCAATATTCAGAAAAAAATCTTTTTCGTATCGTCTATGCTGCAACGCCAAAATGTTTAATTCATGCGCAATCTTCATATAAGGGATGTCAATTTGTACTGTAGAATTAGAACTATCAACTCCCTTTGATATCGTTGAGTAACCAACGTATCCTAAAGCTAAGGTAATAAAAAGAACCATACAAAAGCCTATGGCAATTTTTTTAATAATTGTTAGACTATTCCAATTCACTTCATGGCTCCTTCCTCATTGAATGCAATGAAAGCCCTGACATTGCATAAAGAAAGTAGAAAATAAGCAAAAGACTTGAGGCCCCCAATGAATAAAGGTTATAATGAGCTTACCAAACAAAAAAACAACCAAATCCAGGAGACAACTTCAAGTGAAATCCAATAAAGCACAAATTTTTACTAAATTCCACAAAATTCCGACAATCCGTTTTGAAGACCAGGAATTGACATCTTTTTCCGGCATGATTGCTTTCCAGCTCCTGTTCAAACGGCTTGCTCTGAAAAAAAGATTGAAAAGATACCTTCCCCATCTGAAGATATCTTCTATATTCGGTCTTCACCTGGTGGCAATGCTTCTTGTCACCCACTTGATTCCGGGTTTCAGACGGTTGAGTAAAATTGCCTACTATAGGCAGTATTAAACAGCCTCAGCCGCCATTCGAAAGGAGCGGGCCGTATTGGGAGGGTCTCCTGTCCCTGAAAAGCCCCCATGCTGCCCTTTCAAGCCGGATTTGCTCAAGATCGAATGTGGCGGTAATGACGGATTCGTCAGACCGGCCGGCCTGCGTTTTCACCTGGCCTTTGTGGTCTGTGATGAAAGAGGAACCATAGAATGTAATTCTGGAGTTTTGAAACTGCTCTGTACCAATTCGATTCGAAGCGACAACAGGAATCATGTTGCAGGCGGAGTGGCCCTGCATGCAGGTTTGCCAGTGATTTTTTGAATCGTTGGCCCCATCAGCCGGCTCCGATCCGATGGCGGTCGGGTAGAACAGCAGTTCCGCACCCTTAAGGGCCATGATCCGGGCCGCCTCCGGGAACCACTGATCCCAGCAGATCCCCACACCGATATCGGCAAATTTTGTAAACCAAACCTTAAAGCCTTTGTCGCCCGGGTTGAAGTAGAATTTTTCCTCATAACCCGGGCCGTCCGGGATGTGACATTTGCGATAGATCCCCAGGATGCTCCCGTCCGCATCTATCACGGCAATTGTATTGTAAAAAGCCTTGTTGCTGCGTTCAAAAAAGCTGATCGGAAGCACCACGTTCAGCTTTTTTGCAACTTTTGAAAAATGGTTGACCGCAGGGTTCTCTTCAAGTGAAGTGGCAAGGCTGAAATATTCCTGTTTTTCCTCCTGGCAGAAGTAGCCGGTTTCAAAGAGTTCCTGCAGCAGGATGATCTGTGCTCCTTTTTTGCAGGCTGTTTCCACCAGGTTTTCGGCATGATCGATGTTTTCGGTCCGGTTGCTGCTGCAGGCCATCTGGGTTGCCGCCACTGTCACCCCATTCATTTTCCCGTATCCTCCAGTTATGATGTGATTCCAATATGGACTAAACAGACATCGGCTGCTGCTGGGTCATACAATGGATATTCCCCCCGCCCAGCAGGATTTCCCGCGTCTGTACCCCGATAATCCGGCGGTCCGGAAAAATTTTTTGCATCTGTGCAAGGGCGGCATTATCCCGGGGATCGTCAAACAACGGCATGACAATTCCTTTGTTGGCCATGTAGAAATTGATATAAGACCCGGCCAGCCGGTCTCCTTGTTTTCTCAGTTTTGCATCTTCCACGGCATCAAACCCCTGACTCTCCGATTTGGAAATAAACAGGGGGCCGGGCTGATGGATTTTATGGATTTTAAGTCTTCGACCCTGGGCATCGGTTGCCCTGGTCAAGACTTCATAGGCCTCATTGGAAATTTCAAACTGAGGGTCGTTTTTATCTTCCGTCCAGGTCAGCACCACTTCCCCGGGGCAGGCAAAAGCACACAGATTGTCTACATGGCCGTCTGTCTCATCTTCAAAAACTCCTTTTTGATCCAGATGATTTTGTTCACGCCCAGAAACGCTTTAAGACAGGTTTCAATCTGTTCTTTTGTGCGATCCGGGTTGCGGTTTAGGTTGAGCAGGCACTCTTCTGTGGTGATCAGGGTGCCCTGTCCGTCCACATGAATTGAACCGCCTTCCAGAATCAATGGGGCATCATACTGTTTTATCTTTTCATGGGCCATGATCTTGGAAGCCACTGCCGCGTCCCTGTCAAACGGAGCAAAAATTCCACCCCAGGCGTTAAACTGCCAGTTGACCCCGCGGACATCCCCGGCCTGGTTAACAAGGAATGTCGGACCGGTATCCCGGACCCAGGCGTCATCGGATTCCATTTCAATCACGTTGGCATGCCCGGGCAGTTTTGCCTTTGCCGCCCCCAACTGTTCAGCGGATACGCAGACATTGAGCGGTTCAAATTCAAGAATGGCTCGGGCAATTTCCACAAACGCCTTCTGGGCCGGTTCCGCATTGAGGCGGTAGGTGTCGCCGCGTTGTGGCCAGACCATCCAGCAGGCTTTATGAAGTTCGAATTCCCCCGGCATCCAGTAACCGTCTTTAGCGGGTTGACTTAGACTATTCATTATCTGATTCCATAATTGAACGCTATTACAACGGCAGGATTTTGACACGCTCCTGCCGCCAGCAGCGATTTAATTTCCTCCCAGCATCACTCTTGGAAGCCAGAGAACAAGTTCCGGGAAGACCATGATCAAGACAAGACACATCCCCTGGATGATGACGAACGGAATGACGGACCGGTATATGTCCGCCATGGTGATATCGGGCGGAACAACGCCCTTTATCAGCATCAGGCAGTATCCAAAGGGAGGGGTCATGTAGGCCATCTGCATATTGATAATGTAGAGTACCCCAAACCATGTCGGGTGAAATCCCAACTGGCCGATAATCGGTACATATATCGGCATTGTAATGAACAGTATTGCCGTGTCATCCATAAACATGCCCAAAACAAAGAAGGTCATCTGTATCATGATGAGCACGCCCCAGGGCCCCAGCGGAAGCGCATGGGTTACTGTGTGGATGATTTCCTTGGCCCCCAGCGCATCATAGATCTGGCCGAATGTCATGGCGCCCATAAATATCCACATCATGATTGCGGTGAGCTTTGCACTGTCCAGCAGGGCATTCGTCAACAGATTCAGGTTCAGCCGTTTCTTGATCGCAACTGCGATCATACCTCCCAGGGCACCGATCGCAGCAGATTCCACCGGCGTGGTCAGTCCCAGCATGATGGTCCCGATAACCGAAGATATGATTGCCAACGGCATGACGAGGTGTCTGAGGCTTTTTATTTTCTCTTCCCGGGAAGGCCTTTCCTCCTTGGGTATGGGGGAGCGATATGCGGTTGAAGACTGCATCGGATGGTGATGTAGACAATGTACATGAACGCCAGGAGCAGGCCCGGGATCGCACCGCCCAGAAAAAGTCTTCCAATGGATTCCTTGGCAATAACAGCGTACAGGATTGCAATGCAGCTCGGCGGAACAAGGAATCCGAGAGCGGCTCCCGCCTGGATGCATCCGGTGGCGATCTCCTTTTGATACCCGCGTTTGCGCATCAGGGGAAGCGCGATCCTCCCCATGGTGAGGGTCCCTGCGGCTTCGGAACTCACAAGGGCTGCAATCATGGTGCATACACCGATGGTCGCCGATGCCAGCCCCCCCGGTACAGGTGCCAGCCAATACTGAAAGGTGGTATACAAGTCATCGGCGATTCCGGAATAATACAACATCATCCCCATGAAAACGAACATGGGAATACAGACCAGGGCCGTATATTTCACCGTGCTCACCGCCCCCAGATACCCCATTAACAGGGATTCGGGCCCCATAACCACAGGGAAAACACCATGGCGATCGCGCCCAGGCCGTAGCTTATCGGAAAACCGGTCAGCAGCAGCAGGAACATGCTGCCAAACAACAACAATGTGATCCATTCAATTCCCATTCCATTTCCTCCCGGTTATCGCTACATAAAGGTCGCGAATATATTTTGCCGCGCCGGCAATCAAAAGTAATGAAACCCCCACAGGTATGGCCAGCTTGAAGGGCCACAGCAAAGGCCGCCAAACAGACCTGGAATGTTCGTTATTGACGACGGAACTCCACCAGTCCTGCCAGCCGTAGAACACGATTGTTCCAAAATAAAAGAAAAAAAGCGTAAAAGTGATCAGGTCAAATACGGCTTTTTTTCGCATGCTGAACTTGTGGAATACCAGATCCATTCTTACCTGTTCATCGATAATCAGAAGGTATGCGCCGGTCAGCATCCACAGGGGACCGAACAGCAGCGCAACCAGTTCGCGGGCCACAGGGTGGGGCTTTAAAGAAATATCGCATGATTACATCGAAAATAGTGATCACCACAAAGCAGAGAATAAGCCACTTTACAGACTTTGCCGCCCCAGTCCCCAAGCTGTCCATAAACCGAACAGTCTTTCTTAATATGTCCATCTCGTTCCTATTTAATGTTAAATATGACACAGCCTCAATTGGACAGTGGTTTGCAGGCAGGCGATTCAACCTGAAAACCACTGTTTTACCAGCCCGTTTGTGTTACTCGATGCGTCCGAAGTCTTTCATTGCTTTCAATACTGCATCCGCAGCTCTCTTGCAGAATTCATCTCTTTTTGCAAAATCATTTTTGATCCAGTCAACAGATTTTTGGGTAATCAGTTTTACATCTTCCTCTGGCAGGTGGGTGACTTTGATACCATGCTTATCCGCCATGGTTTTCAGGGCTTCCTGTTCTTTTTCGGCATAAAAGGCCGCCATGTATACCGTATTGGCCTGTACCGCGTTCACGAGAATGGACTGTTGCTGGGGAGGCAGTTTGTCCCATGCTTTTTTATTGATAAAGTAGAAGGGGAAATAGGCGACCTGATGCCTGGGAAGGAGAAAACTTTTGGTTACTTCGTGCAGGGACATATCGAACATGGCTTTTGCTCCGCCGTATTCAACCCCTTGAATGACGTTTCTGGACAGAGAGGTATAAAGTTCTTCCGGTCCCATATAGACCGAGGAAGCACCGGTCAATTGATTCAGGAAAGTGGCATAGGGATCCAGAACATTGATGTTCATTCCTTTCATATCTGAAAGGCTGTTCACCTCTTTGGTAAACATCAGGGCGCCGCAGTCGTCTGCCTGAAAGCCGAGCACCTGGATGCGGTATCTTTTTCAAACGCTTCCTTGTAGATGTCGCCCAGGCCATATCTGTAAATGGCGGCCATTTCTTCTTTCAGATTTCCAAACAGATACGGCGCACTTTCAAGTTCGCCGACAGGGACAGACCCCATCTGATAATCCGGATGAGTGTGCCCCATCTCAAGCGTACCGGCCCCTACGGCGTCACAAAGTTTTTCAACGTTGACCAGCTCTCCGTCGGCAAATACCTTGATCTGGATTTCACCGCCTGACATCTCGTTGACGATTTTGGCATAATGTTCGAAAAAGTGGTTCTCAGCTGCACCCCAGGAGTGCTGCAATCTCCATTTTATCCCGGCGGCACCAGCCTGGAAAGAAAAAACGAGTACCATAAAAATCGCGAATGCCACCTTGACCAACCATTTTTTTGATTTCATCTCTTTTCCGTCCTTTTCTATTTGATGTTGTTTTTTGAAGGCGCGTTCCGATAGTCCTGGTCTTTTTGAATTCCGGAACCGCCCGGTTAATTTTTCCCCGTCTTTGAGGAACATGTCAAGAGCCTGGATATAATTTTTTAGGTGCGGTTTTCCCCGCTTCTGAACGTCTCTTCTTGTCCTCCCCTCTGATTTCCGAACGTTGAACCGGATTAATCCGAAAACAACCGGGCTTAATGTCCGGATGGATCCGGGTTAAAACCCTATCCCATATAATTTGCTGTCCGCGGCACCCGTACGGCTGCCTTAAGGATGGCGTTTGCAAGCTCCCGTCTTTTCTGATCCGGTTGGCCATTGGGTTGGCGCTGTTTCATCTGTTGTCCGCGAAGATTTTTCAAAATTTTGTCCGGTGACTTGAACACCAGGCGCCGAAATTACATTCACTGACACAGGCCGGGCTGCCGCCGCACAGATCACATTTATAAGGCATTCCTGACTCGTATTGCTCGATCATCCCATACTGGCATGCCGCTACACACTCGCCGCATTTTGTGCATTTGCTGATATTGATGGCAACCACACCCCGTTCATTTTTGATGATGGCCCCTTCCGGGCAGGCTTTCATGCAGTCGGCGTTCGGGCACTGAAAACAGACACTCGGAACGGAATACCCCTCATGGGCGAAATTATTAATCTTTATTCTGGCTTTCGAGGGGATGAACATCCCCTCCTTTACAGCAGAGCATGCGTAAGTGCACCGGTTGCAGCCTGTGCAGCGGTTCGGGATCGCCAAAAGTAATTTTTCCATTGATATTCTCCTTATCATTGACATTGTGTTGTCACTTGAGGTCTTTTCAAGCATCCAGAAGATCCAGTTCTGACAGTTTGTCCTCGCTGGGGATTCCATTTTCATCCCAGCCTCTGAGGCTGTACAGGAGCGACTTCATCTGCTCAAGCGCATCGATATCGAATTTACGGCCTTCGTGAGGTCCGTTTTCAAGAACTTTGTTCAGAAGCTTACTCGAGATCACGTCGTCGGAACTTTTGAATCCTGCCTTCAGGTTGAACAGCCGGTTCAAGTTCCAGATTCTTTCTCCGGCTTTATCCAGATCTCTGGCCGATACTTTCTTACCCAGGCCTTTGGTCAGGAAATCCGCCATAATGATGGTATCCACATTTCCCCAAAAATCACACAACCCCACGGAAAATTTGACGGCGTTCAGGTTTTGTTTGTCCATAACTGCCCGGCTCATCAGTTTAATATTGAACGGTTCATCTTCAAAAATCGTGAAGGACCTTAAATGGCAGGCGCCCCTTTCCGAAGTGGCAAATCCCAGGGCCATCCCATAGTTACCGCGGGGGTCATATGCCGGCATTTCCAGGTTCTTGGAATAGGCTGCTTTATCGTCCGCATGGTATTTTGCGGCCAGTTTCTGGGCACCCAGTGCCAGGTCTCGTCCCCTTGGTGTGGATTGAGTGGCAATTTCCTTGACAAGGGAAAGCATTTCATCCCCGTTTCCGAATTTAATGCCGTAATCGTGGATACCGGATTCTGTCAGATCCATTGCAAGACCAATGATATTCCCGCAGGACATGGTATCTATACCGTAGTCATCACAGACCCTGTTAAATTTCATGACAGTTTCAAGATCGGATATTTCACAGTTTGATCCGCCCAGACAAAGCGTTTCGTATTCAGGTCCTTCCAGGCGAGTCCCGTTAATCTCGGTAAACTTGCCGCATCCCATGGGGCAGGATGCGCAGGACCGGTCACCGATCTTGACGTCATCTATGGCATCGGCATTCAGATTCTGTCGACCGGCACTGACACCTTTGGTAAAATTCCGGGTCGGATGGATTCCCATTTCATTAGTCACATCCACCAGGATCGGTGTTCCCTGGTTCTTGGCCCACATGTTTTCATCCGTCAGCAGGCTGTTTTCGGTATGCTCAACCACTTTTTCATAAAAAGAGCCGATTTCATTGACCTGTACCCCACCGGTTCCCCGGCAGACAACCGCCTTCAGATTTTTGGACCCGAACAGTGTGCCAGCACCGCCACGTCCCATCTGACGATAGGATTCTGAGCCGATACAGGCAAATTCAACCAGGTTTTCACCTGCAGGTCCAATCGAAAGGGTTTTGGCTTCTACGTCGACTTCATCTTTGAGCCATTCCTCGGTCTCAAAAATCCCCTTTCCCACCAGAGCACTTGCATCTTCCAGTGTCACGCGGTTGTTTTCTATTCTCAGATAAACCGGTTTTTTAGCCTTTCCCGTAATAACAATACCGTCGAATCCTGCAAATTTGAGTTCAGGACCGAAAGAACCGCCGATATTGGTTTCAAATATGGTTCCGGTTTTGGGAGATTTGGACACCAGACAGGTCCTGGCCGAGGTGGGCACAAGGGTCCCGCATACAGGACCGGTCATGATCACCAGGGCGTTGTCGGCTGACAGGGGATCAATCTTGGGATCCACTGTGTCGTACAGGTACTTGGTGGCGATTCCCCAGCCGCCGATGTACTGTTCCCGGATTTCTTTGGGAATCGTTTTTGATTGGATGTCATTTCTGCTTAGATCGACATGGAGCATGTGACCGGCATACATGAATTCATTGGGTTTTCCTTTGGGAAGCTCGATGGATTTAAAACGTCTTCGATCCGGTTCAAGGATTCATCAAGCAATTTCCAGGGAATGTTCAAGGCCGGCTCATACCGGATGTTCTTTGCGTTGGTCAGGGTCCCTGCGGTGATCACCCCCCTCGAAAAAAGACCGGAAGCAACCTTGTAACCGATACCGTCGGTGTGGAATTCCATGCCCAGAAGAAGTCCCAGACCGCGCTTTTTGGCCAGGATACCAGGATAACGATCCTGCAGTTCCCCTAATTTTTCAAGAACGTATTTCCCTTTCTTTTTTGCCTGAGCGGCCAGGTCCTCTTCGAGCAGAACGGAAATGGCAGCCAGCGCAGAAGCACAGGCCAACGGGTTCCCGCCGGTTGTTGTGGTATGCATGAAGGGGTTGGGCTCCAGGCACTTCCAGATTTCCGGCGTTGCCATGAATGCGGACATCGGTACGACACCGCCGCCAAGCGCTTTTCCGAAACACATGATGTCCGGCTTGACATCCCAGTGATCCACACCAAATATTTCACCGGTCCGGCCGAACCCTGTCTGAACCTCATCTGCGATCAGCAGCACCCCATAATGATCGCACAATGCCCGGACTCCGGGCAGGTATTCATCCGGCGGAACAATTGCGCCGGCTTCCCCCTGGATCGGTTCAAGGACCACCGCGGCGATATCGTCACCCACGGCCCTGGCCGATGATAATTCATGCTCCAGGGCTTTCAAATCTGCAAACGGTACCTGGCGGATACCGTCCAGAAGCGGGAGCAACGGTTTTCTGAACACATATTTCCCCATGAGGGACAACGAACCCAGGGTTTTCCCGTGAAAGCCCTTGAGCATGGAAATAAACCCTTTTTTTACCGGTATAAAGCTTGGCCACTTTCATGGCACCTTCAACCGCTTCGGTTCCGGAATTGGCAAAAAACCGTACTGAATTTTTCCCGGTGTGAGCAGTGCCAGTACTTTGGCCAGCTGGGCTCTCAAAGGATCGAGCATTTCCTGGCTGTACTGCGGTGACCGGTCAAGCTGTGCTTTAACCGCCGCAATGATTTTAGGATGCCGGATACCATACGAATATAAACCAAACCCGCCAAGCAGATCGATAAACTGTCTGTCCAGGGCATCCACCAGTATGGACCCTTGCCCGGTCCATTCGGTAACGGCGAATCCGGTGGCCTCTGTAACCGATTTTCTGTATTCCAGGAACCCTTTGTTGATGTGGTCCCGGAAATTGCGGACCGTTTTTTTGGAGATTTCTTCCCTTGTCTTTAAAGAGATTTCATCTGTTGGCATATTGATGATATTGACAATATCATCCACTTCCTTTTTGGCAGCTTTGATATCCCGTATCTTGTAATCGTCCGGATGATATTCTTCCAAGTCTATCATTTTAGGTTACCCCTCCTTTATGGTGTTCTTGAGACGTGCAATAAATAACTACTTATTTTGTTTCTGAGTCTGCTGGAATCCTCTCGGCATCCCACCTTCTCAGTTTATAATAATCCAAAACCAGCCTTTTCAGACATGTCTTTTCCCCAGAGGTTTCGGGCATCATGAAACATCACTTTCTCGGGCGTGATTTCCACCCAGACGGGGTCTTGTGCCGCCCTTCTGATCGTGATGATGTCAACTCCCGTCCGGCTCAAGGATATGGCAAAGGTCTCTCCTGAGTAGGATTCGCCGTACCCACCGTTAAGGGTGATCTGGCAAAAACACCGTATCGGCATGACCCATATATTGTGGCTTTCCGAAAAAGATCCTGTTGCAATCATCAGATGATTGTCAGGTCCCTGGGGATCAGCGCCCGGAAGACACTTTTCAAGCATGAAATGTGTGACCAAGCATTTTCCGCATTCAGATCCTCTATGTCCGTTCCAGCTCATGGAAGCTTTCTTCAAGTATGGCCAGGCCCCGTTCAAGTTCGTCATCCGTGATGACGAACGGCATCAGTGTTCTGATGACATTTCCGAAATTACCGCAGGACAGGATGATCAATCCCTTTTCATAGCAGAGCTGGACCAGTTTTTGGCGTCATCGGCAGCCGGTTCCTTGGTTTCCCTGTCTTTGACCAGTTCCATTCCAAGCATGGGACCTTTCCCCCTGACATCCCCGATAATTTCAAATTGTTCCTGCAGTTTATTAAACCGGGTGATGAGAACTTCCCCAAGGGCCCTGGCTTTGGACAACAGATCATCCTCCACCAGGATTTCCAGGACTGCCAAAGCTGCGGCACATGAAACCGGATTTCCGCCGTAGGTTCCACCAAGACCTCCTGCATGGGGAACATTCATCAGTTCTGTCCGCCCGATGACGGCACTCAGCGGCATCCCGCCGCAAAACTCTTCGCCAGGGTGATGACATCCGGTTCAACACCCCAATGTTCAATGGCAAAAAATTTGCCGGTTCGACCAGCACCCGCCTGTATTTCGTCGATGATCAACGGAATATCGTATTTCTCGCATATTTTTTTAAGTTTGGGGAAATATTCAGGAGGCGGAGTTATAAAACCGCCCTCGCCCTGGATGGGTTCCGCGATCACGGCTGCAGTGTTCTCGGGCGCTACATTACCGATAAAAAAATCCTCCAGATGATCTGCACAGGCAGTATCACAGGACGGATACTTCAGTTTGAACGGGCAGCGATAGCAATAGGCATACGGCATTCTGTAAATTTCAGGAACAAACGGTCCGAAATTCAGTTTATAGGGTTTTACCTTGCTGGTCAGGCTCATGGCCAGCTGGGTGCGGCCGTGGAATGCATTTTCAAAACAGATAATCCCAGTTTTCCGGGTGGCATACCGGGCAATCTTAACCGCATTTTCAACCGCTTCAGCCCCTGAATTGGCAAACATGGTCATTTTGTCAAAATTTCCCGGCGCCAGCGTGTTGAGTTTTTCAGCCAGTGCCACGTAGGGTTCGTACATGGCCACGTGAAAACAGGTATGGATAAATAATCGGGCCTGTTCCGTGATGGCTTTCACAACTTTGGGATGGCTGTGGCCGACATTGTTGACACCGATTCCGCCGGCAAAATCGACATACGTTTTGCCATCCACATCGGTCATGGTGGCTCCCTGTGCTTTTTTTACGAAAGCCGGGGTTGTGTTAAACGGGCCCTGCGGAATATTCTTTTCTCTTCGTTGTACGAGTGTTTGACTATGCGACGACATTTCCCATCTCCTCAAATGATTGACTTCAACGCATAAAACGGCTTCATGTTTTACTTGTTTTATTTCTGTCGACCCGATGCACAACCTGGCATTGTCGAATCGAGAAACTTGACCCTTATCGATCCAAATAAAATAAAACAACTTCGATTGTCAACACATTTTTTTAATTTAAGTGCGAATTTAATAAAAAATTGGTGTTATTTTCGAATGTACGAAACTCGAACTTGTTTTTTACATTTTCCAATGATAGAAAACGGAAAAAATGTTTATCTGTAATTGCGGATTTGAAAACTGCTTATGAAAAACTTGGATCACAACGAAATATTATTATTGCGAGGAACATTGAATTTACAGGTCGATGATATTGATGCCCGGATCATTAAACTGCTGAAACAAAACGGTAGAACACCCAATACGGAAATCGCCAAAAAGTTGGAACTCTCCGAAACAGCCATTCGAAAACGAATAAGGAGACTGCTCGACGATGAAGTGATCCAGATTGTTGCTGTTGTGAACCAGGAGAAAATGGGTTACGTATTCAGAGGCAACATCTGCATAAAGACCGATATCAAAAAGACAGACGAAATCATACGGGAACTGCATCAAATTGAACAGATCTGGTATATCGCACATCTTACCGGGGCATTCGATTTTGATATTGAGTTCAGCGCAAAGTCCCAGGATGAACTCAGCTGGTTGATTGGTCACATCAACAAAATCAATGGGGTGCTGCGTACAGAAGTATCAATCCGGCTACAGCTTTTAAGGAACCGTAACGACTGGGAAAAGTGAGTGTATGCCGGTTCCTTTTATATCCTGAAAATCGGGCAAAGCGCACACTTTAAATAAAAAACATATCACCAAACGCTCTAATTATTTGAGAAAACATGCTTTATCCCCGACTTTTTAACATGTGCGTATTATTTTTATACGTACACCCTAAAGAGGGATTTTTGCATGGCTAAACCAATAACAGGAAAAACTCACGTCGGCGAACGGCGTGAAAAGAGTCCGAATGGCGACATTTACGTCTATGAACGGATTACACAGCCTGTGATGAAAAGACCAGAAGAACTTACACGGTCAATCAGAAACTCAAAGGAAAAATAAAGGCTGGAACACAAAAAATTGTGCCGACTCGTCCGAAAAAATGCAAAGGCGAGGGAGGCCTTGTCGATGCAACACGTCAACATACTGGCCTCACGGACATCCTGGGATGGGTTGGCAAGGTTTCCGGCATTGATAATGATGTATGTGCTTCATTCAGCGAGGGTGATGCGGCAAAGATACTTTCTATCGCTCGCTACTGGATCGGTTCCGGTGGCAACACGCTACCACGTCTTGAGAGTTGGCAGGCAATGCACCCTCTTCCATATCGTGAAGCGATCACTGAGGATGTATATGGTAAACTGTTTAAGGATGTTGGTCGCAATGAGGAAGGTGTTCAGCGCTATTTTTCAGCTCGGGCGGCACACCTGAGTCAGTCTCCTATGCTGGCGTTTGACTCTACACTATTTCGACCTACTCTGAAAATCAATCGGAGGCACGACAGGGATTCAACAAAGATGGCGACGGACTCAACACCATCAAGCTTTTGACTTTATATTCCGTCAAGGCTGGCGAACCGATAGCCTTCTCTAAACAACCCGGTAATATTCCGGATGTCATCTCCATTGAAAACACTTTGACACAACTCAAGTGTCTCAATCTGGAAAAGCCTCTGATCGTCACAAATAACGGCTACTACAGCCAGAAAAACATGATGGAATTCGCCTTGGGTAATGTGAAGTTTCTGACTCTGGTTGATCCGAATATTATATGGATCCGCGAGACGATTGATGCGCTCCGTGCAACAATAGCGGGTATGGCCAGCACCTGCCCGTTCGACACGTCAATCTGCGGAGCAGCTTCGTTCAGGATGCACCAGTTCAGCCGGGCACGCCAGCGATCACGCAACGGGAAGGCCGCAGGTGAGAAAGAAACGTTCTCGCGCCGCCTGTATGTGCATGTTTACTATTCTCCGTACAACGAAGCCAAGAAAGAACTCGCCTTCCGTAAGGATCTGCGACAATGCCATTACCGAAGCAAAGAGGTACTTCGGCTATTTCGCTCTGGTCAGCAATCAGACTATGGACACATTTACCGCGCTTGAAAACTATCGGCTGCGAGAAAAAATTGAAGAACTCTTTGCCGTGCAAAAGAGAGACTTGACGGTGCGCGACCGCGCACATGGTACCCGGACAATCTGCGCGGAAAACAATTCACACAATTTGTCTCGATGGGCTATCATTGTTTCCTGACGAAAAAATAAAGGAAGTACAGGCCAAGCTCGGGAAAAAATAAATCCGGAAAAACCAAATCATTTATCAAGCTCGAAAAAGGATTGGAAAACTGGCTTGCGCAACGCTCTCTCGCTCAGATCCCGGATTGGTTCGATTGCATTGAAACCACAAAGGTACAGACTGCCATGGGCAGCTATCGATGGTCCACCGAATCAGTGGCCAGAGACAGACTATTCTTGAAGTACCTGGGAGTGGATAACGAATAGTGTACGCTTTAGCCGACTTTCAGGATTTAAACAAAAAATTTCTCTTGACAAATATAATTTTAAAGATTTATAGTGGTCATACCATGGTCTGATAAGTATTGATTTCCGAATTAACTAAAGGCTCCAAATGGAAAAAAAATTAAAAGTCACTCAGAATAAAAATCGCGTTTTTGAAGATATTTTGGAATATTTCAAAAAGCTTTTTCGACGGAACTCTCAAATCTGGTGATCAACTTCTCTCTGAACGAGAGCTGGCCCTCCAATTCAAAGTCAGTCGGGCAAGCCTTCGGGAAGCGCTACGAGCATTGGAAATGTTGGGAATTATTTCTGTCGTTCCTGGGAAAAGTGCTTTTATTTTGCCGCCAGACCCGCATTCATTGGCAGAAATTTTTGGTATTGCGCTATCTCTCCGCCCAACTATTTTCGAAAGTATATTGGAGGTTCGAAAAATAATAGAATGTGAAGCCGTTCGATTGGCTTGTAGAAGAGCAACTCCGGAAGATCATAAATATATGAATAACGCCTTGATTATTATGCAAGAGGAAGCAAAAAGAAGCAATTCAGGGCAAGTTGCTGCACAGGCTGATTTCGAATTTCATAAAGGTATCATAAATGCCACTCACAATGATTTTTTAATTTTTTTGTATGAAGTTTTACATTTGCTACTCAAACGCAACTATAAAGACAGATGGGATTCCTTGTTGAGCCGAAAAAGCTTAAAAAATGCAGCGCAGATAGCTGCGCAATCACATAAGAATGTTTATGACACTATAGTTAAGGGGGATGAAATCAAAGCTCAAGAATGTATTCGTGAACATTTCAAGGTCTTGGATTCCTAATAGCCAAGCTTTTAATGCTTAGACGAATACTGTGTAGGTATATTTTTTTACACTAACTGGTCTGACCGCTATCAGACCCGAAAGGAGAGGTTATGAATTCCAAAAGAAAAATTTTTATGAAAAGAACACTGACCGCTGCAGTAACGGTAACATTGGTTGTTTTGTTTTTAGGAGGAATTGTGAATACCTCAATTGCTGTAGAGACTAAAAAGCCAATCATCTGGAAGGCGACATCTGCATATGGAAGTGGACTTATTGTATTTGAAGGCGCAGCTCTTTTAGCAGAGCGAGTAAAAGAGATGAGCAATGGACGATTGATCATTCAAATGAACACCGGTGGATCGATTGTTCCCTCTTTTTCAGAACAGGAAGCTGTATCAAAAGGGGTTTTGGATTTATGCTGCTCAAGCAGTATATATATCAAGGGTAAATTCCCATGTGGTGTCCTTTTTGGTGCCTCAATCTTTGGTGCCAAACAGCAGGAATTTTTGGCATGGCTGGAGACTGGCGGAGGGTACGAACTGTGCAGGAAATGTACGATAGAAAGAAATGGAATGTGAAAGTGCTCCCCTGTAATGGTCTGTATGGTGGTGAAAGTTTGGGCTGGTTTAAAAACCAGTCAAAACGTTAGAGGACTTTAAAGGACTTAAAATAAGAACCGTTGGCGAATATGGAGAAGTATTAACAAAACTTGGAGCGTCAGCTGTCTCTTTGCCTGCAGGAGAACTTTATACTGCTCTCGAAAGAGGCGTATTGGATGCTGCCGACATGAGCTTTCCAGCTGTAGATCGTGGGATTGGCTTACATGAAGTCTGCAAATACATGCTGTTCCCAGGAGTGCACCAAACCAGCGGCCCCTTAGAAACACTAGTGAACAAAGATAAGTGGGATTCGCTTCCAAGTGATTTGAAAGCAATTGTGAAAGCAGCTCTGAGTGAAGTTGCTGTCCTGGGCCTGACCAGCTGGGCAAAAGCTGATCTTGAAGCTATGAAATTTTTGAAGAAAAAGGTGTACAAACGATCAAGCTTGAGCCCCAGGAAATAAACAAGCTGCAAGTTCTTTTTAATCAGGTATTAGATGAGCGGGCATCAGAAGATTCTTTTTACAAGAAAGTGTTAGATTCAAAACGAAAATTTCATGAAGAGTGGAAAAAATATGAAATACTTCAAAGGTTTGAATGATTCTTGTTAGTTAAAGTAACAAGATTTGATTGCATAGCTGTTAACAAATTAAATTTCGGAGAAAAAAATGGAAAAATGGAGTGAACTTGGAGCGGAACTTGACACAATGTTAAAATCTCGCACCCCGTCTTTGGGTGTTAAATTGCTGAAAAATATTGACGATATACCTGAAGAAATTGATTCCATGGGCTTTACTTGTTCCGTTTGTCAGGCAGCTGGTACTGCCAGGTATTATAACAAGCAGGTAGCAATAACCAAAGAAGATGCATGGGCTTGTTGTGTTGGCGGCAGGTCACTGGGATTTTATGATATTGAAGAAGATATACTTAATGGCGAACGCAACCCTGGTTTCTGGGGGGAAGATGCTAAAGCTTGTGCCAGATTGTGTGAAGGAGACGCAATAGACGTGGGTACTTTTTCTGCTGCTATATTCTCACCATTAAGCCTTCTAACAATGGAGCCCGATATCGTCCTTGCATATGGCACACCAGACCAAATGCTAAGTCTGGTGTATGGAAATATTTGGCATGGGAAAGACAGAGTCAAATTACTTACCAGTGGACATGGCGGATGTTGCCGCGAATGTATTGCCGCCCCATACCTGAATAAAGAGCTGCGGCTTGCTATTACAGACATTGGAGAAAGAAAATTTGCCGGGGCTTATGATAATGAAATGGAGGCCGGAGTACCATATGACAAATTTGAGGAGCTGGTAAAAGGGTTAAGAGGTGCACACTCAGGAATTTATAAGCTTCCAATTGCTCCCTGGGGAATTAGGCCCTGGGCAGAAATGGCGCTGTATCGGACCGGATTGAAAGATCGAATAAAAAAATAAACGCTGATAGTCAAAACAATTATTTAAGTGCTTCCGTGTTCAATTATTGAGTACGGAAGCATCCACTCTGACCTTTTTTCTAAACTAAAAAAGGAATTTTTGTGAAAACTATCGAAAGAATAAGCCATTTTGCTAGTGAATTGAGCCAATTAACAGGCAAGGCGGTTGCTTGGTTAATATTAGTTTTGATATTACAACTTGTTTACGACACTGCGGCCAGGTATTTATTCAACAAGCCGACAGTTTGGGCCTATGACGTCTCCTATATGCTCTATGGCATTATTTTTCTTATAGGTGGAGCCTACACCTTGTTAGACGATGAACATATACGAATTGAAGTTTTCTATACAAAATTTTCAAAACGACAAAAAGCAGTTGCCGACATAATCGGGTACCTTATATTTTTTTTCCCTGTTCTCATTATCCTTTTGTACTCTGGAGTATTATACACTGTGGAATCATGGGAAATGATGGAACGAAGTACAGTGAGTTATTGGAGTCCCCCAGTATACCATTTTAAAAGTACAATTCCAGTGGCATCTCTTTTGATGTTGATTCAGGGAATCGCTATTTTTATCGAACTAATTATCAAGGTTATCAAAGCAGAGGATAATTCAAATGGAAGTTGAACTGTTATTAGCCCTGCTTTTCGGAGGGCTTCTCTTAGGACTTTTCTTAGGATTTCCGGTTGGTTTTGTCATGCTGGGAAGTGGTTTAATCGTCGGCGTCTTAGGAAGCGGGGCCAGTTTTACCCATACATTGATTTTTAGATGCTATAGCGTAATGACAAATTATGAGTTAGTGGCAATTCCTTTATTTGTCTACATGGGAATGATGCTAACTGTTTCGGGAACAGCAGAAAAACTTTTTTCAGCCTTTCATATTGCTTTGGGAGGATTAAGGGGAGGATTGGCAATAACAACGGTGATTATTTGCACCATAATGGCTGCCGCAACCGGGATTGTGGGTGCCTCAGTCGTTTCCATGGGACTTTTCGCCCTGCCCGCCATGCTAAAAAGGAATTATGATCCGGCCTTGAGTTGTGGCGCTGTCTGTGCCGGGGGTACGTTGGGCATTATCATTCCGCCAAGTATAATGCTGGTCGTGTATGGCCCAATGGCCTCTCTTTCTGTTGGAAAACTTTTTTATGGGTGCGCTGATTCCAGGATTACTCTTGTCCGTCTTATATATCATCTATATTGCCATTAGGTGCTACGTAAAACCGGAATTGGGACCACCTTTGCCCGAAAAAGAAAGAGATATTGAATTGAGAAAAAAACTGTGGATGATAGCCACTTCCCTGTTACCCACTCTTTTGGTTATTTTCGCTGTGCTCGGTTCTATTCTATTTGGAGTTGCGGCCCCGACAGAAGCCTCAGCAGTGGGAGCAGCAGCATCAATCCTTCTTGCAGCCTTTTATCGAAGTCTCACCTGGGAAGTTTTAAAAAAGTCAATATTTGACAGCCTGAAAGTGATCAGTATGATTATGTGGACGGTATTAGGTGCTTTTGTTTTCACCGGGGCATTCCTGGTCGTGGGTGGAGGGGAGATGGTGAGAACTGTCTTGATGGGCCTAAATTTGGGGCCAATGGCAATGCTTTTAATCATGGCCAGTGCTTTCTTTGTCATGGGTTTTGTTATGGAGTGGGTGGGTATAATTCCTATTCTTGTTCCCATCTTTTGTCCTATCCTCGCAGCAAGCCGCATAGATCCACTTTGGTCCGCAATCGTGTTTTGTATGATTTTACAAACATCTTTTTAACACCACCAATGGCACCAACTCTTTTTTATCTCAAGGGAGTAGCACCAAAAGAAAATCAATTTTACCAGCCATATTACCCGCGGGGTCATACCTTTTCTTTTCATTCAATTAATTGGAGTGAGTTTGATTTATTTTTATTTCCTCAACTGGTTTTTATGGCTTCCAAACTACATGATCAAGTAAAACGTTTGCAGGAGTATTCAAAAAGCGCTACACCCAATTAATTAAGAAAAGAAAGAAAGATTCAGGGCCGAATAAAAATCTTATTAAAAGCTTATGCAGTGTTTGTATGATTTTTTTCAGGAGAATCCGGTTTGCATTTCTGGCAGGTAATTTAACACCTCGGCAACCCTTCAAACATTACACATAGGACAAATTCCCCATAATAATTCTGGCTTGGAGAAGGAAAATGAAAATATTAAAACTTGACATGACCAATGGTAAAATTGATGAAGAAAAATTGCCAGAGGATTTTACATGGGGTGGCCGGGGATTGGTAGACTATCTTCTCACCCAAAACATGAACCCCAACAGCCATCCATTGTCTTCCGACAGTGTCTTTGTCCTTGCATGTGGTATGTTGGCCGGAACCTCAGCTCCCAACAGCAGCCGGATTTCAGTTGGCGGAAAAAGTCCTTTAACAGGAGGGATTAAAGAGGCCAACAGTGGTGGCACTGCCGGTGATGCGATGGGCAGGATAGGTATAATGGCAGTCATGGCTCAAGGAAAAAGTGAAACGCCTCAATTATTAATTATGACTTCCCAAGGAGCAGAGTTTAGAGATGCGTCTTTCGTTTCAGGGCTAAAAAATTATGAAGCCTGCCAGAAGCTACGAGAAAAATATGGCGAAAAAATCAGTATCGTTCTTACCGGGCCGGCTGGAGAAAGGGGTATGGCTAATTCCACTGTCGCAGTGACTGATATGCAGGGCAGACCGGCACGGCATGCTGCCCGTGGCGGTTTAGGCGCAGTTATGGGGGCCAAAGGTCTAAAAGCAATTCTTATAGATGGCAGTGACTCCAAATTCCGCATCCCTAAAAATCCAACTGCTTTCAAAAATGCTGTAAAAAATGCTGTAAAAACAATCAACTCCATGCAGATAGGCAAGGATCTGAGAGCCCACGGCTCAGCCATCTGGGTTAATCTTTGCGATGCCTCAGGTCAAATGCCTACCCTTAACCATTCCCACGGTGCTTGGGTTAAAAAAAATGCCATAAATGGCCCCGCGCTGGCCAAAATCGTGACTGAAAGGGGAGGACAAATGGCCCACTCCTGCATGCCTGGATGCATCGTCCGTTGCTCCAACACCTATAACGGGCCTGACAAAAAATACGTTACCAGTGCTCTAGAATATGAAACTCTTGCGATGCTTGGAGCCAACCTGGGAATAGATAATCTGGATATTATTGCAGAACTGGATCGAATGTGTGATGAAATTGGTATTGACACCATAGAAACGGGCAATACCATAGGTGCTTTAAACGATGTGGGTTTATTCAACTTCGGTGATGGCTTTAAAGCTTTAGAATATATCCGAGAAATTGAAAATGCGACTCCCATGGGTATGATTCTTGGTTCAGGAACAGAGACAGCCTGTAAAATTCTGGGAATTGATCGGGTACCTGCTATTCGGGGGCTTGGCATTCCCGCACACATGGCCCGTTCCCGAAAAGGCTGGGGGATGACATACGCCACTAGCCCCCAGGGTGCAGACCACACTGCCGGTGCCGTTGCTGAAGACCCTTTAAGCCCCTATGGACAGGCAGAGCGGTCACGAAATTCTCAAATCAGTATGGCCGCCTTTGATTGTCTTGGCATGTGTTGGTTTACCTTTATAAATGGAACTCATAATCTTTTATATCCGATGATCAATGCATTGTATGGATTGGACTGGGATACACAACGCTATCTTCAAACGGGAAAAGAGATGCTTCGCATGGAAATAGACTTTAATCGCAAAGCTGGTTTGAACTCTGAGCAAGGACGAATGCCTCAATGGCTTAAGGAAGAAACGCTTCCCCCACCAATACAAAATTTGACGTTCCAAATGAAGACTATGATAAAGTATGGAAAAATTTTTAAGAGGATGCACTGGCAGCCATACACGAATATTCATATGGGTTCCCGCGGTTGATCGGTAATATCTGTGAAGAATCTCTGACTTATGCCATGTTCTGAGATGAAAAAACGGTGGATGGCGACATGGTTCTCAAAATCAAAATCACCGGGGATTTGTCTGTAAAATAACGGTTCCGGTGAAACGAAGCCAGGCTCTGCTGGGGAGCAACCTGGCAAGGGATAGCCGGAAGCAGGGAGCATTGAATAATACAGGAAGGGGAAGCGGGGAGACCTGCTTCCCCTTCCTGTATTGTTCAAGCTTTCCTGCACATGCCTTAAAAACCCAATAAGGTGAGTAGCCCGGGGAAATCGCACCCCCAGGCCCTCTCAGAACCGGAGGTGAACCTCTCGGCTCATCCGGCTCCCATCATCCAGCCGAAGGCAAAACCCCCATCTGCCAGTGGACAAAAAGCTTTGGTTCGCGGCGTGCTATGCGCCCCAACCAGGCTCCGCCCGTCGTTGATGGAGGGACAGCCTAAAGCACAGCTTCAGGTGACCTTTATGGCCTACCTTCTGCGCCGTCGTGGCGCACTATCATCGCGCGAAGTGCATCCTTATGAATTGCTTTTTCCCGAAAAAAAGCATCACTGCCTGGTCAAAATATTTTTGTGAAAAAGCTGAAGATGAATATGTGTTTTTGAGACCAAATCAGGTTTAGGAAGCTGATTCAGTCAGAATATTTGGATCAATCTCAGATAGCAGAAAATTCAAATCAACACCATGGATGTCGGATGGAAATCTCCGAATATATTTGATGCTCAAAAAGCCACAATTGTAATGGATGCAGGGATTACGTCCGAAAAAATATCAAGTGGATTAGAAAAGAGGGGTATCCATATATCGTTGTGAGCCGCCGGCGCCCCAGGGAATTTGCCGAGAAAAAGTCGGTAATCGTCAAACAGGATAAAAATGGTAGTGTCACGGCGCAAAAGGTGATCAATCCTGAAAGCAATGAGGTGCTGTTGTACTGCCACTCTGAAAAGCGTGAAGAAAAAGAGCGATCCATCCATGAACGGTTTGCCTCCAAACGAGGATTATCATACCCTCTCTTTTGGCGAGATAAAAGCCTGCTACAGAACGGAATAATTGGATGCCCGGACCCGTCCGGGCTGACCCGGCAAGATTATTTCCGGGTCAGCCGGTCGATTTCGTCTTTGAACGCCTGTTGGAGTTGCCGTGCGACCGGGCCTGGCTGCCCGTCCCTGACCAGGACCCCATCCAGCCTGACAATGGGAGATATTTCCACGGTGGTGCCGATAATCATCATTTCCGTTGCCTGGTGAATATCCTTTTGAAATACCGGCCGCTCTTCCACAGCAATTTTTTCCGCGGCGCACAGCTCTAATACGGCCTTACGCGTAACACCGCCGAGGATATAATTGGACAGAGGGGCTGTCACCAGCACATCGTCAAACACTGCGGCAAAATTTGAATGGGTGCCTTCCAGCATGACGCCGTCCCGGATAAAGATGGCTTCCTTGGCCCCTTTTTCAACCGACAACTGATTGGCGAGAATATTTGCCGTCAGCGCGGTTGTTTTCATGTCACACCTGGCCCACCGGGTATCCGGCACGGTGATGACGGCAATTCCCTGGGACAGATTCTTCTCGAGGGCATCTGCATTAAAATCAGATGCAGCCCCGTAAAGGGTCAGTTCCGGTAATGGATCGGGAAAGGCATGGGTTCGCCTGGCCGCTCCCCGGGTCACCTGGAAATAGACCGTGGCCTCCCGGTCTTCAAGGTTGTTTTTTGCAATCAGCGTTTTCGCCACATCCTTGAGAAAGGAAAAATCGGTCCGGGACAGATTTAAATGACGGGCACCGGAGTTCATGCGGTTGATATGATCATCAGCCTGAACAGGTGGCCTCTGTAACTTCTCATGACCTCATAAAGACCGTCAGCAAATAAAAATCCCCGGTCGTCCGGAGATATCCTGATCTCGTCCTTCTCCATAAATGTCTTGTTAAAATAGGCAATCATTGTTTTCTCTCTTATGGTTACAGATTGTTGGGGACTCTGATCCTGTCGTATCAATCCGGACCGGCAAGCAGGAACGAAAGATACGCGTCTCCTTTTTCCGAGATGGTGGTACCGCCGCGCCCCGGTCTGACAATCAGCAATCCGAGTTTGTCCAGCCTTTCCACTTTTAGCCTTAACTGCTGCTGGGACAGGTGAAATCCTTTTTGCCTGAGGTTGTCCAGGATCCTTGTCCGGCCATAGGCTGATTTTTCTGCTTGCCTGCCCGGTAGATGGCGAGAATTTCTCGGCTCTCTTCGATAAATCCATGGGCAGTGATATCCCGGGTAATGGCCAAAAGGGTCTCGTCCCCCACCCGGGATGGATCTGCCTGGTTGCTTCCGGCTGATTTCAGGGCATCCTTGATCAGGTAATAGGGCAGATTCCGTTTATCCAGCACTTTTTTTGAAATGCATGCCGCATGCTGAAGGACATTGTAAAGTTCCTGGACATTGCCCTCCCATCTGCAGGCCCGCAAAAGGGCAATGGTTTCTTCCGGAACAATCATGTCCGGCTTTTTCAACTGTTTTTCAAGATAATCCGACACCAGGGCATCAAAATCCTCCATTCGCTCTGTCAGGCTGGGGACCCGGCAGATATGGCGGGTAATCCTGAGCAGCAGTTCCGGTTTGAATTCCGAAGCAGGCAGTTTTTCAAGTCTCCGGCTCGATGTTGTAATCAGCCGGACCTGGATATCCACGACGCCGCTGCCGTTAGTCCGGACGATCTTTTTCTCCGTCACTGCCTGGAGAAGACCGGCCTGGAGTTTTTCCGGCAGGCTTCCGATCTCTTCAATGCACAGGGTACCGTTTTCTGCTGTTTCAAACAGGCTTTTGTAGGTCTGGTTGCCATCCTCCCATCCGAACAGTTCCTGTTCCAGGGTCTGCGCGGTTCTTGCCTCGCAGTTTATGGATATGAACGGACCGCTGCCAACCGGAGAGGCATTGTGAATGGCCTGGGAAACCCTTGTCTTGCCGGTGCCGATCCATCCGTAGACATGGATGGGCAAAAGCGTAGCGGCAAGGGTTTCAGCTTCCCTGCGCAAGGCTTTCATGGCCGGACTTTTCTGAATCAGGTTCTCAAATGTGAAGGCAGCAGACGTGTTCTTTCGGATACCGAACCAGGATGGCCGCCGGAACCGTTCTTTACCGAAAAACGGCCATTTTTCAGACAACATCATCGCAGTCCGCATATAATAACGGGCCAGGGTGGCATGGGTATAGGGAATTTTAAAATGGTCAAACAGGGTGTATATCGTTTCAAGGCTGATAAACCGGAGCCCGATATCGATGACAGGTGTCCCCTTGAGCTGGGACGGAACCAGCGACTGCTCTCCTGCCGTAACGATCCGGTCAATATGTCCTGGCAGCGGTTCATTGGGATAATAGGGAAAAAAGGTATGGGGAAGTCCCAGACTTTCAAGATCCTGTGTCATCTCATCGGTGTTGGTTTCACATCATTGACCACCAGGATGTCCTGGCCGGCTTCCAGGGCAAACAGTTCCCGCATGTTGTAAATCAAATTTTCCCGCCGGGCATAGATATAGTGCCGGCACTGGGAGGCCATATTTTCAAAAATAGCTTTGAGCCCTTTAGAAAAATAAAGAACGGTTTCATCCTGGTCCAGGGGGTTCTCATGCAGCTCATTCAGCGAAACAACCCTGGCCGAGATCTCTTTTCCGGCCAGCTCCGTGATCTGGTCATGGATCATCTGTAAAAAAGTCTGCTGGAGACCGATGATCACCAGCCGTTTCATCTGGGTCTGCACCTGTCAACAAACGCTTTAAACAGGGGAAGCATCTGGTCATTCTTGTGCATCATCAACTCCGGATGCCATTGAACAAGGTCAATGGGCAAAAATTTATGTTCGGCCGCCTCCACCACGCCATCCGGCGCCTTTCCCGTTATGACAAGATCTTTTCCCGGTGTCCTGATGGACTGGTGATGTCTTGAATTGATCCGGATATCGCTTCCAAAGATCTTGTGAAGCCTTGAGCCCGATTCAAAACAGACTCCATGTTCCGTGTCAAAGGAAATGGTATCCTGGGTGTGTTTCAGGGCTGCCGGTCCGATCTGGGATGGAATATCCTGGTACAGGGTCCCGCCGAGAGCGACATTGGCGATCTGTGCGCCCCTGCAGATGGCAAGAACCGGTTTCTGGTCTGCCATAGCCAGTTCAAGGACCGCAAACTGGAATATATCAAGGACTTTGTCCACCTTTCCCAGTTCCGGCATTGCCGTGGCATTATAGAACCCGGGATCAACGTCATTTCCGCCGGGCAGAAGAATTCCATGTACAAGACCGACCAAGGCCGGAGGGATGTTTTTGTCCGGGGTAAACGGAATAATCACGGGGATTCCGCCGGCCGCCTCAACAGACCGGGTATAGCCCAGGGGAATCATTGTGGTGGGCATCTTAAACCGGTTCAAATCCGTATTTGCAATGATGCCGATAAGGGGTTTCACACGCATCTCCTATTTTGTTTTCGGGTCCAGGGCGGCCCTGAGACCGTCACCGAACAGATTGAAAACAGGACTGTCAGGAAAATGGCAATCCCCGGAAAAATGGTCATGTGGTCGGCCACGCCGATATAATCCCGGCTTTCAGCCAGCATGGCCCCCCATTCCGGTGTGGGCGGCTGGGCTCCAAGACCCAGGAAACTCAGGCTTGCCGCCGTGATGATGGAAGTCCCGATGCGCATGGTAAAATAGATGATGACCCCACCCAGGGTTCCGGGAAGAATGTGGACGAACATCAGTCTTTTTTTGGATGCCCCCACACTCTGGGCAGCCTTGACATACAGACTTTCCTTCAAGGCCAGGGCGCTGCCCCGGACTATCCTCGCAAAGGTGGGCATGGAGAAGACGGACACAGCCACCACCACATTGACCAGCCCGGGTCCCAGGATGGCTACAATGGCAATGGCCAGAAGAATTCCTGGAAAAGCAAACAGCACATCAGATGTCCTCATGATGAGCCCGTCCAGAAAACCGCCGAAAAAACCGCTGATCAGTCCCAGGGTCACGCCCACGAGCGCACCGACCAGTACGGAGGTAAATCCGACAGCCAGGGAAATCCGTGATCCGTAAATGATCCGGCTTAATATATCCCGGCCGTAGACATCGGTCCCGGCCGGATGATCAAGGTTGGCGGCAACATAGAGAGGCTGTAATCGGTTTTAAACGGATCATAGGGAGCAATGAGCGGCGCAAAACGGCCGTCAGCACCAGCAGCACAATGAAGACTCCTGCCACCATCGCTGTTTTTCTCTGTTTTAACTTGTGCCAGAAAATTGAAAAAGGCGTTTTCTTTTTAGTCATAGCGTTATTTTTACTCATACCGGATTTCCGGATTAATCAGGGCATATACCATGTCCACCAACAGGTTGATAAAAACAAAATGAAAAGAGTAGAGCAGAAGCAATGCCTGAAGAACCGGATAGTCCCGAACAGACACAGCTTCTATCATATACCTGCCAAGGCCGGGCCAGGCAAAAACGGTCTCCACCACCACCGATCCGCCCAGAAGGAATCCGAATTGCAGCCCCACCATGGTGATGACCGGAATCAGGGCGTTCCTGAACGCATGTTTCCACATGACAAGGGTTTCACTCACGCCTTTTGCCCTTGCTGTGGAAATATACTCTTCATCCAGAACATCCAGAAACGCAGACAGGGTAAACCGGGCCATGATGGCCGCAACAGTGGCTCCCAGCGTGAAAGAGGGCAGGATCAGTTCGGAAAATTTACCGGTGTATCCTGCCACGGGCAGCCATCCCAGGTATACCGCAAACAGCTGGATAGCCAGAAGGCCGAGCCAGAATTGAGGAACGGAAATGCCGGATACGGAAATCAGCATGGCTGTGTAATCCTGCCATTTTCCGTTGTAGATGGCTGCCACAGCACCGAACAGCACGCCGATGACAACGGACCAGACCATGCCGGTGATGGCAAGGTACATGGTGGGACCATACCGAAGACTGATTTCATCGAAAACCGTGAGATTTGTCCTCAGACTGATGCCAAGATCTCCTTTCAAAAGATTGCCCATGTAGGTGAGATACTGGATGGGCAGGGGCCGGTCAAGTCCGAGCTCCTGTCTCAACATCTCGATGGTTGCCTCGTCGGCATCGTCTCCGGCCATCATCCGGGCCGGGTCTCCAGGCAGCAGGTGCACAAAGGCAAATGCCAGAATGGAGACCACTAGCAGCACCGGAATGATGGAAATACAGCGTTTTATAAAATATTTAATCATAACTTAAGTCAGGCTAATCTGCCAGCTCGGCTTCTTCCACGGAAAAAGCACCGTCCGGCATGGGATAGATTCCTTTGAGTTTCTTGGATTTGGCCGCGACCATGGTGTCAACAAACAGGTATCCCCAGGGTGCCTGTTCCCAGACATAGTCCTGGAGATCGGCATAGGCCTGTCTCCTGATATCCGGATTGGCAGATGCAAGGCCCGCAGTGATAAAATCATCCACTTTTTTATCTGAAAAGAAACCGAAATTGGACATGGCGGGTGGAAAAGCATCGGTTGAAATCAGCGGTCTGGTTCCCCAGTCCGCATCCCCGGTGGAAGCTGACCAGCCGCCAAATGCAATAAACGGCAGCGGGGTCGGATCATCCGACCGGTGGCCTTCCAGTTTATTGTAGAAACTGGCCACGTCCATGGATTCGATTTTACCGGTAATGCCGATCTCCTTTAACTGCTGCATGGCCATTTCTGTGGCGCGCATCCGGTTGGACGCATTTGGGGTCAGGAAAACCACTTCAAACCCGTTTTCATATCCGGCCTCTTTCATCAAAGCCTTGGCTTTTTCAAGATCATAGGGCCAGGCAGACTGATTCTTATAAAACTGGAGGTTTGACGGAATAATGGAATCCAGCGGTTCGGCAGCCCCGCCCCAGGCAATTTTGATAATAGCATCTTTGTCCAGGGCATAATTGACGGCCTGGCGGACCCTGACATCACTGAAAGGTTTGTACTGGGTATTCATGACCAGGTATCTGGCAATGATGGACGGCTGTTTAATGATATCTATTTTCTGATCTTTTTCGGCAATCTTGAGCAGTTCGGCCGGCATGGGATAGATATAGTGGGCCTGACCCGCTCTCAGCATGGCCAGCCGGGAACCGTTTTCCGGTACCGGACGGAATGTAATGGAATCAACCTTGACCTCACCTCTCCAGTAATCCGGATTCTTTTAATTTAACATGGCTTCCGGAACCCATTCATCAAAGATATAGGGACCGGTGCCCACCGGATGTTTGCTGACATCATCGCCATAGGTTTCAATGGCCTTGGGGCTCAGAATCAGTGTTCCCGGGTGGGCAATGGCATTGACAAAGGCGCCAAAGGGTTCTTTCAGGTTGAACTGGACAGTATAATCATCAATTACTTTCAACTCCTGGACCGGTTTCATGAGGCTGGACCGTTTATATTTACCGGTCATCAGACGCTCGATATTGACCCGGACCGCTTCCGCATTAAACGGTGTGCCGTCATGAAAACTGATGCCTTTTCGCAACTTGAAGGTAAACTGGGTGGCTGCATCGTTGAACTCATAGCTTTCCGCCAGAAGGGGGATGATGTTCAGGTTCTGGTCAAATCCCATCAGACCCTGGCAGATGGCGCGCTCAATGGCACCGGAATAGGTGTCTGATGTGTCATGGGGATCCAGAGATTTGGCTGTCGAATCAGAGGCATAGATCAGATCTTTGGTGCCTGCATAACTTGGGGCTGCCAGCAGCATCAGCGCCAGCAGAGTCAGAATCACTCGTTTCATCGTTTTCTCCTTTTTAAAATTTGAATTTTTCAGCATCGGATGTTTCAGCTGAACTCACTGTCGGCAGTTACCCTGCAACAAAATGCCCTGCCGATACTTCTTCCAAAATATATTTTCCGGCGGATCGTCGACCCGTCTTACCGGCTGGGGATCTCTCCGGTCAGCATGCTGAAATTGGTCCGCTTGGACGGATCAGCCACCGGGATGGCCGATAGCAGTTTTCTCGTGTAGGGGTGCCTGGGATCTTCAAAGATATTCTGCCGGGTTCCCATTTCAACGATCTGTCCCAGATACATCACGGCAACCCTGTGGCTGACCCGTTCGATGACAGCCATGTCATGGGAGATGAACAGGTAGGAAAGGTTCATCTCTTTTTGCAGCCCCATCATCAAGTTGAGAACCGTGGCCTGGATGGAAACATCCAGGGCGGATACAGCTTCATCGGCAATGATTACCTCGGGTTTGGTTGCCAGGGCTCTGGCTATGGCAATGCGCTGGCGCTGGCCCCGGAAAATTCATGGGGATAGTGGCTGGCATGGGCTGCCGGGATGCCGACCCGCTCCAGAAGCTCTGTTACCCGGTCATCCCGGAAAGCCCGGTCTCCGATTCCATGGATCTCGAGGGGCTCGGCCACGGAATCCCCGATAGTCCGCCTGGGGTTCAAGGATGCATAGGGATCCTGAAAAACAAACTGGATATTCTGGCGCAGTGCCTGAAGTTCCTTATCTGAAACCTCCATGACGTTTTTTCCCTGGAAAAGGACTTCTCCCGTGGACGGTACCAGTTTCAATACCGAGTACCCTGTTGTTGACTTACCGCAGCCGGACTCTCCGACAATGCCCAGCGTTTCGCCCGGAAAAAGGCTGAAACTTACGTCCTCAACAGCATGCACCAGATGGGTGGGCCGGCCCATAAACGTTTTTTTTGAGATAAACCGGGTGGATAAATTTTTTACGGACAGAACCGGCGCCGCAGTATAATCCGCTGTTTCAATCTCTTCCTCGTCGGGCAGTTTTTCTCCTGGCTTCCGGTTCAATTCCTTTTCCATTTCCAGCACAGGCAGCGTGGCAGGATTCTTTCTTCCCGTCATACAGCCAAGGGTTGGAACAGCCTTGAGCAATGCCCGTGTATAGGGGTGGCCCGGATTTGAAAAAATAGAGTGCACATCGTTTTCCTCCACGACCCGTCCCTTGTACATGACAATGACTCTGTCTGCCAGTTCCGCCACGACACCCATATCATGGGTGATGAAGATGACAGACATATGAAAGTCTTTTTGAAGGGACCGGATCAGTGCCAGGATCTGCGCCTGAATGGTCACATCCAGAGCGGTCGTGGGCTCATCCGCAATGAGCAGTTGAGGGTTGCAGGCCAGTGCCATGGCAGTCATCACCCGCTGGCGCATGCCGCCGGACATCTGGTGGGGATACTCCCGGAACCGCCGGACCGCATCGGGAATCCGCACCAGTTCCAGCAGTTCGATGGCCTTTTTCTCCACCTGGTTTTTCGGGGTGTTCTGATGGGTGAGAAGGGCTTCGGTCAGCTGATTCCCAATCGTGAACAAGGGGTTTAAGGATGTCATGGGCTCCTGGAAAATCATGGACATGTCAAATCCTCTGATTTCACGGGCCTGGGATTTTGTCAGCCGGGTGATATCCTGGATGCTGCCGTCCCTTTTCTCAGGCAGATTCTGCCGGAATCTGTCCGGACCTTGCCAGAAGGTGCATGACCCGTCTCATGGTAACGGTTTTCCGGATCCGGACTCACCGACAATGGCAAGGGTTTCTCCTTTTTTTACAGAAAACCCGACATCATGGAGAACCTTTGTGTATCCGCCATAGGTGGGAAAACTCAAGGACAGATTCTCAATGGAAAGAATGTCGTCGTCGGCCATAACCGGCGCGGTGTCGATTGAATTACTCAAAATATCCTTTTCTTTCAAGCGTTGCGTTCTTCATCATGAAGCAGCCCTTTGCCAGAACATCCCTGATTTCAAGGGTGTCCTGGTCAAGCAGCAGCAGGTCGGCATGGCAGCCGGCACTGATCTTCCCTTTTTTTCCTGTCAGACCGTAAATCCTGGCAGGGTTTGTGGTGAGCGGCTTTAAAGCTTTTTCAAGGGCCATTCCTTTTTCTGTTACCAGGCGCCGAAGTTCAAACAGCAGGGACGACGGCGTACCGATTTCCATGCCTATGATGCGGCTGCGGTCGGCATTCCATTTTGGCAGGGAACCACCCGCATCCGAACTGAAGCAAACCTGATCAAAGAGATTGTTGTCATCGGCCAGGCAGGCAAAGTCTGCCGCAGAGATATGGCTGGCAGCATCATCGGGGATCCGGGATACGCAGGTGGCATCCACCACGGCTCCGGTTTGTGCCAGTTCAAGGGCCTGGTCCCGGGCCTTGGATTTTTTTCGGTTGATATGGGTCGGGACAAATATGTCCGGCCGGATTGCGTGGTTTTTACCACTTCAAAAATCAGGTCCAGCCCATCGGGATTCACACCGGTATGAACCGTGATGATCCCTGGTTTGTTGGAGATAAGCGCGGAGACCCGGACATCCGATGCCAGGGTTGCAAGATCCGCCGAATCAAAAGAGGGCCGCGCTGATCGGCCATGGCCAGCTTGACGCCGATCACAGGACCGATATACACGATATCCCGCCCACGCTGCCACAGATGGTTGGTGAAGGCAGCCAGTATGACCGGTCAGCATGTATGCCGTGATACCTTCAGCATTGAATGCCTGGGTTTTAGCATAAAGACTTTCCACGGTCCGGGTCAGGGCATCGGTTCCCAGAAGTCCCACGGCTGTTGTGACGCCGTTGGCAATATTCATGGACAGCTGCATCTCGGGGGTCCGGGTGTGGAATCCGCCTTCACCGCCGCCGCCGGTAAAATGTTGATGTCCGTCTATGAACCCCGGAACCATGATTTTTTCCGATGCATTCATGACTGTTGTGTCATGGGGCAATCTGTCAGAATGAATGGTTTTTCTATGGCCAGGATGACATTGCCGCCGATGAGCACATCTTTTTTTCCTAGTGCCATGGGGCTGAAGATATCGGCGTTTTAATTAATATCATGAACGTTTCTCTTCCTCCTTCGATCGGCTTTTGGGGAAAACCTACGGTCCCGGGTATTTTGCCCGTTCGGATTGGTGTATAAGATGTATGCATGAAAAGAGGGCCGCTGTCAATCGCAAAAGGTTTTTTTGTGTTTTTTGGGTTCTTTTGGGTTGTCGGGACTATGGCGAAATCAGACGTTTCTTTGCTGGACAAATTATCACCGCCATGTGGTGACAGCGAAGGCCTTTTCACGCACCGGTACCTACGTCTATGAACAACTCAGGCCCAGAAAAACAGGCTGTTCCACCGGCCGGTCCGGATGCCGCAAGGTCGCTTTCAGGGCAAACACAGCGAACAGGATCAGTCCCGCGGCCCGAAGCAAGGCCGCATTTTCCAACGGTGCCTGTGACATGCGCACGGCCAGATCCGCCATGTTAAGGGTTCCCAGAACAGCATAGAAAATGCCCACTCCCACCAGGTTGAGCAGGACATAATGCATGCCGGCCCGGGGTGCGCAGCCCACCGCCTCCATGGAGTACCAAGCCGTATGAAGACAGCAGCATGATCTCGAAAAAACTAAACATCCACCGGCTCAAAGCCGGTGGGTTTAAACTCGCGGACTGAAAGTCCAGCAATGCCGCTATAGCCGGTTTAATAGGATCATTCGATATCAAAATTGTCATTGGGATCTTTTTTTAAAGTGATGCTTAACCCAACTTTTCGATAACAGATTATAGAGTGCTGTAATCACAGGATTTATCATTCACCCGCCCCGCGTTATGGCACTACATTTGTTCAGAATTGTTTTAATTACCTGACCGGGGTTTAAACCCATCTCCAAAGCTTTATAAATTTCTTGTTGTCTGGGTTCGGGCCGTGTACTTTTTCTGATATGGACGGTTTGCCCATCCCTGGATCGCATTGAAACCGTCACCCGGCTCTGGCCTTTGAGCTGATTTCTCAATTGAGTCCGGCCGCTGCTGATCTGTGATTGTTTCAGCCGATATCGAACGCTGTGGACCAGATGGCAGGCCAGAACACTTATGAAAAGGTGGCCGGTGACACGTTCGGTTACCTGATGGAACACCGGTCGAATGCCCAGTTCCGATTTCAATGAACGAAATACGGCGTCCAGATCGGTTAACATTGTATAGGAATGCCACAGCGTTTTTTCGCCCGGATCTTTATGGGACGTTCTCAGGCAGTATACACCCGGCAGGTCCTTCCGAGTGTCCTGGACGGTTCGACGTTTCCAGGTCAGCTGGCCGGCATTGCCGGTCTGTTCATCTTTGACGACATCGATCCGGTGCGGAAGTGGAAGCCAGGTCCCGAGAATGGGCACCTCAAAATCTGCCCGTCGGAGGGAATTGGCTTCCGCTGGAGCGGGTTTCTTGCACACTCTTTTGTTCATGCCACCAATCTCAATTGATCTTTCCCATAATACATTTCAGCCGGGGTCTGTCCATTAAAACTTTGATGCGGCCGTTCATGGTTGTAAAAATCAAAATATTTTTCAAGGCCTTGCGCAACTGATCATGTGAAAGCTCCCAGGAACTGTTTTCATTCCATCTTAACATATTGTCCAGTTTTCGGGGTCCACTATAGCAGTTGGTGATCACATACCCATGGGCAGACAGATGGGGGTCTTTTCAACGCTGATGATTCTGGCTTTCATTGTCTGGGCAGGGGCCAGTTGATGGCTGGCCATAAAGATGGTTACGTCTTTTTCAAGGGTAAGGTGGATCAGAAGCCCTGCGATTTTTTCCTGCCATTCAGTGTCCAGAAAGGCAAAAGGTTCATCTAAAAAGAGCAGATCAGGATCAGCCGAAAGGGCCATGGCAAGGGAAAGCCTTTTTTTCATGCCGCCGCTCAAGGTGCTGGGACAACACTCAGGTTTACGGTCAAGGCCCAGACGGGCCAAAAGTTCGTGAAGGGAGGCCTTATCTTTTTTACGGTAACCTGCTACAAATTCCATGTTCTTCATAACGGTTTTCCAGGGCAGCAGAACAGGCTCCTGAAAAGAAAACCCCATGCCCCGGCTGCCTTGTTTCACTATCCCCTTATCTGGCAATTCGATACCGGCGGCAATGCGTAGCAGGGTTGATTTCCCGGTTCCGGACGGGCCGGATAAACAAACCATTTCTTTTTTCGTAACCCTGATATTGACGTTGGCCAGCACCGGGGTCGGGCCATAGGATTTGTATATTTTTTCAAGTACCAGCATCAATTTTTCCCATTTTTTCAGACCGTTCCCGCAAAGGCCGGATACAGAAAAAATCCATGGCCGTTCCTATGCCGATCAATACCAGTCCCCAGGCAAAGAGCGCTTCCATATCCAGCATCCTGAAGGCCCAGTAGATCCTATCGCCCATGCCCTGATCCGCGCCTAAGAATTCAGCCACTGCTGCAATTTTAAGGCAGGAGCCCAGAGCATAGGAAAACCCTGCCAGAAAATTGGGGAAAATTCCCGGGAGGATAATGTCTTTTATGACAGAAAAGGTTCCCACCCGGTGGACCCGGGCAAGTTCAAACAAACGGGGATCCAGGTCTGCAGCAGCCATGGCTGTTGACAAAACAGGGGTGGAAAAAGAGAGACCGTGACCACCAGGATGAGAACGATGCTGCCCGTACCGGCCCAGACCAAAACAAGCGTGATCCAGAAAATAGGCGGGGTGGCTTGAAGCACGGCAGCCAGGGGCATGATCATGTCCATGACGGTTTTTTTCCGGCCTGCGACAATGCCGGTTCCCATGGCTAAGCCCAAAGCCAGGGCAAGGGCCGCTCCTCCCCTGAAAAGGGTCATGGCGATATGAAACCAGAAATTTCGTGTGGCTGCCAGATGGAAAAGACAGACCATGGTGCCGACAGGATCGGGAACCAGGGCACAGCCAAACATCAACCGGGCCCCTTTCCAGGCAATAATGGCCAGGAGCAGAAAAATAAGTGGTCCCTTAGAACCCATCATTGTCTCCAAAAAAAGCCGTCTGGCACCGGCTCTTTTTTATCCGGGGCTGTGCAATAGGACATGTACTGCCGGATTTCATTCCGGACCGTCCAGCTTTTTTCAACCAGGAATAGATCCCTGACAAGGGATTCTATGACCAGATCCCGGGGAACAAAGGATTCAAAGGATGGGGGAAGGTTCTCAATGCCTCTGCCAGGGTCCCTTGCCAGGATATCAGCAGAAGCCAGGACCTGTTCAACGATAAAGGCGATCAGTTCCGGATGCTTTCGGGCTCTTTCTTTATGAACGGCCATTCCTGCAATAGGCATTCTGGCAGGTCCCCCAGTATAAAGCCCGTATACTTTTTCTAGATTTTCTCCCACCGTCAGATCCGGGATTTTTGAGACCAGGATGGTCACCAGGGGTTCGGGGACCAGCGCTGCGGCAATGTCTCCTTTGATAAATTTTGTAAAAACCAGCTGGGGTTCAAGCAGGCTGAAACTGATAGGGGGCTGGTCTGTACTTCGGATATGATCGAGGATGGGCACCGCCGGGGAACCCGGTGGGGCCACGGCCATGGTTTTGCCGTAAAAATCGCTGAACCGGGCCGGGGTCTTTGCGTTATTAAAAGCAGGCCGGCAGACCAGATAAAATTTTCGCCATCCCGTGGTGACCAACAGTTGAACAGGCGCGCCCCTTTGGGCAGCCCTGACAAACCCTTCGGTGTGACCCAGAAAAAGGTCACCTTTTCCCGCCAAGATGTTGCCCCTGAGACTGTCAAGATTTTTCCACAAGTGGATTTCAAGGTTGCATCTCTCCAGTATCCGTCCTTTTTTTACGGCATGCCAGAACGCCAGTTGCGGTGTGGTGGCGGAGCCTGAGGTGTAAAATTTTAGAATGGGAAGATCCGGATTGCTGCCCAGGGTGAATTGGCTGGCCACAGGTTTGGCGTGGATCAGGATGGCCCCTATGGCTAAAAGACAAAGGCAAAAACCAATTGCTCGGAAAAGAAAAAATTCTATTCAAGCTGAAAGAAAAAAATAAGTTTCCCATGGCAATTTTCCTTAAATACCATCCTTTGTCCTGGTGAAATAGTGTAACAAAATCCATGCCAAGGTGGGGGGAGACCAGAGACAGGAGGCTAAAAAAAGGAAAGGGGGCAGTGACCAGATCCCAGGCATCTGAAGTCAGGCCTTTTATGTTGATTGCAACGTTGCCACGCTGAAATTACTTCCACCCTGAAGCAGCAGGTTATGATCACTCCAACATTCAGGCCGCAGGTAAAAAAAACCAGGCCGAACGTTTACACCTTGGAAAAAAATGTGACACCGGAAATGTAAATTTAACCGGAAAAATATCGCCGGGGAGCCGCAGTACCATCATTTATGTACTGTTTTTGCATTCTGTTGAGGTTCTGGCATGCCCATTGCTGATGTGGATCATAACGGGTTGTGTAAATGAAAGAGTCACAAACGTGGTGACTTCTTTTAATATTTGCTGTGGGCTGATCCCAGGAGGACAATCCAGTAAGCCTGCGGCCGTTAAACCGAGGATGTGTTGCGGATTGGACCATATGTGTCAATGTGAACGGAATATAAGGAATATTTTATGGCAAAGATAATTTTCGGGTCTGGGACGGAAAGATCATTGACAACCGGGGAAAGAAAATTTTGAGATAGAAGAAACCCGGAATTCAGCGACTTTGATTCATTTAACCCGGGCAATCCCATCAAGGCCTTTTTCGGGCCTCATGGCTTTTTCATTTTTGAAAAAACGTCAACCTCCTGGATACCGCCCTCCAGTACATGGAAAGGGTGGCAGCCGAATCCTGCGGCAAGTGTACGCCCTGCCGGGTGGGGACACAGATTATTACCTCCAAACTCAAGGCCCTGACCCAGGGGCAAGGCACACTTGAAACACTGCAAGAAATCAAAACCGTGGCCGAGCATGTAAAGCTTACCTCTCTTTGCGGCCTTGGCCGGACCGCTCCGGTGGCGCTTCTGGAACTTCTGAACTTTTTCGGGGCAGACATGGAAGCCGAAATCCCGGAAAAGGAATCTGAAGCCGCTCACCAGCCCTGCACCACCTATGTCACGGCCCCTGTATCGAAGCCTGCCCCTCAAAGGTGGATGTGCCCCGGTACATTGACTATGTTAAGGACGGCAAGTTTACCCATTCTTTGGGAGTGATTCTTAAAAATACCCCATGGCCGCCACCTGCGGCCGGGTCTGTGTGAGGTTTTGCGAGCTTGCCTGCCGCAGGACCCAGGTGGATGAGGCGGTCGGCATCAAGGTACTCAAACGCTTTGTGGCAGACCATGAACAGGATATGACCGGTGCCGGCTTTTTTTCCTATATGGTTCCGGAAAAAAAAGATCCGGATCTTAAGGTTGCGGTCATCGGTACCGGACCTGCCGGAATTTCAGCAGCTTACCACCTTCTACTCAAGGGATATCCTGTGGATGTTTATGAGGCCAAATCCGTGCCCGGCGGCATGGCTGCCACGGGAATCCCAGAATATCGGCTGCCCAAGGCGGTTCTTGGCAAAGAAATCGGTATTATCGAACTTTTAGGAGGCCAGATTTTCTATAACCGAAAAATGGGCCGGGATTTTACCTTAAAAAGCCTGTTCGCCAACGGGTACAAGGCTGTGTTTCTGGGGGTGGGCACTCACCAGGCAAGATGATCGGAGCCATGGGAGAAGATCCTAACCATGAAGGATATGACTTTGGGGTGGATTTTTTGCTGCGCATCAATCACGAACACATTGACCGGGGCATTCCCATGCGCTTAGGAGAGCGCATGGTGGTGGTGGGCGGCGGCAACGTGGCCATGGACTGTGTAAGGTCTGCCCTGAGGATGGGAGTCAAAGAGGTTCACCTGGTCTACCGTCGAGGCCGAAGTGAGATGCCGGCTGATCCGGAAGAAATCAAGGCGGCAGAAGAAGAAGGCGTTATCTTCCATCTTCAGGTCAATCCGGTAAGGATCATCTCGGAAAAAGGAAAGATCACCGGAATTGAGCTCATTGAAACAGAGCTGGCCCAGCCCGACGAAAGCGGCCGCCGCAGCGTTACACCCAAAGAGGGATCAGAGTTTGTACTTGCTGTAGACCACGTGATCCCGGCCATCGGCCAGAAGGTGGAACCGGGCTTTGTTTCCCCGGACAAGGACGGCGTGGCCTTTACCCGTTGGGGCACCATTGACGTGGTGGGCGACACCCTCATGACCACCCACAAGGGCGTATTTGCCGGGGGTGATTGTGTCACAGGGCCTGCCACCCTGGTTCAGGCCATGGCTCAGGGAGAAAAGGGTGCAAGGAACATCGATGATTACCTTACCCGGGGCAGGGTCCGTTTTTATTCCGAAGACCGGATGAGCGCCCTGGTCTCCCATGTTCAGCCCATGGTTGATCCAGGCCTTGCCATTCCCGTGAAGCACGAATACCGGGTGAAGATCAAGGAACTGGATCCTGAGATCCGACGACAGATCTTTGAAGAGGTTGAAAAGCCCATTTCCGTGGAAGAGGCCTATCACGAGGCCCATCGGTGTATGCGCTGCTACCAGATCTATTCCGTAATTACAGAGCAATAGGGGAGAGGCATCATGATAGGTACGATTAACGGCAAACCTGTAGAATTCAAAGAGGACCAGACCATATTGAGTGTAGCCAGGGAAAACGGCCATTTCATCCCCACCTTGTGCGAAATGGCGGATATCAGTCATACGCCGGGCACCTGCCGGGTCTGTCTGGTGGATATTAAACGAAAAAACGATCCCGGCCATCATATTGTCACTTCCTGCAACACACCCATGGAAGAGGGCATGACCGTGATGACCCGGACGCCCAAGGTCCGGCAGATGCAGCGGCTCCAGGTGGAGCTGCTTTTAGCCGACCACAATCAGGACTGCGCTTCCTGCATCCGCCACGGCAACTGCGAACTCCAGGATGTGGCCCAGTTCGTGGGACTTCAGCAGACCCGGTACCATTATCCACATTTTTACCTCCAGCGCTCCAGGGAAGACAGTTCGCCCTGTGTGGCCAGGGATATGAGCAAATGCATCCGCTGTTTCAGGTGTGTGACCGTATGCCGGGAAATCCAGGGGGTGGATACCCTGGTGATCACGGAAAAAGGACTTTGCACCGAGATCAGCATCCGGGACAACCTGCCCCTGAAAGAGTCTGACTGCGTGGGCTGTGGCCAGTGCATTCTGGTCTGCCCTGTGGGAGCCCTGGCAGAAAAGAACGACATTGAAACAGTGCTGGATTTTCTCTATGACCCATCCGTGGCCACGGTGTTCCAGTTTGCCCCGGCCATACGGACGGCCCTTGGCGAGGAATTCGGCATGCCGCCCGGGGCTAACCTTGAGGGAAAAATCATTACCTCTTTAAAAAAATTGGGGGCAGATATAGTCCTTGACACCAACTTTGCCGCAGACATAGTCATTATGGAAGAGGGGCACGAATTACTCCATCGGATAAGGCAAAAAGGGGTGATGCCCATGTTCACCTCCTGCTGTCCGGCCTGGATTTCGTTTGTAGAGAAGAATTATCCTGAAATGCGGGATCATCTTTCCACAACCAAATCCCCCCAGCAGTGTTTCGGGGCCATGGCCAAAACCTATCTGGCCGATAACATGGAAATTGATCCGGGCAAAATGAGAGTGGTTTCCATCATGCCGTGCACCGCCAAAAAAGGCGAGGCCAAACGGAGAGAGCATACCGTCAACGGAGTCCGGGAGGTAGATGCCGTGCTGACCACCCGGGAGTTTGCAAGGCTGCTCAGGCGGGAGGGAATCGATCCTGGCAAGCTGGAACCGTCAGATTTTGATAATCCATGGATGGGAAACTACTCCGGGGCTGCCGTAATTTTCGGCACCACCGGCGGGGTCATGGAAGCAGCTGTAAGAACGGTTCACAAGGTGGTGACCGGCGAAGAGCTGCCTGACATCACCTTTGAGGCAGTCCGGGGCATGGACCATATTCGGGAAGCCCAGGTGGATTTAGGGCCTGAAGCCGGCAAGGTCAAAGTGGCCGTAGTTCATACCCTTAAGGCAGCGGCCAAGGTTTTGGATGCGCTCAAGGACGGTACAGCCGACTATGCCTTTGTGGAGGTCATGTCCTGTCCGGGCGGATGCATGGGAGGGGGGGACAGCCCCGAAGCAAGCAGGCCTACCAGGCGGCAGCCTCCCACCGCCGGCAGGGACTTTACGGAATTGACATGGAATCAAAAATCCGCCAATCCCATAACAACCCCCAAATTCGGAAGTTGTATGCGGATTATCTGGAAAAACCCCTGGGCCACAAATCCCACCGCCTGCTTCATACAGCATACCAGGACAGAAAACGCCTGGTCAACATACCATGAAGGAAATCTGGCAGGAGATTGAGGAGAGGGTCTGAAAGCAGCATAATTCTGCTGCGGTGTTGACTCGGAAAAATGTATGAAATCACTGCTTAATAAGTGTGGCTAAAGCCGGTTAATGTAAAAAATTAACCGGTTTTTTATTTTCTATTCCAATGGGGTGGTGCCGGCGGCATGGCAGCCTTTTTTTCCTTTTCAGGGCAAGCAGGGGTTGCTCCCCCCAGCCCCCTTGAAATATGCAAGGCTTGCATCGGTCAGAAAGGTATTGTCCTTGGCTTTGGTAAATTCAAACTTCCGATTAACAGTTTCGGTGAAGCAGAGTCAGGATGTCCTGGGGAGGAAACCTGACAAGGGATAGCCGGGAGCAGGTGGCATTGAATAATGTGCCGGGGGGAACAGGAGAGATCTTGCTTCCCCAAATTAATACTTTGTGGATGAAGGTGATTTGCGAATTTCGATAATCGGCGTAATTTTCAATTTTGCCAATGTTTCTTCCGTAGGTATACCGTCAGGATTAAACCCCTTATTTTATAATATTTTTTAAGCATAGAGTCTAATGGAACAGTCCTGTCTTCTGCATCACACCCTCGCCCTTCATTCAACATACGGCCAGGCAGGGTGTCATCTTTTTTGGAAATTCCTTCTCTCGTGTTCATGTATCTTTCAAGCACATGAACTCTTTCTCCAGCTTTTAAGAATTCAGAGTTGGAAATGGAAATTCCGGTCACGGCTGTCCAAGTTTTAGTGTAAAGGCTGAAATCCACTAAGCGGACAGCCACCGCCGGAAGGTATTGCATAAGTAAGGCCAATATGAGATTTGGAGTATATTTTGATAAAGGAGGTTCAAAGGTATATGAGTACATTGTGAACTGGCATATCTGAAGAGAATTGATGCAACATGTCAAGTTTTCAAAAAATCGTACGAATTCCGGTTTTGCCAGGGTGGTGTCGGGTTTTAACAATTTAAAATAGATTTCCATTGCAACC
>LQAI01000079.1_pt1 | contig 43693 bp, 62 predicted proteins | sample 1535821 | NCBI WGS metagenome assembly LQAI01 (sample SAMN04331586, study PRJNA305678) | bioreactor metagenome | isolation source: bioreactor_5 inoculated with Wadden Sea sediment 1st replicate of a... | place: Germany:Bremen | reverse complement strand
GGGACGAGAGGGGAGTGTTCTCCGGGATGGAGAGGGTTCCCTGGTAGTCAGGTCGATGATGAGGGCGGCCTGCCCCGGGGAAATGTATTCGCTTCCGGAATGGTGCAGGATGTCGTCGGTGGCGTCGCCGTCGGTGAAGTGACAGCCGGTGAGGGGGAAGACCCCGGGCCGGGGTAGAACACCTCGATGAACTCTTCTTCGGTTTCGATGACCGGGTTGGCCATTACTTCGGTTATTCGGGGATTGACACCGCCCCCGGTGGTGAAATGGAGCCGGGTTTCGCCGGTGGGGGTTTCACATACCGCCGGGTACCACTGCGGGGGGGCGGTGAAGAAGACCGAAAGGGTGTCGGTGGTTCCCGGGGCAAGACCCTCGGCGGGAATGGACAGGAGCAGTTCCGAGGCTTGCGCCGTTGAGTCTCCGTTGGCGTCGATGAAAAGGCAAATGCTGCCCGAGGGCGTCACCGTTCCCCAGCAGGAGACCGTGGCGGTGAGCCAGACCCTGTTCCGGGGTCGGGGTCGGGGTTGCTTAGAAACAGGGAATCGGTGGTTATCAAGAATGTGTCAGGGGGGCATCCGGTGGCCCCCCGGTGTTGGTTCCCCGGCGAACCAGGCCATCTCGCAGTCTGGCATGTTCTGGGGATACCTGAAGAGGGTGAGGCCTGTACCCGGATCGAAGGGGATGGAATCCTGGCCGTTATCGTCGCGCTGCTGCCAGTTCTCCCCGTTTAACGGTGTGCCGAAGGTGGAAAGAACGCTGGCGGGGGAAGTGCCGGATGAGTCGAACAGGGTGAGGGGATCGGAGGACGCCGCCAGGCCGTTGCATATGGCGTGGTCGGAGGTGGTGAGGATCACCGTTCCCGGCTGGAAGGTAAGCCAGGGATCCCCGGGGTAGTCTTCCTCGAGGAGGACGGCGTAGCCCCATGGCGGGATGAGGGTGGTCTCGGTTATGACATCCCCCTGGGGGAATACCCCGGACCAGCCGAACAAACCGTCGAGGGCATCGCCGTCGGTTATGGTGAAGCCCAGGACATTCAGAGTGTCCGGGGAGTTGTTCCAGATCTCCACGAACTCGCCGCAGGTGTCCACGGGGGGTTGGCACAGACCTCGGAAATGACCGCCAGGCCGTTCAGTGCTGCAAGGACGAGAAATAGAGCTTCCATATGTTGAGCTACCGACACGGGAAGGTTTTTTCAAGGGGTCTAAGGAAGGAAGAGGTTCTCCAGTTCACTGAAACGGTCCACACAGTGATCGGGATTTGATGCCAGAAGCCTTTCGCGGGAATGTGAACCCGTTGTGACGGCTATGCTCACGGCGCCCAGGTGGGCGGCTGTTTCAATGTCGAGGACGGTGTCACCGATTACATACAGGGTATCGAATTCCCTTCCAGTGATTTCCCTTGCCCTTCTGAGGGCGGTGTCGGCTATATCGAACCTTTTCAGTCCGTCCTCGCCGTAGCCCCCGGTGAGGAAGCAGTTCCACAGGCCTATCTTCTCCAGCTTGCAGCGGGCCCCCAGGGAGAGTTCGCCGGTGATAAGGGCCATGGGCCACCCCCTGGAACGAAGTGCGCGAACGAATGGAACCGCATCTGCGCTGGCTCTCCAGACATCTGTTTTTGCAAAGACAGTCAGCTCTTCAGCGTACAGTTCCATGAACTCGTCCCACTTCTTTGGGCTGTACTTCTGGCCATGCCTCTCCAGAACCTCGATGAGAACATCCCTGTCTGAACGGGCGGAGGTGTCCACTCCCTCCATGGCCCTTGAGACCCCGAGCAGGGCGTTCACCGCGTTGGAATATGGTATGTCCGTTCTTTCATCCCTCTTTATCAGTGTTCCATTTATGTCGAAAAATATCAGGTCATTCATATTCTGCGGCCTCCGAAGGTTTTCCAGAAGAAGGTTCAGGGGAAGCTCTTCCAGGCGGGGTAGAAGGGAATCGCCGGTGGAGGAGTCGTCGGCCCCGGTGAAGTCCGTTATCAGCTGGTGGAAATCACCGGGTGCCCAGAGATGGACCTCGTCCGGGGAGGCCTCAAGCCCTATCTCCGCGAAGAACATTCCCAGCCCCTCCGGTTCCGCCTCGGTGATCAGCCGGGTGAGGAGTGCTATGGCGGAATCGGTGTCCGCCGCGGGGTTTCAACGGTGTAAAACCCCGCCAGAAGAAGGAAGAGAACCATCAAATTCAGTCTATCAGGTAGGATACGGAAACGTTCATGGTGATGCTGGTGTTTCCCGGGGAGACAGGGGGTGCTTCGTAGTAACCGGCGGAATCGTAGCCGTAACCGTAGGGATCGCCGGCGCCGTAGTAGTCCACCCATTCGCTGACGTTCACAGGGGAGCCCAGGGATACGCCGAGACCCTCCGCCAGCTGTTCAGCGGTGGTTCGGGCATTTTCCAGGGCAATGGCCCTTGCTTCGGCCATGAGTTCGTCGCGGTTGCTCATGGTGAACTGAATGCCGTTCACCGTTGTGGCTCCACCCTCCACCAGAGCCGCCAGAACATCCCCTGCCGAGTCGATGTCCCTTACTTTCACCTTGAAGGAATGGGTGAGGTGGAAGAGTTCCCGTCCGGTGTATTCGTATGTCTCGTAGTCGTATTCCTCTTCCATGTAGATGGTGTAACCAGGGTTCGATGTCTTCTTCACCGATGCCGGCACCCTCGGCGGCGGCCATGCTGCCCCGGGCAAGCTCCGTGGCCTGGTTCACCGCTTCCCCCGGGTCCTCGGCGGTTACATCCACGCTGAAGGTAATCACCGCCATGTCCGCCGTTCCCGTGGCGGTGCCCACACCCGTTACGCTCACTGAAGGGGGATAGGGCTGATACTGTGAGGGAACCCCTCCCTCGTCGGTGCATCCCGCAATCAGAAGGAGCACTCCCGCTGCCGCAACTATCATTCTCATTTCTTTCCTCACTCTCCGATGATCTTAACCATTACCCGTTTTCTTCTTCTGCCGTCGAACTCGCCGTAGAAGATCTGTTCCGATGGGCCTGTGTCCAGTTTTCCCCCTGTAACCGCCACCACCACTTCCCGGCCCATTATCTGCCGCTTGTGGTGAGCATCGCCGTTGTCCTCCCCGGTCAGGTTGTGCTCGTAGAGGGAGGGGGAGTGGGGAGCCAGCTCCTCGAGCCACCTGCGGTAGTCGTGGTGGAGCCCGGGCTCGTCGTCGTTTATGAACACACTTGCGGTTATGTGCATGGCGTTAACGAGGCACAGCCCCTCCTGTATACCGCTTGAACGGACCTCTTCTTCCACCCGGGGTGTGATGTTGATGAACTCAACCCTGTTCTTCGTTTCGAACCACAGATGCTTCGTGTGTGAAGTCATAATCCTCCTCCTTCAGACCGGGGAGAGGACCGAGCAGCACAGAGAGTTCAGAGTTACCGCGATGGACTGCTGAAAACCATGGGCTGGAACATCCCTGGACCGGGCTGAATAGTCGTGGGGAAACCGCTGTTGAAGACAACCTTCCAGGTACCCCCGGAGCACACCTATCCTGTAGTCATGCCGGTCCACCGGTGTCATGTTGAAAACGCAGAGGAGGGGGGGATTGCCCGGGGCCAGCCGGAGGAAGGACACGATGGATGCCTCGGTGTCGGAGAATCGATCCATCTGAAGCCCTCCGGTGAGTTGTCATTCCTGAAAAGACAGGGGTTGGAGGTTGCGAACCGGTTGAGGGACCGGACATATCCCTTCATCTCGTCACTTCCCTCGGGCAGGGCTTCCCTGAAATTCCACTCCTTCGGAAGAGCCCTTTCGCCGCCCATGAAAAGGAGCTGCTTTCCGGGAAAGAACCACTGGAAGGCAAGCAGCAGCCTGAGGCCCGCCATCTTCTGCCCCTGGTCACCGGGCATTTTTCCAAGGAGTGAACCCTTGCCATGAACCACTTCGTCGTGTGAAAGTGGAAGGATGTAGTTCTCGCTCCAGGCATAGACAGCGCTGAAGGTTATCCTGTTCATCATGTGCTTCCTGTAGACCGGGTCGGCGCTGAAGAACTCCAGTGTGTCGTTCATCCATCCCATGTTCCATTTGAAATGAAAGCCCAGCCCTCCGTTCTCCGGCGGCTGGTCACACCGGACCAGTCGGTGCTCTCCTCGGCGATCATCACAACACCGGGGAAATGGGTCCCGACATAGTGGTTGAGCTCACGGAGGAACTCCACCGCATGGGTATTCTCCCTTCCGCCGCAGCTGTTGGGAAGCCACTCGCCCTCTTTTCGAGAGTAGTCGAGGTACAGCATGGACGCAACGGCATCCACCCTGATCCCGTCGGCATGATAGGTGTCCAGCCACTGGAAAGCGCTGGCGAACAGGAAGTTCCGTACTTCGTTCCTGCCGTAGTTGAAGATGAGGGTGTTCCAGTCGGGGTGGTAGCCCTGTCTTGGGTCCTCATGCTCGTAGAGGCAGGTTCCGTCGAACCTGGCCAGGGCCCATGCGTCGGCGGGGAAGTGGGCCGGGGGCCAGTCCAGTATCACACCTATCCCGGCGTTGTGGCAGGCGTCCACGAAGCCGCAGAAGTCCACCGGGGTTCCCATGCGGCTGGTGGGTGCGAGGAAACCTGTAACCTGATAGCCCCAGGAGTCGTCGAATGGGTGCTCCATGACCGGCATTAGCTCTATATGGGTGAACCCTGGTCCTTAACATAGGGGATCAGCCACCGGGAGAGATCCTCCCAGCTGCGGAAGTCGGTGTCCTTTTTAGTCCAGGACGGGGCGTGAAGCTCATATATGGACATGGGCTCCTGAAAGGGGTTTTTCGACCTTCTGCCCTCTATCCAGTCATGGTCGCCCCACCGGTATGAGAAGGGGTCGGACACCATGGAAGAGTTCCCGGGCCTTTTCTCGAAGAAGGTGCCGTAGGGATCCGATTTTTCGATAAGGTCACCGGTCTTTGAGGTTATCATGAACCTGTAGTAGTCCCCCGGGCCAACACCGGGAATGAAAAGCTCCCACACGCCGCTTGAGCCCAGGGACCTCATGGGGTGTCTGCTCCGGTCCCAGCCGTTGAAGGAACCCACCACGCTAACCGCCCGGGCGGTGGGAGCCCATACGGTGAAGAGGGTTCCGGAGACATCTCCGACCCGCCACAGCCTGCCCCCCATTTTTCTGTGGAGTTCAAGGTGCTTTCCCTGTCCGAAAAGATGGAGGTCGAGCTCCCCAGCTGGGGCGGGAAGGAATAGGGGTCAGGTGTCTGCCAGCTGCTGCGGTCGGCATAGGTGATCCGGAGCTCGTAGGGGAAGAAGGAGGTTTCACCCCTTGCGGCGGTCCAGATGAAAAAGCCCCTTTCATCGAGCTTCTTCATTTCGAAGGATCCGCCATGGCGGATGAGTTCCATGGAAACCGCCCCGGGGCAGTAGGCCCTCACGGCGAGGGCGCCATCCTCAAGGTGCATACCCAGTATGGAATGGGGATCCGCCAGGGGCCCTGGATGACCAGGTTCACCATGTTCATTCAGCTGCCCTTCGTTCTATCTCTTGCAGAGACCGAAACCGTAGGCCATTTCACCCACCAGGGGCAGGGGCTGTACCTTTCCTCCGAAACCGTTGACCAGACCGATTATGAAAAAAACGAAAACGGCCAGTCCGATGATGCTGTCGATGAAACCCGGGGTGAAGGGGATGAACCTAATCAGGGAAAGGATGATCAGAAGAAGCGACTGCTGGGCGTGGTACATGACGTAACGGTTCTCCCTGGAGGTCAGCAGTGCTATCAGGAAACCCAGCACACTGAAGTATGAGATCCCCGCCATTGCCTTACCCTGTTCTATTTCCTCGGGACTTATGTTGAACGATTCCATTATTCCCTCCCTGCAAAATGGGGGGGCGATATTACCGCCCCCCCGCTGAAAATGCCGTTTTTTAGTTACTCTACGTCCGGTGAACCGGGGGCTTCCGGAGTGGATGTGGTGGTGGTTTCCTCGGCCTTGAGGAGGTTGAGCTTGAAGGCCAGGTTGCCGATCACCGGAAGGGGCTTGATCTGCCCGCCGAAGCCGGCGATGAGACCCATGATGAACAGAACGAAGACTCCGAGACCGATGATCCAGCCGATCACCGGAATTGGGACTACGATCATGCAGATAACGAGCATGAGGCTCTGCTGGGCATGATACATGACATACTTGTTCTCTTTGCTGGTAAGGAAAGCGATAAGAAAACCGAGAAGACCGAAATAGGCGATTCCGCCCATGGTTTTACCCTCTTCGATCTCCTGCGCACTGATATTGTACTCGTTTGCCATTAAAGGCTCCCTCCTCTATTAAGACATACTACCATGAGTACCACACACGGTACAGGCCAACATTCAGCAAATTAAATGCGGTGTCAAGTTCGCCGTTCCTTGCTGCTTTCAGCGGCAGGGGCGGTTTTGCCGCGGTTGTCGTTTTTGCATTATTTCTTATTATACCCATTGGAACCAATACGTGTATATTCGGTTTAGTATTGCTGATGGAGCATGAAGGGGAAAACAACTTCATACGGGGTAGGAAAGGGATTCAAGTGAAGCCTGAAAAGATCACCGAAAAGAGACGCGAAAGCCGCTACCAGGGTACCCTTGATGTTGTTCTTGGGACCCAGGGAATGCCCGGGCGTCCGGTAACCGCCCTCAATATCAGCGCTTCAGGGCTTTACTGCGTGTGCGACGAGCCCCTGGGCGACCTCACCAGGGTGGATGTATCCATCGGCCTCGACGGCCATCAGGTCATGGCCAGAGCCGTTGTAATACGCGAAGAGGAACTTCCCGACGGCAAATGGGGTATAGGTTTATTCTTCACACGAATAAGATTCGAGGACAGACAGCTATTTGCCAGCTATGTTAACGGGGAGTGATTCACCATGAGAAAGCATTCGCTCATACTTCTTGCGGTCCTGTTCCTGTACTCCGCTTCATCCGCCGACAAGTACGCCGGTGAATTCATGTATGTGGGAGCCGGAGCCAGGGCCTGGCCATGGGGGGTGCCTTTTCCGCCGTGGCCGATGATATAACAGCCGCCTACTGGAACCCCGCCGGGCTTGCATCAGTCCGAACCCGCTCCGCTGCCTTCATGCATTCAGAGCGGTTCGGCGGGCTTATCACCTACGATTATCTGGCCTATTCCCAGGAGTACGCCGGGGATGTTTACGCCGCAAGCCTTTTCAGGACCGATGCCGGCAACATAGCCGACACAAGCGATCTTCAGTGGTATGACACCGGCTCCGACGGCGTTTTCGGCGAAGACGGCACCGGAGAGCCCGGTGACTCCGGCAACGACGATTACCATCCCGAGACCAACCCCATGGGAACCGAGGGCAACAGCCAGTGGGACCCCGGTGAAGAGCTGATCTACGACGAGGGCAGGATCACCTGGAGCAGTGCCTCCGACAACGCCCTTTACCTTTCCTGGGGAAGGGCCCTGAATGACGATCTGGCCATAGGCGCCACTTCCAAGGTGGTCTACAGGAAGCTCATGGACTACAGCGCCTGGGGTGTGGGCTTCGATGCCGGCATGAAGTGGAATCCCACGGAAGCCTTCTCAATGGGCATAAACCTCCAGGATATCTTCGGAACTTACATGTTCTGGGATTCCGGGGTGACCGAAAGCGTAACCCCCACCGCAAAGATAGGAGCATCCTTTACCTGGCCGGTGCCCCGTTTCGGGTCGGTTATAACCTTCGCCGCCGATGGCGACTTCCGGTTCGAAGGACGGGTATTCTCCGCCCAGTACAGCATTCCCGAGGCGGATATCAGTCTTGATACACATCTCGGTGCCGAGATCCGCATCAGGGACACCGTGGGGCTTCGAATAGGCTCCAACGAGGGCAACATGACCGCCGGTCTGGGGTTTACCATGGGCATATCCGGCCATCCGGTCTCCCTGGACTACGCATGGCTGAGCCACGACCAGCTTGAAAACACCCACAGGGTATCAGCAGGGGTTGGATTCTAGGGTTTAATGGCTTACATTGAAGAGGTTCTCCGCAAGGGAATACATTTCGGTTCCATAGTGATTCCCGCCGCAGCGGTTATACTGCCCAGAACGGAAATCGTACTCATTCTCACAGCCGCCGCCCTGGCACTGGTGCTTATCGACCTTCTCCGGTCGAGGAACCGCGTTTTCCGCCGGTTCTTCCTGGGGCTGTTCGGCAAGGTGATGCGGGGCAAAGAGCAGGACGGCGCCATGACCGCTTCCACGGTTCTCGTGGCAAGCGCCGCCCTAACCATACTTCTTTTCAGAACGGAAATAGCGGTGTCAGCCCTGGTCTTCCTCTCCGTGGGGGATTCCGCCGCGGCTCTCATGGGGCGGAAGTTCGGCAGGACGCCACTTGTTTCCGGCAGGACCCTGGAGGGCAGCCTTTCGGCCCTTCTCAGCTGTCTGCTCGTATCCATACCCCTCATGCATCTTTCAGCGGCGCAGGGGTGGAAGCTCTCTCCAACGGGCCTTCTCGCCGGAGCTCTGGCTGCCACACTGGCGGAGCTCTTTGAGGTGCCCCTCGACGACAACCTTCGAATACCGGTGTTCGCCGGTCTTGTGATGGAACTGGTAGTTCCGGGGTGAAGTGCTTCATAGAGATATACGGCTGCCAGATGAACGCCCACGACGGCGAGATACTGGCGGCCATACTGAAATCCGCAGGTCATATGATCGTTAAGGATCCCGGGGATGCCCGGGCCATATTCATAGTTACATGCGCAGTTCGGGAACACGCCGAAACCAGGGCGCTGGGCCGGCTCACACACCTTGCGGGCATCCGGACCGGTGGAAGGCGGCCATAATGGCGCTCTGCGGCTGCGTGGCCCAGGAGCACGGCGAAAAACTGCTCAAAAGGATGAAACTCCTGGATCTGGTGGTGGGCCCGGACTGCTATCACCTGATCCCAGGTCTGCTTCAGGAATCCCGAAGGGTTGCACTCACGGAACAGGGAGGGGAGGACTACGAGGGTTTTCAGCCAGTGCGCGAAGAGTTCCCCAGGGCATTCGTTAATGTAATACGGGGATGCGACAACTTCTGCACCTACTGCATCGTCCCCCATGTACGGGGCCGGGAGAGAAGCCGCCCCCGGCGGGCGGTCCTTTCGGAGATAGAAAGCCTGGCGGATGCCGGATTCAGGGAGATAACCCTTCTGGGCCAGAACGTTAACTCCTACCGGAACGAAGATGTGGGTTTTCCTGAACTTCTCAGAAAGGCTTCAGAAGCCGTCGGGGAGCGTTGCCGGCTGCGGTTCGTTACGAGCAATCCCAGGGACCTAACCACCGAGCTGGTTTCCGTAATGGCCTCCGCCGACAACATCTGCAATCAGTTTCATCTTCCGGCGCAGTCAGGCAGCGACAGGGTCCTGAGGGCAATGAACAGGGGGTATACCCGGAAAGGGTATATCGAAAAGGTGAATATGCTCAGGGAGGCCATGCCGGACATCGTGCTCTCCACCGACATGATAGCGGGTTTTCCCGGGGAAACCCCGGAGGAGTTCGAGGAATCCGTTACACTTCTTGAGGAGATACGGTTCGACTACGCCTTTCTCTTCAGGTACAGCGAAAGGCAGGGCACCGCCGCGGTGGACATCACCCCCCGGGTGCCGGTGAAGGAGAGGCTTCGAAGGCTTAACGAACTACAGGAACTCCAGATGGAAATAACCCTCGCCCGTTCCAGGGAACTTACGGGATCCGTCAGGACCGTTCTCGTCACCGGACCGGCCAGAATGCCGGGACAGCTTGCCGCGAGAACCGCCGGGAACAGAATGGTCATACTTGAGTCCACTGATCATGCCCCGGGGGACATGATCGAAGTGAGAATTACCAGGCCGACGGCTACACACACTTCGGAGAACCTGTCATTCCCCTATCTCGGTAAGCATTCCCTTCACCGATTCATCAGTTCTGGCAAGCCGCTTCCTCAAAACGCCTATAAGGGTCGAAGCCCTTTGCACCAGTTCCTCGAGGTCGTCCACCGGGCAGTCGTCCCTGCTTAGCTTGTCCACTATTTCCTGGAGTTCCCGAAGCATCTCAGAGTATTTCTCGCTCATTTTTCCCTTTCCTTTACCAGGGCCTTGAGGTTTCCTCCCTGCATGGAGATACCTATCAGGTCACCGGGATGGATGGCTGAAGCGTTCTTCACCGGTTTGCCCCGGTTGTCCCTGATTATGGCCCACCCGAGGCTGAGCATTTTTCCGGGTTCCTCATGTCCAGCCTGTTTTCCAGACGGGTCAGTTCCCTTTCACAGCGGCTGACCCTTTCATTTACCCCTATGATAAGCGCTGAAATGATCCTGTGAAGTTCTTCCCGTTTTCTTCGGGGTAGGGATGAGAGGGACAGTGCGAGGCTCCGGGCGATGTTCTGAAGCCGCATGCGCTCCATGGCGATCCGGGGAGAGAAGGCGGAAACCACACCCCTGCTCATCCGGGAAACACTCTCATCGAAACCCGCCACCATATCCACCAGCATGGATGCGGCGTGGGTTGGTGTCTTTGCCCTGGTATGGGCGGCGTGGTCGGGGAGGGTGGTGTCTATCTCATGGCCGATCCCAGAGATCACCGGCCATGGCAGCTGGGCGATGGTCCTTGCTATTCCCTCGTGGTTGAACCACGCAAGGTCCGTGGCTGATCCTCCGCCCCGGGTGAGGACCACCGCATCGATTTCGCCGGAAACGCCGGATGCCAGGAGCCCGGCAAAGGCGCCGCAAACAGAACTGGCGGTTTCGGAGCCCTGCATGCTTGCGTATCTGGCATATACCCTGAAAGGGTACCCTGATTCCTCCAGTGTTTTCAGGAAATCCCTTTCCGCGGCGGAGTCCCTTGAAGTAACAAGCCCAAGGGTGAGTGGAAGGGCGGGTATGGACAAGGTGGCGTTCTCGCCTATGACCCCCTCTTCAGTCAGTTTCCTTACCAGTTTCTGAAGGTGGATCGCGGTGGATTCCGACTGAAATGTGTGATCGAAGCCCTTCATCACTATCTGAAACCTGCCGGAGCGCTCCCAGAAATTGATCCGGGCCCGTATCCTTACCTCGGTGTTCTCCTTCAGATCGAATACGGCGCCCTGTCTGCCTGTCTCCATTGTCACCGCGGCCCTGTCCCCGGCAAAAAGAGCACAGTCTACCACCGCCGGTGACTGCCCTCCGGTTCCCGAGGGGTGGGCGAGCTGGAAATAGGTATGCCCTCTTCCGGAAACCTGCCTAAGACCGGTTACCACGCCCCTTACCCAGAATTCACCGGGGAAACCCCTTTCCAGGAGTTCCTTTACGGAGCTGTTGAGGTCGAGAACCGTGTATTCCTGCAGGTTGAACACCGGCCCTACTGAATCTTCAGTGTGAATTCTCCGCCGCCACCGCCCATGTCGTGGACCACCACGAAAACAGGACCGGAATAGTCGGAGGAGAGGGTGAAGGATTCATCGCCCTCTTCAAGGCCGGCCTGGATGGAGTACTCCAGGGCATAGAGGAAATCCTCCCGATAGGCCAGGTTCATGAAATGCTCGAAATCCATTTCAGAGGAGGATACGGAAATGTTGAGATCGGTTGAGCTGTCCAGGGACTGAAGGGTGATCCAGTAAACCGTTTCGTCCCCCAGTGAAACATTGTAGACCACCGTTCCACCCCGGGGGATGGTATCGGTGACATCCAGCAGGGGAGAGGAGGCGGCGAGGGTCATGAGCAGGGCGAAAAAAATAGTCATGTTTTCTCCATTTCAGAGTGAAAATACAATGAAGGATAGCCGGCGCCGGGTCAAGCTCTTTGGAAGTTCGATTCCCATGGGGCTTAACTGGCCACAGGAAGAGCAAAAAAATGAATACGATCCCGGGCTTGACCCCCCTTCCCACAAAATGACCATGATCGGCCCCGCCGCTTTCAATGTCGCATTATAGTAAAAATAAAACAGGTCTGAAGACGAATGAGGCCCTGCCGCTCCCTGTTCTGCTGCCCCGCCGGACCGGGGGATGTGTTCCCTTCCCGCCCTTCGTGGGAGGGGCGAAACACCCGGTGGATTGATTCATAAATAACCATAATATGGCGAGATAACCAGATGCTGCCCCGGGGTTAGAATACACCGGTGGGGGGTTTCCCGTGCCCTGTTTTTGCTGTATTATCAACAGTCATTAAGGCGAAAGGAACCATCAGATGACCAGGAAACTTCCCGAAGGAACGAAATCCATAGCCGTCCGGGACCTCACCGGCCTTGTACTACCCCTTGGAACCGTGGAGGGGGAGGATGTACCTCCCTGGGTCTCCGAGGGCAGAGAAGTCTACAGAAGGAGCCTGATACTGGCCCTTGACCAGGCTGTCAGAAGGGTATATCCCCACTGGAAGCTATGGGTTGAACACTCCATTTCCCTGGGCTACAGGTGCAGGATAGAGGGTATGGAACCGGGCAGGGAGGCCGAGGTGTGCGGCGCCCTGGATGTCGAACTGGAAAGGATAGCCGGGGAGGCGATCCCCATTGAATATCGTATTCTCCCTGCGGAAGAGGCATTAGACCTTGTGGGCGAGCATTCCCTCCTTCCAAGATGGCACAGGGGGCGGGATTATTACAGGGCAAATGTCCTGGGCGATTCATGGGCATTCGCCATGGGACCGGCGGTACCCGATACCTCCTGGCTCACCACCTGGGAGCTTAAACCCCTTTCCGGGGCATTCCTTCTACGATTCCCCGGAAGCGGAAAGTGGCCGGAGATCTCCCCCTATGCGGAGAGTCCCACCCTTTCCAGGGAACTCGACCTGGAAGAGAAGCACATCTCCAGGATGAGGGTCCACACCGTCGATATGCTCAACAGGCGTATAAGGGAGGATTCCGGTCTCAGGCTGGTGATGATGAGCCACTTCTACCAGAACAGAAGGATAGTCCAGATAGTGAGCCGCCTGGGGGACGAGTTCCCGAAGAAGAGGATCGTAATGGTGGCCGGACCCTCCTGCAGCGGAAAGACCACATTCACCAGGATGCTCTCCACCTACCTCAGGGCGGAGGGTTTCGGCACACGGCTCATAAGCGTGGACAACTATTTCAGGCACCGCACGGAAACCCCACGGCACAAGGACGGAAGCTACGATTTCGAATGCCTTGGAGCCCTTGATACCCAGCTGTTCGGAGAACATGTGAACAGACTCCTCGCAGGTGAAACGGTGCAGCTTCCCCTGTTCGATTTCCATACCGGTGTCCGGGAGGACAATGTCACTCCCATGACACTGGCGGACAATGAGTTCCTGATGATAGAGGGCATTCACGGCCTGAACGACAGCCTGACACCGGGAGTTGAGGTCGAAAAGAAGTTCAAGATATACATAAGCGCCCTGACCACCCTGAACATCGACAGGCTCACCCGAATGTCCACCTCCGACGGCAGACTGATGCGAAGGATCGTCCGGGACAGCCTGTACCGGGGCTATTCCGCCGAGGAAACCATCATCGGCTGGCCCAGCGTCAGGCGGGGGGAGCGGATGAACATCTTCCCCTATCAGGAGAAGGCGGACATGATGTTCAATTCAGCACTGCCCTACGAGCTTCCGGTTCTCAAGCCCTATCTCATACCCCTTCTGGAAGAAGTAAGGGAAGGCTCGGCAGCCTATAACGATGCACACAGGCTTCTCCGCCTTCTCGACTGCGTGGAGCACATCAGGGAAGAGGTAGTACCCAGATTGAGTATTCTCAGGGAATTCATAGACGGACTCCTTCTTGACTGGAGTGAATGATGAACATTGTCCTTATACTTATGGCGGCCTACAGCCCCAGGTTCAGCCCGATGGTGCTTACCAGGCCCCTTGCTCCCTCCATGCAGCCGCTTTACCAGGAATTTCAGCTTGAGCCCATCGATGTGCAGCATTATGACCTTTCCATAACCATCGACAGGGAGAATGAGACCATAGACGCCACCGCCGGTGTTACACTGGTGCCGGTGGAGAGCGGCCTTACATCCTTCAGGCTCTACCTTAAGGAGCTGGATGTCCTTTCGGTGACCGGTGCTGAGTCCTTCGACCATGTGGAGGACTCTCTTTTCATAAACCTTCCCGGGCCTGTTTCACCATCTGATACAGTGAGTCTCATCATCGAGTACGGGGGCACTCCCCCGGAGGAGTCATGGGGAGGGTTCCATTTTCATCCCTATGTCACCTACCACATGGGGGTTGGGTTCGTAACCGACCCATCCATGGGGAAGTATATGTTCCCCTGCCATGACAGGCCCTCAGACAAGGCAACCTTCGATTTTCACATAACCGTGCCGGATACCCTATACGCCGTGGCTAACGGCGACTCAGCGGGGGTTACGGACAATTACGACGGCACCCTCACCTACCACTGGACCCTCGACCAGCCTATGTCCACCTACCTCGCAGCCATAAGCGTTGCGGACTACGCCGTTCTTCACGACTCCACCGACGCCAGGATCTACTACTATGTCTATTCCTGGGATGTGGAGGACGCCCTGGGTTCCTTCGTGAACGTGGATCTCATGATGGCCAGGTTCGAGGATGTCTACGGCAGTTATCCATGGGACTGCAAGTTCAGCTATGTCCAGACGCCCCTGGGTGACATGGAGCATCTTTCCCAGGTTTACCATATAGCCTCGGCCATCAACGGGAACACCAACTACGACTGGCTCCTGGCCCACGAGATGAGCCACATGTGGTGGGGCAACTGCGTCACCGAAAGGTACTGGACCGATGTTTGGCTTTCGGAAAGCTTCGCCACCTACTCCGAGGCGATATGGATGGAAACCTACGGGGAAGAGCAGTACCTGGACTATATGGAGAACAACATAATGAAGCCCTATCTGAACAGCGGCGAGCTGTTCCCCATAACCGATCCCCAGACCCCGTCGGAACTCTGGAGCAACACCACCTACGAAAAGGGTGCCTCGGTCCTTCACATGCTCAGGCAGCTCATGGGGGACGGCCCCTTCTTCACCGCCTACGAAACCTACTTTGCCGAACATTCCTATACCACGGCCACCACCCAGGACTTCATTGACCATGTGGCCGCCCAGTACGGAGAAGACATCGACTGGTTCTTTGAGCAGTGGGTCCAGGGCGAAGGCTATCCGGTGTACGACATACAGACAGGCTGGGTCCAGCAGGGCGCCGCCTGGGAGCTCTCCATATACATCGCTCAGACACAAACGGTGGACAACTTCTTCACCATGCCGGTGGAGTTCCTTGTGGAGGGGCGGGAACCGACACACTGATAACCTTCTGGAACGACTCACAGGACCAGGAGGAAACCTTCCTTCTGTCCTTCCAGCCTGAATCGGTGGAGTTCGATCCCATGCTGAAGATCCTCAGTTCCGCCGTTCTGGGCATTGAAGACGCAACACTGCCCCCGCAGGGAGGGGTGAGCACCATGTACCTGGGACCGAACCCCGCCGGGACCTCCACCACCCTCAACTGGCAGGGCACCGGTGAAATGGAACTCGAGGTAAGCGTATTCGACCTCTCCGGCAGGGTTGTTATGGAAAGAACCCTTCCCCCGGCGTTAGAACCCTTGACCTCATGGGATTTCCCGCGGGAACCTATATTGTCGATGCCTCGGCCCCGGGAAACATCCGGCAGGCAGCCAGGCTGGTGATTCTGGGCAACTAGGAGGGAGAATGGAAAACGACGAACTGCTGAACCGGGCCTGGAAGAACCGGGTGATCAACGGCAAACCGAAAAGCCCCCCCGCCGGGGTTCTCTACGGGCTTTCGGTGGCCACAACGGACATTGCCCTTATCAACGCCATCTAAGAGATCTACGGAGGCGGTTTTCAGTATTCCCTGAACAGCAACTACACCTTCGTGATAGCCTTCATTCCCCAGAACTGACCGGGGCCGGCGTTTTACTCTCTGGTTCTTCGCATTTTTCTAAGATCGGCATCGGTCCTTTTAACGCTCCTGGCCCATTCAAGGGCAACGGGAACGTTCAGCGAGTACAGATAGTTGTATTCCGGATAGCAGGAGGCGGTGCAGGCGTTGCAGGGCAGTTCACTTTTTGAGAGGTTCTCGAAGGCCTTCTGAAAGCCGCTCTCAAGGGCGTTCAGCATCCCGGGATATTCGCCCATGAGAAGGGAGCAGGGATAGACCGTTCCATCCACATCGATGTTGCAGTAGGTCTTTCCCGCCCTGCAGGATGGGCCGTAGAACGGTTCACGCATCCTGGTCTTGGAGTAGTCGGGCCATTTTGAGGCCATTTTCAGGTAGCTGGTGCTCAGGGCGATGGGAGCCCCGGCCTTCTTCATCGCAAGCAGTCTGCTGAATGCCCGGGAGTATTCCTGTGCGGTGGGCATCATTTTCGAGGTGTTCCCTCCGAGGGTGTCGTTGTGGTGGAGTGTCTGAAAGGTGGTCAGGAAGCCGTACCGCCCGGCGGTGTCCATTATGGTGTCGAGATGGTCGATGTTGTTCCTGGTGAGAACGGTTATAGACCAGAGTCGAACCTTTCCGGAAGCGGTTTCAAAGGCCTTCATAACCTTTTTCCAGCTGCCGGGTTCCCGGTTGGCGTCGTGGGCTTCCTCCGGGCCGTCGTATGAAAGGACCAGGTGGTCTATGTTATCAAGTATTTCAGGTCTTCCGGGAATAAGGTATCCGTTGGAGTCCAGGCTGACATAGAGCCCCAGGGACCTGGCGAAGGAGCACAGCTCCACGATGTCGGTCCTTGCCATGGGCTCTCCACCCCAGACTCCGATACGCATGGTTCCCGCTTCGGCCATCTGTTTCAGAATGCTTTTCCACTGGTGGGTGGAGAGGTCGGGGCGGCACCGGGAAGGGATCTGGCAGTATGCGCACCTGCTTGGGCAGCGGTCGGTTACCGAAATCATTACATTCAGGGGTATCCTTGCCCCGAAAAGGCATTTAAGGGCGCCGAAGCCCATTTTCAACTGGCCGGCAAAATCCATGAAACCTCCGGTTCACAGGGTTCGGTGAACACTGGATCGTATTTGATCTTCAGTGGTTTAATATACTAGCCCCGCCCCCTGTGGAATACCTTCACGCCGCCGGACGTATCAGTTTTCAGCCGGGGGATTGACATGGAAGCCCCGTACAAGAATTATCTCAACCGGGGTCGATTCAATCTTTCGATCGCTGGAAACGCCGAAAGGCACCAACAACAAAGGGAGGCTGTTTTGAAAAAATCCATTATTCTTCTCATGCTGCTGGCGGTGGGGGCTTCATTCGCCGGAAGGCTCAACATAACCAACGACACCGGAAGCTACGACTTCTGGTACGTTCAGATCTCTCCATCCTCATCGGATTCCTGGGGCGACGACTGGCTGGGAGAGACCGAAGTCATAACACCGGGCAGCACCCGGACCTTCCAGGTGAACAACGGCACATACGACATCATGATCGAAGACGAGGACGGCGACACTTACATATTCTGGAACGTTGCTGTCAGCGGCACCCTCAATATGGTTGTTGACCTGAGCCACCTCGGTGAGCAGGACTGGGGCGGCGGAGCCAGCATTTCCAGCGGAACCATGGCACCGGTCACCATCGAGAACGACCTGGGCAGCTGGACCATCTGGTACGTTTACGGCGATCCCAGCGACGCCCGTGGGTGAGGACCGCCTCGGAAGCGATCTCCTGCAGCCCGGGGAAAGCATGACATTCAGTGTTCCCGCGGCAACTACTACGACTTCAGATGTATAGACGAAGACGACGACTCCTACACCCTCTGGGAAGTATGGGTAGGAGAGGATGGCTTCTACTGGAGCGTCGACCTTACGGACATGGACAACTAGACCGCACCTCAGCCTTGTTTCGGGGGGCCCGGACCGGGTCCCCCGTTCTTTATGTACCACGGGCATACTCCGGTGAGTGGGCAGATTCCGCAGCGGGGTTTTCTGGCGTTGCAAACACGCCTTCCATGGGTTATCAGCCGGTGGCTGAACATGGTCTGCTCCCCTTCCGGAATAAGCTCCTTCAGATCCCGCTCTATCTTGTCCGGATTTGTTTCCCCTGTGAGCCCCAGCCTGCCGGAAAGCCGCTTGACATGGGTATCCACGGTTATGGAGGGTTTGCCGAAGATCTCTCCGGTGATCACATTGGCGGTCTTCGACCCACACCGGGTATCTGCACCAGTTCCTCTATGGTGTGGGGAAGGCCCCTTTCGAACATGAACCGTGCCGCCTTTATGATCGACCTCGTTTTGTTCCTGAACAGACCTATTGTGCGCAGGAGTTCCTCCACCTCTTCCCGGTCAGCCTTCGCCAGGCTTCCATGTCGGGGTACCTTTTCCAGAGCCCCGGCGTGGCCTTGTTCACCGCCTCGTCGGTGGTCTGGGCGGAAAGTATGGTGGATATCACCAGCCGCTCGGGCACACCCTGGTACTTCAGCCCGCATTGTGCATCGGGGTAGAGCTCTTTCAGTTCCTTCAGAACGGTTCTGGCCCGGTCTTCCCTGTTCATGAGGCCTCCTTTTCTTATAATTCCCGGAACAACTTGAACGGAGAGTTCTATATGCCTGTCAATATGACCCGTCCCGGTGAGATCATCCAGGGTGTACTCCTGCGGGGGTGTACACCCTTCCCCGATGAACGCGGAAGCTTCTGCGAGGTCTTTCGCCCTGAGTGGACGCCGGGGTGCAACTACTCCGCAGAGATACAGATCAACCTCTCCCGCACAATGAAGGGAGCCCTGAGGGGCTTCACTTCCACAGGCAACAGCACGACTGGTGGGTTCCCATAGAGGGAACCTTTCAGGCCGCCCTGGCTGACCTCAGACCGAAATCTCCCACATTCATGAACAAGGCGGTCTTCAGGCTGTCCGCCGAGGAGTCCCAGTGCCTTCTCGTCCCGCCGGGGGTCGCCCACGGCTTTCTTGCCCTCAGCGACATGACTCTGATCTATGCGGTGGACCGGTACTACGACGGCACCGACGAGCAGGGTGTTGCCTGGAACGACCACACCCTGGCCATACCCTGGGAAAGCGCGTCCCCAATAATCTCCGAAAGGGATAGACGCAATCCAGATGTTGAACAGCTGCGGCTTTCAGGCGGGCTTCCCGGTTAGAGATCCCAGTCGAAGGACGGCTCCGGCATGAACAGGGCTCTTTCCAGATCCATGAGCAGTTCTTCTGAAGCCTCCACCCTGTCCGTGAATGGAAGCATCGCCGGTCTTGCTGTGCCGTTCCACATTTTCGTGAAGGTGTTCAATGAGCATCGCATGAGGGGCGATCCCCCGGTGTGCCCCGTTTCAACGAAGGAATTCTCTGAAAGGTGAACCGTATATTCCCCTGAGCACCCCCTCCAGGCCATGGAACCATCCAGGAATCCCTCAACCGGATCATGCAGGGTGAGGGAGAAGGAGCAGGGCTCTCCGGGGCAGCGCATGCCATCAATGGCACCCTTCAGGTCAAGTATTCGGCACTGGGTCCAGGCCAGTGTTCTTATATCCACCCGTTTGAGTGGATCCTGAAAACTCCGTCGGCGCTGTGCCAGGGGTTTTTTGACAATGGACTGAAGCTGTATGCCCGGGGGCTCCATCAGCTGGATCAGATCGATCTGATCCCCCATGGACCTCAACAGAAGCATGAGATCATGGAACTGGTGCCGGTTCCTGTAGGCAAGCCAGCCGGTGTGGAGGGGGCCGTTCTCCCCTTTGCAGGAGGTGAAACAAATGTGATGGGTCAGTTCGCCGGATGGATCCCTGAAACCCATTACGAAGGCTCCGGGAGCCAGAAGCATGGTGTCCATCGTGTTCACCGGTTCAAGATTCACCGAGCCGTGGCATCTGAAGCGCCTTGTCCTGCTCCGGTGGATCTCACTCCACTGCTCCTTCTCGAGACGGACAGGTCTGGAGCTCATTGATCCGTCGAGGTCGATCTCCGAGGGGCGCAGGTAAAAATTCCTCCAGTAGGGCATATTTGAAAACCCGACCCTGTCGTAATAACCCTGCTCGAACATTCCCAGGCCGGCGCACACGGCTCCCTTTCCGGCGGCGATTGCCAGGAGCTCTGCGGTGAGGGCTGCACCGAAACCCTCCTTCCTTCCCTGGAAGGCCACTGTAACGCCGCTCACGGAACAGAAGGGCAGTGTTGCCTCATGGAGTACATGATGAAGGTCCCCGGTGTTGGAAAGAACAAGGGCCAGGACACTGTCATCCACCGTCCCCACCAGACCCGTGGAGGCTTTGAATATTTCAGCCGCGGTGTCCTCTTTGCCCTTTTCCAGCCATCCGGCATCCTTCCATGTGGTCAGGCTGCCCTCAAGATGCTTTTCTGGATCATATGGAATTCCTCTCACCATTTTCCCCTTCAGCCCGGTGTTCCCAATATAAAAAAGGGCCGCAACTTTCGCTGCGGCCCCTGGTACCGTGGGGGGGACTTGAACCCCCACAAGGTTGCCCTCACCAGGTCCTGAACCTGGCGCGTCTGCCAATTCCGCCACCACGGCTCTGCGGCTAGAGCGCAATTATGCTAAAACCCGTGCGGAAGTCAATCCCCCCTGATATATTTCCCAGTCAGGGAAAGGATAAGGATGACCGAAGAAAAAGCCTTTGTGGCCAGGAACCGAAAGGCCAGACACGATTACCATGTTCTCGAATCCATCGAGATGGGTCTGGTCCTCGTGGGAAGCGAGATCAAATCCCTCCGCCGGGGCAGGGCAAGCCTGGTGGGGGCCTACGCCCAGTTCGACGACAATATTGAGCTCTGGGTCCATGGAATGCACATTGCCGAGTATCCCGAGGCCAGGGATAACCACGACCCCGACAGGCCCAGGAAGCTTCTGGCCCACAGGAAAGAGCTTAACAAGATTAGGCGGAAGGTGGAGGAGAAGGGGGTAACACTGGTTCCCCTGGATATCCACATAACCCCCAGGGGCAGGGCTAAGATCCAGATAGGTCTATGCAGGGGCAAGACCAAGTACGACAAGAGGGCGGACATCGCCGACCGCGATGCCCGAAGGCGGGTAGAAGCGGCAATGAAGCATTCACTGAGGGAGCAATGAGGGAACTCTTTCTCATTACGGCGCTCTTCGGGGCGTCGCTGAATATTTTTCCCAGGTACGACGGCGTTGTCATGGAGCTCACCGGGGATTCCAGGCTGGAACCGGAGCTCCAGGCATGGGGAACCACGGTTCGCATCGATATAAACGAGCCGGTGTTGGGGGGTGAACACCTTCATCTACCCATCTGGATGGATCATCTGGCCCTGGACAGCTGTGGCCTTACCGCGGTCTTCGATCCGCGTATCGTCTCACTGGACTGGGCCTTGAACGGGGATTCCACAGTAATTCTGCTCTTCGCCTCCTCGAATGAACCCATGGAACTGCCCTCGGTTGCCTGGCAGGGACCCCCTCCCCGTCCACCGGTTTCCGAGGTACCCGATTCACTCATTTTCCAGGCCTTTGAAAGCGGCGGGGTATCGCCATGGCTATCCACCTTCGACTGCGTGGTGATAGATCCCGGCCACGGAGGCCGGGACCCGGGTGCGGTGGGGCCCTCCGGTACATACGAGAAGGATCGGGTCCTGGAGATATCCCTTCTGGTCAGGGATCTTCTCAGGATAAGGATGCCTGAACTCAGTGTTGTCCTGACAAGGTCCGATGACAGATATGTATCCCTGGGCGCCAGGACCCGCATGGCCAACGCAAGCAGGGCGGATCTCTTCATAAGCATCCATTGCAACGCCGCTGAGAACCGCGATGCCCACGGGTTCGAAACCTTCTTCCTGTCCAGGGCCAGGACCGACGACGCCAGGGCGGTGGAAATGCTTGAGAACAATGCCATTCAGCTTGATGAAACCCCCGCAGTTCCCGATGACCCCCTTTCCTTCCTACTGGCGGACATGGCCCAGTCGGTTTTCCAGAACAGGTCCAGTCTCCTGGCGGGAACGGTGCAGAGCAAGTTCCGGAGCAGTTTTCCAGCCAGAAGGGACCGTGGCGTGAAACGGGCGGGTTTCTATGTTCTCAGGGGCGCCTATATGCCCGCTGTCCTGGTGGAGGTGGCATTTATCTCAAATCCCGTGGAGGAGGGCAGCCTTCTGTCACTGGACTTCCGTTTCAGGGCGGCGGAGGCTATTGTTGAGTCCATAATGGAGTACGCGGAAAGGGAAGCCGATTGAGCAAGAAAGAAAACGGGAACAAACTGTCCAGGGCCAGGATGGTAAGATCACTTATCATCGTGGCGGCCATGGCGGTTTTCTTCGGTCTGTTCTCGAAGATCGCAATGGAGTTCGTGAATAGAAAGATGGGCCTCGAACCGGGTGAATCCATATCCGAGCAGCCTCTGCCACCGGAGCAGGACCCCTTGGATATTCCTGAGATGCCGGTTCTCGACCCCGTGGAAACCATGGAGACAGGTCTCTCCGTATGGGCTCCCGACTGGGAGGTAACCCCCTGCTCGATCTTCGTCTCGGGGGCTGAAGCAATACAGGATTCCCTTCCACAGGCGCCGGAGCCTCGGAAAGGGCCACGGAACTGCAGCTCCTAATGGAACTCTGGGCGGAACATGCCGGTTACATGCAGACCGACATCGAAAGGGTGTGGAGCTTCTCCAGGAACGACACCTGCTATATCGACCTGCCGTCGTCTCCGGACTGGGCCGCCGTGGCCATGACCATTGAGGGAAGGTTCGTGAGCTACACACGGTTGTTCCCCTTCGTAAACGGAGATCCCGCAGGCGAAAACGACGACGGAATACCCCTGAGGGGAATTCCATTCAACTGATACACCGGACCAATGATTGGCAGTAAAATGACAGAAGACCTGAAAAGATCCGATGGCCGCCTTCCCGAACACTTAAGGGACATCACATTCGAAACCGGGTTCCAGCCCGGTCCCCAGGGAAGTGTTCTGGTTTCCTGGGGAGAGAACCGGGTCCTCTGCTCGGCAACGGTGGAGTACACAGTGCCCTTCTTCCTTCGAGGAAAGGGAAAGGGCTGGGTCACCGCCGAGTATGACATGCTCCCGGGAAGCGGTGACAGGAGGATTCGCCGCGACCGCACAGGTAACGGGATAAAGGGCAGGAGCCAGGAGATACAGAGGCTCATCGGCCGCTCCCTCCGCCAGTGCGTCCGGACCGGTGACATGCCGGACAAGACCATAGCCGTGGACTGCGATGTTCTGGTTGCCGACGGCGGAACCAGGGTAGCCAGCATCACCGGCAGCGTTGTGGCCCTTCGCATAGCCATCCTCAGGCTGCTTTCATCGGGTCAGCTGGAGAAGGATCCCTGGAAGCAGTACATAGGCGCCCTCAGTCTGGGCGTGGTCCGGGGGGTTCCCCTCCTCGACCTCTGCTACGAGGAAGACAGCCGGGCGGACATGGACATGAACATAGTCTCCGGCGAGGACGGCAGACTTATCGAGATACAGGCCTCCGCCGAAGAGGAACCGGTGGGAGCGGATACGGTGTTCTCCATGGCGAAAAGCGCCGTGGAAGCCATTACGGATATCGTTATCCCCGCCCAGAAAGACGCGGCCGGGGAGTGAGAGGCGAATATGTCCTGGCGTCGGCGAATCCCCACAAGCTCCATGAGCTAAAGCTTCTTATGGGGGACTCATCCATTTCTTCGGTGGGGGACATCATACCCGGCTGGGACATAGAGGAAACCGGCGTAACCCTGCAGGATAACGCCCTGCTGAAGGCCAGGGCGGCGGTCAGGGCCACCGGCAGACCGGCCATAGCCGACGATACAGGGCTTTTCGTGAAAGCCCTGGGTGAGGCCCCGGGGGTGTACACAGCAAGGTACGCAGGTGAGAACTGCACCTACCGCGACAACACCGAAAAGCTACTCAATTCCCTGAGGGGTGAAAGGGGCGACAGCCGCATCGCCGTGTTCAGGACCGTTATCGCCCTTGTAACCCCGGATGGAAAGGAGTACACCTTCACCGGGGAGGCAGAAGGCTGCATAACCGAAGAGCACCTGGGTGAAGGCGGTTTCGGCTATGATCCGGTGTTCTACTCCAGGGAGCTGAGAAAAACTTTCTCCCAGTGCACACCAGCGGAAAAGCACTCAGTTTCCCACCGTGGCCGCGCCATGGAGAAACTCAGGGAACACCTGGAGAACGGTAACTGAGCTTGTCCCTTGACCTTCATGGATACACCGTAGCTGAAGCCCTTGATCTTTTCACCAGGGAGTACAACGGAAGGGTTGACAGGGGAGACCTGTCCAGTTTCAAGTGGTCCACGGTTACGGTTCCGGCGGTACAGGAGGAAAGATCCGCACTGCCCTTCGGAGGATACTGGCCTCCTTTGAGGACGCCCTCCAGTACCGGACCGATCCGGTTAACCCCGGTGTGACCATTGTGATCCCCCTCGGCAGGCTGCCTGAAGGGGCGGGAATACTATCCGCCCTTCTTCTGGAGTTCTGTTCCACAGGTAAGGCGGAATCGAAGGTTCTGGGAAAATTCAGGGAGCACGGCGAACTGGGCGTGAAAAGAACACTCCAGAAACTGGTGAAACAGGGGAAAATGAATGCCTCCCGCAGGGGGAGGCATATCATCTACACGGCGGTGTGAGGGCTACCTGTCCTTGCGTTCCTTCAGCACTTCCTCGGCGATGGAGGAGGGAACCGCCTCATAGTGCTCGAACTGCATTGAGAAGTTCGCCCTGCCCTGGGTCGAGTTCCTCAGATCGGTGGCGTAGCCGAACATCTTTGACAGGGGAACCCTGGCCCGGAACTCCTTGGCGTTGCCACGGTCCTCCATGGACATGATGGTTCCCCGGCGCTCATAGATGCTTCCGGAAACCCCTCCGGAGTACTCCTCGGGGCTTATCACATTAACGGCCATCACAGGTTCCAGAAGAGAAGGTCCGCACTTCATGAAGGCCTTCCTGAAAGCCGCTTTGCGCATGACCGGAAGGCCATTTCAGAGGAATCCACAGCATGGCTGGAGCCGTCCTTCAGGGTTACCTTCACATCCACCACGGGAAAGCCGCAGTAACGCCTTCCTTCATGGCGTCGATGATCCCCTTTTCCACCGCGGGGATGTACTCCCTGGGGATATTGCCGCCCTTCACCTCGTTCATGAACTCGAAGCCGCTGCCGGCCTTCAGGGGTTCCAGGGTGAAGATGATATGGGCATACTGACCTTTGCCGCCGGTCTGCTTCTTGTACCGCTCGTTCCAGTCGATGGAGCCGTTGATGGTTTCCCTGTAGGCCACCTGGGGTTCATTCTCCTCGACCTCTACGCTGAACTCACGCTTTATCCTGTCTACGATTATCTCCAGGTGGAGTTCGCCCATTCCGGAGATCACAGTTTCGCCGGTCTCCTCGTTGGTCTCCACGGTGAACGTGGGGTCTTCCTCGGCCAGTTTGGCCAGTGCGTCGGTGAGTCGATCCCGGTCCTGCCTTTTCAGGGGCTTAACGGCTATGCTGATCACCGGTGCCGGGAACTCTATTGCCTCCAGTATTATCGGGTTATCCAGGGAGCAGAGGGTATCCCCTGTGATGGTATCGGACAGTCCTATGATGGCGCCGATCTCTCCGGTGTTAAGCCTTTCCACCGCTTCCCTGCGGTTGGCATGCATCCGCAGTATACGGCCTATTCTCTGCTTCTTTCCTGTAACCGAGTTAAGGACGTGGCTTCCCGCTTCCAGAACGCCGGAATAGACCCTGGTATAGATGAGCTTGCCGGTGTGGCGGTCGGTGACGACCTTGAAGGCCAGGGCGGCCAGGGGACCGTCGTTTCCAGGTTCCCTGTGTTCAAGGGCGCCGTCCTTGCTTCTGCCGCTGATGGGGGGGAAGGTCAACCGGGGATGGAAGGTAGGCTACAACGGCATCGAGGAGCCTCTGAACGCCCTTGTTCTTGTAGGCGCTTCCGCAGAGCACCGGGCATACAAGACCATCGTGGGTGGCCTTCCTTATGGCCAGAGAAAGCTCTTCCTTCTCTATGGGTTCGTCGGCGCAGAACTTGTCGAGGAGTTTCTCGTCAACCTCGCTTACCTTTTCTATCAGTATCAGCCGCTGCTTCCTTGCGGTCATTTCCATGTTGTCCGGTATGGGTCTTTCATCATACTTCATGCCCCGGATGACTCTTCGTAGTAGACGGCGCAGTTGTCCACCAGGTCGATGATACCGAGAAACTCCCTGTCCGGGCCGAGAATGGGGATGGTTATTGGAATGGCGTTGGCGTTCAGCCTGGAGTGAAGCTCCCTGAGAACACCGTAGAAATCCGCTCCGGACCGGTCCATCTTGTTGATGAAGGCTATCCTGGGCACATTGTACTTTTCCGCCTGTCTCCAGACGGTCTCGCTCTGGGGTTCCACTCCACCCACGGCGCAGAAGAGGGCTATGGTGCCGTCAAGCACCCTGAGACTCCTCTCCACTTCCACGGTGAAGTCCACATGCCCCGGTGTGTCTATGAGGTTGATCTGGTGATCTTTCCAGTAGGTGGTTGTGGCGGCGCTGGTTATGGTTATGCCCCGTTCCTGTTCCTGGGCCATCCAGTCCATGGTGGCTTCGCCGTCGTGGACCTCGCCGAGCTTTCTGGATTTTCCGGTATAGAACAGGATCCTTTCGGACACAGTGGTTTTCCCCGCGTCAATGTGGGCCATTATCCCGATGTTCCTGATCTTCCCGAGATTGTAATCCCGTGACATCTATCCGTCTCCGTTCCTTATTGAAATCCTTTAATGAGAGCCCGAATATAGCCTGTGTCATGTTAAGAATGCAAAGAATGTATATTTGCCCCTCAACAGAAGGGAGATCTCTTGGATTACCGGAAAAGGATTGCCTCTGAACTGTCCCTGGACCCCGACAGGGTTGCCTTGGTCATGGAACTCATGGCAGGCGGTGCCACCATTCCCTTCATCGCCAGGTACAGGAAAGAGGTTTCAGGGGGTATGGACGAGGTGGTCCTTTCAAAGCTTCGCGATCTCAGCCAGACACTGGAAGCGGTGGAAAGAGGAGGTCCGCCATACTTTCCTCCCTTGAAGAGCGGGAGCTCCTCACCGGAGAGCTGAATGACAGGCTGAACACCGCCGGTTCCCTCACCGAGCTGGAGGACATCTATCTTCCCTTCAGGCCAAAACGGCGCACCAGGCAACAATGGCCGTTGAGAGGGGCCTGGAGCCCCTCGCGGACCTTATCATGGCCCGGGAAAAGGAAGACCCCCTGGAGCTGGCCCTTCCCTTCGTCAGCCGGGAAAGATCGGTGGAGGACGCCCCTGCGGCCCTGGCGGGAGCCAGGGACATTATTGCGGAGAGGATAACACAGGATCGGGATGTCCGCTCACTGGTCCGGGGACACTACATGGACAAGGGTGTTTTCAGAAGCCGGGTGATAAAGGGAAAGGAGGAGGCCGGAAGCAGGTATCGCAGCTGGTTCGACTGGTCCGAGCGGGTTTCGAAAGCCCCCTCCCACAGGGTGCTGGCCATGCGCCGGGGTGAAAAGGAACTGTTCCTCAACCTCACCGTGGAGGTGGATGAGACCGCTGTGTTTTCCCTCATAAAAAGGGTGTTCCCTCCCGGGGACGGTCCCTGCGGAGAGCAGGTCGCCATTGCCATGGAAGACGGCTTCAAGCGGCTTCTTGGCCCGCAGATGGAGACAGAGGTCCGCCTGTGGTCCAAAGAGAGGCTGACAGGGACGCCATATCGGTCTTCGCAGTCAACCTCCGGGAGCTTCTCATGGCGCCTCCCCTGGGGGAGAAGGCCGTTCTCGCCATTGATCCGGGCTTCAGGACCGGCTGCAAGACAGTCTGCCTCGACGGCCAGGGAAAGCTGCTGGAGCACACGGTGATCTATCCCCACACCGGCAGGGCCGATGCCGCCGGAGATACCGTCCGGTCCCTTCTGATAAAGCACGACATCCAGTGCGTGGCGGTGGGCAGCGGAACCGCCGGCAGGGAAACCGAAGCCTTCCTGAAGAAGCTTGGGACCGGTATTCCCATAGTATTGGTAAACGAAAGCGGAGCTTCAATATACTCAGCCTCAAAGATCGCCAGGGAAGAGTTCCCGACACTGGATCTCACGGTGAGGGGGCTATCTCAATTGGAAGACGGCTCCAGGACCCCCTTGCGGAACTGGTAAAGATAGACCGGGAACGTCGGGTGGGGCAATACCAGCACGATGTGGACCAGAAACTGCTGAGGGCCTCCCTTGACGATACTGTGATGCTCTGCGTGAACCGGGTGGGGGTTAACCTGAACACCGCCAGCGGAAGGTTGCTCTCCTATGTTTCAGGACTCAGCCATGCCAGGGCCGCCTCCATCGTGGAGTACCGGGACATGAACGGCCCCTTCGGTTCCAGAAAGGAGCTTCTCAAGGTGCCCGGGATAGGTCCGGCGGCCTTCCAGCAGTCCGCTGGTTTCCTCAGGATACCCGGAGGAAGCAACCCCCTCGACGGAAGTGCTGTTCACCCTGAAAGTTACGGTATCGTACAGCGCATGGCTGAGGATCTGGGAACAACGATACGGGGTCTCATGGAAAACCCCGGGCAGTGGGGGGACCTCAGGCTGGACAAGTACACAACGGACACCGTGGGGATCCCCACACTGAAGGACATCCTGGTGGAGCTGAAAAAGCCCGGCAGGGATCCCAGGAGCGGCTTTGAACCCTTCGCCTTCGCGGATGTTCACTCCATGGAGGAACTGAGGGAGGGCATGAAACTCCCGGGAATAGTTACGAATGTCACCGATTTCGGGGCATTCGTGGACATCGGGGTTCACACCGACGGTCTGGTTCATGTCAGCAGGCTGAGCACCTCGTGGATAAAGCATCCCTCGGAGGTTGTCCACGCCGGGATGAGGGTTGATGTTACCGTTACCGGAGTTGAACTGAAGCGGGGGAGGATCAGCCTCTCAATGGTTTAAGCGGGGCTGGAACACCGGTGCCCGGGCCGGGTAGAGACCGTAGAAGGAGGTAGCGTTAATGCGGAAAGCCATTGCATTCCTTGTTCTTCTCGCATCCCTCTCCCTTTCGGGGACCGGCAGCGCCACCGTGGAGATAAGGAACTGCACATCCACCGAGTTCTACTTCGTGTGGGTAACCGAATCCGGCAGGGAAAAATGGATAGACATGCTGGGGCTTTCAATACTTCCCCCGGACAGCTCCGCCTTTTTCCAGGTTACCGGGGGTTTCTACGACTTCCGAATAGAGGACCGGGAGTGGAGGACCTACTCCTTCTCGAACATTCCAATAGAATCGGGATCATCCTTCGTGTGGGAGGTCCTTCCGGTCCATGAAGATGGCGGCTAGGAACCCTCAAGCTCCATTCTCACCGCTTCATGCATGTTCTCGATGGCCTTTCTGAGGCTTCCGCTGCCATTTCCCTGGCCCTGGTCGCCATAGGCAACCTGAAGGAGGGCATCGTTCGCCGTGCGGAGCCTGCGGCACACGATGGCCGAAAGGAACCTCATGAAATCCACCGCGGTCCGGGGGTCTTTCTCAAGCATAACGGCGTATTCCCCGTCGCCCATTTTCAGCAGACTGCCGCTGCACACAGCGGATACGCTGGCGGACCTTTCGCTGTGGTCGATGAAGGACATCTCCCCGAAGATGTCCCCCCTGTTCAGCATGGCCAGAACGAAGTCTTCCCCGGCTGAATCATCGTGGACACGGAACTGCCCCCGGGAAATGATGAAGAGATCGTGCCCCGGGGAACCCTTTTCAATGACGGTTTCACCCGCCTGAACATTCATTCGTGTACAGAACCAGACTATCTTTGCCGCCAGGGCGGCGGGTATGGTAACGCTCATTGCTGGGGCATCTCCATTTTCAGGGGTTTCATGTAATCCGGGGGTTCACCGAGGTAGCCGGGGTAGTACAGACCTGCCCGCAGGGCATTTCTGATGAACATCGCCCGTGACTGGTAAAAAGGACATAGGGGTTCAACGAATCGGTTTCCGCTTCTATCACCTCGGCGATAATGGTGGCGGAGGATGGTTCGCAGTAGGGTTCTCCGCTGTGGCCCGAGTTCCGCCGGAGGAGGTCGCGGTATGCCAGACACTCATGAAGTATTCCGTGGGGATCACCGGTTTCCGTTTCCCAGAGCAGATAGGTGTACTGAAAACGGACATCCAGGCTGTCGGGATTGTGCCTGAGCCCCTCCCTGATGAAATCCATCCCCTCATCCACCTGGCCGAGGTTCACCGCAAGGTGGAAGGCAGCGTCGGTGTAGACATCGGTAAGCCCGGGTCGAGCCTGGCTATCAGCCACATCTGGGGCAGGTAGTCGGTTACCTGGGACCAGGGAATGCCCTGGTACATTTCGATGTGGTGATAGTCATCCAGCTGAAGATAGAGGGCGCTGGCGATGAAATGCCTCAGCCGCTGGAAACCGGAGCCCACCGCCTCGACATTTCTGAAGGTGTCTATCTGCACCCTTTCGGAGACCATGGCTCCGGAGATCACCGCAAAGGAGAGGAAAACAAGGGATAAAGCCCCGGAGAGAACCCTGGCCTTCATCTCTTCCTTCCCCTTTTTCCAGTGGCCATGAAGATCGCGGCGGCCAGGACAAGGAAGACCCCGGCGTCCCTCAGGAGCTTGCCCCAGATGAAGGGTGCCGCCCAGGGCTGGTTGAAGAACCATCCCGTGCCGTGATTCCTCTCACCGGCTCCGTGGGAGTGGCCGGATGGTCCGTCTTCAATGCCGGTGTGGACCTCGGCATCCTGATGGTCATCATGGTGATCGTGTTCGTGATCGTGGTGGTGGTCGCAGGCTTCCGTTTCAAGATGCTCGTGGGGGCCACCTCCTCCACATCGTAGTCCTCCATGCAGCCCAGGGCGGAAAGAAGAATGAGCGTAGGGAGAACACGTCTCATTTGAGGTCACGCCCCCTGAAGACCGCCAGGGCCAGGGAGAGCATGAAGGCGGAGTAGCACAGGCCGTAGAAGATGGCCACGGGGAAATACACAGGCTCGATGTGGAAACCGTGGGCTATTGGATCCTTGATATGGAACACGTCTGCGTGGGGAAGGAGAAGCCTCAGTGTTCGCATCAGCCCCGGGGCGGAGGGCATCAGGCCTATGAACTGGGTAACGCTCATCTGGCTCACGATGAAGAGCATGGTGGTAAGGGGCCAGTTCAGCGGGGGGAGGCAAAGAAGCTGAAGAAAAACACCGTGGACAGCAGGAACCAGCCCTCCACCAGTATCAGCAGGGTTGCCGGAAGGAGGTTTCCCGGTATTGGCATTCCGTTGAAAAGAAGTATCAGCATAAGGCCCAGACAGCTCACCAGCAGGGCGGCGGCCTGGACAAGGGCGGCTCCGAAGAACCTTCCCAGAAGGTACTGCCACCTTGCAAGGGGAACTGCCACCAGGGGCATCACCGTTCTGGTCTCCCTGTCCCTGGGGTAGAGGTTCGCCCCAAGGCCCAGGGCAAGCACCAGGCGCCCACCTCTATTCCGAACAGGCCGAAATCCAGTATGAAACGCCCCTGGTTGGATACGTCGAAGGAGGGCACGGAGGCTATTCCCGCAAGGGCCAGAAGGATCACCAGAAGGATCCCCCAGATGGTCCTCCTTCTGAAAAGCATTCTAAGTGTCATCAGGGAGAAGATGTAGACAGCTTTCATTCTTCATCCCCTCCGCTCACCGAGAGGTAGACCTCTTCAAGGGTTTTCAGCACCGGCTCCACCCTTGTTACCCACAGGTTCCTTCCCCTGAGGGAATCTATGCTCTCCTGGAGTTCCCCTTCATTTACGGTGAGTTCCAGGCTGTATTCGGTGTCCCGGTTCACCGCCGCGATGCGGTATTTCTTTTCTCCGCCCAGGAGATCCTTCATGAACCCCTGGGTGATAAGGTTTCCCCTGGAGAGCATCACGGCCCTGGTGCAGACGGTCTCCACCTCGGAAAGTATGTGGGAGGAGAGGAAGACAGAAGCGCCCCGGGCGTCTCCTCCAGGATTATGTCCCGGAACTCCTTTCTGGCCACGGGGTCGAGGCCTCCGGTGGGTTCGTCCATTATGAGCAGGTCAGGTTCCGACTGCAGGGCCAGGGCGAGGCTGAGCCTCTGGCGCATTCCCTTTGAGAACTGTCTTATGCCGGTTCTTTCCCACCCCTGGAGACCGACCCTTGCAAGAAGGGCCCTCCACTGCTTTTCCCCCCCGGTTAGACCCCGCATGGAGGCGAACATTGAGAGGTATTCCATGGAGGTGAAAGAGTCGTCGTAGTCGGGGTTTTCAGGAACATAGCCCAGCCTTCTTCTCACCGAAGCGGCACCGGGGGGGATTCCCAGAGGGAGATCCTTCCGCCGGAGGGCTTCAGAAGGCCCAGAATACACTTGATCGTGGTTGTCTTGCCGGCGCCGTTGTGGCCTATGAAGCCGGTTATCTCTCCTGGTCTTACGCTGAAGGAAACGCCGGATACAGCATGGATTGAGCCAAGGCCCCGTTTGCCCGGGAACTTCTTGCTGAGATCATTTACATGCAGTGGGTACGGATCGCCCATCTATTCTCCCGCCGTTGGTTTCGCTTGAACAAAGGCAAGATATTTCAACGGGGCTTCAGGGACAAGCCCGGTCAGCCAAGATAACCGAGCCCTTCGAGCTTTTTCCTTATGCTCTCCTCGGACTCGCCTGACCCCGGGTCCAGCTTTTCCATTTCCCTGTTCACTATGTGCAGTATGAACTCTTCCGCCGAGGAGTATCCCCCGGCGTCGGCCACCTTGTCCAGCCTGTCCTTCATGCCGTTGTCTATCTTCAGTTTGATCTTGGGCATTATTCCCTCTCCTATACCTTTACTCTGAAAACCACCGCGCCCAGTATCGCCCAGACGCTGGAGAAAACCAGGAAGACCGCGAACCAGCTCCATCTTCCCCCGAGTATGCTGTAACGGGCGGGCTGCAGGAAGGCCCTTGCTGAATGGATATCCCCGGGGGCCACGGCATTCCAGGGACGAAGCAGATAAGGAATGATGCCCCTCCCCTCCGAACCCCTGGTCACGATGCTTCCGGAACCCCCTGAAGAACCGATGGATATTCCCGTTTCCTCCAGCTGGAAAACACCGTTCTCTCCGGTGAAGGAAAAACTCTGCTCCAGTGAATCCGGGATGATGACCACAGGGGAGACGATGCTTCCCATGGAAGGTTCGGGAAGGGGGGCTTCGGGAACGGCGTCTTTCCAGGTTATGGTGAGGGTGGAGGGCCTGTCCGGCGTGGGGGGATCCTTCCGTATCTGGCGTCGAGTTGCGCCGCAACCAGAATGAAGGCACCGCTATTACCAGCATGGGCCGGAGGAGGTGCCAGAGATAGACGAAGTTGTCGGTGATCAGGCCGAGGCAAGCTTCAGAACGGTCCTGGGGCTTTCCAGATAAAGGAGCATTCCAAGGGCCCGGCTGCCCATCCGCTGCCTCAGTTCGGCGATGGACTGCTGATCGGAGGTCTTCTTGAATATGAGTATCATGAGTATCCCGGTGAGGCGCTTATCCATATCTGTCCCCAGAGGGGGTGCAGTGAACGGAAGGGAAACAGCAGCAGATCGAAGAACCAGTTCATGACAGGTCTTCCTCCGGCAGGAGGACCGAGTTGATAAGGCGTCCCATATCGGTTAGGCAGGGGCTTTCAGGGATGTTCCGAAGGGTTGTTATGAGGAGCCGGGGCAGAGGTCCGGGGATATGCAGTGGGTGCCGCTCCAGGGGTCGTTGTTGTCGGTTATCACCTCTTCGGGGAAGGCCCCGAGGGTGGTTTCCCAGCTGGCCCTGTAACCCATGCCGTAGCCAACCAGCATGTCCGGCGCCCAGGGGGGCAGCTCCATGCCGGGGTAGAGGTCTTCCACTATGAACAGGTTCTTTACCGGTCTTTCTCCCGTAAGGATCCGTGGCGGACTCAAGGGAAGACTTAAGGTTCTCCATGAGCCTTCTGCGGTCTTCAGGGGGAACCACTCCATCCCTTTCCCTTCCGGCCTGGTTGATGTAAAGTCCGTTCAGTCCCAGACCGTATGCCCCGGTGCCGCTCCAGTCCAGGCAGGCGTACATGTCGCTGTTCCTGCTTGCCGGGGAGCCTATGGATGCGAATCCCTCGGCTGCCAGGAAGGAGTTCAGGTTGAAGCTTCGTCTGAAGGGAGCGAAGCCGTGGTCGGACATGAGTATCATTTCCGTTCTGTCATCGAGGAGCTCCATTGCCCTGCCCACGGCTATGTCCAGCCTGGAGTAGAGGTCCGCCACCACCCCCCGGAACCTGGGTTCGACCTGTCCGTAAAGGGGGCTCGCCGGGTCCATGGACCGGAAGAACATGTGTATGTTGAGGTCGAGGCTGGAGAAGTAGAAGAAGAGCAAACCCTCGCGATAGCTGGAGAGAACGGAGTCGAAGAGGTTCATCCGTTCGTCGAATACCAGGTTCGCCTGGGACAGGTAGTCGTCGTCGTTGAAAATGCCCCTGGAAAGGGCCTTGGTGTCCTCGGGGAACCCCTGGGTGTAGTAGGGGCCGGTCCTTTCCGCCAGTTCCCTGGAGTACCAGCGGGCTGGAACCGGGAGGGCGGGGTTCTCGGGATCGATGTTAAGCGGAGTGAGGTAGAGCTTCAGCTTCGGTGACACCTCCTTGAGGTAGAATCTGCCTATGGCGTGAACGGTGGATACACCGGGAATGGCCGGAAAACCGAAGCGCATCCAGGGGCTCCACTGCCCCTCTCCCAGGACGATGGAGTCGTTGTCGAGGTCTATCCTCACCGCGGCGCTGTTCCTGTCGGCCCAGGCCTTCACTTCAAGGCTCATGGTGGGATTGCCCTGGATCAGGGAGTTCGGCGGGCCATCCACCCTGCAGGTGTAACAGCCGTCTCCATAATCCCTTACAGGTATGACCACCCCACCGCCGGTGTCATCGGAAATAGACCGGGGGTCGTCGGTGAAGAATGTGAAGCTTCCCTGGCTGCCCCTGACATCCGGTGTGCCCAGGCCGGACAGGAAGAGGCCGTGGGAATGTTCCGGAGGAGGTGGGAAGTCCACCGGGAGCTTTACCATGGTAACGGGTATGTTCCCTTCGAGTAGACGGTTCCAGAAGGGTTCTCCCCGTCGGAGCAGGTTAACCCCGCCGCCGGAAAGGGGTAGGCGGAGTTTTCCCAGGTTAAGTGTGGAGTCCGGTGAAACCACCTCGGAAGTGGACAGGTAGGGCATGATGTCCGGGGGTTGCGATGGACGAAATCAAATATTCCGTGAACAGGGGACGGCCGTCCGGTGATGAAGTTGGACCAGGCCACGGGACTCTGGGGGGGATTGGAGGTTCCCAGCCTGCTGAATGTGCCATTCTCCATGAGCCTTGCGGTGTTGGGCATCAGTCCCCTCTGGCAGAAGCTCTCCACCAGACCGGGGTCCATGCCGTCCACACCCAGGACTATGAGCCTTTTGCCGGATATGGTTCCCCGGCCTCCGCAGCCTGCATAGAGCGCCGCCAGGGCCGGAGGGGCCATTGCGGCCCTTTTAAGGAATTCTCTTCTGTTCACAGCGGCCTCCCGTCCATGTATCCCGGGGGATCAAGGCCCAGGGTCTTCAGTACCGTGGGGGCGATGTCCATGATGGATGGCTCTTCGGAGGAGTGGCGCCAGCTGGTGAAAAGTACCCCCTTCACCAGTTCGCTGTGGTGGCAGTGGTCGCCGTTCCAGTGCTTTTCGTTGGGATAGAGCACCCTGTTGCCAACGCAACCGGTGACACAGCCCCAGTCCGCCCTGTAGCCGGTGCTGGTTCCCGGTATCATGTCCGGGCTTCTGTTCACATAACCTCCGGTGTATGTCTCCGAGGCGAACTTGACCGAGGTTATCACCGGTGTTTCGCCGTCCCTGAGCCTCATTAGCTTTTCCCTTATCTCCTCCATGAGGCTCCCGCGTGGTGGGGTGAAACGATACCCCGGCCCTCCCGGCCCATGAGGTTGATGTTGATCCCGGTGAGGCCCAGGGCGTAGGCCCGGGTTCTGGACCAGTCAACACCGTGATAGGATGCATCAACGGTTTCCACGCCATCCTCCAGGACCAGATAGCCCTCTTCGAGGAGCCAGCGGTTGAAGTCGATGCATGTGTGGAAGGACGTAAAGCCGTGGTCGGACATGACCACCAGTCTCTGGTCCTTCTTCATCTGCGACATGGTCTCTCCCACAAGTTCATCCATCTTAAGGTACATGGAGTGTATCACGCTTCCCGGTTCCGTTCCATCCCCCCAGAACATGTGCTGGATACGGTCGGAGGTGTCGAAAACGCAGACGGTAAGGCCGTCCTTGCCGTTCCTGAGGGCGTTGATGAACATTTTCCTTCTTTCCTCGCAGTAGGCCCAGGCCATTTTGAGGAAGCTGTCCCCATCGAGGTGGCCGTTGGAAAGGGCCCATGTATCCTCCGCAAGCCCCAGGGTGGCGAACCGCCCCACGGCCCCGGCCAGATAGCGGGAATAGTGTACAGGGTGGGAGAGGGGCACCACAGGACTTGACGGGTCCACATGGAGGGCGGTGCAGTAGACCACCGGGCCTTCGGTGATTCGGAACCTCGCTATGCCCCGGACCTTCGTCCGTCCTGCCCGGTACTCTACGGTGAGCCATGAAGATAGCTCCCCGAACCTGCAGTTCAGGGAGTTGTCGCCGGCTGAAATCCTCCAGTTACCCTTGCCCCTGTCCCGGAAGGTGAGTTCCACGGGAGGACACCCCTCGGGCCCCTCCAGGGAGCCGGCCCAGCTATCGCCGTTCTTCTTCTGAAGCACAGCGGAGAGCCCGCCGGTGAACCGCCGGGGTACCTCCGGGGAGAAAAGTGTATAGCTGCCCTGGCTGCCCCGGAGATCGGGAACGCACATTCCTGAAAGAAGCCTTCCGTCGAGGGGTTCAGGGGGATAGGTGATCGGAACCCGTAGTATGGTGGAGCGGATGCCGTAGTTTCCCAGAAGTGTCCAGAAGGGTGTGCTCATGCGAAGGATGGAGGATGACACCCCGTCCCGGACCATTCCCAGAAGATTCCTTTTTTTATAGGTGGTGGTCTTCACCGAGCTGAGCACCGCGAGGTACCTTTTCCTGTCCGGTGCCAGAAAGTCAAAGATGCCGTGCTTTCCCGGATTGACCCCGGTCTGGAAGCTGGACCAGGCCACCGGTGAGACCCCCGGCGTGGTGGTTCTCAGCCTGCGATAGGTTCCCGTCTCCGCAAGCTTCTTCAGGTTGGGCAGATCCCCATTCTCCCAGTACTTTTCCACTAGATGGGGGGAGAGGCCGTCGAGGCCCAGTATCACCACCCTCTCGCATTCCGCCCTTCCCGGGCGCTTTCGTTTTTTCAGCGTCCTCACCAGCACCATGATGGGCCAGAAGAGGAATGAGAGCATGGAGACCGCCACGGCGTTCAGGAACACCACGAAGGAGGTAAGTATCCCGAAACCGGCCCCGGGGCCTATGTATGCCGGGGCGGAGGATGGCAGAATGAATAGAATAACGAGCAGGCAGATGAATTTCAGGGGATCCTCCCGGGAAAAATGAAAAGCAATTATACTCCCCATTGTATACCGGACGCAAAACCATTAGTTCCCGAACAGGAGGAATCATGAAGAAGACCATCCTTCTCTCCCTGATAATGCTTCTGTCCGCCTGCGGCGGCTCCAGGCTCGAGTTCAACAACGGAACCGGTCTCGACCTGGAAACCGTCAAGGTGACCATAGGCGATAACACACAGACCTGGAACAACATATCAACAGATGAAACCTTTACGTCAAACCTTCCCCTCTCCAGTTCCCCGGAACCGGTCCTCATCCAGTGGGAAACCGCCGGTCAGTCCTGGGAAATGGAGTACATGCTCATCGAACAGGCGGCGGATGCCAAACGGGTCAGCGTTCTCTTTGCCCCGGACGAGGTGAGCATCAACTACTCTTTCTGAGCCGAAGCCATCCGTAAATTTGGTAAATAGATTCTGTAACAGATTGAATACCAAATATTTAAGCATGAACTTTCCCTGGCGTTCCTGAGAGCATTCAGGAATGGTGCAAAATAATGCTGTTAAAGCATTTACATGTTCGGGGTGCCCAATGGGGTGTCTGTTTTGCATATTCCATCCTCATCACCCTGAACTGGAGCATTCATGAATTTCGACAAGGCTGGCATAGATATAGGGTCCGTGGCGATCAAGATCGCCTTTCTGGCTGAGGACAGAATACACCACTCCATTTACCGCAGGCACGGCGGCAAACCCATCGAAACGCTTCTCACCCTCTACGGGGAAAATCCAGAACTGGAAAGGACACCCCTTGTCCTTACCGGAAAGGGTTCCCTGATCGTAACCGCCGCAGCGGGGCATACCCCGGTGAACGAGGTGGTTGCCCTGGCCGCCGCCGTTGCCCGGTACCTGCCGGACACGGGTTCGGTCATAGAGATGGGAGGCCAGGATTCAAAGCTGCTCCTTCTAAGGAAGGACGCCACTGGGGAAACTGTCATGGACGAGTTCAGCATGAACTCGGTGTGCGCCGCCGGCACCGGTTCCTTCCTCGACCAGCAGGCCTTCAGACTGGGCCTGACCCCTGAAGAAATGGGCGATCTGGCGGCGGGATGCGATTCACCGCCGAGGATAGCCGGCAGGTGCAGCGTCTTCGCCAAGAGCGATATGATACACCTGCAGCAGGTTGGTGCCACAGTGGAGGAAATTGTTGCCGGGCTTTGCCATGCGGTTGCCAGGAACTTCAGGAGCGTTATTGCCTCGGGCAGGAAATTCCGTTTCCCCGTTGCCTTTGTCGGGGGAGTGGCTGCAAACAGGGGTATGGTAAAGGCCTTTGAAACCGTTCTTGATGGAAGGGTTTCGGTGCCGGAAAACTATGCGGTGCTCACCGCCGCCGGTGCGGCCCTCTCCGGTAAACCTGCTTTCCTGTCCCCCGGGGCGGTTCAGGATGTTCTGAGAGCGATCTCCGGTGGAATGGAAACCCTGCCCCCCTGAGTGGGTTCGCACCGGAAAGGGCCGATCTCACCATATCAGGTGAAGCTTCATCCGAGGGTGTTTTCCTTGGAATAGATGTTGGCTCCATCAGCACTAACCTTGCGGCGGTTTCCCGGGATGGTTCCATCGTGGGAAGGGTTTACCTTCGCACGGCGGGGAGACCCCTGGATGCGGTGCGGAAAGGTCTTCAGGAGCTCGGGAAGGGCCTTTCCGAACTGCCTGTGCTTGGTGTTGGTGTTACTGGAAGCGGCAGGTACATGACCGGTGATTTCGTTGGGGCGGATGTGGTCAGGAACGAGATTTCGGCACAGGCCAGAGCAGCTGTGGAGATCGATCCCGAGGTAGATACGATATTTGAGATCGGCGGCCAGGATTCCAAGTACATCTCCATAAGGGACGGCAGGGTGGTGGACTTTGAAATGAACAAGGTCTGCGCCGCCGGCACGGGCTCCTTTCTGGAGGAGCAGGCCGAAAAGCTCGGTGTAAGGATAGAGGACTTCGGACCTATGTCCCTGGACTCAATTTCCCCTGTAAGGCTCGGGGAGAGATGCACTGTCTTCATGGAAAGCAATGTCGTTTCCCATCAGTCCCAGGGTACCGAAGTGCACCGAATAACCGCTGGACTCTGCTATTCCATCGTGCGCAACTACCTTCACAGGGTGGTGGGAGAGAGGAAGATAGGGAAAAGGATATTTTCCAGGGCGGAACGGCCCACAACCTGGGTGTTGCGGCGGCTTTCAATTCGGTGCTGGGAAAGGATCGAAGGGTCATCCTTCCACCTCATCATGATGTTACCGGAGCCATCGGAGCAGCTCTTCTGGCCAGGGATCACATGGAACCGGAAAGGAACTCCACCTTTCGCGGCTGGGAGCTGTCCGAAAACGCCTACACACAGGATTCATTCGTGTGCAAGGCCTGTGCAAACCACTGCGAGATACACCGGGTAACCCTGTCCGACGGAACGAAACTCGTCTATGGAGGAAGGTGCGAGAAGTACGAGACCGGGTCCATGCAGGTCATTGCCGGCGGAGAAAACCTTTTCCACAAAAGGGTGGAGAACCTGTTCCGCGCCGCCGGGGAGGACTGGGGGCAGGGCCCTGAAGTGGGTATTCCCCGGGCGCTCTGGTTCTGGGAGCTTTTCCCGTTCTTTGCTACCTTCTTCAGAACCCTGGGCTGCAGATTGAGGGTAAGCAGCGAATCCACATCGGCAACGGTGCACAACGGGGTTGAGAACGTTGCCGCTGAAACCTGTTTCCCTGTGAAGATCGCCCATGGTCATGTGCTTGAGCTGATAGACTCCGGTGTGGAAACGATCTTCCTTCCCTCCATTTTAAGGAACAGACCACAGGGTGATTTCACCGAGTCACACAACTGCCCCTATGTTCAGGGTTCTCCCTATCTGCTCGACGCAGGACTTGCCCTCAGCGAGAACAGGAACCTTCGAATACTCAAACCAGTGATAGATCTTTCCCTGCCCGGCGAGGAATGGATGAACGCACTTATGGAAACGGCGGTGGAACTGGGTTTCAGCACCGGTGATGCTCGAAGGGCCATCCATGCCGCGGAAAAGGCTCAGAATGCTTTTACCGAAGGGAACCGCGAAGCAGGAAGGGTCGCTCTGAAGAACCTGCGGGGAAGGCGGGGGTTCGTTGTGGTAAGCAGACCCTACAACGGCTCGGACCCCATGGTGAACACCGATCTGCCGGGGAAGCTGGCAAAGCTGGGGGGTGTGGTTATTCCCCTGGACATGCTTCCACTACCCATGGAAAGGACCGCAGATGAGTTCAGGAACATGTACTGGCATTACGGGCAGCGCATACTTGCCGCCGGAATCGCCATAAAGGAGGATCCTGATCTTCACGCCGTTTACATAAGCAACTTCGGCTGCGGTCCCGATTCCTTCATTGAGCACACCTTCAGTGAGATAATGGGCGAGAAGCCCTTCCTTTCCATTGAGATAGACGAACACGCCGCCGACGCTGGCGTTATAACGAGGTGCGAAGCATTCATTGATGCCCTTGAGGGAGCCGGGAACAGCGGTACAAAAACCCATGTGCCATGGACCCCGGAAAAGACCGATCTCTCAGGAAGGACCCTCTGGATACCACTGATGAGCGAGGCAAGCTACCTGGCGGCGGCGGCGGTTCGAAACAGAGGGCTTAACGCCAGGGTCATTCCCCCCACCAACGCAGAAACCGTAGCCCTTGGCAGGACCGTGACCACAGGGAAGGAATGCTACCCTGCCATAATCACGGCGGGGAACATGCTCAAGATACTGGAGAACGGCGAGCCCGACGAAAACGCCTTCTTCATGGCCACCGCCTCCGGTCCCTGCCGGTTCGGCAGGTACTGCAACTTCCACAGACAGGTCCTCGAGAAGAAGGGATACAGGGGAGTGCCGATACTTACCGCCACTTCCAGCGACTCCTATTCCCAGGTGCCCGGACTCAGCTCACGGAAATTTCAGAAAGACCTGCTGCAGGCCCTGGCCGCCGCTGATATATTGAAGAAGGCACTTCTTCGGACACGGCCCTATGAAGCGGCAGCGGGTTCAGCGGACCGGCTTTTCGGGAAGTGGCTGGGAATCCTCGAGGAAACCCTGGAGAAGGGCGAATCCCTTTCTTCACGGGCCAGGAAGGCCGCGGCGGATTCCGGAGGCTTTCACTGAAGGAAGGGCCAAGGAAGCCCCTTGTTGCTGTTTTCGGTGAGATCTATGTGCGAAATGACGACTACGCCAACGACGATACCATCAGAAACTGGAAGCCCTGGGTGCCGAGGTCGTCTACACACCCCTCACCGAGTGGTTCGACTATGTGAACTACAGCTACATACAGAATTCAAAGGCCCGGGGAAATACCGGGGAAGTCATAAAGGGAAAGGCCAGGGAGATGCTCATCTCAAGGGTGAAAAGGGCGGTGGAAAAGCCCTTCGACAGCCTTCTGAAGAATACGCCCCACGCCACCGCCGAGCAGATACTGAAGGCTCTGCACCCTATATGGAGGAGAACATAGGAGGGGAGGCGGTTCTCTGCATTGGAACCCCCCTGGCTCTCCTTGAACACGGCGGAATAGACGGCGCGGTGAACGTTTACCCCTTCAGCTGCCTTCCGGGTACAGTGGTCTCCGCCGTTTCCAGAAGGATCAAGCGGGACAAGCCCGGGCTGCCATGGCTGAACCTTGCCTTCGACGGCCAGGAGGACACGGATAATTCATCCAGATTCGAAGCCTTCATGCACCAGGTGCGAAGGCTTCATATGGGAAAGACGGGAGAAGCCATATGAACACGGAGATAGAGAAACTGGTCACCTTCCTGAAGAACAGCCCCACCGCCTCACACTGTGTTGAGAATGCCGCGGAAATACTGAAGGAGAACGGTTTCAGTGAAGCGCGCATGGGGGACAAGTGGAACCTCCGCCCGGGGGAAAGAAGGTTCGTGATAGAGAACGAATCCACCCTCGCCGCATTCATAACCGGGGAGAAGCCCGCCGGGGAAGCTGGATTCCGAATAGTGGGCACCCATACCGACGCCCCGGGATTCAGGCTGAAACCCGAGCCCTACAACTACTCAGAGGGACTTTCGACCCTGGGTGTGGAGATATATGGCGGACCCACCGTGGCCACATGGATGGACAGGGACCTCGGTCTGGCGGGGAATGTGACCTTCATGGGGGAAAAGGGACTGGAGACCAGGCTCTACAGGATAGACCGGCCTGTTCTGAGATTTCCCTCCCCGGCCATCCATCTGAACAGAACAGCCAACAAAGAGGGTTTCAAAGTGAATGCCGAGGATGAGCTTCTGCTGGTGTTCGGGGATGAGGACAGTGACTTTGACGGGCTGAAGGAATGGTGGCAGCAGCAGCCGGTATCGAAAGCCCCGGCTGATAGACTTCTCCGGTGAGCTATACGATCTTCAGCAGCCCTCCCTGAGCGGATTGAAGGCCAACTATCTTACCTGCGGCGGAATAGACAACAGGGCAAGCACCCATGCTGCCACAGAAGCAATTGCAAGGGCCAAGGGATCTGATCCAACCGCGGTGGTCCTGCTTTTCGACAACGAGGAGATCGGCTCCAGGACTGTAAACGGTGCCGCATCCCCCTTCATGGAGAGAATACTTGAAAGGCTTGCCGGGGGCAGGGAGGAGTTTTTCCGTGCCTGCAGCCGCTCACTGAATGTAAGCGCCGACTGCGTCCACGCCGTTCATCCCGGCTGGATAGGCAAGCACAGCAAGCTCTCCAAGCCCCATCTCAATGGCGGACCGGCCATAAAGACCTCAGCCGGGGGCAGTTATGCCTCCAGTGCAAGGACATCAGCCTATTTCATCAAATGCGCTGAACTGGCAAAAAGCCCCGTTCAGAAGTTCGTATCAAGGGCCGACGGCAGGAGCGGCGGTACCCTGGGACCCATCGCCGCCGCGGGAACCGGTATTCCCACGGTGGACGTGGGGAACCCCATGCTCTCCATGCACTCAGCCAGGGAAATGGCCGGAACGAAGGACCACATCAACATGATCAACTGCATGAGGGCGCATCTTGAGGGTATGATACCCCTTGCCTGAACCCTTCGGGACACGCTACCCAGGGGAGTTCGTGGTTTTCGGCACTGGCCCGGGCACAAGCATTTGAGGATCACTGACAGGTATATGCCGACTGAGCCAGGATAGACCTGTCAACAGGCCACGGCGAGCATCTACGATTCTGATGGCGATGCTCTGCCTGCTGAAGCTTTCCGAGGTTGATAAACACAGAATCCTTGCCCTGGGGGACAACTGGTACCGGGGGGCAGTTACAGAGAGATATCTTCGGGCACTCAGGCAAAGAGGGCATTGATATCTTCACCATGTCTTGACTTGCCCTCCCCCACTTTATCTATGCTGCAGTCAGCAGGCAGTTATTATTTTCCTGCCCCTTGGAAGAAAGCCGGTTGCTTCAGATATTCGATGACACCCAGGGTCTTGATGCGGACATCAGGATAACCGACCCTGACCTGGTCATCATCCAGCCGGCGGACGGCGACACACTGACAGACTATGCCGGAGTACC
>LQAI01000078.1_pt1 | contig 45082 bp, 58 predicted proteins | sample 1535821 | NCBI WGS metagenome assembly LQAI01 (sample SAMN04331586, study PRJNA305678) | bioreactor metagenome | isolation source: bioreactor_5 inoculated with Wadden Sea sediment 1st replicate of a... | place: Germany:Bremen | reverse complement strand
CGTTCGAAGGAATTACACGAATTCGCTATTGAACATTGCTTCTTCTTCCAATATTTCAAAAATCGGGGTGTCTTGCCGACACTCGGCCGGGGGCGCAGGCGCTCCTTGCCCGTCCGGCGGGTTCCAATACTAACACCGTTCACTGCCACGGTCAACCCCCTTGGGCGGGGCGTTCCGGACCATCTCGTAAACGGTGCCGGTGATGGAAAAAATCAGGCGCCTTTCCCGGCGCGAGCCCCAATTCTAAACCCTGGGATATGGGGTGTCAAGCGTCCTTACCTAACCTGCGACGTTACAGCTTCTTCCGATATGCATCAGAACCTGCCGGCCAGGGTCCTTGAGAAATGATGGCCGTAAATAGCCAGCTTCAGGGCCAGGGGTATCAGCACGGGACGCCGGAACAGGGTCCAGAAGATCAGCTTCCAGTACTCCAGTCTTTCCCGGCCGATGATGCCCAGGCGCAGCATGGACCTGGGAACCGCCAGTATATGACCCGCCGACAGCTCGTAACCCAGGTTACCCGAGGGTCTGAACTCCCTCAGGAAGGTCTTGACCCTGCTGTAGAATGCCCCGGGGAGTACAGCCTTGCTAACAGGTCATGGTAGCCACTCTCCAGGGATCCCTTTCCCATCACCGGCAGGATGTTGGTGGTTCCGTCGGTGCCGTCGGTTACCTCGCCCTGTATCCTTCCCTCTTCCTTTAGTCTTTTGTGGAGCATGGTTCCCGCCGGGGCCTGGAGCATTGCGACCATTGCGGTGACAATTCCGCTTTTCTGTATGAACTCCCACTGTTTCTGAAACACGGAGGTCGAATCGCCGTCGAAGCCAACGATGAACCCTCCCTCAACTTCCAGGCCCATGTTCTGTATCTTCTTTACATCGGCCAGGAGGTCCCTCCCGGTGTTCTGCAGCTTGCCGCAGCCCTTAAGGCTTTCCTCGTCGGTTGTCTCAATTCCTATGAATACGGTGTTGAAGCCCGAGGAGACCATCATTCGCATAAGCTCCTCGTCATCCGCCAGCAGGATGGAGGTCTCGGTCTGGAAGTGGATGGATCCATGTGTCCTTCGCCATTCTATCATGCGGGAAGAAGTGATTCCTTCAGATACCTTCTGTTTCCGATGAAATTGTCGTCTACGAAGAATATCCCTTCACGCCAGCCGGCCTGGTACAGTGAATCCAGCTCAGCTATTATCTGTTTCGTTGTCTTCGTGCGGACCTTCCTGCCGAAGAGGGATGTAATGTTGCAGAAGTCGCAGTTGTGTGGGCAGCCCCTGGAGAATTGAATGCCCATGGTGTTGTATTTCTTCTGTCTTATCAGCTTCAGGTCCTGCAGAGGTGTTCTCTCCATGGAGGGATAGGATTCCCGCCGGTAAACCTTTCCGGCATCCCCCTGGCGAAGTCCTCAAGGAAAACCGGCAGGGTCTCCTCGGCCTCTCCAACGAAAAGATGGTCCACGGTTTCGCTCCATTCCCCCGGCTCGTTGGAAAAGAGGGGCCCACCTGCCATCACTGTCACTCCCCTTCTGGAAAAGTGGTCCGTAACCTTAACGGCGGAATCCTTCTGGGCATTCATGGCACTTACCATAACAATGTCCGGCCATTCATCCATATCGCCGTCCAATTTCTCCACATTAAGATCCACCAGCTTCTTCTCCCAGTCCTCAGGGAGCATGGCCGCCACAGTAAGAAGCCCCACCGGAGGCATGGCCGCCTTTTTCCCTATGAACCTCAGGGCGTGTGCAAAACTCCAGAATGAGTCTACGAATTCAGGATATATCATCAGAACTTTCACTGTTTTCCCCTATCAATGTTGACAGTGCTAACATATAGGCTATGTTGACAATGTCAACATGATTTCTCATGATACGCCGACAAAAGGGAGGAACCCATGGCCAGCAGCTATCATCACGCAACCTGAGGGATGCCATGATCGAAGAAGCGCTTTGTCTCACAAGAAGCGGCAACGAGAGCGACATATCACTGAGGAAACTGGCTGAAAGGCTGGGAGTATCCCGAACCGCTCCCTACAGGCACTTCAAGAACAAGAACGCCCTGATGAGCGCCGTAGCCGCAAGGGGATTCTCCCTTATGAGGGAATCCTTCAGGGAGTTCCGTCGATCCATGAGCACCGAAAGGGTGATCCGGAACGTGATGGAGGATTATGTGAGCTTCGCCACTGCAAACCCTCTTCTCTACAGGCTGATGTTCAGTGAGGGCATCCTTCAGGGGGAGGGATCCGATGAACTCCGCCGGGAGATAACCAGAACGATGGAACGGCTTTCCGGCTTCTTCACCGAAGTGGAACCGGGAATAACCTCCAGTTCAGAGGCGAGGACCGCCTCATGGGCCATGGTTCACGGGATATCCTCCCTGGTGAACGAGAAGCTGGTGGTCCTTGACAAATATGGAACTGCCGGCCACTCCCTTGTTCACAAGGGCGGGAACCCTCTAAGGTTCAGCTTGAAAACACATTGCCGCAGTTATCCGCATACTTGCCGCGGGAGTAACAGCCTGTTCCGGAACCCCAGGGTCTACCGGAGGCGGCACTTCCCGGTTATAAATTGGCTGAACCAAAACCGGAGGGGTAGCCATAGTTCTTTTTCAGCTGGTCGTTCTTACCCTGTTCTCCTCCATCGGGGAGGCCGATACGCCGGATCTTTTCCTCAGGGCCCTTGCCTCCGCCTCCCCGGACGAATGGGTACAGTCCATGGCCCTTCAGGGAAACCCCCACCCTCCCGATTCCGTCACCGCGGTCATCGGCGCATTTCAGGAGCTTTCGGTGGAACCCGGCCCCAGGGAGCTGACGGATTTCGACGGCGGATACAGGGCGATCTTTTCTGAAAGCAGATGGACCTGGCGGCTTCCCCGGGGCAGGATAGGGTCGGTTACCGGGGAATCGGTGGTGGAATGGCGCCCCGGTGGCTACCGGTGGGTAACCGTCCCGCTCTTCCAGGGGGGCGGGGCCGAGGTCGGCCCCAGGGAAACCCTCTGTATGGGCGTAATAGCCATGGGCGCGGTAATGCTTGTCACAATAGTGGCTGTCTGGTACGCAAAGAGAAGATTCGGCTGAAGAGCGCTACTCGAAACGGTCCCACTCGCTGGTGAAATCCAGGACCTCCACCGGGCCTCCCGGCCTGCTCACCGAATGTCATGGCCCTTTCAAGGAACTCGTCGAGGTCCCTCTGCAGAAACACCGATGTGGTGAGAAGGGACTGGAACTGAGCATACTCGTTGCGGTCTTCCACGGGAACACCCTCCACCTCCCCCATTGAATCGCACATTTTCTTCAACAGGGATGAGAGGGCCATGGAAAGCTCGTTTGCCTGTTTATAAATACTCATTTTATGTATCACCTTTTTCGTTTCGCAAGCACCCGAACGATCGTTGAGTTCAGCTGAACCGCGAATTCTTCGTCGGAGGTGTTGACCCGGTGGGATGGCCCCTGCCGTGCAACACCTCGAAGCCGCATGATGAATCGGGTGAAGCCTTTGCCATTACGCCGCCGTCCTCCGGCGGCGACACCCTGTCATGCTCACCGTAAATATACTCAATGGCACAACCCCGGTTCAAACGGTCTATCCAGTACAGGGGGTCGAATCTCTCGAGACTCTTTGCAGCAGGGCCCGGCATCATAAACCTGAGAAGCACCGCACCGACCCTGCCCGTTCTGTGTGCGGCGGACCTGAAAAAACCAAGGTACGCACCGTGTATTACAACGCCCCGGGGAAGAAGGTTCCCGGAGAGGGCGCAGGCCTTCAGGGCGGCGCTTCCGCCCATGGATGTGCCGTACAGAAGGGTGTTTTCCCCGGAGTATCCCAGTTCCCGGGCAAAGCGGAGTGCCCCCAGTATGTCCTGGGCCTCGTCCACCCCGCCTGTGGTCACCCTGACCGGATGGCCGTCGCTACCCCGGAGGGGAACCGCCAGGAAGGAGTAACCCCCAGCTTCCGGAGTCTTTGCGCAAGCTCTACCCTGGAGAGTGCCGCCCCACCCATTCCGTGGATGAAAACGATCAGCCTGCGGGAGCCGGGAAGGAGATATCCCTGAACCGGGTGGCCGTCGAGGGATGTCCATTCCCTTCGCTCCCAGTCGCCGCCGGGACCGGAGACATTCTGATGCTGCCTGAACCGGAACATGTTGGCGAAACCGGTTATGCCCGGCCTTCTGAGGCGCCTGTTCAATAGTTTCCAGACCAGAAATCCCGCAAGGGAACCAATAAGCCATCCAGCAACAACATCGGTGGGATAGTGAACGGCGAGATATATCCTGCTGAACCCTACCAGAAAGGCAAAAAGGCCGGCGGGAACAGCAACTGGAGGGTACACAAGGCCGGTGAATACCGCCAGGGCCGCTGAATTGGCGGAGTGATTCGAGGGAAACTCTTCCTGCCACCGGTGCTCAGCCTGCAGTCAAGTGTCTGTGATACCGCCGGGTCCCTGTTGGGCCTGGTCCTGTTCACTGTGTCCTTCAGAAATCCTCCGGCCTGATCCGCCAGGGCCACGCACAGAATAAGCCCGAGAATGAACACCCTGGGATTTACTCGGTGAAAAGCATTCCCGGGACGGGGCAGCTTCCTTCCGGCAAAGAGCAGAAGGACCACCGCCAGGGCAATGAAGGGATACCAGTTGTGCTTATCGGTGATTAGAAGCATGAACCTGTTCAGGATGGGATGGGCCAGATCGATATTGATGAACCGCAGAAGCCGGAGATCCAGCTGAAGGATGGCGTTCACCGTGGAGCAGTGTCCACGGAATACTGTATGATCGAGGAACCCGCGGGAACCGCTGACCAGAACCCGTTGTCCCTCTTCAGCTCGGCATAAACCGTAATGCCTGGAACTCCGGAATGCCAGCTTCTTGCCTCCGGGGGCTCCGCCGCTCCAATGGCTATAAAGTCCGGGGGAACTGGAGAAAGGGCCATCCAGCCGAAGGGCACTACATTCACGAAAAGGGCGCAGCCAGCATGCTGTCCCCCGCCGAACCTCCCGGGAACCGCAAGTGAAGGTATCTGCCAGTTCCTCAGAATGGCCGCCCCCAGGAACCCGCCCCCGACGGAATTGTTCAGCTCCCCCTCCAGGGCAAGGGTGGCTGCGGGGGTGAGAAGAATGCTTTCATTCACAGGGTCTGACCCGTGGAAGAATCCTTCCAGATGATCCTTCAGAAGTGCCGCAAGCCTCATGGGGTTGGGCTCACCCCTGGCCAGTCGAACGGATTCCATATAAACCATGTCGCCACCGGACCAGAAGACGGAGGTGTCCATGCAGCTGTCCATAAAGGGATCTTCCCCGGGGAAATAGACCATGGCCTCCTCGATCCCGGGGGCTTCCCTTCCCTGAAACGGCATATATGAAACGGAAACCCCATGGGAAATTACAACCTCCACCCCGCCGGTTACCACCCCTTCCACCACCAGCCAGCCTGATGGGAACTGGAGACCCCGGAGAGACCGCTTATGTCCGCCCCCTGAGCCACGGAGGTCTGCTGCCAGGGAAGCTCCACGGGAACAGGTACAAGAAGCCTCAGTGAATCGCCCGGGGTGAAACTTCCAAGGACCCGGGTTTCCACCAGGGCGCTGAAACCCCCTGCAGCTGAGCCGTACATGGGCTGAACCGGATGGGAAAAGCCGCCCCGGCACAGTTCCAGTATCAGACCGGCCCTGCTCCAGAGCGAGTCGGAGGACCACCGGTGGGAAGAGATCATCTCCCCGGCTGCCTCGCGGTTCCCGTTCAGGAAAAGCCTTTCGGAGGTCGCAAACACAGTTGCATCCCCGGGAGTTTCCCCGGACTGAAGGATCAAACAGAAAAGAAAAGTCATAATCATGGGCATAAGATATTCACCGGATTGCCCCGGGGCCAGGGAATGGGCGGCAATGGGCGATCCGGTTATCTTCGGCGGAAGAAGGGGGGAACCGCAATGAAAAGCTCAGCTGTTATCGTTCCCCCTGTCATCACTCCATCCGAGGTCCCCGCCGGCGCCTTCATGCTTGCCTCGGGGCTGAAGGCAAGGGGCATGGAAGCTCCAATCCATGACCTCTCCCTGGGGTTCTTCCGCTGGCTCTTCCTTGAACACGCGCCCTCCGCCGGGCTTCCCAACTGCTCCCCATCTCTGGACTATCTTGTGAGACCGGGCACATCAGCCTACGATCCCCACAGGCACAGGAGCGTCTGCGGTGTTCTGCAGTCGGTGATAAGAAGGTACTCCCGGGGCTTTCCCGGCTGGCAGCTCTCACTGATGGACTGCGTTCCACCGGGGGCGGTTCATTCCGCCGAGGAACTCACCGCGGCGACCCGGAATGTGGAGACCCCCTTCACCACATTCTTCCAGGGATGGCTTGCCCACCATGGAAGCACCTTCAGCAGAGCTCTCATAAGCCTCTCCTACATATCACAGCTTCCCGGGGCCATGGAGTTGTCCCATCTCCTGGAAGGGGCGGGAAAGCAGGTTATAGTCGGTGGTTCTCTGCCCTCCGCCCTGGTATCCACCGGCAGGGGAATAGGGATACTGAGAGAATGCTTCACAGACCTTCGTACCGATGACGGAGGTTCCTGGCGGGGACCGGCGAACCCCTTCTGTCAAGGATGGAATGGCCTGTCTTCGGTCTGGAACAGGAGTACCTAAGCCACAAATACTTCATCCCATTCCCCCTTACCACCGGGTGCGTCTGGAACAGGTGCCTCTTCTGCCCGGACAGGGACAAGGGGTATATGGAGATAGCCGGAGATAACCTTGTAAACTCCTGGGCATGGCCCCGAAGGACCCTGTGGTCCATCTCATCGATTCCGCCGTCCCGATACAGCGTCTCAAGGAGCTTCTACCCGTCTTTCGAGAGATGACCGGGGGGTTCTACGGCTTCGCCAGGCCGGGGAGTGAGCTTCTTGAGAAGGGTCTTCCGGAGGCGTTGAAAGCGGCGGGCTGCCTGATGCTCCAGACCGGTGTGGAAAGCGGCAGCCACAGAATACTCAAAAGCTACATCAAGGGTTTGCACCCGCCACGGCTGAAAGGGCTGTGAGGAACCTGCATGGCGCAGGAATACAGAACTATGTGTACCTTCTTTTCGGTCTTCCCGGAGAGACCGATGTGGACAGGAACCTCACCCTGGACATGGTCAGAAGGCTTGAGAAAGACATGGATTACATGAACATATCCATCTTCAACCTGCCGGAGCGCTCGGAGCTGACGGACAGGGCCGAGGAGTTCGGCATAGAGCCAGGGGAGTACGACCCCAGCTCCGATGTGCTCCGTTTCTACAGGCCCTTCAAATGCTCCGGCGGCGGAAATCCCAGGGAGGACGCCAGGGAGTACCTGAGGAGTGTATTCAAAGCCGATCCCGCTGTGGAAAGAATCCTGCAGAGAACACCGAAATGGTTCAGGGCCGGACACATGGCCCTCATGAAACCTTCCGGCTGAGCTTTCTCACAAGGAAAACCACCATCCCCGAGAGCACTATGCACCCCAGATTAACCGCGAAGAGTTCCAGCCCCCCTGTCCATTTTGGTGAGCTGCCTCCGAAAAGCAACCCGGCGGAAACAAGGGGAGGCATCAGGGCCACCGCTACCATGACACCGATGAGGGCAGAGGAAGCAGCGCTGCAGAGTGCCACCGCACCGGCGGCGCCGGAGGCTATTGCAAGCACATAATCGGAGGGACCGGCGGCGGTTCTGGAGACGATCTCCGAAAGCCCGGGATCAACCCTCAGGAAGTGCCCCAAAAGGGCCGAGAAAGAGAAGGCTATGAGACAGCGGATGAGCATTTCCCTCAAGGAAACTCCCAGGAGCTCTCTGTCAAGATGAACAAGTCCCAGGGAGATGCCCACGCTGGGACCCAGTAGAGGGGCTATGACCATCGCGCCGATGATTATGGTGGCGCTGTTCCTGTATAGCCCCGCTGCGGCAACCACAGCCGAGAGAAATGTGAGTATCCAGGTGGACAGGGTGGGATTGGTCATATCGAAAATATCCTGCTTCAGCTCTCCATAGCTGATCACCCCCGAACCGGTCTTCTCCTCGGGAAGGGAGGCCTCCACCGGAAGGCACACTATGCGAATATCTTCGAGTGTGGCTTCCAGGGCCCCTTTGAGAGTCTCGGTAACCCTTTCGCTGTTTGCGGAATCGGTGAGGATATGAAGCTGAGAATGGGTATCCGAGAGCCTTTCGGTCCAGATGGAAGTAAGGTTCAGACCGCTCACGGAGGATCGGGCCAGTTCAAGCCTGGATGTGGGCACGAAAACCTCGATCAGTCTTCCAGCCATGTTGTTCCTCCCTCCATAAGGTATTCCCGAAGGAAGCCGGCCACAAGTCTTCCCACGAGATCAGCCCCGCTTCGGTCATATGCATGGAGTCATAGAAGTACTCTCTGCTGCCGGGGACCTCGCCGGCAAGATCGAAGCAGGGGACACCCTTCTGCCGGCATACCAGCATAAGGTCCCGGTTCAGTGTTTCCAGCATCCTTGCGAAGGTTGCTGCGGATATCGGGCATTCCTCGCCGCCTGAGAACCTGCTCGCTGCCCTTATGCCCCTCCAGTGATCGCTGTCCCGGTAGAGTATGGGTTGTGTGAGGAACACCGGTGTTATGCCGAGGCTTCGGCACTCATCTATCAGAAGGTCGATCCGCCTTCTGTAGAAGTCCGGGTCCTCCAGCAGGGAGTGCAGGTCTTCCGGAAGGGGATCCTCCGGCGCTTCCAGGGGCTCTTCGGTGAACTGAGGATCCGCCGCGGCGGTAACCACCGGTGCCCTGTCCAGGTGGACCACCCTGGCCTTGTAAATCAGCTGAAGGATCTGGCTGTTGCTGAAGAGCCACTGCCGGGGTCCTGAATCTGGAAGCCTTTCCTCGTCGGCATTGCTCCTGAGGAAGGGGCCCATGTCGTTCACCCCACCAGGAAAAGGGCGATATCCGGCTGAATCTCCGAAAGTACCTCCCGTGCGAAAAGGAGGTGGGTGTCCGAGGAGTGCCTGGGGATCCCGGCGTTACCCACCCATACAAGCGGATCTTCCCTCCGAAGTTCCTCCTGGAGCACATGGGACCATGTAAGGGAGTCATCCAGGTAGTAGTTCGCCGTGGTGCTCCCCCCGACCGCCACTATCGTGATGTATTCCTCCCAGTTTTCCGGAGGGTCTTCCCCACGGAAGCCCCACATGTTGGTGGACATTATCCCGCCGGGGGTTATTCCCGGAAGCTCAACCCTCATCACCGTCCTGCTGTATGGCCGCAGCCCGAACCTGGGATTGAAGATGTTCTTTGGCATGATCCTGCCGAGGATCAGTTCCCCGGCCAGAATGACCAGCACCAGGAAACGGCCATGACAGCCGTTCCCGCAAGAACCCTTTTCAGTTCTGAACCACTTCTTGAGAAGACTATGAGCAGACCGGGAGCCACTGAAAGCAGAATCGCACCGAGGAGGAATGCCGGCCTCAAGAAGAGCGGAAATATGGAAAGGAACCAGAGCAGGAAAACACCGGCGGGGAAAAGGAATAGAAGAATGGGACCGGCGAGCTCCGACAGGACCGCCGCCCCTCCGGAGACCCTCCTGTCCATCCCCCTGAAGCCCAGCGCCGCCGCCGCGGCAAAAAGAATGATGAGCAGAACAAGGAGCATTCCCGCCGCAAGGCCGGGGACCACATCCCCAGGACCACACCTGAGGAGCTCCGGGAACCGGCAAGGACAAGAAGCACCAGCGCCGCCCCAATCGCGGCGAGGGCACAGGATATGCGAAGACCCCTCACAGAATATCGCTTGCCAGCTCGGCCAGCTGGCTCCTCTCGCCCCGGACAAGATTCACATGGGAGTAGATGCCCTGCCCCTTCATCCGGCTCACCAGATAGGCCAGGCCGTTGGACCTGCTGTCCAGATAGGGCGTGTCTATCTGGTATATGTCCCCGGTGAAGACGAATTTCGTCCCCTCCCCCGCCCTTGTGATGATGGTCTTAACCTCGTGGGGAGTGAGGTTCTGGGCTTCGTCCACGATGAAGAACACCTTGTTCAGGCTTCTTCCCCGTATATAGGCCAGCGGGGTTATCACCAGTTTCTCGGTATCCACCATGTCCTTGACTAGTTCATACTCCCTGCTGTCCCTGGCATACTTGTTCCTTATCACCGCAAGATTATCCCACAGCGGCTGCATGTAGGGGTCCAGCTTCGACTGGATGTCACCGGGGAGGTAGCCCATGTCCCTGTTTGAAAGGGGGACCACCGGCCTTGCCAGATATATCTGCCTGTACCTTTTCCTGAGTTCCAGGGAGGAGGCCAGGGCCAGAAGGGTCTTTCCCGTTCCTGCTTTTCCGGTAAGGGTCACAAGGCTTATCTCAGGGTCCAGCAGAGCATGAAGGGCAAAGGCCTGTTCGGCATTCCGGGGGTCAACTCCGAAGGCCCTCCATTTCCGGACCCTGTGCAGGTTGCCGTCGTATGGAGAGTGGCAGGCAAGAGCACTGCGGCTTCCATTCCTTATTATGAAGAACTGGTTTGGCACCGGGTCCACATCGAGGGGCACATCCGCAGGCTCCACGGAGTAGGGCTGCTCGTAGAGAGCGGAAATGGAATCGGCGGAAACACCCTCCACCAGCCTGCTGCCTGTGTAGAGCTTGTCCGGGCAGTCTATCTTGTCGGTTATGTAGTCCTCAGCGGCTATTCCAACAGCCATGGCCTTCATCCTGAGGTTGATGTCCTTGCTTATCAGAACAACATTTCCACCGGAAAGCTCCGCGGCCACCGAAAGTATCCTGTGATCGGGTGTATCCTCGGCAAAGACTCCGTTCAGGTTTCCGGTGCCGTCCTGGGCATGCCTCACGAAGAGCCTTCCCCTGCCCTCTCCCAGGGGAATGCCCTCTTCGGGGAGGCCTCCATCCACCAGGGCATCCAGCTGCCTTATGAAGGATCTTGCGGAATAATTTATGGAGTCGTTCCCCTTCTTGAAGGAATCCAGCTCCTCCAGAACGGTGATGGGTAGAACGACATCGTGTTCCTGAAAGTGGTCAAGACACCTGTGGTCATGGAGAACGACATTTGTGTCCAGAACGAATGTGCTCTTCTCCCTTTTGGTCATCTTTTCACGCTTCCGTCATGAACAGTCAGGAGTTCGCCTGAGGCGAAGCTTCTCTCCCCGCTGTCCGTTGACACCAACAGAGACCCGTTCCCGGCGATACCGGTCAGCACACCGGAGACCCTCTCCCCGGAAGTTTCCACGGTTACCTCTTCATTCATGCTCCAGAGCCTTTCATGAAGCTCTTCCCGTATACCCGCAAGTGGTCTGCTTCCCTTCGGGGCCATCTTTCATCCAGCTCCCGGGTAAATAGTGAAAGCAGCTCCACCGGGGATGGAGAAGGGCCGAAGTCGCTCCACCCGCCGGCGGGAAAGGCCCTTCTATTCTCAACACTGGGGGCCACCTGGAGATTGACGCCTACTCCAAGTATGAACCAGCTCTCCGGTCTGTTCCCGGTCTCAGCAACTATTCCCGCAAGCTTCCTGCCCCGCACCAGCACATCGTTGGGCCATTTCACCCGGGCATCAAGCCCCCTTCGAAGCATTATCCTGGAAAGGAGCAGCGCAGCCAGCAGAGAAACACATGGGGAAAAACTGACAGGGGGTGAGGGCTTCAGCAGGAAACTGGCGTAAAAGCCCCCGGAGGGACAGCCAGGTCCTTCCAGGCCTGCCCCTTCCCTCAGTCTGGGACGAGGCAAGCAGTACAGAACGGTCCGTGAGGGAGGAAACCCTCTGCCTTACCCACTTCTGGGTTGAATCAACTGAATCTGCGGTGTGCACCAGCCATGGGCCGGATATGTTTGCTTCAGTCATGATTTCAATATATACCCAATTTCAACCGGGGTCATCTATTGCTTTTCTTTTTTTCAAACTAGTATGATAGCCGCTGCGGTGAGCCGCTAGCTCAGTTGGTAGAGCATCTGACTTTTAATCAGAGGGTCGGGGGTTCGATCCCCCCGCGGCTCACCAGAACGCTTTATCGGTGCGGTGTATTGACGATTACGGTCACTCATATTATCGTACCGCTCGCTCTTCAGCGACCCCATCGTCTAGTGGTTAGGACACTGGCCTTTCACGCCGGCAACACGGGTTCGATCCCCGTTGGGGTCGCCAAACAGTACAAAGAGGGCGAAAAAAGATCGTAAATGCATATCTGAGAGCCGCTTGGGGGAGTTCGAACCCAGCGGCTCTTTGTGTATGCCAAACCCGTTGGAAACAGCGTGTACTGGACTTTTCTGCGCATATCAAGGTTTCCCTCATACCAGGTGCTGGCAACGGTAGTTATGACCGCCAAGGCCTTATCGATCAGTTCCGGAAGGTCATCTTCGCTCTCGGAACAACTGTCCAGCCTCTCCCTTATGCTTAGCTCGAGTCTGGCAAGCCTGTCTGTCTCCTCTTCATAGGTCTTCCTGTCAATGGAGACATCGTATATGAACGCTTTCCTCAGCTTCTGCCTGTCTTGATCAACCTGGTCGAGCTCACATCGCAGAGCACGCGCATCTTCCTCTCGAACCGATTTATCTCTACCCCACTGGGCAAGAAGAATCGCCCTTGATGCCTGGATCTCCTCAGGTCCCGGCATCGAGTTCTTTAAATAGTCCAGGAAAGAGGTCTCAAGCTGTTCCTTCCGTACATTTCCGAAAGCACAATCACTCGATCGGCATCTGTAGTACGGATACTTGATCGTATTCCCCTGCGACCAGCATCCCGTCAGGGGCAATCCGCAGAAACCGCATTGAACAAACCCCCGCAGGGGGAAATCAGGATTGTCCAGTATCAGCCTTCTGCCCCGGTATTTCTTCTCTTCAAGGGCCACCTGAACGCGCAGGAACAGGTCCTCTGACACAATGGGCTGGAAGTCTCCTCTAACAGAGCCCACCTCATCACTGACCTTGATCCAGCCGGTATAGGTTCTGTTGCTGAGGATCCTTCTGAAAGTCTGGCTCGAGATAGGCTGCCCTTTTCTAGTAGTAAAGCCTTCTCGGTTCAGTAGCCTACGAACATACGCCTGCGAGTACTCTCCGGAGGCGATCATCTGAAACGCTTTAACTACGAATGCAGCTCTATCCGGATCAGGCACAGCAGCGGAGCGTCCCCCCTCCGTCTTCTGCATCATGTACCCCACCGGAGCCTTGTGCACTATTCGACCCGAGGATCTGGCCTGCTGCATACTCAGTTTCGTTCGCTGAGACACGAGATCGGACTCGAACTCGGATACTGACGCGAGTATACCCTCCAGCAGCCGGCCAACAGGCGAGTCATCCCCAAGGGGCTCAGTGGCTGACTTGATAGAGATGTCATACTTCCTGAGATAGACCTGCATTGCGAAATAGGAGTTCTTGTTACGGCTGAGTCTGTCTATCTTGTAAACCACGATCTTCGTGATCAGCTTCCTCCTCCTAACGCAGAAGGTAAGCATTTCCTGAAGAATGGGCCTGTTGGTCGTTCTGGCGGACTCTCCGCGCTCCACGAAGACTCCCTGGACCTTTATGCCGTTCTTCTGGCAGAACGCCCTGCAGCACGCCTCCTGGGCTTCCAGACTGACGCCCTCCTGCGCCTGCTCAGCGGTTGAAACCCTGCAGTATATCGCCGCGACTTCAGGCATCAGAGTCTTCTTCCTTGTCCAAAGCAAGATGCTTCCAGGCCATGGTCGGATCAGTTTTACTAAGCATCATAAACTCCGCTAACTCACGGAGTGAATAGTCGGGAATAGCCTCTGGAAAAGTGTGACTCATCTCGCCAGAAAACAGCTTGTTAGAGTCTGGAATCACAAATCCCCGATCCAGGTCAAGAGCAAGTGTGTCAGGCATCGGAAAAAGGGCATTCTGAAGCTTCATACGTCTCTTGTAGTCTGATATGCTCCAAATCGCACAAAGGCTACCCATTACCCTTTTGGCAAACTCGAGGACGTCATCTTCTTTGTAGATCTTCCTACTTAACAGGTCGAGGTGCTCGGTCAAGCTGTTTTCCTTCTCTTTAATCTCCTCAATCTCTTCAAGGCATATGTCGTCAGGTATGCTCTTATCGTAGAGCAACTTCTGCCGCACCACACTTCTCCTGGATTTCAGGGCTGCAAGTTTCGCCTTTGCTGACTTCTTCGCACTCTCGTACTCTGATTTCCTCTTCTTATTGAGATCAAGTACGGCGGCAAGAATAAGCTCTCTGGCTCCAGCTTCAGGCACGAGCCCCCTAAGGAAGAAGGAGAAGAGCGCATGAATAAGAGAGGGTGGAATCCTGACAGTATTGCATTTCTGCTTTGTCTGACAGTGGTAGTAAGGATAGGTACCCTTTGCGAGGCTACCAGTCAGATAGGTACACTTAGAGCACTGCAAAAACCTTCTAAGAGGATACCTCCATTCATCATCTCTGCGGATAATCTTCCGCGACTTCTGCCCCGTGACCTTCTCGAAAACAGACTCGTAAACTTTAATAGTGATTATTCCAGGCCACTTAGCCTTCTCATATCTCTGCTGATCGTTGTTCCAGAAATGACCTGTATAGACAAGCTTAATCAGCATATTCTTAAAGGTCTGCATAGATAGCTCATTACCATATCTAGTTGTAAGTCCTCTGGCATTCACGCCATCGCAGACTTCTCGTAGGGACATTCCGCCTTCATAAACCCGCATGAATGCCCACTTAACAATTGGTGCTTTGTCCGGGTCTATTCTGAGAATTGCCTTCTTTTTATCTGCATCCCTGTCCCTGAGGTATCCCATTGGCGGGTAACCCATGTAATAACCCTGCTGAATTGACTCCGCCATTGATGTACTGGTGCGTTCCTTGCCCCGCTCTCTCTCATAGGCAGCTTCAACAATTCTCGAATTCTGCATGTACCGGCCATGTGACGTTGAGGTGTCAACATCGAGCATAACATCCCAGACAAGCACCCCAACACTCGACAGTTCTCTCAAATGCGTAAAGACATGCTCTAGATCCGCTGAGTATCTGTCATAGCTGTGAACAACAATGTTACCAATTCTTTCATCCCTCATGCACTTGCGGTGCATTTTCATGTATTCTTTGCGCTCGTGAGTCCGAGTAGCTGTATATCCTGGTTCTTTATAAACATGGATAACTATTAATCCTTTTTTCTTACAGTACCTTTTGCAGACTGTTTCCTGGGCATCCCTTCCGAAGCCTTCTTCTTCTTGCTCCTTTGTGGACACCCTGCAGTAGATAACAGCAGTTTGAGCTTCCCTCCGGGGGACGCCCTTCTTCCTGCCCTGATTTTCAAGGAACTTCAGCAGTTTCTTATTCATCAGAGTCCCAACTGAAAAGGTTCAACCTCTGAATAAGATCTGTATCATTACTGAGAGATAGGATATAGTCAGCAATATCCCTGGCATGGCTTTCCAGCATATGGGTTGATTCAGGATCAAGACCTTGCAAGTAAGAAACAATCTCAACGGCTTTGATAAACGGGTCTTCTTCGAGCTGAATCTCCTGAGGAACTATCACCCCCCTACATAATAGGAGTGTATCATAGAGATCGTCAAAAAGCTCATCCATGCTCCGGCGCTTCCATTCTTCAAGGATGTAATGCACAATAACCCGGGGATGCTAACATTGAGTTTCCAGTTCAATTCCTGCTAAATCCGTTACCTAAAGTCCAGTGCCTACCATTGATCGAATCATCAATGTAATGTCATACTCTATAAGTAACATTTCCCTCATCTTGTATTGGAATCTTAGTTAATACACCAATATCATGATCATAGAAATGTGTGCCATACCAACAGTAGTCAGCAATGCTAAACGGTCCAGCTTGCCGAAACAACCAAATTCTTCTCTAATATTGCTATTTTTGAGTTATAAACATAATGAAGCATCTTAGGTTATCGAGAATCCGAAAAATGGGGCATTCTACTGCTTTCCCTAATCCCATGGAGGACAAATGGTTATAAACAGCAAAACCATCGAGATCGCAACCACAGTTGTGGGTCTTCTGGCCACATACCTCGTGCGCGAATTCCTCGAGCAAAGGGCCGATCGACGGTTCTGACTCCGATAACGAAAGAACATGCCTGAGATGCATCAGTGAGGCCGGAGACTCTCTTCAAAGGGGGTTTCCGGCCTCTCCTTCAATTCAGAGCGGTGACTGAGAACATTAAACACTGTGGCTGGGAGGTTCCGAATGGGCTTCCTGGCCACTTCTCTTAACGGAATGGAGGAAATGATGGATACAGTAACGAAACGCAGCCGTGTGCATGTGAGTTCACCCTTCGCGGACGTGAGGGTGGCACCGGTGAAAGTGAACGGGAGCCAGGTATCGAACCAGGCAATCGAGATCAGAGACGATCAGGGTGACTGGCAGTGCCTCAACATCCACAGCAGCGCCTACAATCTCATCCCCAACTCCAGGGTCGCAGAGCTCACCGAGGAGATACTCATTCAGACCGGCACTGTCTGGACCCCCCAGCGGGAGATATGGACAGGAAGGTACTGGGCAAAGCTCTACAGGTCCGACCTCAACCTGGATGTACCTGAGGTAGGGGACACGATCAGCCTTGGCATCAGGGTTGAAAACTCCTACGACGGCAGCTGCCAGTTCAGGATCGTGCTCATGGGCTTCGTTCTCTCCTGCACCAACGGCCTGGTCAGTCCGAAGCACTTCTCCAGTTTCACCATGAAGCACATCGGAGACGAGGAGCTGGACTTCGCCATGGCCCAATCCAGAATTCGGCATGGAGTCAGAGAACTGGAAGACCTTCTGCCAATGGTCACCAAGCTCAACCGCATACCTCTGACCATCGACCTCGTCTCTCAGGTTGCAAATGAGACTGGCCTTCCCAACGGAGAATGGGGCCACATCAACAAGCTTCTCGGAGGTTCTGAGACAGCCTGGGATCTCATGCAAGCGATTACCCATCGCCTCAGTCATCATGGACGGGGAAGGGCCGGCATCCAGAACGAGGAGGAAATAGGCGATTACTTCTTGGGCAGGATAAGCTCCAGGGCAGCCTAGCAGCTAAACCCCCTGGGACTCCATTCATAACCAAAGAGGGAAACGGGCACGGATCAGGGTGACATACCTAGTTACCGACATCCGTGCCCGAATTTCAAGGGGAGGAAAAATGAGCCACGAAACAACGCCCCGGGACGAGGAGATGTACCTGGTTGCAAGAAAGAAGATCAGATGCATCTCCGTCTGCGAGCATGTGACACGCAGGCAGGGTACTGTCACCGATTTTGACGCCGCCAGAGCCCTCCTGAAGCCCTTCTTCGACCAGGAGCCATATGAGGTGGTCTACGCAGTCGCTCTGGACAGCAGCAACCGTTTCCTGGGCTTCATGAAGCTGGAGGAGGGCACGTCGAACAGTGCAAGGGTACACTTGAGAAAAATCTTTACATTTCTCCTGTGCGAGACGAATGCCACCGGGCTGATTCTGGCCCACAACCACCCCGGAGGCAGCACACAGCCCAGCAGAGAGGACATCGCCCTAACCAGAAAGATCCACGAGCACCTGAAGGAGCTGGATGTCCGTCTGCTCGACCACATCATCTATGCACCCGGACTCTCTGAAGGCGAATCCAGCTGGGTTTCCCTCCAGAGCATGGGTCTGGTGCCGGCATGAGAGGCTACCGCAACTGGAGGCTGCGTCTTGAGCATGAACTGCGGAGACGGTTCTGCCTGGACATCGAAGACTGCCTTGATGAGCCGCTGCTGATGGGCTTCTACCATGAGGGTGAGGATCCGGGGGCAGTGGCAAACTGGCTGAAATACAAAGAGATCTCACCGAATTCGAGGGTGGGAGACACCATGAGCCGCTACCTTCCCATCTCTAACATGAAAGGAGGTGTATCAATCAATGGCACACCGAACACTCGTTCCTCGAATCAAGTCCCCCGGACTGCAGATGCGGTTCCAGGACTATGTTGATTCACCGGGCATAAACTTCTCAACGCTGAAGCACATGGCAACAAGCCCCCTTCACTATCAGCATGCACTAACGAACCCGCCTTCTCAGACACCCGCTATGCTTCTTGGAAGGGCTGTCCACACAGCCGTGTTCGAGCCGGAGAGATTCCAGCTTGATTATGCCCTGTGGCACGGAGACCGAAGAGGCAAGGCTTACAAGGAATTTGCCGAAGAAGCCACCCAACAGGGCCGCTCCATTCTGAAGGAAACGGAGCAAGACACAGCCCTCGCCATACGGAACGCCGTAAAGAACACCGCTGAAGTCGCAAGGCTCCTGGAACAGGGGCACTCCGAAGTTTCCATGTTCTGGAATAACCCGGCAACCGGATTAGCATGCAAGGGGCGACTGGACTGGATAGCCTGTGAGGGGGCGATCCTGGACTTGAAAACAACCTGCAGCATAGACCCCAGAGCATTGGCCCTCAAGGCATGGACAATGGGATACTTCCACCAGGCTGCCATGTACCGTGAGGCTTACTCAGTCGCCTCGGGCAAAGGAATTCTCCTGCGAAGCGGCATCATCGCCGTGGAGAAGGATCCTCCACATGCCTGCCGTCTCTACTGGCTTGATGAGGGCTCTTTGGAGCAAGCACATGAAGAATACATCACCTGGCTTGAGAAGGTCAGGGAATGCCGAGAAACCGGCCTCTGGCCTGGTCCTGAGCCCGTGGAGAGCGAACTGTCTGCTCCTGCGTGGGCGATGTCAGCAGGTACAGAAGAGGCCTTAGACTTCGAAGGAGTTGATGACCGTGAAGACCTCCAAGCAGGATAACCCGCAGTTCCACGTCGACCTCATGTTCCCCAGCCGTTACCTTAAAGCTGCAGACCTTCAGGAGAAGCCGCTGACTCTCAGCATCGAGCAGGTCTTCAGGGACCAGGTAAGGATGACGAACGGATCCATTACGGAGAAGTACATCGTCCGCTTCGTAGAAACCGAGAAGGAACTGATCCTCAACAAAACCAACGCCAAAGCCATCGCCAAGCTCCTCCGGGAGCCCAAGGCGGTGAACTGGGCTGGATCCACCATCGTCCTGAAGCCCACAACCTGCGAGGCCTTCGGAGAGATCGTGGACTGCATCCGGGTGGAGATGAGGGAGGCGAGCTAAGGGAGTTCAATGCCTCTCTTGGTATTGATGACGGGCTGGTGCCCTATAAGTGCCAGCCCGGCACCTAAGCCGCTTGAGTACACCGAGTTCTTTCCCAGGTGGACACTCTCTCCGAGGATCACGAAGGAAAGCACCGTAATGGGAGAACAGATGAGGGTTATGTAGGATGAGCAATAAGGGCGTCTCGCAACGGTGACACTTAGGCAAGCTTGAAGCGAAACATCCTTGACTTAGCCATGTGATGGCGTCAGGATTGTGAATAAACTTAAGGAGATGCCATGAAAGTCTTTCACGCACATGTCCCATTGATAATAGCCATGTTCATCACTGGCTGTGGAAGCAGCCCTCGGAGCCAGGCGATACGCCTTCCCCTTCCATTCTTACCATAGATTTTACTGGTGGTGAAGAGTGTCAGGTTACCGCTACATGGACTATCTGCGCAGATGCAAACTTTTCCTCCTACGCCGTATACAGATCGTCCATACCAAACATTTCAGAAAATGTGAGCTCCGCAGAGGTTCTTGCAGTTTATGATGATCCTAATCAACGCACATATGTAGATAATGATGTTGATTGGGTTACTCAATACTATTATGCGATCAGAACTGGCAACAGTGATGAAGAATACTCCTGGAGCAATGAGGAGGAAATTCTAACTCCTTCTTCTGGCGGAGGATCTGGAGTCACAATCCTCGAAGGGCCCATACAGAATCCAACCACTGGGAACTCATACTACCTTCTTTCTGAGGCTCCCTGGGATGAAGCACAAGCGTTTTGCGTCTCATATGGTGGTAACCTCGTCACCATCAACGACGAGACAGAGAACGACTGGCTTCTTGCTACATTTCTTGCTCTTCTGCCGGAGTACAACAACTTCTGGACGGGGTTCAATGATGTTGCAGTTGAGGGTAGCTGGGAATGGGTTTCTGGTGAGCCGGTGACATATACCAACTGGGCACCCGGTCAACCAGATGATGCAGGCGGTGAAGACTACTGCTGGCTGATAGGGGTCAACTATCCTGAATACAAAGACTGGAATGATGTCCCCATCAATGGTCTTTCGCAGTGGGGCTTACCTAATGGCATACTCGAGATAGAAGGCCTTGATCGGTAATCTGAATATTCATCTCTTCAGTCCATTGGCCTCAGGTTTGCGAGAGTTCCCAATCATTTCGTAGAGGCCTCCTTCGGTTAGGAATGTTTCACCTCTGTTGTTTAGAGTTCGGATGTTACTTAAAGTAACGTCTGAGCATTCTCTTATCATGCGTTAGTTACAGTGATGTAATCTTCGCCCTCCTCCTCCATTTCAAAGACTGCCTTCCTTGCCGCACCGCCTGAAATATTCAGCGCTGAGGCAACCGATCCGGCATTGAACAGTGGCTCATCGTTCAGCCTATTGACAAGATGCCCAAGTCTCGTTTTGCCTTTGAATTCAGAATCTCTTCTCCATGCAGCACGCCAGTGGTGTACAAAACCGGTCGGATTCGTCCTGTGTCAATGGCGTAAATCATGTCTTGAGCGGGGAAGGGAGGTGAGGAGATCAAGCCAGTAAGGAGGTGATGAAAGTGAACGTTGTCGGATACATCCGGGTCAGCACCGATGAACAGGTGCGAGAAGGCATGAGCCTTGAGGCCCAGAAATCGAAGATACAGGCATGGGCTCATGCGATGGAGTTCAAGCTGATTGCCCTCGAAGAAGACGCTGGAATATCCGGCAAAAGCATAACCGCCAGAGAAGGCCTTAAGAGGGCTCTGGAGCTTGCTTGCTCACAGAAGGCCGTATTAGTTGTCTACAGCCTCTCACGCCTCTCCAGGAGCACCAGGACACACTTATGGTGGCGGACAAACTGGACAGAGCGGGAGCCGATCTGGTAAGCCTCTCGGAACGCATAGATACCACCACAGCAGCTGGCAAAATGGTGTTCAGGATGTTGGCTGTCCTCGTTGAGTTTGAGAGGGATCAGATTTCAGAGAGGACCTCGGCTATCCTGCAGCACAAGAAATCCAGACTGGAAGCTTACTCACCCACACCCTACGGCTACAGGAGAAAAGGAAATGTCCTCTCTCCCGACCCTGATGAGCAAAGGGTTATCTCGAGAATCAGGCGAATGCGCCGAAAGGGGAAGAGCCTGAGGAAGATCGCAAACACCTCAATGAACGAAGAGTCCCCTCCAAGAGGGGTGCCCGGTGGCATCATTCCACTATCAACTACATCCTGAGCAATACCCTGCATGATAAGCAAGCATAGCCCTAGCAATATGGACTGGAAGAAGATACAGCCAATTTAGTGGCATAATCCGACCGGTATTGTTCTCAAAGTCAAATATAGAAGATGACCATGGCCGAAGTGAGGCTTGAGGTCTTCGAACGTGAAGAATAATCAGAAAGGTGCCATAAGGCATACTTTCGAGAAAGGGGAGCAAATGAAGCTTCTGATAACGATGGTACTGCTCATAAGCCTGTCCAGTTTTGCCGCGCCGGTGGGGCTGGGTCTGGGAATGACGGTAATCAACGAGAAACAGTCATCCGCTGACTACGGATGGACCGGAGTTCTTGAAGCCGGAACCGGCTTTCTCGGAATAGACTGGGGAGCACGGTTCATGGGCAGCATCTACTACCCCCGGTATTCCAACCACCCTGGTACTTCGGCGATGGGGGTTGCATCAGGCACTCTGATGCTCGAATCCAACTTCGGCATGGAGGTTGGAGGAGGAATGCAATACAGGAGCGAAGAGGTCAGAATGGCTGATGAAGACGAGTTCGTACCCGTTCTCTACTACGGCTGGAGGTTCGACCTTGCAAGCGGTCATACTGTCCGTCCATTCTGTCTGTTCACCCTCAATGAGAGAGAGACGATTCAAGCTGGATTCCTTCTAAGCTTCGGCAGATAGACCTGCTCAAGGGGTTCAGCATTATCTCATTGAGGAAGTGCCCCCGTCACCACCCGGCGGGGGCATGCCTCATGAATAACGATGGATCATATAGCCGAGCCGGTCAGTGTCTGAACTTATACCATCGGCATCTGGTGCGCATGTGTTTTAATACCGTAAACCTAGTAAATTGCAAGGGGTTCTGGGCAAACCCCGGGGAATCAGAGTCATTCTCCGAAATCCCGTAGCTTCAATGTCTAATAATGCGACATGACTGCTTTCCAAGTCAGCTCGATTTCGCCATCAAAAAAAGTTTTTCGCCAGCTCTGTCCAATCACTCTCAGAGAGGCCCCAACACCAAAAATGCCACAAGTTGATGGCAGGAAACAATATAGCCCAATACAGCCCCTCCACAGGCCCAATTTGAGCCTACGATTCTGTATCGGATTGTTCCTTCTTGTAGGGTTCTTGGCATTGGGGGTAGGTGTAAGGCTTGAGTGATACGCTAAGTAATTCCTGGGTAGGAGGAGGACTTTTTGACCTCGCGGTTGGTTTTTGGGGAGGGGTAAGGGGGGGACTTTAGGGAGGGGTAATGTCTATTGCCAAATTCGACTCGAGAGGGTCAATAAACCACTTATGAGACGTTTTTTTACAAAAGACTCGAGATGGCCTCAGTCGATGATGGTCATCCTTGCGCGTACTCCAGCTTCTTCAGCTCGGCCAGCTCCAGGTTGGCAATGCGCTCCAGTATTTGCTTCTTATTGGGGTCGGTCTGGACGGGGCGGATGAATGTATAGTGGATCGTGTCATCCCCCCGCAGACCACCACAGCCTCTCCCAGTATCCGCTTCCGGATCGCTTCCGTGTCCAGCCTCGCTGCGTCCATCTCCGTCTCCGTTTCTGTGGTTTATAGTGTCCAGAAGCAGGGGGGCAAAGGCCGGATCCATAACCGGGCTTGATGGAAAGCTTCTCTTCATTGCTGAGGACGCCGGGATCTCCGGTAAACTCATAAGGAACAGAGACGGCCTAAGAGAGGCCATAGAAGCCACATGTGCCGTCAAGGCCGTCTTGGTCGTCTACGGCCTCTCGCGGCTCTCCAGGAGCACCCGAGACACCCTAATGGTGGCAGATAGGCTGGACAAGGCGGGAGCAGACCTCGTAAGTCTCTCAGAACGCATAGATACCACCACAGCCGCGGGGAAGATGGTATTCAGGATGCTGGCTGTCCTCAACGAATTTGAGCGGGATCAGGTCTCCGAGAGGACCAGTGCAGTCCTCCAGCACAAGAAGGCGAAGGGCGAGGTCTATTCCCCCATCCCGTATGGCTTCAAGAGGGATGGCAACAAGCTTGTGGCCAGCGAAAGGGAACAGAAGGTCCTTGAAGAAATCCTGATCATGAAGGGTCAGGGGATGAGCCTCAGGGCCATTGCATCAAGGTTCAATGAAAAGAGAGTTCCTGCGAAGAGGGGTGGAATCTGGTATGCATCGAGTGTTCGGTGTGTTTTACTGAACGGTGCCCCCCAGAAATGATACACTGCTTATCCGCTACCGGGATCCTTTTCATCAGTGGGGATGCCTGCCCATTACTCGACGCGCTTGCGCTCGTCCTCTGGAAGCCGTTGTTGGACATCATCACACTATTCCATGTTCCGCGGTCTTCTTGTATTCATTGTGATCTGTCATCAGGTGTAGTTGCTCGCCAGTTTGCTAGTGTAAAGGGCCTTCGCGTTTGTGGCTTCGGCCACGGCTTTGCGTACGGCGGGATCAGTCAATTCCAAGACGCGAAGCTGGTCATCGATCATGGCAACAGCTTCGATTCGACGGAACGATTGCTCGTGTCGTTCGGCGTACGTTGCCAGACCTTTGAGCTTTGGAAGTGCGTCGCTGAACTGCGTTCCGTGCGGATCTACTATATCCGCAATGACTTTGCCGTCTGGTTGCTTTGCGAAGAATATGAAATCGGGCCGGAGAATCTTGTGCAGCTCTCCGTCCATGTAGGCAATGCCCAGGGAATCCTGGCTGGAGCGTGAGGGGTTGCGATACCAAGCGAGGAAGCCTTTGCGCTTCCTTTCAGCCTCCAGAACTTGTACCTCCCAGTGGTTCATCTCGGTAGGGAAATCCCCCTCATCGGTACAGAGGAGATGATCTGTGTATGTTGGCAGTGGTGTAACGGTTCCGTCCTGCTCGCGCGCAGATGTTGGCTCCATCCAGGACAGCGGCTTGGTGAGGTCGATGTCTTCAGGATATCGGCTCATGCCGCGAATGATGCGATAAGCCTCTTGCCTCTCGTCGGACAGATCCCTGATCTGCACACGATACGTCTCAAGCCATGTCCGGGCGAGCTTGTCGGCTTCGGCCTCGAGATACCACTGAACGTCCGGCACCAATCCAAGGGCCGCGATGTCCGCGTGTGCATCGATAAGGGCATCCTCGGTGGAATCAGCATCGTCGTTCTTCTCTGCCAAGTGCTCAGCATAGGTGCGAGAGACGTCCCTACTGAATAGACGAGCCGCACGGCGGTAGGCATCCTCGATTACCACGTAATCGGCGTTTTCAATGAACTCTTCAAAGGACTTGCCCTTGCCGTGAAGATCGGCCTTGAGGCTCTTTCCTTCGACCGTGAGTACGTCATTCCGGGCTTTGATGATTTCCGAGGCGTACCGGGTTTGCGCAGCGTCGAGAGCTTTGTGTAGCTCTGCATGGGCTTTCTTTCCGGCATCCGGGAGCAAGCCGTCGGCGGCGAGTTCGTGCGCCAGAAGCGTTAGGCGCTTGACGGGTTTCGCCGCGCGCTGCGGCAGCGACTGCGATGGCAGTGACAGGAACGTCTCCCAGACCTTGTCGGTAAGAGAGGGGTTTGGTTTCAACTCCTTCGAATCAATCAGTACGCGTCGACCAGGCAGCGGCTTCCCGTCAGTGTCGGCACCATTCATGAGAGCGTCCGCGACTGATTCGACGGCTTTGGTATCGAAGAAGGGCAGAAGACAGTCGACGGAATTGAGTCGGTCGTTGCCTGGAATACGTCTAGCAAGAGGAGCCCTGACCATGCGGCCGAGCAACTGCGTAATGTGGGTACGGTCCCTGGCAGGTCGGAACGAGACCATGACCTCAGCTCGGGGGCAGTCCCATCCTGTGCTTATGGCATCCTTTGCGATGAGAATGCGCACCCAGTCGGAGTCCTGGACTCGTTCCGGCTGAATGTAAGGCACTGAGTGTGCACCGAATGTCTGCTTGGTGTGGTCACCAAGCACATGAGCGACGACATCGGTATTCATCTCTGGCCAACGCTGAAAAATGGTGTCCATTGCACGGCCCACATCGTCGTGATTAGGTGTGTTGGGTATCTGCAGCACCATGAGTGGGGCGACCAGCTCCGCGTCTTCCTGCTGTTTCGCGTATTCTGCCCAAGCAGCGGTGACCTCCCTGAGTTTGTCTGTGGCGCGTCGAACAAGGACGGTATCGAACTGACCGACTTCGTCGGGGATGTCGAGGATAATCGTATCCTTGAGGAGTCCCGACTCCTGCACCTTGGCAGAATCGACGACCACGTTAGGAAGTGTACTTCGGCCTTCTGCACCGGCTATCGCGACGTTGAAGCGATCGACCGTAGCCGAGATGCCCAAGACGACCGGGATTGGCGGAACGGAGCCGGCACCATTGATGAGGCGGCGGACGATCGTTGATCGATCGTTCTGAGCGGTCCTCGACGGTTGCACCATGCCGCGATGGGCCTCGTCGAGCATCAGATAGAGCGTCAGTGAAGGATCTTCGACGGTGTTCTGGATGGTGTCCCATATCGTGTGGGACCGAAGGTCGGGGCGCATCTCTGGGAAAGTTGCCCCACCTTGGGCCTCCTCCTCGGGATCGTGTCCGCGAACGAGAAGGCTCTTCTTGCCCAGCTTCTGAGTGTTAAGGAAGTAGATCTTGCCCGGTTCGAAACGTTCCCGATTAAATGTGTTCTTAACGACGACGAGGTCACTGTGTTCAGGCGGTCTGAAGCTCCATGAGGCGGAACCGCGTTTGTTCGTTCAATGATGGATCGTCACTGAACCAGATGACAACAGCACCGGGATCGGGCTCGAAGTCGAAGTCTTCGTCCCCATAGAACATGGCCTCAAACGCTGCTGCAGCCATAACTGTTTTGCCTGCACCAGTGGTGGCCGCAAGGGAGAACGCATGGATGTCCTGATCTTCATGCCAGCGCTTCCTTGCCTTGCGGAGGTTGGACAACACCTCGCGAACGGCTTCATCCTGGTAGTCCTTTAGTGTAAACTTCATAAGGCTAGACCCCGTTCACAAACTGGAAATTGGAGAGGTAAGACTCGTAGAGCCGGACAGGCTCTACAGAGGTCGGCAGGCGGCGTGCGACCGCCTGGAAGCGGCGCTCGTCGTCCGTCACGATGTAGGCGAGGCGCAGACCTTCAGCCTTTTCACTGCCCTACAGAAGCCGTGGTATGGTCGAGATCGCAGAGGAGCCCGTACGCATCCACTACTTGCCAGCCTTCTGATGGAACTGAATCGATGCGGGCGCCCTGGCATCCCGCGCGCATCCAGAGCAGGGGTGCGATACGCTTGAAGGCAAGATCATGGCTGACAGCGATTGGGTTCTCGTAGGTCAGCGTAAAAAACTCCGCGTTCTCTTCCAGACCGTCGGCCATGGGGAACTCATCTGTAAACTTGTAGTCGCCTTTGATTGGCTCACCATCGGGTGTCTGGCCTGTTATTGCAGCTTTAACGCGAGGCTTCGTAATGTGATCACAGATTCCCCACTGCTCCCAGTCAGGGTCACCTGGTCTAAGTCCCAGCTTGCGCAGTTTCAAGTGTTCGTCCGCGGCTACTTCATTGTTTGTTACAGAAATACACTGGCATTTGCCGCCATATTGACGGTTCAGCCGCATGACAGCGTGAGCCGTGGTCCCTGAGCCTGCGAAAAAGTCTAGCACAACCGCCTCGCTATCGTTGGCGATGAAGAATCGGAGGCAATCTTCCACAGCATACAAGCTTTTTGGAAAGGGGAACCCCTTCTCCCCCAGTAAAGCCTTCAGCAACTGTGTTCCATAGACTTCCGCATTGTGAGCCGTTCTGACCCACGTTGAGAGGGGCATCTTCTCTTTATGGGTCACATACCGAGCGATCACACTGCCGTCAGGATTGCGGCCAACGATCTTGGCCTTGCCGGTTTCAATGTCCGCAATTCTGCCAGAAGTTAGATAAGATATCTCATAGGTCTGAGGCTTATTCGGCCAGTGCCGTCCTATGCGGACATATCCTTCTTGTATTAACTGGCAGAGCGAGGCTGCGGTAAGTCCCCAGTTCATTTCAGTCCCATCGTCTCTTATAGGAAAGACAGTGGCACACCCTTCACGAGCCGGGGCGGTACTGCAATCAACGTCATGTTCTAAGGCAACTCCAACTGCTTCAATGGTCCCCTCACGAGTGACATAGATCGGATAGAACTGTGATGTTCCCCCTTTCTTGGTTCCACGAGCCGATGTGAGGTCACTACGTCTTAGTGTTCTCCAGCTTACCGAAGCACCCTCAGAGAAATCCTCGTCAGGTTCGCCCTGAACATGTGCATCACCAAGTTCGACGAAGTAGATGTACTCGTCGCAGCGAGCAAACTCGCCTTTTCGGTACTTCCCACGCGGATTAATCACAGTCGTGATCATTTCGATCCTCGCGTCTGGGAATACTTGTTCCAACAGCAAACCTAAGCGAGAACCTTCCTTGTCATCGACGGCAACTATTAGGACGCTCTTAGAAGGGTTCAAAAGCTTCCGAGCGAGTTGCAACCTCCGCTCCATCATAGCCAGCCACTTGCTGTGGCGGTACAGGTCCTCTTCCTCCACGTAGTCGTTGTTGTACTTCCAATCCTTTGCGCCACTGTTGTATGGTGGGTCGATGTAGATGGCGTCAATTCTGCCCCTATGCGTGTAGGTAAGAGCTTGAAGGGCGTGGTAGTTCTCGCCGTTGATGACTGTATGGAATGGTTTTTCTCCCCCGCGCTCGACCTTGCCTGTGCTGACGAGGCCAGGGTAGACGAGATCGCGGAATTCCGCCACGACGACCAAGTCGTCAACCAGAAAATCCTGCGTCTCTTCCTTACTAGAGCCATAACGGGTAAGCTGGGCGACTTTGGCGCCCTTCTTGCCAGAAACCTTCCTCACGAGCCAGAGACGCGTGTCGCCCTTCTTGGTAGAGCCTCGCTCCGGCAGGATGCGGACCTTATCGCCCTTGCGTACGGGGCGATGGGGAAGCTCGACGGCTTCGGGGCGGTGACGCTCGAAGTTGAGGCCAAAGGCGCGGCGAGAGGACAGGGCCCTGAACTCGCGTTCGAGGTCCGTGCCAAGCTGCGCATCCTTCGATTTCGCTTGTGCGATGAGATCAGTTAGTCGAGACAATGCTGTGCTTTCCTCTCTTGCCCATCGTCGAAAACCAGCGGCAGACTTTAGCCGTACGCTGCATTTTCCTTGTTGTATTCAGTCTTGGTCCAGCAAGTCTATCAAGTTTTCGAACCTACGAGCGATGTGCGAGTAGTCGCACTTGCCCTCTACATCTCGATCATTACGGAGAGCCTGGAGGCATCCGCGATGAGATTTCGGTCTTTCGTAATAATCTCCTCAACAAGAGGAGCGGCTGAGTTGGAGTAGAATACCTCACGAACATGCCCATAGCTCGTGCGCCTACCACGAGATCCGAGATAGGTCAATACAAGGTACTTCAGAATCTTCTCCTTCGGTCCGTCAGGACAGAAAATGAATCCACCAACTTCAGTGAACGAACGAATCACGTCACCGTGGTTTTCGTAGGCATCCCAACTCGTGCCAACGGCATGCATCTCGTTGTAGATTGAGTCAAAGAAGTCGATCACTTGCGATCGCTTCAGATAGGACAGCAGGCCCATGGCACAAGCCACTAGTGCATGCTGACGATCAAGCGTCGTGCGTCCGATCTTGTCCTGGAAGTGCTTGGCGAGACTTAGACGTACAGAGTTGTGGGTCAGTGGCGATAGCCTGCCAAGAAATGTGAAGGCGTTCTGTTGGACTATCTCGGACTGACCATTATCCATCGCGACGCTCATTAGGAACTTGAGAATTTCTTCTTGGCGAGGGGCGGGAGCTGTACGGAATTCCTCAACCAGCGTCTCCGTTGGGATCGCCGGCGTGGCTCCTTCGATAATGTCTTTTACATCAGTAACCCTGATCAGGTGTACGGGATCACGGGACAGAACGACATCTATGCATGTGCGAAACACGTATACACAGTCTTCAATCCCCGCTTCATACTCATCATCTTCGTGCTCGAGATCTCGGCGGATTTCATAACAACGAGACAGCCTTCTCCATTCTGGCCGCGAAAGAAAACCGATCTTGTAGGCAAGATCAACCAGCTTGGCAGTGGGATAGTGTTCAAGATCCTCTGCCGTCGTTATGGGCGGAAGCTTGTTCTGAACTGCCGCTTCTTTGGCAATGTCGAGTCCCGCGACATTGATCTTCTCGCGAAGATCATGAATGGCGGCATTGAGTAGCCGTTGACAGGCGCTGCTCGGATCAACTTCGAGCAGGCGCTGCACGCGCGTGATTAGGTTCTTTGTCTTCCAGGATGGTCGAATTTGGTCCATTAGCGAGGGCACATCTGCCTACGGATGATTTCGGCATGTTCTGATAGTATGAGTTTGTCTGTCATATCTTTGAATCCGACGTCCATGTACAGCGGCATCGGACAGGGAGCGGATTTTGGGAAACAATGCCGGAGACATGCCCAAAAAGACGCGTAGTGTTCGATGTCCGCTGGAACGACTTGTTGGGTGTTTAGAACGGCAATTCATCAACGACAACATCTAAAGATAACTCGTAATCGAAGTTGCCCTCCGAAGTAACCAGGCGAATGACACTACGGCCAGCTACCTTGTAAGAATCTTTCAACTCCTCCCCCTTTTTTGCAAACGCGAGAGACTTGCGCGCCTCAAAAACGAGCTGCGCCCATGAATTTCTGTGAAGTCGACGGATCGGCGGTGTTAGGAAATGCCTGACATGGAAATCGGGAATATCTGATTCTGTGGACGGACACTCCTTTCCACTTTGAAGCAGAGTCCACCCCTTTCCGGCATAGAAATACACAGCTTCGATCTCCGCAGACGGATTGTTTGACTCATTTAGAAGATCAATCTTTATACAAATATTACCTTTTGCAACAAACTTGGATCTTTCTAAATTTCCAAAAATGCTTTTAAGCGAAACCTTGATCTTGCTTGATCTGATATTCTCGATCTCATTCTTAGCCCAAGCGAGTTCTTCTGCCAAGTTATCTTTCAAGCCGCTTATTGAAGACCCGTATACGATGTGTCTATGATGCTTTAGATCGAAAGGTATATCTACTGCGTTATTCGTCATTAACACGCACAACTTTCCCTTCGCATGAGCATAACCAACTTCATAGAATACGTTTGGGTTTTGACCCGACATATCGGCAATGATCAAATCCGCCACATCAATTTGACGATATATCCGTTCTAGTATGCCTTCTCGGAACATTTGCTCATCCACACGCTCAGCCGAAATGCCCAGTTGCGAAGCGGTTGCTTTAATGCCGAGCCTATAAACATCATTAAATGCCTTATCAAAAGGCATTAAGACGAAGGCAAATATTTCGGTTTCTGAAATGCTCATCGGTGATCCTTGTGCACAATTCGCATAACCAGCGCAGTGGTTCTCAACCATATGATCCTACCGAACTGCGTCTGGTTCATGCGGTGGTTCAAAAAAGATACCATTTCATGATTACCTGAACCAGTGGCATAAATGATAATGAGTCGGTGGATGATGGGCAAGATTATTGCCTGCAGCTTGTCGTGGGCGGATATGCCCGGATTCTTCAATTTGTTCGGTTTGCTCGTATCGGCCTGTAGTCGTCGCAAAGGTTGTATTGCCGGAAGCGGAGCTAAGGCCAGATTGGCAGATCTGGCAGGACTTGGTCATTATTTGGGGTGTAACAAATCGTCTCATCCCAGTACACGCAAGGGATAGTCTGAGTCTAGCAGCCCCTTGTTTGATTGGCGGGGTCTGCCACATCCCCCACAGGAACCCCTGATGCCGTTTTCAAGAGCCGGTTCCTGCGGCCATCATGCTCATACACTCATAAACCTCCCGTTCCTCTCCAGCCAGGCCTTCTAACCGGCGTAGTCGGGCAAGTAGGCGGACACCAGGCTCCAGAACTCATTGGAATGATTTCTGTACCTCAAGTGGCAAAGCTCATGAACCACGACATACTCCAGTACCGGCTTCGGAGCCATTAGGAGGAGCCAGTTGACCCTGATGCTGCCGGTCTTCCCACAGCTTCCCCAGCGAGTTTTTAGTGCAGATACCGCCGCAGGTCCGGGTGTTACATTCAGAACAGGGACATAGAGGCCGATTAGAGCCCTTACATCGTCATTGAGCCTGAAGCTGAGCCAACTTCTCGAGGGCAGACCTTGCGTCGCTCTCAGGGCCTTGCGGGGCTTTGTCACAAGGAATCCGTATCTAGACGAGACGGTGACGCGGTTGATGTCTTCTTCTCGTACCCTGAGCTTCATGTTTCGCCCGTAAAACGGGATCTTTGCTCCGGTCACGAACCGCTCCGGCCAGGAGAAGATGGATCTTCGGTCTTGTTAGGTGTCTGTGGAGATCATTCGGTTCCTTCAGAAGTTATGTGCAGAGTTCGATATTCTCAGCGAATCTTGCCACGACCGCCCTACTGCTAGCCTGAAGGAAAGGATAGCCCCTCTGATCAGTAGGAGCATAGAGCTCAGACGGGGGAGTCTGCTCTTCGACAGATAAAAAACCGTGAACATGCTCCAGAAACCAGAAATCAGCTCCACTTGTTATGAGGTGCGCGAGGATCATACCCTGGGCATGTGTCGGAAATGGGGAGTTCCCGGATGGGAACCAGTTATAGCTGGTCCCCTTCTTGCGATTCGATAACCTCATAAGAGAAGTTTCCTATTCCACTACCCAGTATTGCCAAAGCATCGTAGTCTTCCGGGTGCTCAAGAGCATACATGTACTCATTGATTACAACCAACGGAACGGCACTCCAGCAATCATCCCATATGAGAAACAGAAAGTCTGGTTCCCATTTCGCTCTTCCTACAGCATGAGCAACCGCCTTAGCCGAAACTACTTGTGCAGTTATGGAAGCAGCTAAGTTATCAGAATCCAAACCCAAGTTACATATATTAGGCCATTTGATTGCATAGTTAGTTGACTCTTCCTGAGAAAGAATGCAAACCTGAAAATTAGAGGATGGGATGCCGAGATCGACAAGATACTCCTCCACTTGTTCCGCATCTTCTAAGTGCTCTGATTCAGGATGGATTGCTGAAAGGGAAACCCAAGTTAGAAGCAATAGCAGCCCAGTTACTTTACTCATTTTCCTTTTCTTTCTTTGGAGGGTTGATTGAGACTTCATTTGGAATTACAGGGGTTCCTGCATCTTCCTTACGAATCGTTCCGGGTGTTTCTCATAAGCCGCTTGCAGCGTTCCCTGTCGTTTGTCCCTGATTTTACCAGCAAAACCGTAATGGACGGATGCCGGAGTCATCAGCCAATACCATAATGGTGGTGCTCGTAGTTGTAGCAAGGGAAGAAAGTGAAGCAAAATGACCTGCCATCCTCAATGGAACCGAACATCTCAGAGAACTCCGGTTGATATGTCATGGTTTAAACTGAGATTCGGAATAAGCTGGAGTGTAAACATCTGTGTTCCCTGCTTTCGGTGAGGTTGACTCGATTAGAATAAAGAATGAGGATTGATATAGCAAGAAGGACGATTGCCGGTCGATATATAGTTTTTCATAGTCATTCATCCAGATTTTGATGACAGCTTTAGAGCAATGCGAGAATCGCACACCAATGAAAACTGGGAATGAAATGGGGGTTGATGATGAAAGCAGAAAGACTGATACATCCTATATTTACCTTGTTGCTAACCCTCAGTTGTGGTGATTTGCACGAAGATCAGCCAGTTGTAGTTACAGAGGTTGATCAACCCGCTCAAGTTTCACCTATGAAATTGTCTCTGAGGACATCTATGACGCTCCTGTAAAGACACAGGTCATTCACAACATTGAGCTAGTTGGTGAGATTACGCGCGGCGAAATGCAAGATCTTCTGAATACCCTCTTTCAGAATGTATCGGCGAGTACCGGCTATGAATACAGAGAACACCCAGATGCAATTTACATTTTCGTTTATTCTCCAGGCGCTCGGGAAGAAAACTGGATAGCCAAACTGATGAAACATGCGGCCTCATCTACGCCACTAACTACCATCAGAATAGAAACCGACAACTATGCTGTGATTTCCGAGAATGGTGATGTTACCTTCGTTAACCCGAACGAACCGGTTGTCGATGAAATACCTGATAACATTGAGGAAGTTTCTGAGACCGATGATGCTACTGCCACAGTTGTCAGATTTGAGTCTGCAAATGGCATCATCCTGGACACGGAGACAGGTCTGCAATGGCAGGTTGGCCCAGACATTGATGTGAACTATATCGAAGCATGCTCATGGGTGAACGGCTTGGGAAGCAATTGGCGTATGCCAAATCTTGATGAACTATCTGAGCTATACGAATGCGGTATCAGGTGGTCAAGAAATTGGGGGGCTTTCGAAAACAGCGGCTGGTGGGTTTGGGCTGATGATTCAAAATCCTTACCGAGTTATTGTCCACATCCATCTGCAGAATGGAGATTTTTCTTTGACTGTGGAGATGAAGATTGTGATTTGCCCCAATCAGAATTGGGTGGAGGGAGGGCATTTGCTGTACGAGTGCCTTAAGCATCTGAACACCAACTCCTTAAGGTAGTGGTGTTTAGAACAGATTGGAAAGGATTGAACTCCGTCACATATCTCATTAGAAAAATTGACTATCTTGTATATTGGAAAGAGTTGAAGCAGATACCATTACGACTCGGTTCAGGGGGTGATGATGAGGTCAACACTTAGGGAAATCAATCAGCTTATCGATGATGTTATCTGGCCGCAGTATGGGCCATCCTGTGATCCATACGTCAATAAAAGACATATTGCCTTGGATCAAGTGCTCTGTGATTTGCCCGAGGATGATTATCAAACCCTAGTGAACATGATCGATGATTTCAATTGGTTCATTCCTGATGTTGATCTTTGGGGTACAGTCAGAGCATTTATTGCGTCATCAGAGGAGGAAGGTTACGCCCGACATGCCAAGGTTCTTTACCTCTCTCCAACTCTGGAGAACTTTACTATAGAGCAAGTTATAGCTGTTGTGGCTCATGAACTCGCGCACCTTCTTTTGGGTCATAGTGTTTTTCCCGAGTCCATTAGTGATTTCGAAGAAGGGGAAGATGAAGCTTGGGATCTGGTAAGGAAATGGGGTTACGAAAAGGAAATTGAGGCGCATGCAAAACTGCTTGATGAGTAAAGCGATCTCATGTGTCTATCTTGCAGGAATAAATCTCGATGAATGAATGCAGAAGCGGCCTTCTTGCATGGGATAGTGAATCCTAGACTTGTAATTTTTAACAAGGAGCGGGATGGAAAGTCTCTCTCTCCCGAGGGGTAGATGAACAAGTTACTCAGTATGAAGTCATAATCCATTCGAAGTCTCTAGTTGCTCAGAGACATGTTAGCTGATTATAGGATCTCATCTGAGAGGGTGTATGGAGTTAAGGCATTATGATGAACCCATCTCCGGCCAACTGATTGTACTTGGGAAACACGTTACCCACCTCGGTAAATCAATGCCAGCGGCTTTTCAGCTTCCTCCAGACATGAGGATAATCCCCTGGGTGTCCTTCCCAAGGATGTTTCACCTGGCCATAAATTGGCGCATCGTGGCTGGGCCTGCGAGAAGAGATCTACTCGAGAGTTATGTCTATTCTCTGCTTAGTGATCCCGAAAAGGAGCTGATCTACCAGGCGATTCGGGATGTGGTTGAACAGGTGAGTAAGGGTATGACGCAATGGTGAAGCGACATACATATATTCAGAATCGGCCCGCTTGAAGTGAGTTTCGTTCTTGGCGTCTGCCAGGTTTAGTGAGAGGAGAGAGAAGATGAAGGTAACCTTGACTCTTGTTGTAATCGCCGTCGCAGGGATGGCGTCAGGTCAAAGCTCAGGCCCTATGACCGGCATGGAGTTCGTGACTATCCCCTCAGGGAGCTTCCAGATGGGCTCCCCCTCTGGAGAGTCGGGCCGGAGTCAGTTGGGCACTGAGAAGCAGCATCTTGTAACGGTGAGTTCCTTCGAGCTTATGACCACAGAGGTAACGCAGGGCATGTGGGAAGAGGTGATGGGCAGTAATCCTGCTCATGACTATGGCGTAGGAGATAACTTTCCTGTCTACTATGTAAGCTGGAATGACTGCCAGGAGTTCATATCAAAGCTGAACGATCTGAACGATGGCTACTCCTATCGTCTTCCAACGGAGGCCGAATGGGAGTACGCAGCCCGCGGTGGCACTACCACCCGTTTCTACTGGGGCGATGATCCGAATGAGACACAGATAGGGAACTATGCCTGGTATGATGGTAACTCCAACGAGAGTACCCACCCTGTGGGCACCAAGCTTCCCAATGCCTGGGGTCTCTACGACATGAGCGGTAATGTTTCTGAGTGGTGCGAGGATGTTTACAAAGTCAACTACGATGATTGCCCCAGAGATGGTAGCGCCTATACCGGCTTTGGCTTTCACCAAGTTCTGCGCGGCGGCAGTTGGGACTGTAACGCCTGGGACTGTCGGTTAGCTCGCCGCGGCAGTGGCAGTAGAGTCTCCGTTAGCGACTATGCCCTTAGTAGGCTTGGCGAATCTGGCTTTCGTATCGCGAGGTCTGAGCTTTGATTCCCCTTTGCTCTTTGTCCCTTTTACCCTTTCGTCTTAGGCCCGGAGACCGCAGGGTGTGGGGGGCAGCCCGGAGGATGCTGCTCCCCAGACACCCGAAGGGCGGAGGGCCGGTTCGCATGGCTTCTGTAAGGCTCAGAACGGCCCAGGAGGCCCTATCCCATTGTTGACTGCATCTTGGGAGCATCCAGGCGGATCATCTCTTCCTGGGCCTCAATCTGCTTCTGTTGATCGGCAGCCAACTGGAGAGCCTCGCCCAAGGTCTGAGGGATCTGGAACTGCTGGACCGGGGGAGTTCCATAGTATCCATGCTTTCGGATGGATGGCAAAACCGATTCCGCGATCCAATCCTTGAAGGCCTCCGCCTCCGGTTTGCGAGACTGCATGATGAGCTTGTAGAGCCCAGCCTCTGTCACATAATATCTACCCTTGGGAGGGATAAACTCATCAACAGTTAAACTGTCGTTGATTTTAATCATATCCTCTTTCGTTATGAGGACTTTGTGCGCGGTGGACTTCATGCGCTTGAGGCTTCCCTGACCGCCGCTGCGCCAATCGCAAGCCCACGGCCTATGTCGGTGGCGTTGAAGAGCGGTTCGCCATCTCGGTAAAGGATTTCTATCTCTTTACCATCCCATTCGTATCCGTTAATTACTGCTGGAAGCATAATTGCCCCATCCTACCCTCTACGGGTATTGTGTTGCTGTGCTGTCTATTCTCTGCTGAGGAGCTTGGACGCTGGGGCAATGCTCTGGCTCAGCAGCCTCAGCTTCCTGTAGACAATCATGTGGCCCGGGGCTTTAATGGTTTCAGTTTTGGAGAGATTCCTGCACAAGGCGAAAGAAGACTGCCGTTGCGGCGGACTCTGGCGCCGGTGGGGAAGAAGCCTGGAATCGCTAGAGTGGCTCACTAACATGCAATGGCACTTAATTTTCATGTTTACCGGGCTTCCTGCTGCATTAGAGCGGATGCAAGCCATGTCCGCCTAGTTCCCCCTGCCGCGACGAAAATGCTCTCACGGCCCGGAAAAGGGCCTGTGTGGGCATGGGTGATATCTGGCCGCTGGGCTTGGAGATAATAGTCAGGAAATCCCATGACAGATATGTGACGGCACAAAGGACACCAGTGATTGCTCCATGCGATATCTGCAGGCATTTCGGAGCATACGACACCCTTCATCGGGAGAACCAATGGTTAATGAACTCTTTTATCCATGCAGAAATCCATATGGTCGCGAACAGAAACCACGCCAGACAGGCAACCAAAACCAGGGGGCCCACGGGTACCTCCGGGACCTCATTCAACACCAAGGTCCTTAGGCCACGCCAGTTGTATGTGATGGCCAGCCCGGTTATGATGGCCCCGGCCAGCCAGATGACTCCAGCGATGATCAACACATCAATAATCATTGCACATCTCCTCTCCCTCAGGATAGTTTGTTTCTACCCGTTCAAATTCCTTGAGCCCTCGCTTATGAGGCCTCCCTGCCTTGACCCATCTCTGGGCCGCAAATAAGTAGCCTTCGAATTTCTTCGGCGCAAACAGCGTTATCGGCCTGATGTATTGTTCTTGATCGGTGCCGAGCCAGTCGTTCACCTTGAAATCAATGACCAGCTTGCAGTCATCGACTGAGTGTCCTTCCTCCAGTCTTCCGTGGATAGGTTCCCGGGCTGACTTTTTGTGGAGATATTTGGATCCAGCCTTCTCGTTCAAGTGATCAATGACTGAGTCCGTCTCTGCATATTTTTTTGCTCATCTTCGGAGGGTGACATAGTATCCTTTCCCTTCCCTGTTCCCTGTTCCCTTCCAGACGTGATTGATCCATGATTCGTCACTGATGCATCAGTGATTGATCCATGATTACTCACCGAGTCATCACTGAACAAGCCTATAGTCTCTCCTGCCTTTGTCTTACAAACCCAAAGAGGCTTGAGCTTTGACTTCTTAGGCCTGTTCACGCACTGGTGATCATTGAAGTTGGTCACTCTGCCAATCTGTCTGCCGTCCTTTCCGGTGCACACCTCGATGTAAGACTCCCCAAGGACATTCGGCCGCTGGAGTTCATCTAGTAGCATGTGTATAGGAGTGCCAAGTTCGTGCGGAAAGATGGCCGCAAGTATCAGGTTTGGCTTTGCATTGAAATAGCCTTCGTCATCCGAGTAGTTCAAGAGACCGATGGCCAGGAGTTTTGCCTTGTCGCTCAGCTTGGCAATGTCCTCTGAAGTCCAGAACTCGGGCTTTAAGCTACGAATTTGCATTGAGACCCCCAAAGAGCATGGAGGCCAAGCGGTAACTGTTATCGGTTGAAATTTGTGTCGTCATCGAGTTGACCTCCCCTCTCCTCGTCCCTTTCCTTGAACCATGGCTGGATCTTCTTGTCGCAAAGTTCGTAAATCTCAGCCTTGACTGCTTTCTTGATCGCAAACCCGACCTGGGCTTCGTCAAGACATAGGCGCCCCTCGGTAATGTTCCTCGAGGCTTCCACAACTCAAGCGAGAAAGTGGATTCATATGATGATGACGCTATGACGCTTTTAGCAGAGAGTTTAATCATGATACCATACCCATTCGAGCGAAGTGCTTAACACCATGTAGCACAACTGAGTATGCCCACTTCGCTGTTATCTCTGAAGCCGTACACTCATCGGGCACGAACCCGGTCCTCTCTGCATACCTTCAACTGTTAGAACCAGGTTGGGGGATCTAAAAGCCATCACCGACAAGTGTCTTAAGTAATGGGAGCGTCTGTCTACTTCCTGACAACAGTCCATGAACCGCTTCAAATGCCCTTACAGAGGGCTTGCTCACATAGAAGCAACACCCCTGAGACACTGAGTGAAAAAGTTCGATCTTTTTATCGTTGGGGTCGCCAGAAGAGACAAGCCGCCCGAAGGGGCGGTTTTTCTGTATTGAGAGGATCTACAGGGGTTGTCGCTCCAACGACTATTCACTGAAAACAGATTTGCTGACAGCAATACCTGCGGTTATCCTTCTTACATCATTCTCGGCAAAGATGACCCTGGAATCAATACTGAGCGAATATCCGGAATCGCTTTCCCGCAGCATGTATTCAAGACCGCAGTATGGAAGCGTCCATCCTCCTGTCGCTTCGTCTCTCCCGGGCCAGTCAGAATCAGCCAAGTACGCCCCTGGTGCTGTTACCTGTATGCCGATGGAAACTCCGCAGAGCGCTCGAAGCTTCCATACAGAAGGTGAGAGTAGTCCTATTCTTCCATTAACGAACGAGAAGGTCTGGTCATTACCGGACATCAGGCTGAAACCGATTCCCACTTCGGTGAAACGGAAAGGTGAGAAGCATACCCCTGCCTCTCCACCCCAGTATCTGCTGCTGTCTCCCTGGAAACATGTCAGGTCTCCATAGAATCCCATCTCCCCAAAGGATGCTTCCCGGGTTTGAGATGATGGATCAACGGATCCGATAGCCATCAGTATCAGCAGGACTACGAACACAGGATTCTCCATTCAGATAGTGACACAAAACAATCTCAACCGCAGGTGCGCCTGAAGACCCAATGCGGTCAAGGTTCCGTACATCCTATACATACTCCATAAAGGCATCTATTCAGAAGTACCGTCAATTCGCCTAAGGAATGCACTGATCCAGTTCGAACTTTTTATCGTTGGGGTCGCCAGAAGAGAATCCCCCAAGTCAAACAGGTCATGTAGCCCCATCTCAGGGGCGTTTTCAGGTGTTCCAACATTCTGCCTTAGTGCTCCTTTCCTCTGCAGAACGAATTAAGTATCATTAAAAGTATCCATATGCCTTGCTCGCTCAACTATTTACGTTTTGTTAAATAGAAATTTGATTTTGGAGTTGATATGCTCACACTATTAGTAATGCTAACGATAATCCATCCTACCGCGATTGAAGTTTCCCATCTGCCGATAGCTTCACCGATCATCATGCATATCAGAATTTTCCAGCAGTAGCAGAAGAGTACATGGACAACGGTCCCTGGGGTGGCTGGGTATTAACGATGGCTTCAGGGATAAATGACAACAGCAATGTTGTTGCCGCAACCTACTACACGAACAAAGCAATATGGAAAAGCTCTGACGGAGGGGTCACCTGGGAGTGGGCTGGGCTTTCCGGCATGTCTATCTATGATGTCTGCGCTGCTCCTCCCTCTACTTTCTATGCTGGAACGTTTGATGGATTGTATGCTTCATACGACAATGGTGAAAATTGGTCTTTGGTTCCAAGCATGACCACAGCCGTGACGGCCGTAGGCGTTTCCCAGGCAGATCCAAACCTGATCTTTGTAGGTATTGAAGGTTTTGGTGGAGTTCGTCGCTCAACCGATGGAGGAGCAACATGGGGTGATGTAATGCTTGACGGCGGCAGGATGTATGATCTGGGAATCGACCCTGAACACCCTGATACAGTTTACTTGACGATGAAGGGCCTTGACCATCCCCTATATAGAAGCGCAGATGGTGGCAGTTCCTGGAGTGGACTGGGTCCTGAAATGGGCATTTACGAGGAAGGTGGCTACAACATTCTGGTTGCTCCATTCGGAACAGGAGAAACCATTCTCTTTAGTTCGGATGAGACTCTCTATATCTCTTGGGATTACGGTGTTACCTGGAATGACGGACTTTATCCGGGTTTCGGTGGTCTCGGGACATCCGATATAGTTTCAGATGGAACACATCTCTATGCGACTTACCCAGGTGACTGGAACAATGTATACCCACCCGGTGTGATTGAGAGCAGTGATGGAGGTTACACCTGGACAATGAATACTCAGGGCATTTCTGACGGTGTATTCTATGCTGCAGTAATAACTTCCCAGGGTATCCTTCTGGGAAGGATGGGCGGAGTATATCGATCTGCAGGCTTGGGTGAACCATATCAGGTGTCTCAAGAGGGCATCTGCTCTTTCAATACGAGATGCATTTCATACAATACAACAACAGGAGTGTTGTTCGCTGGAGGCGGTTGGCGGGACGGTCTCTGGAAGAGCACTGACGGCGGTGGAACCTGGAGCAAAAGTGAATCAGGCCTAACCTCATGGGACATAATGGATATTCAACCCAGATCCGATATTCATTACCAGGGACAGATTATGTATGTTGCCACAGAAGACGGCTTATTCAGGTCAGAGGACGCTGGAGATAACTGGGTTGAAACAGGTTTCACGGATCTTGTTCTCAGCGTTGCATTTGACCCTGCAGATCCCGACAAGGTATGGGTAGGTTCACATGAAAGTGTGTACTACTCCACCGATGGTGGAGTGAACTGGAGAGCAGGATCAGGATTCCAGGGAAGTGACTTCTACCATGTTGAACTAGTTGAGCTTGAGAACGGAGACCTAAGGATTATTGCGGGAGGCGATAACCAAGGGGAGATTTACTGGTCCGATGACTGTGGTATCAGCTATACAAGAGTGCCATTCCCTTATCCAATAGGAGGATTTTCATCCCGGTGGGAAGATGAGCCAATTGTATATGTTGCCTCATACGGCGGTATACATCGATCCTTGGACAGAGGTCTTTCATGGGAATGTTGTGATGAGTTTCCCGGTATGACATCGTGCGTTCTGGGGACCCAGAACGATTTGTATGCTAATTCTGACGATCCATATAGTGGGTGGGAGGGACTTTGGTGGAGTCCTGACTTTGGGGATTCCTGGCTTACCAGTGATAATATGTTGGCACCACGTGTTAACGCCATTGCATACTCTGATTCACCAAATCAGGTTTATGTTGGACTACACGGCTATGGTGTTGAGAAGATTACCAATGACTGGATGGGAATTGAAAACTCGACTCCAGGTATATTTGCAATAAGTGCCAGTCCAAATCCCGCTTCTGGCAATACAACTCTTTCGCTTGTCTTTCCTGATGTTGAACCTGTATCAATAATGGTTTTTGATTCGGCGGGAAGATTGGCAGCAGCGTTTGAAAGTAACAATGGTCACGCATTCTGGACCCCTGACCCGGAAACTCCACCGGGTATCTACCTGATCAGAGCTAATGGCCTTAGAGGGAATGTTGCATCAACGAAGGTGGTCCTGCTTAGATAGCAGCAAGCTTGTGAACTTGAGCAATATTGCATGAGCTTAAAGAAGCTCCTTCAGTGATACTTTCCGCTCTGGCAAAACAGGCGAAGAGTTCGAAGCTACTCTTGTTCGGATCTATAACAGACAATCAGTCTAAACGAGTGGCCTAAGCGGGAGGAATAACAACCACCCCTATCTCCTGTTAGAACATGGTTGGGGGAGTGAGATCCCATCCGACATGATCTCTTCACTAAGGAGAACATCCATATTCCTTTTGCTAGAGCTTTCATACTCCATGCAAATAGGTGCTGAGGGGCATCTCGTTACAGTGAGGTAACTCCCCTGAAATACTTAATGAAAAAGTTCGAACTTTTTATCGTTGGGGTCGCCAGAAGAGACATCCGACTGGGAGACCGCCTGAGAGGGCGGTTTTTTAAGAAATGTATTCATCACCGTGAACAGGGGCAGTCGCTCGCCTAACCATATACTCCGTGTTCCCACTCCACATCCAAAGCTCTTGAAGTTCCTAAAGCTAAATATTCTCCTTTCCTTCATATAGCTGAACTCAGTATATTCAGCAATATTTACTCTATGGAGGTCGCAAATTGAAAGCTCTTCTTCCACTCTTAATTCTTGCACTATCAGCAAGAGCATACTGGACAATTGATATCGTTGATTCAGCAGGAAGCAACACTGGAAAGGGGTGCTGCCTTTCCCTGAATGGTGATACCCCATGCATTTCTTACACATCTGAGAACACTGATCCGAATGTGATGTGTGCAGTTTGGAACGGATCTGCCTGGCAGATAGATGTAGCTGATTCTCTTTGCGAAGCTGTTAACACTTCAATAGATACTTTCGGTGATGAGATATTCATCTCATACACGAAGCAGACCTTCTGGGACTTGATTTATGCGCACTGGGACGGAAGCAGCTGGTCTAACCATTTGCTGGATAGCAGTGTTCAAATTGACTTATACACCAGGACCAGAATAGACAGTTTTGGCAATCCCCACATTGTCTACAGTGATTATATAAGCGAAACCATATGGTATGCTCACTTCAATGGTACTGAATGGCAGTTTGAGACTATCTCTGACCCCAGTCATGCAGCAAAATACCCTGACTTCATCCTGGATGAAAACAATGTCCCACATGTTCTTTACAGAAATCAGTTTACCAGTGATCTGATATACGCAACTTTCACCGGTTCGTATTGGTATTCAGAGAAAGTCGCTTCTTTTTGCAGCCCTGGAGGGTTTTCAATTGATCTTGATTCAGAAGGGAACCCTCATGTTGCTTTTTTAAACTACACTACGAATCTAAACCTATGCTACGGATATTATGACGGCTCCAACTGGTTGATTAGCACAGTGATCGACGGTGATCCGGGGATGGGAGATCATGTCTCTCTTGCTCTAAATAGTTCTGATGAGCCTTCTATTGCATTTTGTGATGTTACTCCTGCAGGTCTCAGATATGCTTTCTGGTCAAACGGATGGCACTTTGAGGTAATCGATACCGGGGCTGGAATGGGTTTGTACTGCTCTCACGAGATTGATAGTAATGACTGTGCGCATATTGCATACTACAATGAAGATGAAGGAGAGTTAAGGTACGCCAGGTGGAATATCCTGGGAATTGAGGACAGTACTGATGCAAGCGAAATCTCAGTATCAAGCAACCCGTTCAGCGAACTGCTATATGTAACCATAGGTGAAACAGCTGCCTCTTTGGTAACAGTTCATGACATCTCCGGACATCAAGTTTGTGAGTTAGCTCCAGCTAATAATGGCGTCTACATATGGGATGGCTCCAATTCCAGAGGAAGCGAAGTCCCCTCGGGTATGTATTTCATCCTCTGCAAGGTCAATGGCCAGCTATCAACTTTATCTGTAGTTAAGATCTAAGCTCCATTCTAGACACTTAGCGATCGAGTTCGAACTTTTTATCGTTGGGGTCGCCAGAAGAGAATCCCCCAAGTCAAACAGGTCAAGAAGCCCCATCTCATGGCGTTTAGAGGTGTTCGGCGAGCTGAAACTATCTGATCAGTGCCACAGATTCAGTGCGGGAAGCAAATTCTGAGTTATACTGCACGAAGTAGCATCCTGAGGAAAGCTCCCCGGGAACGGACCACTGCACCGTACTGCTCCCCGCAGGGAACTCACCATGGCAACGGTGGAGACAAGCCTGCCCCCGAGGTCGAACACCATTAGGGAAACATTGCCCTCTTCGGGAAGGGAAAAGTTCACCGACAGCACTGAACTGCATGGGTTGGGGAACAAATCAAGAGACAGCGAGCTGGGCCTGTCAACTTCACCAATACCAAGCTCAGGGGCGTACTTGATCAAGAAGCCCCGATAACCTGATCCAGAAATATATGAGTCCCCTGCTGCAATGTATCCTCCCTGGGATAACTGGGTTGCCGAGTAAATAGCATCGCAGGAATGATCATAGATGAAGTCGTGCCACAGATCTTCCCCGTGTGAGTCGAATCTAGCTATCACACCGCATACGCTTCTGGAATCAGGCCCTCCTTTTATCTCGCCACCATACAGAATTCCACCGTCCATGGTCGTGGAAAGAGAATATCCGTACGGCTGGTCAGCTCCAGGAGGCCAGAACCACCAGTCAGGTTCACCGGTATAAGAAGTATGCATGATCGTGGGCCAGTAGTTGTCCATCAGCAGCAACCCGCCGTCTGAGGCCTCACACATCGCTTCCGCACCGGGAGTAACAGTTCCGGGCCAGTCAGGGAAGTCTGTTTCCCAGAGAAGATTCCCATCCATGTCGTATCTGAGCAGATGAGGTCCGCCTGGCGTTGAAGGTGTGTTCCCTTGAGCGAAAACAGTGAGTCCGTTATCAAGGTAGAGGATCTCTACAGCTGTAGCCCAGCTGGTATACCCCCACTCCCTGCTCCACAGAGAGTCTCCCTGGGAGTCAGTGCGGAGGATCCAGGCAATATCCATGCCTTCAGGGGGATCAATGAATCCGCATATTCCGTACCCGCCATCAGGGAGTTGAGTTATTGAGTTGAACCTTTGCCTGCCAGGATAGAGTTTTGTCCATATCTCGTTTCCAGAGGCATCGTATTTAGCCAGCATCAAGGCCGTGTCTGTCTCTGGAGTTTCCCTTCCCCAACCTCCCGCAACAAAACTACCGTCAGCGAGTTCCAATACTTTTATGGCCCTCTGGGCGTACAGATTGGGCTGAACAGGAGCTCCCCATAACAACACACCCTCCTGGTCAAGTCTGTAGAAAGAGTAGATTGGAGAGCCAATAAAACTTACTGTTACCGCATATCCACCATCACTGGTCTCCATTACAGAATTGATTC
>LQAI01000077.1_pt1 | contig 46017 bp, 57 predicted proteins | sample 1535821 | NCBI WGS metagenome assembly LQAI01 (sample SAMN04331586, study PRJNA305678) | bioreactor metagenome | isolation source: bioreactor_5 inoculated with Wadden Sea sediment 1st replicate of a... | place: Germany:Bremen | reverse complement strand
AAGTTTTCAAAAAACGGCTATTATAAAGCTAAAACGATTTTTCTGTGTCGGGTATAATTTAAATTTGTTTATAATTCACGTTGAGTGTTTTGTTGACATTAGGAGGGGCTAACCCGGATATTCCATGAAACGGACCAAGTTCACATAAGTCAGTAATTTTTTGCAGTATTTCCAAAAATCGAGCGATGCAGCGTTCGAAACCATGGGCAGCTGCTCTCAAAAATTAAAATTCTGCTGAGATTTCTAAGAGTTGACCGATTCTGAACGTATATATTCCCAAGGGAAAGATGGAATGTTCCCGTTTTTTTAAAAGTTTTCTTCAGGTGGTTCCCAGTCGGCGGGCAACTTGATAGAATATCTCTTGGTACGGATTTGCACTTGTTAACAGCTTCTGAATCCGGCGGGTGTTCCTGAGCACGATGGCCCCTATCTTGAATCGCTTAAGACGGATGGTGCTGCAACTGAATCTGAAGAAATCCGTGTGGTTCAATACAAGACGCCGGATGTATGTCAGGCCGGACCGGCATTTTTTCCGCCGCCCGGATAAAAAGATGCCCGGAAACAAGATGATGATTTGGGCCGGGACGCGTGTTCTCCTCATACAGAAGCATGGCTTTGTCATCCAAGGTACAGCCGCCGAACCTCATCGCTGGCCAGCAGTTCCCGGCCGGTACCGGTCAGACGGTTTCTGCCTAGTTCCAAGACATATCCTCTGTGACTGACGGACAAGGCTTTTCTGGCGTTTTGTTCCACCAGGAGCACTGATGCGCCGCGGGCCGCGATGGCAATGATTTCATCAAATATCATGTCCACCACCATGGGGGCAAGGCCCAGTGAGGGTTCATCCAGAAGCACCAGATCCGGTTTCAACAGATGTGACCGGCTCAGGGCCAGAATCTGGCGTTCGCCGCCGGACAGGTCCCTGGCAAAGTGTCTGCGTTTGTTGTAAAGCACTGGAAACCGGTTCAGTACCTCCCGGACAGCCTGCTTGAGCAGTGGTTTGTTCTCAATGAGGCGCCTGCGATTTCCAGATTTCAACGATGGTGAGATTCGGAAAGATATTGATTCCCTGGGGAATGAACACCAGGCCCTGCCGCCCCCGGTCCGCCACAGACAGCGGCGTGATATTCTTTTCTTTGAAAATAATTTTTCCCGATGAGGGGATCAGCTGTCCGGCTGTCGTGCGCAGTACCGTGGATTTGCCTGCCCCGTTGGGGCCGATGATACAAACGATTTCACCGGGCGCCACCGCCATGGACACACCTGTGAGCACCGGGGCATGGCCGTAGCCGGCGGTGATCTGATCAATGGTCAGCAGCATGGCTCTGTCTCCCTAAATAGGCGTCAATGACACGGGGGTTGGACTGGACTTCGGCAGGGGTTCCGGTACAGATGAGACGACCGGAATCCATGACATGGATGGTGTCACATAGCTCGGTCACCAGGGGCATGTTGTGTTCGATGAGAAAAATACCGATGCCCTGATCCTTGAGCCGGAAGAGAACTGTGACCAGGTCGCGGATCAGGCGCGGGTTGATGCCCGCAGTGGGTTCGTCCAGGATGATCAGGCGGGGGTCAGTCATCAACACCCTGCCGATTTCCAGCAGTTTCTGCTGGCCATAGCTCAAATCCCCTGCCGGCGTGTGAACCAGGGCATTGAGATGCAGGGTTTTCAGGATGGAAAGGGCCTTGTCCCGGTTTTCGGCTTCCTGGTTCTGAATTGCAGCCGGTGAAAAAAACAGGGGCAAAATGGCTTCACCCGCCTGAAACGGGGCCGCTGCCATCAGGTTGTCCAGAGTTGACAGAAACGGCAACACCCGGGTCTGCTGAAAGGTTCTGACAATGCCTTTTTGACTGATGATATGGGGCGGCAGCCCCGAGATCTTTTCAGACCCAAAGAAAATCGTTCCCCTGTCCAGGGTATAGAACCCGGTGATCAGATGAAACAGGGTGGTTTTGCCGCTGCCGTTGGGGCCGATGAGTCCTGAAATGCCTTCCGGCTTCATGCAAAAGGAGATATCATCCACGGCCCGGAGTGCACCGAAGTTTTTGGAAACCGTTTCCAGAACAAGCATGGCTGTCTCCTTATTGTCTGCGTGATTCCGGTATGATCCCCTGGGACGTCTGCTCATCATCAGGATCAGAATCAATCCGTATACCATCCCCTGGACGGGGCCACAAACCGGGTATAGTGGGCCGGAATGGGAATGAACCGCACGATCTCTCCAAAGAAGATCACGGCAAAGGCACCGATAAAAGGACCTGAAAGGGTGCCCCGGCCTCCGAGAACCACGCACAGCAGGACCAGGATGGTTTCGGTCAGGGTAAAATCCGCCGGACTGATAAAGGTGACATAGTGGGCCCATAGTGCTCCGGCAAGGCCGGCGAACACGGATCCAATGACAATGGCCTTTGTTTTCATGGATACCGTGTCTTTGCCCAGGGCCTTAGCCACAAATTCATCCTCTCTGATCACTTTTAGTGCCCGGCCGAATGGGGAGCGGGTGATCCGAAGCAGCACGGCCATCGTCACCAGCACACAAAACGCCGTCAGGATCATGAACAGCGGCAGACTGTCCGTTCCGGTGCCGATCCAGGAGGGACGGGGGATGTTTGGCAGCCCCATGGGCCCACGGGTCAGGTCCCGTTCATTCAGAAAAATCAGATGGGCCATTTCGGCAAACACCAGGGTGGCAATGCCGAAATAATCGCCGGAGAGTCGCAGGGTGGGAATGGCCAAAAGCCTTCCGGCCAGCCCTGCTGAGGCCATGGCCGCCAGCATGGAAAGCCATACCGGGACCCTTTCAGTGCCAGCAGGGCGGATACATAGGCCCCCAGGCCGAAAAACGCAATGTGTCCGAAATTGTAGAGGCCGGTAAAGCCCAGTTCCAGATTCAGGGACTGGGCAAACAGGGCATAGATCAGGGCGATGATCACCATGTGATACAAATAATCCATGTTCAGCGCACCCCGCCTTTGATACCGAAAATACCGGTGGGTTTGATGAGCAGCATGGCAAAGATTACGGCAAAGGAGATAAAGTCTTTGTAATCAGGGGAGATAAAGGCCACACCGATATTTTCGGCAATGCCGATGAAAAGTCCTCCTGCCAGGGCTCCCCATACATTGCCGGCACCGCCCACCAGCACGGCGGCAAAGGCTTTGATCAGGTTGGCCATGCCCATCATGGGGTCCATGCTGGTGTCCAGGGCCAGCAGGATACCGCCGCATCCGGCGAAGACCGCAGCCAGAATCCATACCGTCAGGGTGACCCGGGCCATGTTAATGCCCATGATGGTGGCCAGTTCCATGTTGTCTGACACCGCCCGCAAAGATTTTCCCATCCGGGTCTGTGTCAGGATGAGATACAGGGCGCCGAGAAAGCAGACGGCTGACAGGACCATGAGGATCTGGGGCCGGGTGATATAGATGCCCTGGAACATCAGTCCTCTGTCCAGGGGCAGATCATAGGTCTGCATATCTGATCCCCAGAAAAGACGGATGGCATTGCGCAGCAGATAGGAAAGGCCGATGGAAGCGATCAGTATGGCTATGGGATTGCTTTGGCGCAGCGGTCTGTAGACAAACCAATCCTGGGCCAGCCCGATGCCCACGGTCATGCCCAGGGCCGGCAGAGCGGCTGCAGCCAGGGGCAGGGAAAACGGCGGTGACGAAAACATCAGGGTCAGGTAGCTCCCCAGGTGATCAATTCTCCATGGGAAAAATTGATGAACCTGAATACACCGTATACCATAGTCAAACCAACGGCAAACATCGCGTAGATGGCGCCGGCAATGATGCCGTTGGTGATGAGCTGACAGATGTAAACGGTCACGGATATTAGATATAAGAAAGTATTAAGTGTTAAGTATTCAGCGAATACCTGATTTTCTGTATACTTTCATCCTTTGCTGAGATCTCTCGGACCATGGTGTTTATTTGTAATCGGTGATACTGCTGTCTTTGACCGTCCATCGACCATAATTGGCGCCCACGTCTCCGTTTTCGTCAAAGGACTTGTCTCCGGTGACCCCGATAAATCCCTGGCTTTGGGCCATGAGTTCGGTTCTGATGTCTTCGGCACCGTAGGAAGCGGCAGAAGACATGGCCAGGGCCGTGAGCTTGACCATATCATAATTGTACTCCCCGAAAATCGGAGTTTTTTTTTCCAGGATATTTTTTCTCCCATGCGGTTTGAAAGGCCTGGTATTCAGGCGTATCCTGAGAAACACTCGGATAGGTGCCGATCACCCCTTCGGCAGCCTCTCCGGCCAGTTCGACCAGCTTGGGGGATTTCGAGGCGGAGCCCATGAGCCACTGGGTTTTCAATCCGGTTTCATAGGCCTGTTTTAAAATGGTAGCCCCCTCCTTGATGTAGGTCAGGTTGACGATGGCTTTGGCATTGTGGCGCTTCATCCGTAACACTTCGCTTCGGTAGTCGGTTTTCCCTTCTGCGTGGGGCAATTCATCGATGACGGTTCCGCCGGACTCAGTGAACCTGGACTTGAACACTTCTGCCAGGCCCACCCCCAGTCATTGTTGACATAGGTCAAAACAACCTCCCTGTATCCCAGAGAATTGGTGAGCTCTGCCACGCCGATTCCCTGGAGCAGATCGGACGGGAACACCCTGAAAACATAGGAGCCGCAGTTACTGATTTCGGCGGCCGCGCTTTCAGCCCCGATCAGGATGGTCTGATTCTGCTGGGCAATGGGGCAGACCGCCAGGAAATTGGAACTGGCGGCCGGGCCGAAAATCACCGGAAGTTTGTCAATGGTGATCAGTTTTCTGATGGCTGACACAGATCCATTGGCCGTGGAGGTGTTGTCTTCAAAAACAATTTTGAGGGTGTCGCCGTTGATTCCGCCGGCCTCATTGATTTCATCCACCGCCAGGAGCATGGCCTGCTGAAACCCTTCGCCATATACCGCCAGTTTTCCGGTGAGCGGGGTTACCGATCCTATGGCAACCTCTCCGGCACATGCCGCACCTGCCCAGGCTGCCAGCCCGATAACCAACATCCAGAAACAATGCTTTCTCATGGTTCCTCCTTTTTAATGAATTTGTGTATACAGGTTTTGAAACCGGATAAGAAGTTTTTATAGACAATCAGTTCCCAGAGGTCAACGGAAATTGTGCCGGAAACCATTCACGGTCCCATTCGTCGGTTTCTTTTGTATATCCGGTCGATTTTTGAAAAGATTTTTTCCCAGGTAAAAGGAAAGGATTTGGTGCAGGCGTAGTCCCAGTCCGGTTCGGGATGAGACTGGACATCATGGATGGTTTTTGTCAGAACGGATGCCAGGTGTTTTTCCAGCGCCGGTATATCTTTTTCATAAGGGGTGTCGATGGTTTGAAGGGGGGGCAGGCTCAACAGCCGGACCATGGGACTGTCATCGTTTGCCAGCAGTTCTTTTACCCCGGGCAGGGCTGTTGCGACCAGGCGGCACCCACAGGCCAGTGCCTCCATGAGCACCAGGGGCAGGCCTTCATAGAACGAAGGCAGCACAAATACATGGGCGTTTCTCAACAGGACCCCTAAATCATCATGACTCAGGGGTCCGTGATAGATTACTTTTTCTTTCAACACGTCGGCCAGTTGAAGGCACCGGGCTTTTTCCAGGTCACTGCTGTTTCCAGCCAGGTGCAGCCGGAAGGGCAAATGCCGGATTTCATCCAGACTTTTGAGCAGCCAGGGTACTCCTTTGGCTTGGCTGAGCTTGCCGGCATAGACCAGTTCCACCACCCCGTTAAAAGGTTTGGGAGCATGAAAGAAACAGGCATCATTGTATCCGCCGCTCACCACATGGATCGATTCCGGAGCTGTGCCGATGGTGCGGGTGATTTCCTGTTTCTGGCTTCGGCTCAAGGCAATGACCCGGTCGATCTGCGTCAGGTCCGGTGTGATGCTTTGGCTGATCGAGGGACATAAAATATGCTGGCGCAGGCAGGTGCCGTGGCAGGAGGTGATCATGGGGATACCGGCACTGAGACGTCTTGCAATGGCGGATACGATCCACAGGTGATGGGAATGAATGATATCCGGCTCAAACCGGCCCAGTGCCTGACGGATTTTTGTTTCAAACACCTGCTGGTAGGCGGCCAGTTCCGGCGCTTTCATTTGGGAAAACACCCGGCTTTCATAGGGCATGACATCACTCATGCCGGGAATGGGGAAGTCCAGGTCTTTGCCGTCAAACCGGACAAAGACGCAGCGATGGGGTTCAATCAGCCCGGCAGACAGGGTAAAATCCCCCTGGACTCCGGCCACCAGAAAATTGTCATGCCCGGCTTGGGCGCTCTGAAGAAGAATCTGCTGGATATATTTCCCGCTGCCGGTAAAATCCGGGGCTTGGCTGATGATGTGAAGGATTCTCATCTCAATCCAAGCTCAACCCGGCTTTGCACTGGTTGCACCGTACCACCCCTCTGAAGACCTTGTGGCCGCATTCCGGGCAGAAATACCGGTCTTCCTCATCCTGCATCCATTGCTCAGTACTGATTTCACGCCGCAGAGGGACACACCGCCGTATGACCTGTTTTCCCACGGTCATGGGAAATTCATCAATGAACCGGCAGGGAAACTCATCGCACTCATGGCATCCGGCAATGCCTTTGGCCATGCAGCAGTCCCTGATATCGCACTGCTGACAATGCATGAAACGGTTGTCGGACAGGCATCCCTCACAAAGAATATCATCTGTGGTCAGGTTTTCACAGTTGGGCAGGATGCCTTTGCCGGGCACCTCTCCCCGGTACAGGTTCTTCAGCCGTTTTTTGAACTTTTCGTTGTGGTCTCTGTGGGCGATGAGAATGGCACAGACACCGCAGTAAAGCCCGCAGGGGGATGCATATTCCGGACGTGTCATGGCAGACCTCCTTGGAGACGGATTGGACGGCATACGCCTGGATTCAATTTAGATGGGCGGTTACTGAAAGTCAACACCAAATCCTGAGGGCGGAAATCCCGGGCCCGCTTCTTATTTGCAAGGAGAACCCGGAAGCGGTGTGTATCCAACGGGCGCCCATGATAATGAAGGGAAGAGTAACCCCCTGAGTTCAAAGCCGGCCACGATCCGTTTAAAAAAGCGAAAGATACCGTCCATACCCCTCTTGTTCCAACCGGTCTTCAGGGATGAAACGAAGGGCCGCGGAGTTGACGCAGTATCTTTTGCCTGTTGGGGCAGGACCGTCCTCAAACACATGTCCAAGATGGGAATCTCCATGCCGGCTTCTGACCTCGGTACGGGTCATGAACAGGGACCTTTCGGTTTTTTCTACCACATGATCCGGCTCCAGGGGGCGGGTGAAGCTGGGCCAGCCAGTACCGGAATCAAACTTATCCGTGGAGGAGAACAGGGGGCCCCGGAGACAATGTCCACGTAAATGCCCGGTACTTTGTGGTCCCAGTATTCATTTTGAAACGGTGGTTCCGTGCCGCCTTCCTGGGTGACTTTGTACTGAAGCGGGGTGAGGTTCTGCCTGATGATATCGTCATCGGGTTTTGACCAGAGGATTCCTTCAACCGTCTGGGTCTGACGGGTGTCAGGAGATGAGGCGGGCACCGGATGTTCCGCTATGGGACGGTTTTTCCATATCCGTTTCAGAAACTGATCCCGGCCCGATCCCAGCCGGTAGTACTTGTATTGAATCCTGTTTTTTTGAAATAATCCTGGTGATAGTCTTCCGCCGAGAAGAATTTTTCAAACCGGGTGACCGGCGTGACTACAGGTTTTTCAAAATGCCGGCCTTGTTCAGTGCTTTTCTGGAAGCCAGTGCCTGTTGTTTCTGGTTTTCGGTGTGATAAAAAATTTCCGGACGGTACTGGGAGCCTCTGTCCACAAACTGCCCGTCGGCATCCGTGGGGTTGATGTGGCGCCAGAAAATGGTCAACAGCGTATCATAGGTCACCAACTCCGGATCATAAAACACCTGGACCGCTTCGGCATGGCCGGTAGTGCCGGATGACACGGACTGATAATCCGGGTCCGGGTCATGGCCACCGGTGTATCCGGAGATCACTTTTTTGACTCCGGGCACCGATTCAAAATCCGCTTCAATACACCAGAAACAGCCTCCGGCAAAGGTGGCGGTTTCCAGCCGGTCTTCGTTTTTAAGTGACGACCCTGCCGTGGCGGCAAAAGCGAAAACCCCCGCGCCCAAAACCAGGGTAATAAGCATCAAATCCATGGCAATATCCGGTTTCATGGTATCCTCCTTTCAAAAAAGCAATATTGGTTATTAATTCGTATTAATTATTAATTTAACCATGCCATTTGAAAAAACAAGGAGGAAGTCATGTGGGCGTGTTTCATTGGGTCATGAAAAAACAAGGAACCGGGATGATTGTCAGGAAAAGTGAATTTTCCAAATAATTCTTGACATGTAGCTGCAATGTATCTAAATAGTATCTATGGAACAGCTGGATTCATCCGCTGTTACCGGGATTGCAAATAGGAGTCGGTGGCATTATGGCAAACCAGGATGAAAAACAGGAAGAGACGGAAACCGAATACAAAGAAAGAAAGGTGAAATTCGAGGTCTATGGCAGAGAAATGATCGAAAAGATCGTGAACTCGAGCGGCAACAGCGGGCGGGTGTACCTGCCCCCTGACTGGATCGGTACCAAAGTCAAAGTGATCAAATGCTAGCACAGATCAATATCTTTCAGCCCGACGGGTTCCAAAGCGCCACCTGCTTTTCGTTTCGAAAAACAATTCAATACACAGAAAGGAGAAAACGATGGGAAATGTGCCTGACACCATTCAGACATGGCAAATGATTCAGCCGTTCAAAAAAGACCGGGAAACCGGTGAAGTGACCCCGGGTAAGCTGGAAAAAGCCCAAATTCCGGTACCGGAACTGGGGTCGGGGGATGTGCTGGTGGAAGTGGCCGGATGCGGCGTCTGCCATACGGATCTGGGCTATTTCTATCAGGGCGTACCCACAGTGAACAAACCGCCGTTGACACTGGGTCATGAAATCTCCGGAACCGTGGTGGACGCAGCGGACGATGTCAAGGCATGGATCGGCAAAGAGGTGATCATTCCCGCGGTTATGCCCTGCCGCAAATGCTATCTTTGCAAGACCGGCCGTGGCAACCGGTGCCTGGCCCAGAAAATGCCGGGCAATTCCATGGGGATTTATGGCGGATTTTCTTCCCATATTCCAGTCCCGGCCATTGACCTATGCCCGGTCACCAACCGGGGGGATATCCCGCTGGAAAAACTGGCCGTGGTCGCGGATGCCGCTACCACCCCGTTCCAGGCTGCCAAACGGGCGGAGGTGGGTGTAGGGGACCATGCCATCGTTATCGGTGTGGGCGGAGTCGGTCAATACATGGTCCAAATCCTCAAAGCCCTGGGGTGTGACACGGTGATTGCTGTGGATATCAACCAGGAGCGCCTGGACACCATGCTGGAAAACGGTGCGGATTTTGCCGTGAATTCCATGGGCAAGTCCTTCAAGGAAGTCTCTGCGGCGATCAAAGAATATCGCAAGGAAAAAGGACTGCCCGGATACGGCTGGAAAATCTTTGAAGTATCCGGCACCAAACCGGGGCAAGAACTCGGGCTGGCCCTGTTGAGTTTTACCGGTAAAATGATGGTGGTGGGCTTCGGACCCCAGAAGGTGGAATACTCCATCTCCCGTTTGATGGCGTTTGATGCGGAACTGATCGGCACTTGGGGGTGTCTCCCGGAATACTATCCGTCAGTACTGAGTATGGTCACCAGCGGAAAAATCAATTTTGCACCCTTTGTCCAGACCCGTCCCATGAGCACCATTGCACAAAGTTTTGAAGAGGCCCATAAAAAGTCGCCTGATCAGCGTATCGTTCTGGTACCTGATTTTTAATAGTGTAACTGAAATGATTAACATGACAAGGATGAGCGTATGAAACTGGAAGGAAAGAAAGCCATTGTCACCGGCGGCAGCCGGGGAATCGGACGGGCCATTGCCCTGCTTTACGCAAAGGAGGCGCCGATGTTCTGGTCAATTACCATTCCAATGACACGGCGGCAAAAGAAACCGTGGCGGAGATTGAAAAACTGGGCAGAAAAGGGGTGGCCGTGGCAGCGGATGTGGCCTCTTATGCGAGTGCCCAGAACATGGTGGAAGAATGCGTCAAACAGCTGGGAGGCGTAGATATCGTGGTGAACAACGCCGGGGTGTCCAAACCGTCCATGCTTCTGAAAATGAAGGAAGAAGATTGGGATGCCATTATCGACATCCATCTCAAGGCCGCTTTTAACACCACCCAGGCTGCGGGAAGGCACATGAAGGAACAGAATTCCGGCCGGATCATCAACGTGATCTCCACGGCAGGCATTTTCGGCACCATCGGTCAAATCAACTATGCGTCCGCCAAAGCCGGAATCATCGGATTCTCCAAATCCGCATCCCGGGAGCTGGGCCGTTACAACATCACCGTGAACGTCATCTGTCCGGGGATCACCAAAACCGAAATGACCGGTAAACTCCAGTCCGACGAAAAGCTGCGCAAGATTTATGAAGGACGGATTCAGCTCGGCCGGTTTGCCGACCCGGAAGAGATCGCCCCGGCTTTTGTGTTCCTGGCCTCGGACGATGCGTCCTATATCACCGGTCAGGTGCTGGGTGTCGATGGCGGATATATCGGTTAGTTAAGGCCATCCGTTCAGACAAGAAACGACAACGAATCGAATAAAAAAAAGGAGGAACCATGGCATTAGAGTGGATGCCCAGAGACAACGAGCCCAAAGATCATTCTTTGCATAGAAATCCGTATTGGAGCAATGAGGCTCCAGGGGTGATTTTTGAAAAAAACCGTTGATCGATCCGGACGGCAAAGAGGTGAAAGACCTGTATGTGGCCTGGATTACCCTGAACAACCCCAGACAGTTCAATTCCTATACCACAGACATGGTCAAAGGGGTGATCGCCGGATTTGAAAACGCCTCCCTGGACAGAAGCGTCATTGCCGTGGTGTTCACCGCGGTCGGTCCCTATGCGTTCTGTACCGGCGGCAACACCAAGGAATATTCGGAATATTATTCCAGACGCTGTGATGAATACGGTCAGTACATGGAACTGTTCAACCATATGGTGGATTCGATTCTCACCTGCCATAAACCGGTCATCTGCCGGGTCAACGGAATGCGGGTGGCCGGGGGCCAGGAAATCGGTCTGGCCTGTGATCTGGCTATTTCTTCCGATTTGGCTATTTTCGGACAGGCCGGACCCAAACACGGTTCTTCCCCGGCCGGCGGATCTTCCGACTTCCTTCCCTGGTTTCTGACCATGGAAGATGCGATGTATAACTGCGTGTCCTGTGAAATGTGGTCTGCTTACAAGATGAAGATGAAGGGCATGATTTCCAAGGTGGTTCCGGTATTGAAAATCGACGGCAAATGGGTGAGAAACCCCATGATCGAAACCGATCAGTTCATCAAGGACGGCGAGATCGTTTATGGGGAATATAAAACCGGCGATGCCCTGGCAGAAGGCAAAGCGTTGGTGAAACAGCACCAGGCCAACGCGGATTTCGAACTCCTGGACAAGGAAGTGAACAAGATCGTCTGGAGGTTTGCCAACCTGTTCCCGGCGTGTCTTGTGAAATCCATCGAAGATGTCCGCCAGAAAAAGAAATTCTTCTGGGATACTATGAAAAACGACCACCGTCACTGGCTGGCCGCCAATATGAGCGGCGAGGCATTCCTGGGCTTCGGGGCCTTCAACACCAAGAAGATCACCGGACAGGACACCATCGACTTCCTCAAGTTCCGCCAGAATGTGGCGGCGGCCCGTGACTGGGATATGGAGATGTTTGCCGAAGTGATGGGTAAACCCAAAGAATAGCTTGAAATAATGAATAGCTCGAAATAAGGTTGCGCTGCAACCTGTTAAGGTGGCCTGGAACGGTGTACGGGATTCCGGGCCACCTTTTTTTATGTGGTTCGGATATAGACATACCCGCCCCGGCCGTATCCAAATATGTGAAACAGGTGCAGGTAATTGGTGGAGATGGCCCGGTAAAACCGGTGAAAAGGCACAGCATATGGACAAGGCTGGGAGGTGTCCACATCCAGGAGCATGACCTCACCGGTGTCCGGATCAAATCCGCCCACCGGTGATATATGGGGAATATTCAGGTCATGGATCAGACTGCCCTGATCAAAGTGGGCGATGATGATGCCGTCGCCTGTGCGTTCAAACCGTTCCAGGCGGGATTTGAGGGTTCGCAGGTAAACAGCGGTTTTTCGGGATCCCTGGTGGCCGGTACCACTTCAACTCCCTGATGAGAGATATTGAAGACCTTAAGGCTGGCTGTTACCACCTGTCCCAGCTCCGGCAGGGGGAGTCCCCGTCGTCCCCGGTACCCGTTTGGCCCCATTCGTTCCTTCCAGTGAGCTGTGGTCACTCGGTTCAGCAGGTCCTGCTGGCTCACCGTCGTCCCCGGTAACCGGCCCTGGCTTTCCAGCAGGGCGTTCACCACACAAGCCACGGATGCGACCGAACAGGAGGATTCGTGGAATTGCCGGACATGATGGCGGAAAAGCCCTGCCTTGATCGGGTTGCCCTCAATTGTCGGCAGAAAGGATTCATACCGGGCCGGGTTTTTGCCAAATGAACCAGTAGCAGAAAATTTATGAAAAAAAAACCGCAGGTACAGAACGGTTCGCATCAGAATGAAAATCAGTTTCATGGACCTTTCTTTTGCCGTCATGGATCTGCCTGAGTCAGGTATACCTGACAAAATGATTCCAAATCCTTGATTTGTCAATAGGAGAGAGCGCGATATCCGGTCCCGTCTCATTTTTAGGGTTGCAATATTCCGGCGGGGCAGGTAAACACGAGTGACGATCGACCGGCTCTTGTACGCAGGCAGGAAGGACTGCTCCGAACAGGAATCCGGAAACAGAATTTTGTGATGAAACAATATCATATAAAAAGATCACGCATGTTATGAACCCCTCATTTGATACCGCTGCGTTTGGCGGAAAAGGCTGGTCACCCAGACTTCGGACCCATGCCATGGAGATTGGGGATATCTGGACCGGCTGCGGGCTGGACAGTGAATGGAAACCGTTGAAAACCGTTCTGGTCCATCGGCCGGGACCGGAGCTGTCCATCTCCCGGGATCAGGCAGCCGCATTCCAGCTGGCAGAATCCCTGGATATGGTAAAAGCCCGGGAAGAGCATGACCGCATGGTGGAGATCTACCGGAAAAACCAGGTGACCGTTGAAGTGCTGGCTCCGGGATCACCGGTTCGGCCCAACCAGCTGTACTGCGCGGATCTGGCGGCCATGACTCCCCAGGGAGCCGTCCTGGCGCGGCCGGCCTCCACGGTCCGGGCCGGAGAGGAACGGTGGGTGGCCCAGGCCTTAGGCATGCTGGGAATGCCGATCCTCAAGACCCTGACCGGCACAGCCACCTTCGAAGGGGCCGACCTGATGTGGCTGGATTCCGCCACCGCCGTCATCGGCAGGGGACTGCGCACCAACCAGGCCGCTATCGATCAGATCACCTCCCTTTTGTCGGAAATGGACGTCACTGCCCTGGCCTTTGACCTGCCCTTCGGTACCATGCATTTCATGGGCATGCTCAGAATTGTGGACAAGGATCTGGCATTTGTTTGGCCCGGCAGAACCCCCTATGCCCTGGTCGCGGTCCTGAGAGACCGGGGCTATCAGGTGAAGTCCCTGCCCAGTGAACCCGAAGCTCTGTCCGGCATGGCATTTAATTTCGTGGTGCTGGGGCCTAAAAAAATCATGCTGCCGGCCAACAATCCGGAAACCATTGCCGCGTATGAAGATATGGGCATTCATTGTATTCCGGTGCCGGTGGATGAACTTCAGAAAGCCAACGGCGCGGTGGGTTGCATGACCGGGATCCTGCACCGGGAAATGTGAATAATCGGGCGGTTTTTCCAGTGAATCATAAAAAACCCGTGATTACATATTGATTTTGTTGCCAACAATTTATATAGATCAGGGGACATGAAAACAGAACCCCATTGCTGAGGAATTTTACATACGGGAGGAACAGGATGAAATCATATGCACGTTTGGTCTGCTGGGTGGTCGCATTGTTAATTTTGCCGGGACAGTATCTGGTACATGCGGATGAAGGCCCGGAACAACTCATGCTGCCCATCGGCACCATGACGCTGTCAGCCCCGCCCGATGCGGAACGTGAGCCCCAGTTGTCGCCGGTGGTGTTCCCGCATTCCCTGCATTTTGCCTATTCCTGCAAAGACTGCCATCATGAGTGGGATGGCCAAAGCGAGGTGCAGAGCTGTGCCGCCGCCGGATGCCATGAAAACCTGTGGGCCGCCCCTCCCGGCACCTCCCCGGTGGGAGAAAAACGGATCAAGTCCCTGGCCGGCGCCTATCACCAGACCTGCCGGGACTGCCACCGTGAAGAGCTAAAAGCACAGAAGGCCGCCGGCATGAAACGCTTTTACACCGGCCCCATTGGCTGTGAAGGATGTCATCCAAAACCCCATGCCGAACCGGTGCATGATATCGAAATGCTGCCGGTCCCCACCGGCACCCTGACCATTGCCCCGCCCGAAGAAGTGGAAGCCAGAAGGGCCGCCGTGGAATTTCCCCATGGGGTTCATTTTGATTACTCCTGCCAGCGGTGCCATCATGACTGGTCTGGGGAAGGAGACGTGGAAGGCTGCATGACCGAGGGGTGTCACGATCAGTCCGAACCGGATCCCTCGACCCGTAACATCAAGGATCCGGCCAATATGCCCTATTACCTGGCAGCCTATCACAATACCTGCCTGCCGTGCCACCGGGATCTGCAGCAGGAACGCAATGCCTTTATCAAAGCCGGGATCACTGATGAGGAAGAACTGCCCGCCGCCGGACCGGTGGCCTGCATTGAATGTCACTGATACCTGAAGGGATTGGAAGATACTGACAGGGCCGAATTTTTTTGGGGATCACTGCCGGCAGTCAAGAACTTTTCGTCAGTCCAACCGGTTCAGGAAGAAGGTTTTTGCTGAATTTCATGGGCTGTGCCGTCCAGCACCAGAAACAGACGGTCCTCTTTTTCCTCGATAAGACCTGCCAGTTTGATTAATGCCCGCTGCCCGAATTTAATGCAGTGCTCCGGAGTCTGTATATACAGATTGTCGTTTCGGGTGAACAATTGTGACGGGTCCAGGGTCACGGTTTCCGTGGTGTTCAGCACCAGGGTATCCGAGCCTTTCAGGTCCACCACGAACAGGGCCGTGTCTTCATAGGGAAAGTAGACTTTTTCCTCACACCCGTCCCGGACCTGATACACATGATATCCCTGGTCGTCCCTGCGGATGGATTTATGAAAATAAGCTATAATTTTAGGGTGTTCAAATTTGCCGTGCTCATTATGCCAGAGACCGTTTTCATCCATCCAGAAAACCGCATTTTCCTTGGGAACGATAATCTGTTTCATGTCAGATGTCATATTAGCGACTCCTGTTAATCTTTTTCATTATGATATCTCTGTTCCTTTGAATGGTCTTACCCAAAAAAACCTTGAAGAACAATAGGGAATCCGCTTTTTTTTCCGGTTCAGACCTGCCGGTGACCCGGGTACTGCCCGAACTGAATGCAGTGCTGGATCATCCGGGACGGGCCGTGCTTCAGGCCCCGCCGGGATCCGGCAAAACCACCCGGGTACCTCTGGCCCTGCTGGATTTGCCATGGCTGGCCGGCAGAAAAATCCTCATGCTGGAACCCCGGCGCCTGGCGGCCCGGACCTGTGCCCGTTTCATGGCGGTTCAGTACGAAGAAAAGGTGGGGCAGACCGTGGGATACCGGGTCCGCATGGGAACCCGTGTGAGTCCCGGTACCCGCATCGAGGTGGTCACCGAAGCGATCCTGACTCGGATGATGCAGCAGGACCCGGCCCTGGAAGGGGTGGGCCTGGTGATTTTCGACGAATTCCACGAGCGGCATATCCACAGCGACCTGGGGCTGGCTCTGTGTCTGGAAACTGCGGAGGTGCTGCGGCCGGACCTGCGGATCCTGGTGATGTCCGCCACCATGGATATGACAGCGCTGGGGGATCTTCTGGCACCGGTGAAAATCATTGTTTCCAAGGGTCGGCAGTGGCCGGTGGAGACGATCTATCTGCCCCCGCCGCCCGGTCAAAGGGGCCCAGGCCCTTATGGCACGGTACTGGCCGGATGTGTGACCGCGGTTCTGACGGCGCTTGACCGTCATGACGGCGATATCCTGGTATTTCTGCCGGGGGCTGCGGAAATCCGCCACATGGAACGGATGCTGGCGGGGAAAACCGGGCCGGATGTGCAGGTATTCGTCCTGTCCGGACGGCTGCCTTTTGACCGGCAACGGGCGGCCCTGGCACCGTCTCCGACAGGGGGCCGCAAAGTGGTTCTGGCCACGGCCATTGCTGAAACGTCCCTGACCATCGAAGGGGTGACGATAGTGGTGGATTCCGGACTCATGCGCAGGCCTTTGTTTTTTTCGGGCACGGGCCTGACACGGCTTCAGACCCTGCCGGTGTCCCGGGCATCGGCGGATCAACGCCGGGGTCGGGCCGGCCGAACCGGTCCGGGTGTCTGTTACCGTATCTGGTCCGAACATGTGCATAAAGGCTGGTGCCGTTTTCCCGGCCTGAGATCGTTGAACAGGATCTTACCGGCGTGGCCCTGGAACTGGCAATGTGGGGGGTCCATGACCCGGGTGCCTTGAAGTGGCTGGATCCACCGCCGGCACAGGCGTTTGCCCAGGCCAGGGACCTGTTGCACCGGCTGAAATGCTGGATGATCAGGGAAGAATCACTGCCCATGGGAAACCATTGCCGGATCCGGAATCCATCCGCGGCTGGCGCATATGATTTTGGAAGCAGAAGGGATTGGAAACGGTTTTCTGGCCTGCTGCATGGCCGTGCTGCTGGAGGAAAATCTGGATCTGCCCGGATGTTCCCATGATCCTGACCTTCGGACCCGGTTGGAAATTCTGGTCTCTCTCCAGCTCAGCCGGGACACCGGGGGCAGGTCTTCTTGTCGTGATGATGATGCGCAGAGACCGGGCCTGCAGGGGATGCCTGAAGAAATCCGGTCCCGGGCCGGAGCCATCCTGGCTGGTTCCCGGCGCCTGGCCCGGAAACTGAAAATCCGGGAGCAATCCATTGATCCGGAAAAAGCCGGCATCACCCTGTCCTTGGGGTTCCCTGAGCGAGTGGCCCGTCGCCGGGGGCCGTTGTCTTATGTTATGGCATCTGGCAGTGGGGCGCATTTCAGGAACCCGGCACTGTGTCAATGCATGCCTACCTGCTGGCGGCTCATGTGGAAGGCCCCCCTGGAAATGCGGTGATCCTTCTGGCAGCACCCATTCAGGAACTGGATTTGGACCAAGTGTGGGCACAACGGATGGAAACCCGTGAATTCGTGGCATGGGATCTGGACAGGCAGGCGGTCCGGGCTCAGACCCAGACCTGGTTTGGCCGGATTCTGATCCGGCAGACCCCCTGACGGATCCGAACCCGGAAACAGTGCAGCAGGCATTGATTCAGGGAATTGAGCAGACAGGACTATCGGCCCTGCCCTGGACCCGGAAACTGATGCAGCTTCGTCACCGGGTGTGTTTTCTTCGGGAAAAGCCGGGCTTGACCATCTGCCGGACCTGTCTGACACCGGATTGACGAAAACACTGGCTTTTTGGCTGGGCCCTTTTCTGGCCGGAGTCCGGTCGATCAGGGATCTGAACCGGGTGGATCTGACCGGAGCGATGGCGGCACTGTTTTTCATGAAGACCGGCGCCAGGTGGAAGCACTGGCACCGTCCCATGTCACGGTCCCGTCAGGATCCCGGATTTCGTTGTCCTATACAGACGGCAACCGGATTCTGACCTCACCGATCCTGGCGGTCCGGATTCAGGAGATGTTCGGGGAAACCCGCACCCCTGCGGTGGCGGGGGGCAGGATCCCCGTGACCCTTCATCTGCTGTCCCCGGCAGGCAGGCCGGTCCAGGTGACAAAGGATTTGGAAAATTTCTGGAGAAACACTTACCGGGACGTGAAAAAGGATCTCATGGGGCGTTACCCCAGGCATTTCTGGCCGGATGATCCCCTGACGGCCATTCCAACCGGCCGGACCAAACCCCGTTCGCCAAAGAGATGAAAATTTGACTTTTAAAACGGTTTATTTCCATGGTATGGTAACACCACATCTTATGAGCAACCTCGAATCATGGTGGGGAAGGCTGAGAGGACGGATCATGGCAGTCTTTGTTGAGTTTCCTGAGGAATTCATTTGAGAAGTCCGGGAAAATGGAAAACACGGCTCAACGGGATTTGAATTTCATTATGTGGGAATCGGCGCTTCCTCGGGCGGGTTCGAAACGGTCGAAGACTTTTTTTCTCACATGCAGGAAAAGGTGCTGTTTGCCCGGCTGGGGATTGGTGACCGGGCCTTGGGATTGATCGACGATCTCCAGAAAAGCCTGGCCTGTCAATCAGTTCAGCGGGCTTTTGTCCATCTGTGCCCACTGCGAAAAGATCCGGGATGATCAGAGATTCTGTGAACAGCTGGAAAGCTGCCTGGGCAGAGATTCAGAGGTCAAGTTCAGCCACGGGATCTGCCAGGAATGCCTGAAAACGCATTCCTTTGAATTCTGCGATGATAACCAACCAGATAAAGGGGAAGCTTTTTCATGACCGCTTCCGGAGACATCAGACCTTGTGTTGTTCAGGGTGCAGCGGATAAACCGCCTCCTAGTGACCGGGCAAGGATTGAAAGTATTTACCGGGCTGCCCCCATCGGGATCGGTTTGGTGAAGGACCAAATATTTCTGGAGGTCAATGACCGCCTGTGCCGGATGACCGAATATTCCCGGGAAGAACTGGTGGGACGAAATACCCGCATGTTGTATCCTTCTGATGATGAGTTTGACTATGTGGGCAAAGAGCAATGCCATCAAATTCATGCCCAGGGAACCGGTTGCTTGAAGACCCGGTTCCGCACCAAAACGGGGAATATGGTGGATATCATGCTCAGCTCCACCCCGATCGATCCGGATGATCTATCTGCAGGTGTCACGTTTACAGCAGTTGACATCACCCGGGACATCCAGCTGGAAGAGCAGCTTCACCAGGCCCGGAAAATGGAGGCCATCGGGGTGCTGGCCGGGGGTATCGCCCATGATTTCAACAACATTCTCTTTCCCATCATGGGGCATGCCGAACTGATGCTCGAAGACATTCCCCCGGACAGCCCGTTCCGGAATAATCTTGAAAAGATTCATGCCGCATCGCTGCGTGCCAGGGATCTGGTGAAACAAATCCTAACGTTTTCCCGTCAGGAAAAGAAACGTGCCCGGGGTTTGATCATCCAGCCGGTGGTCAAGGAAGTCATGAAAATGATCCGCGCCACCCTGCCGGCCTCGATTCGGATCATCGAGAAAATTGATGCGGATTGCGGTTCGGTCCAGGCCGATCCCATTCAGATCCATCAGGTGGTGATGAACCTGGCCACCAATGCCTACCATGCCATGGAAGAGACCGGTGGGGAATTGACCGTCTCCTTGACCCCGGTCGACGGTCTGCCCCCTGATCTGACGATCAAGGAGCTTAAAACCCCAAAAAGCCTTCCGGCCCCTGGATCCGTTTGAGGGTGTCGGATACCGGCACTGGCATGGACCCTTTGACGGCTAATAAAATATTTGACCCGTTTTTCACAACAAAAAAATCCGGGCAGGGGGACGGGGATGGGGTTAGCTGTCGTCCACGGTATTGTGATGGAAATGAACGGCGCTATTCAGGTCTCCAGTGAGCTTGGCAGGGGCACGACAGTTGATATGTTTTTCCAGCAACTCCAGATGTACAGGCAAATGATCCCGTGCAGGTAAATGAGAAGATTCCGGGCGGCATTGAAAGGATTCTGCTGGTGGATGATGAAACGGAAATCGTTTCAATGGAAAAAGAGATGCTGGAATTGTTGGGATATGAGGTCACTGCATTCAGCAGCAGTGCCGATGCCCTGGAGTGCTTTAAAACCGCTCCGGATGCATTCGACCTGGTCATCACGGACATGGGCATGCCCGAGATGAGTGGTGACAGACTGGCCGGGAAACTGCGGAAAATCCAGCCGGGGATTCCTTTGGTGATCTGTACCGGATTCAGCCAGATTCTGGACCGAGACAAGGCAGTGTCTCTGGGATTCAACGGATTTTTGTACAAACCGGTGGTGATGAAGGATCTGGCCTTTACGATCCGCAGTATATTGGATAGCTGAAACTGAAAGGGTAACAATGATGACGGGCGACGGAAAAGCCGCTATGACAGCGCAGACACCCGCCACCATTGAAGTGTTGATCATCGATGATAACCCCTGTGTCTGCCGGTTCCTATCCAGGCTGTTCACCGGTATGGGATATTCGGTTTCCCATGAACTGACCCTGACTCGGGGTCTGTCTCACATTTTTCAGGACAGGTGGACATCGTGTTTTTGGATCTGAATCTCCCCGACGGCAACGGCCCGGAATCCATCGAATCAATCCGACAGCATCCGGATCATCCGGAAATTTCCAGTGATTTCCGCCTGATCTGCGCCACTCACCGGGATCAGGAGGCTGATGTATCCGGTCTCCCCGCTGTGTCAGGGCCGGCTCTGGGAGCCAGAGAAACCTTGCCGTTGCTCAAGGACCATATCGAACAGACCAAGGCGGCCTATGTACGGCGTTCGATTGCCGTCACCCGAGGGGATGTCAAGGATAGCTGCCGCCCTTCAGGCCTTTCCCGGGAGCATTCGTACCGGCTCATGAAACAGTATGGTATCACCCCCCATGCCGATTCTTAATACCATTATCCCCATATTCAGCGTGATTTTTCTGGGCTGGCTGGCCCGCCGCCACGGGTTCATTCCCCAGGCGTTTGCCGGTCCCGCTAACCGGCTGGTGTTTTATTTTGCCATTCCTGCCATGGTGTTCACCGCCATTGCCAAAGGATCGTTGAAAACCGATTTCAACCCGGTGCTGCTGGGAGCCACCCTGGCGGCGGTAGGCCTGTGCTTTGGACTGACCTGGGTGGCGGGGGCTGCCGCAAAGATTCCCCGCAGGCGGTTCGGCACCTTTGTTCAGAGTGCTTTCCACGGCAACCTGGGGTATATCGGCCTGGCAGTGGCGTTTTATTACCTGGGCCGGGAGGGATTTGTCAGTGCCAGCCTTCTCATCGGGTTTATCATGATTTTGCAGAACCTGCTGTCCGTGATCATTTTACAATGTTACAGTGACAAAGATCTTTCCCGGAATGGAACCATGGCCGGCACCGTGCTCTTGAAGATTATGGGTAATCCCGTGATCCTATCCGCAGTGGCTGGGATCGGGTTTCATTGACCGGGCTGGCATTGCCCCTGGTGATCACCCGGACCCTGGAGATTGTTTCCGGCATGGCGCTGCCTCTGGCGCTTTTGCTCATCGGGGCGGCTCTGAATTTCGATCAGATGAAAACCCTTTTCATGCCGGTGCTGCCTGTTGCCGGGATTAAGCTGGGAATCCTGCCCGGAATCGGCGCTGCTTGTTATTCCATGTGGGGACTTTCGCCGGAAATTTATATGCCTGGACTGATTCTGCTGGCCTCGCCATCCGCCACCATCAGTTATTTCATGGCCGTGGAAATGAACGGGGACGCCGAGTTTGCCGTGACCGCCATTTCCGTGAGTACCCTGCTGTCGGCATTGACTTTCTCCCTGTGGCTTTCTTTCATCTGACCTCCTTCCGGCTTCATTGATATTGAAAAATGCCTTGAAGCCCGGCCATGAATCGACTATACCTGAGAATTACTTCGTTAAGGGGTTTCAGCCGATGCCATCCCAGAACAGAGGAGGGGCTGAAATTCAGGAAATGATATGAAAGAAACAAAAAAATATCACTACGTCATATGCTGCTGTTTCCGTTTCTGGGACTGATTCTGCTGTCTGTCTCCGTTGTGGGGATGGTGTCCATGCACAGCGGGAATCAGGCGGTGGGCCGGGCAGCAGATCGTCTTAAAATCGAGTCGGGGGCCCGGATCACCGATCACCTGACCCGATTTTTGACACTGCCCCATCAAATCAATCAGATCCATGCCGCAGCCCTGGGCAGCGGCTTGGTGGATACCGGGAACCAGTCAGCCTTGGCACGATATTTCCAGAAACAGGTAAGCATTTTTGATTCGGTGACCAGCATCAACTTCAGCAACCGAAACGGCGGGCTGGTAAATGCCGGCCGAGAAGGATCTGGGGATGATTTGTACATGATTCTCACGGATGGTTTCAAAGCCGGGCCATTCCGTAAATATGCCGTGGACAGCCAGGGCCGGCGGTCCGGACAGATCCGCATGATCCAGCACTTTGACGGCCGGACCCGACCCTGGTATGTCGAGGCCGTAGAAAAGAAAAAGCCTGTATGGAGTGTGCCTTATGCCCTGTTTACCGGACAGGATCTGTCCATCAGTGCGGCCCTTTCTGTGATGGATGACCGGAATCGGCTGCTGGGGGTGGTGTCTGTGGACCTGTTTCTGTCTCATTTGTCACAGTTCCTGGCACAGTTGAATGCCGGACCTGAAGGAAGGAGCTTTATTCTGGAACGTTCGGGTCTGATGATCGCGACGTCCACCGGTGAAAAACCGTTCAAAGGATCTCCCGAGACAGCGGATTACAGCAGAAAGGAAATACAAGACAGTACCGATCTGACGACCCGTGCGGCGGCAGCGGCAATACGGGATACGTTCGGCAGATATCATCAAATTCGGGATCAGGCCTTGTTTGAATTCGATCTGGAAGGAGAAACGCAATGGGGTATGGTCATTCCGTTCAAAGATCCCCACGGCCTGGACTGGCTCATCGTGACCACCATTCCGGCACAGGCGTTCATGGCCTATGTTCCGGATACCCGGCGGGCCACTTTCGGGTTGATGCTCATCACCATGGCGGTTGCAGCGGGCATCGGTTTTTTGATCTGCCGCAAGATCCTCCGGCCGGTGTCGGAACTGAAAGTTGCGGCGGCTGCCCTGTCCCGGGGTCAATGGAACAGGCAGGTGGGATATCAGGGGCGAATTTCGGAAATTCGGGATTTGACGGATGCTTTTAATCACATGACCCGGCAGATGAAACAGATGTTTGCCGGATTGAACCGGGAGATCGGTGAGCGAAAGAAAACGGAGAAAAAATATCAGACCCTGGTGGAAAATTTGACGGAAATTGTTTATACGCTGGATACTCAGGGCAATTTCACCTATGTGTCTCCCAGTATCAAAGAGTTGTCAGGATATGCTCCAGAAGAGGTGGTCGGCAGGAATTTCATCGAATTCGTGCGGCCGGAGGACATCGGCGGCCGCCGGGAACACTATCAAACTCTCACGGGGGGCGTGGCTGATTCGGCGGAAAACCGCCTTTTGAGAAAAGACGGCAGATCCGTCTGGATCAAGACCTGTTCCCGTCCGGTCATTGAAAACGGCAGCATCACCGGTCTTCAGGGGGTGTTGACCGATATCTCAGAATTGAAATCCGCTGAAGCCCAGATCCGTCAGCTAGAAAAGGCGGAAAGCCTGGACCGGATGGCCGGGGCCGTTGCCCACCATTACAACAACCAGTTGTCGGCTGTCATGGGGAGTCTGGAACTGGCTTTGATTCAGGCCGATGAGACGGATCAGGCCGATCTGGCCGGGGTGTTGAACAATGCAATGAAAGCGGTTCTCCGGGCTTCGCGCATGGGGGATGCGATGCTCGCTTTGCTGGGCAACAAAACCGAGCAGCTTCAGCAGCTGGACTTGGTGGAGACCTGCCGGGAATTTCTGGCCGATCTTCAGATCCGGATGCCTGAAACGATATCGCTGCGAGGACACCTGCCCGAATCAGGCGTTCAGGTCATGGCCAATGCCCAAAAAGTGCGAGAGTTACTGGAATATTTGGTGCAGAATGCTCGGGAAGCCATGGCGGATAAATCTGGACAGATCCGGATAGACATGGGAATGGCGAATCCGGAGGATATTCCTCAACAGCCCCGCTGGCCATTGACTTTTGTCCCGGATGCGGGCCGGTATGTCCGTGTATCAGTCAAGGATCAGGGGGAGGGGATCGCCGCGGCCCGGGTGGAAAAAATTTTTGATCCGTTTTTTCCACCCGGTTCATCGGCCGGGGCCTTGGGCTTCCCCTTTCCCTGAGTATCGTGAAAGCGCATAACGGCTGTATTGTCTTGGAAAGCGCCTTTGAAAAGGGCAGCACCTTTCATGTGTTTTTGCCGGAGGTGGCGTAGCTCCTTGGAAACGGAAAACAGAATCGATTTCAGAATGAAAAAAATATCTGAGAATGGTGCTGTGACTTTCGGCTGCGCTGGTATTCATTGGCATCGTCGGTTTCTGGCTCTATTACGGCCAAAAGAAGGCGGCCGTGCAGGATGCGGCGGAAAAGTCGGCCCGGGCTGCGGCGGATCATACCCCGGCAAAGATCGAATACCGGTCAGGAGAGATGGCATGGGTGTACCTCTCATTTTTACTATGGTTGACCGGCGTAACCTTGGTTTTTATAGCAGATTTGAACTGGGAGAGGAACCTGCTGTTTTGCTGTGCTAAGTATCAAAAATACCCATAATTTAAAACTGTGTTTCTCCCCTGATACAAGCCCATGATTTTGGGTTTGTATCAGGGGAGGGCAATTTATTAACTAAAAATCATCTCTTGGCAGGCCCTTTTTCAATTCCTGTTGGACGGCAAGTCCCAGACTTTCAATGGTATAGGGTTTTTTGATATATTTACCGGCCCCGAGGCGCTGGGCGGCTTTCACCCGGTTTGTTTCGGAAAACCCGCTCGCAATGACCGCTTTCTGGCCGGGAGATACCGCAAGAATCTGCTGATAGGTTTCGAGGCCGTCCATTCCCGGTTCCATGATCATGTCCAATACCAGAATATCGGCGGTGTGGGATGTCATGTGAGCGATTGATTCTTTGCCGCTGGCTGCCACCGAAACCTGATAGCCCAGTTTTTTGAGCATGCCGGAGGCGATGTCACGCTGCTCCTTGACATCGTCCACCACCAGAACGGTTTCGCCGTTTCCCATGCATTGTTCAATGGAAAAAGGCGTTGCCGCCGATTCAGGCGCCTCCCGGGTGACCGGAAAAAACAGCGTGAATACGGTGCCTTTTCCAGGGGCACTGTGCATGTCGATATATCCGTTATGATCTTTCACGGTTCCCCAGACAACAGCCATGCCCAGTCCGGTACCGCTTCGGCCCATTTTCTTTTTCGTGTAAAACGGTTCAAATATTTTTTCAAGGTCCTCCGGCGCAATGCCGGTACCGGTATCTGAAATGGAGACGCACGCATAATCGCCTTCAGTGACGGTGTCATAATTGCCGATGGGCGTGTCAATATATTGATTCCGGGTTGAAATCCGGATGACGCCGCCGTCGGGCATGGATTCCGCTGCGTTTGAGACCAGATTCATGATGGTTTTGGACAGGTGAACTCCGGACCCTTTCATGTTCATGAGATCAGGTGCTAACTGGGTTTCCATGAGTACGTCCGGGTGAAATGATTTCAGCCGGGCACATTCAGGGCTGATCAGATATTCGGTGACAATGTCATTCATATTGACGATATGGGTGATGGCAACTCCCCGGCGGGCAAGAGTGAGCATGTCCTGCACGATGTCGGCCGCTTTTTTCCGGATTTCCGGATCGTTTCGATGGGTTTTCTGAGCGGGTCATTTTCTGCCATGTCCAGAAGCATGAGATCCGGATATCCCACGATGCCGCTCAAAATATTGTTCAAATCATGGGCCACACCGCCTGCCAAGGCCCCGATGGCTTCCATCTTCCTTGCCCGGGACAGCTTTTCTTCCAGTTTCCGCCGGACCAGTTCCTCTTTTTTTTGACGGTGACATCGATGGCATGAATCAGGATATTGGTTTTTTCCCGGTAGAGAACGAGTGCCGCGATCAGCTCGAACCAGAGAGTCTCCCCGTGCCTGGAAACCACCCGGCATTCAAAGTGATCCATCCCTGCCACATTATTTTCCAAAGCCTGAATCCGGTTTTTCACCCGGATTCTGTCTGCTGAATGGATAATATGCCAGACGGTCATTCCGATGAAATCATCAGACTCATAATTCAGAGATTCCAGCATCCGCCGGTTGGCAAATACAAATGCTTCGTTTCTGATCATGGCAATGTTGGTCAATGAGGATTCCGTGAGCACCTTATATTGTTCTTCAGAGCGCTGTAGCTTCCGGAGGACGTCATTGATTTTTTCCTTTTCGCTGATAAGGCTGCTGACCATGGAATTAAACGCCATGGCCACCCGGGCGATTTCATCATCGCCTTTAACGTTCAACGGGTGCAAATGGCCATTTGCCACGGCTTCGGTCCCGCGGATGATTGTTTTCAGCGGTCGCTCGATTCGCCAGATGAACAAGAAGACAAGCGTTGCCAGAACCACCAGCAGCACGCCGAACGTACCCATCATAACGATCCGCCTGGCCATCGTTATGGGTTTCATATAATCTTCTTCTAAAACTGCGCTGACCACATACCAGTCCCAGAAAGGAAAATACCGGTAATGAAGCCGTGCCGGTTTTCTCCCAGCTTATCCGGCACAATATCCGGCTGACGTTCCGGGTGATTCCGAAGCGATACCCGGTTTGCCGGGAAATCAAAGCTTTTGGCAGCAATATTTCCATTTCTGTCGATGACCATGAGTTGAATGCCCGGAAGAATCCGGCTGAGGTTCATGATTTGCTGGATGGCTTCTTTTCTGGATGCGGTGTCCATTTCCTGATTGTCTTCCAACCTCAGTTCCAGAATGTTGTTCAATCGGTTTTCACAAATTGAAATTCCCATATTTGACGAATGCCTGAGCATGGCATCTGACTGGGCTCTCAAATGATCGATCATCGGCGGGAGAAGAACATAGATTACCGCCAGGGAAAAATCGTGCCGATAATGATTACCGGCAGAACGATTCCCAAGAGCAGCCGGTTTTGGAAAATATTTCCAGCATGTCCTGTCAATCCCCGGTTCGCCTGAATTGGGGCGGTGAGGTTCTCATGTCCGTCGGATACACAATCTGTTTTTTCCCGTTCTGCCATTGAATCAGAATGGGGTTGTGCCCGACCTGGAGCCCGGTATGATCCACTTTGAACCGCCCCATAATGGTGACGGTATTGATGGAACTGATATAGTCCCTGATTTTTTGATGGTTGATCTCCCGGGCCTGGATTACGGCCTTTTCCAGAAGCTGGCAGGCGGAATAGGCGGAAGCGGCGTGGTAGGTGGGCATTCCCCCGGTAAATCGTTTGAAATCGTCGATAAATTGACGGGTGCCCGGAAATGGAATGCGTTCATCCGGTTCCCACTGGGACGGTCCGAAAATGCCTTCCGCAAATGGTCCGATCCGCTGGTAGAAATTCGGAGAAACGGGGGCGATGGTGAATGCCATTGCCGCAGGCCGGTAATCGGTTTTTTTCATCAGATCGATAAACTGATGGCATTCCCGGGGATATCCGCTGAAAATCAGACCGTCATGGGGTGTGGCCAGGAGCTGTTCCAGGATGCGGGGGAACTCAGTTTGCGCATCATTGAATCCCATGTCATGTGTGATTGAAATGTTGAATCGTTTTATCCATTTTCTGACCCCCCGGGCGAGGGAAAGGTTAAAAGGGGAGTTTTCAAAGACAAGTCCGATGGTTTTAAATCCATTCCGGGCCATGAGATCGGAAAAGCCGATAAAATAACGCCCGGCCGGAGCATAGACACCAAACACGGCCGAATACCCTTTTTCCCAGATCTGTGCGCCGGAAGCGGTTGCGGCCAGCATGACATATCCGTGGCTTTCGGTTACGTCCGAAGCCGTCATGGTCAGAGAGGTGCCATAAGGGGACAGCACCAGATCCACGTGGTCCTGTGTGATCATTTTTTCGTAATATTCGGCGACGAGGTCTTCCCGGCCTTTGTCGTCATACAGAATCAGCTGTACCGGCCTTCCCAGTAAGCCGCCGTTTTGGTTGGTCTGTTCAACCCACAACCTATATCCGTGCAGGACCATGGCGGAGGGTCTTTGTATTTTCCCTCAAGCGAAAGGGTGACGCCGATTCGCACTGGTTCACTGTTCTGATCTCCGGACAGGAGCGGCAAAAAAGAAAACAGCATACCGCTGATGCACAAAAGATTGAATAAGAAAAATCGCTTCATATCCTCATATCCTCCTGAATCACTTTCATTCAATTTAGGATCAGACAGTTCATTTTGTCAAGAATAAGGATGAGATTGTCAAGATAAGGGTGAGAAATTTTGGATTTTCCGGTTCCGCCTGTGGCTTTCCTGATAAGCGCAGGCTGGACGAATATAGCCGATCTTCAGGGCGAATTTCGCTTCAAGGAAGTTGAGCCGCTGCCTTAGAGTGTACGATATGAAATCCATACGCGTACGTACTTCTGCGGTGAGGGGAAATCCCAATAAAAACAATTACAGTCACGGAGATTTAGAGAAAATATTTTCAAACTGTTCAAACTGTCAGATGAGGTATTAAAAGCCGGTATTCTCATCGAGGTCAATGCGGATTTGCCTCGATATCCATGTGGCGGCATGGCTGTATGCAGAAGAAAAGAATCGAATGGATGGTAAAGACAGGGGTGTAAGACTTCTGGCATGTGACAAATAATTTTTCCTTGACAGCATCAGAGTATCGATTAGTATGGCACGATTGGGGTTGACAGGCAGGTGACATCGCCTGCCGGATAATTTTAAAAATTTGTAGAGGAGAACCATGCCATGAAGAAGCTGTTTTTTAGAAATGTTGCCGTTTTGTGCATGCTGACACTGGCAGGCGCAGTCCTGCTGGCCCAGACGGCGGTGGCCGCTGACCTGCCGGAACTGAACCTGAAGGTGTCCCAGGCCATGATGCCCAAGACCAGCCTGACCCATCAGCTGATCGAAGAATTCGCCGCCAATGTGACCGAACGGACCGACGGAAAGGTCACCTTCAAGATTTTTGGCCCCGAGATCGGGGACTGGACCGAACTGGAGCGCATGACCAAGCGCGGGGTCGTGGACATGCAGTTCAACGCGTTTGACACCGGCTTGGATGCCCGGTGGAATTTTTCACCCTGCCGTTCATGGTGTCAAACTGGGATCAGGTGAGACGGGTCTTCAGCAAGGGCGGCATCATCACCGAGCTGGGCGAGAAATGGGCTGAGGAAAAAGACTTGTACTACCTGGGACCCTGGCTGAACAACTTGGCCAGCTTAGGTATGAAGGAAAAAGTGGTCACCACCGAAGCCGAAGCCAAAGGACTCAAGATCCGGGTGCCGCCCATCGATACCTACCGCTGTTTTGTGGAAAAAATGGGATTCTCTCCGGTGACCATTCCCTGGGCTGAAGCCCCGACCGCTGTGGCCACGGGCCTGGTGGACGGTTGGGTCGGTTCCGGTGCGGTCTATATGTATGACCTGTTCAGGGATGTGGCCAAGGTCATGATCGTGACCTATGACAGCCCGGAGACCTGGCATGTCACCTTTAACCTGAAAAAAATGGCAGAAACTCCCGGAAGCCTATCAGACCATCATTACCGAGGAAGTGGAAAAAGTCATCAACAAGCACCTGGACCTGGTGGAAAAAGAAGAACTGGACAATCAGGCCAAACTTATCGAAACTGGATGGCAGATCGTCACTCCGACCGATGAAGAACTGGCTGCCTGGAAGGAAAACTGCCTGGAATGCTGGGAGACCTATGAAGAAATCGTCGGTAAGGAAAATATTGAAAAGCTGCTGGAAGAGGTGAACGATTAGAAACTGAAACACCTGATGCAGTCTGAAACGGAACCACTCCTGCCGCCTGAACCTTTGGACAGGCGGCAGGTGTTTTTCACCGGCGGTTGCCGGAACTACTGAAAAAGATGAAACAATGAATACTTCCCAATCCACGCATCCCCTGTACCGTGCCGGGCTGATTCTGGTCCGGATTCAACGGTTTTTTCTGTTTTACCTTTTTTTAATCCTGGTGGTGGCCATGCTCCTGGAGCTGATGGTCCGGTTTTTCTGAAACAGTCCATATTCGGGCTGTCGGATTTCATCGGGTTTGCATCGGTGTGGCTGTATGCCATCGGTGCGGCTTTGGCTTCTTATGACCGCACCCATATCAAGGCGGAATTCGTGAACGTGTTTGCCAGGTCCGCCCGGGTGAGAAATCTGTGCCGGCTGGTGAGCTCTTTGGTCTCAGCAGGCATGTCGGTTGTCTTCACCAAATGGAGCTGGGACCTATGCGTCTACAGCGTGTCCGTGGGAGAGGTCACCCAGGCTTATCCCGTGCCCAAAGTGTTTTTCAGTCCTCTTTTTTTGTGGGCGGCATTCTCATGGTCATTTATTTTCTGTGGGAAGCCGTGGACTGTTTGAATGATTTTAGAAACAATGCGTGACCGGTTCGAAAACGGATCTGTCTGCTGCATAATAATTGCTGCAACATATAGAGGAAACCCATGGAATTTGCGCTGATCGGTTTTGTCGTCTGCCTGGTGCTGATCGTCATTGGTGTGCCCGTGGCCATGGCCTTTGGCGTGCTCACGGTCATACTGCTGTATTTATTCGGGCAGGATGCCGGGTATCTGGTTGAGGTGACCTACAAAAAAGTGGACTCGGTCATTCTGTTTGCCGTGCCGCTGTTTATTTTGTTCGGAACGCTGCTGGATGCCACCGGACTTGCCAAGCGGCTCATCGATTTCGTCAATCTTTTGATGACCCGCTTCCGCAGTGCTTTAGGTGCGGTCACCGTGGTGACCACGGCGTTGTTCAGCTCGATTTCAGGCACGGACTCGGCCGCCATCGCCTGCATCGGAACGGTGATGATCCCGAGGCTGGTAGCCAAGGGGTATCACCGGGGCCATGCCACTGCCTTGGTGGCCTGTTCAGGTATTCTTGGCCAGCTGGTCCCCCCCAGCGTACCCATGATTTTTATGCCATCATCACAGGGTCCTCTATTTTAGGGTGTGGTTCGCCACCCTGGGGCCGGCCATTCTCATCGTGCTCATGTACTGCTTTCTCAATGCTTGGGCCGTGCGGAAAATGCCCATTGTCCCGGAAGAAACATTTGATTCATTCGGCGAACAGATGAAACACATCACCAAGGCCGGCTTCCACTGTATTCCGGTGCTGCTGCTGCCGTTTTTATTTTTGGCTCCTTGTATTCCGGGCTGATCACACCCACGGAAGTGGCGCTCATCGGGTGTTCTATGTGCTGGCCTTAGGGTTTTATTACCGGGCGCTGACCTGGCGGGAGATCAAGACTGCTGCCATTAGCACGGCCGTGATCAGCGGGGCCGTGACCCTGATGTTTTATTTCACGGAAACCACCAGCAAGATTCTGATCCTGGAAGGGATCACCGATGAACTCGGGGCCTGGGTGGTGGCCAACTCGCCCAACCAGGCCGTAACTCTGCTGATGCTCAATGTGATCCTGCTGCTCATGGGTATGATGATGAACGATTTGTCCGGCACCGTGTTGTCTGCGGGACTGCTGTGGCCCATTGCCTCAGCCGCGGGGGTGGATCCCTACCATTTCGCCGCCATCACCGGAGTAAACCTGGGCTGGGCACGGTTACACCGCCCACGGCGCCCATGCTGTTTCTGGCCGGCCGGATCGGCAAGAGTTCGGCGGAAGAGTATATCAAGCCGGCCCTGATACTGATGATCGTTGGTATGGTGCCAGTGCTGCTGATAACTACCTACTGGCCGGGCCTGTGCCTGTTCATCCCCAAAGCGCTGGGGTTTATCAAATAGAAAGAGGATGCGCCGGGGCAGAATTCGGCACGAGTCCGGGCATTCACTCAGGAGGGCGGCTTGGAATAAGGTCAATCAGAGTGAGACTCGAACGGGACCGGGCCTGATTCAAGGCCCGGTCTTTATTCATTCAACCCAAGAAACTGTAAGGAAGACAATCAATGGAAAACAAATATGATGCCATTGTCATCGGCGCCGGTATCATCGGCGCCTGCACCGGATTCGAACTGGCCAAAAAAAGGCCTGAAGGTGCTCAACGTAGATAAACTGCCGGAAGCCGGCCATGGTTCCACCTCCGGGTCCTGTGCCATCATCCGGCTGCACTACTCCACTCCGGACGGGGTGGCCATGGCCAGGGAAGGCTATTTCTACTGGGTGGACTGGGCCAAATACCTGGGCACGGTGGACGAGACCGGGCTGGTGAAATATATCAACACCGGGTGCATGGTCATGAAAACCCCGAAAAACCACAACTTGAAAAAAGTGAAGGCAGCCCTGGACGAGCTGAGTGTGCCGTACTGGGATTTTGGTCCTGAAGAGATCACGGGCCTGGTTCCCATTCTGGATGCCCGGTCGTTCGGCCCCCCCACCCTGCCCAAAGACCCGCGGTTCGGCACCCCCACCGGGGACCGCATTGCCGGAGCACTGTATATTCCTGAGTCTGGCCTGATCTCCGATCCCAAACAGTCCGCCCACAATGTGCAGCGGGCCTGTGAAGCCAAAGGCGGCAAATTCCTTTTCAATGCAAGAGTGGCGGAGATCCGGAAAAAAGACAACCAGGTGGAGGGCATTACCCTGGCGGATGGCACGGAAATCGACGCCCCGGTGGTGATCAATGTGGCCGGGCCCCATTCCTTCCAGATCAACCGCATGGCCGGCGTGGAAGACGACATGAACATCAAGACGAGGGCGTTACGTCAGGAGGTGTGTCATGTGCCGGCCCCGGAAGGATTTGATTACAACCACCTGGGCACCATCATCTCAGACGGGGATGTGGGATGCTATTCCCGGCCGGAAGTGGGAAACAACATCCTGATCGGATCTGAGACCCGGAGTGCGATACCCTGGAATACATTGAAGATCCGGACAATTACAACACCGATTTCACCGAACAGTGGACCACCCAGGTGATGAGAGAGGCTCAGCGCATCCCGGACATGCGGATTCCCAATAAACCCAGCGGTATCGTGGATCTGTACGATTGCACCGACGACTGGATTCCCATTTATGACAGATCCAGCCTCAAGGGCTTTTATATGGCCGTGGGCACCAGCGGGAATCAGTTCAAGAACGCCCCTGTGGTGGGGTATCTTATGGCGGAACTGGTCACGGCTGTTGAGAACGGGCATGACCATGACAAAGATCCGGTGCATTTCACAATGAAATACACCAAACGGCCTTGCAATATCGGGTTTTATTCCCGGCTGCGAAAAATCAACCCGGATTCCAGCTTTTCCGTGATCGGCTAAACTCCGGGAACAGGTCATTTTGGGTTTTTAATAAAACCACGAAGCACATAAAGATCACGAAGAAATTTTTTCTTCGTGATCTTTATGCATCCATTGTTGTATCCTCAGGGGGAAGATCAGGTGTTTAGCAGCGTTCATGGTGTTTTTCGCTTTGACGTCATGGTTGTCGCATATTTCATGCCGGTCATAAAAAAATGACCGGCATGAAGTGTGTTCCAGGCAAAATGATCACACCGGGATCAAGCTGACGTAATCAGATGGTGGGTGGGAACCGTTTTTGAGTGCCTGATCCGTCATTTGCCGCAACCGGCCGGACCAGACCCGCGGTCTGTTTTCCATACTTGTTCAGCCCCGTCAGCCAAGTCGTTGTTTTTCTATAAAAAGGGTATTTAATCCAGTCGAACCATTTTTTATTTTTTGGGAAAAAAGGAGAGGTTCCGATTAAAATTCTGTTTGACACCAAGACGGGATACACGGTACAAAATCAAAATGGATATCCAAAAGGCACTGAAATTACTTGATCTTGAACCCGATGCGACCCTGGAGGACGCCCACGCTGCGTTCAAGAAAAAGGCCAAGCAGTTTCATCCGGATAAACTTATGGCAGCCGCGAAAGCCGGTGATGACGGTGAAACAATGAAGGATATCAATGTGGCGTATCTCATCTTGAAAACGGTGCTCAAGCCCGGCACCGGGAAAATAGGGACTCCCCCGCTTCCCGATCCGTTTTCACCGGCCTGCCGGCATCTGGCGGAAAAGCTTCGAAAATGGATATCCGACTGGCAGATCAGTTCCGGACCGGTCCCGCCTGCCCGGCCCGTAACCGGCCAGCAATCCCGGGCACACACGAATCCTTCCCCGGGTACATTTGAAAAGGTGCTCAAACAGTCCATGAGGCGCCGCATGGCCAGTGAAATACGATACAGCGCCTATACCCGGTATCTGGAACTGGAAAGAAAAATGAAGCAGGCCCGGCAGCAAAAGCCGGGAGCCGACTGGGAAGTGGACAGTGTGGAGCCAATATCCCGGATAAAACCGGTGAAATAACCCCCCCGTTCCGATCCTTATCCCACTTTTTTTTTTGGGCACAAACCGGAGAAATACCCGGTAATTGCCTGAATCGATATCTGCTGGTACATAATAGCCTTCCGGCACCAGCAGCACCATGACCCGCCCGGCCGCGGGATCTTGTCCTGAAGACCGGTTCCGCCGATCCTCCTTTTTTCCCCCGGGCTTCTGGGCCCCCGGCGGGGCGGCCGGACATTCAAAATTCGGGCCTCCACCACCTGGGGCTGATTCGGCAGCCGTTTTCCCGGCGGTCCGATGGGCCGGGGGGCGCCTACGACAAATTCCATATCTACCTCCCCGCACAGGAATACTGTGCGCATGTGACAAGCGTATCTGTTGATCTATCGGCACGGGTGCGTTAAAACTTGAATACCGGGGACACGGCAATTAAGATCTGTCGGCCTGAAGTGCCCGTATTCGTGATGGTCCGAAAATTGCTTGTAATCATCATGGTTTGTTGATATCAGTCGACAGGTACGTGAATGTAACCGACAAAGCGGAGCCATGCCCATGCTTAATGGCAAATCAATTCTTATTACAGGCGGCACCGGTTCATTCGGCAAGGCGTTTGTCCGAATGGTCCTTGACCGGTATCCCGGTGTTAAACGGCTGGTGGTGTATTCCAGAGACGAACTTAAACAGTTTGAAATGTCGCAGGTTTTTCTGAATCGCACCATACCTGCCTGCGGTATTTCATTGGGGATGTCAGAGACAAGGACCGGTTGCAAAGGGCTCTGGAAGGCATTGATACCGTGGTTCATGCCGCCGCCCTCAAACAGGTGCCGGCAGCGGAATACAACCCGTTTGAGTGCATCAAGACCAATATCCTCGGGGCCCAGAACCTGGTGGATGCCTGTCTGGATAACGGCGGGGTCCGTCAGGTGATCGCGCTTTCCACTGACAAGCCGCCGCCCCCATCAATTTATATGGGGCCACCAAATTGTGTTCCGACAAATTGTTTGTGGCTGCCAACAATATTAAAGGAAAGCGGGATATCCGCTTTTCCGTGGTTCGATACGGTAATGTCCTTGGAAGCCGGGGGTCTGTGGTGCCTTTTTTCCTGGAAAACGTAAAACCGGTGTCCTGCCCATTACCGATCCGGCCATGACCCGGTTCAGCATCCGGGTGTCGGACGGGGTGGATATGGTGTTCTGGGCCATGGAAAACGCCCATGGGGGAGAGATTCTGGTGCCGAAACTGCCTTCCTACAAAATTACCGATCTGGCCCGGGCGGTGGATCCTGAATGTAAGTGTCAAATTATTGGCATCCGGCCGGGTGAAAAAATTCATGAAGAGATGATCACTGCCAGTGACAGTTTTCACACCGTGGATCTGGGAGACTATTTTGCCATTCTTCCTGCCGCCAGAAGTCAAGGTGCCAAATGTCATGAAAAATACAGTGATTGTCAATGGATCCCGGCCGGCTTTCCTATTCCAGTGACACCAACCTGATTTTTGACGGTTGAACAGCTGCGGCAATTGATCCGGGAGGAAGTGGACCCGAAGTTTCAGGTGGAATTATGATTCCTTATGGCAGACAGCATGTCACCCAAGCGGACATTGACACAGTGATCCGCGTGCTTCAGTCTGATTTTCTCACCCAGGGTCCGAAAGTGCCTTTGTTCGAGCAAGCCGTGGCTGACAAGGTCGGGGCCCAATACGCGGTGGCGGCCAATTCCGGGACCAGTGCCCTGCATATCGCCTGCCTGGCCATGGGGCTTGGCCCGGGGGATAGTCTCTGGACCTCACCCATCACATTTGTGGCATCAGCCAATTGTGCCCTGTATTGCGGTGCCACAGTGGATTTTGTGGACATCGATCCAAACACGTATACCCTCTGCCCCCATGCCCTTGAAGAAAAACTGAAACAGGCAGAACAGGAAAACCGCCTGCCCAAAATCGTCACTCCGGTCCATATGTGCGGGCAGCCCTGCGATATGGCCGCCATCCATGATCTGTCGCAACAATATGGATTCAAGATTATTGAAGATGCCTGCCATGCCCTGGGAGGGCAATATAAAGGGGTGCCCGTCGGCAGCTGTCAATACAGTGATATCACGGTTTTCAGCTTTCATCCGGTCAAACTTATCACCACCGGTGAAGGAGGGATGGCGGTTACCAATGATGCAGAACTCGCCGATCGTCTGTTTCGTTTCCGTTCACATGGGATTACCAGCAACCGGGACCAAATGGTGCCCCGGCCGGCGGATGAGATCTGGAACTACCAGCAGATTTTTTTGGGCTACAATTATCGAATGACTGATATTCAGGCGGCCTTGGGAATCAGCCAACTTGAACAATTGGATGCATTTGTCGCCAGGCGCAGGGAACTGGCCCAGCGATATGGCCGGGTCCTGGCACACCTGCCGGTGACCCTCCCCTTGCAGAACCCGGATGCAGAGTCTGCCTGGCATCTTTATGTCCTCCGCCTGAAGCTGGTTCAGATAGGTAAAAGCCAGAAACAGGTGTTTGCTGGTTTGAGAGAAAAAGGGATCGGTGTCAACCTGCATTATATCCCGGTGCATCTCCAGCCCTGGTACCAGGAGTTGGGATTTGGGCCGGGGCAGTTTCCGGAAGCGGAGCGGTATTACCGGGAAGCCGTCACCATACCATTGTTTTATGCCATGACGGAAAAAGAGCAGGATTGTGTGGCAGCGGGTTTGCAAGATGTGATTTGAATGATACGGAGTGCATCAGGCTTTTGAACGGAATAGGAAATATGATGAGCCTTATTTTATTGCGGAAGTTTCCAGCAACCATCACCGAGATCTGGATCGATGTCTGAAATTTATTGACACTGCCGCAAAAATGGGGTGTGACGGAGTTAAATTTCAACTGTTCAAAATCGATGATTTGTTTGCCCCGGAAATATTGATAAAAAGCCAACTGCACCGGGATCGCAAGAAAAGGATTTTGACAAACCGTTTTTTGAGCTGATAAGACGAGAGGAGGTTCAGACAGGGAAAAAGAATGCTGTTGGCTACAGAGATCCTGGCATTGATCCCGCTGAGCTTTCTGCTGATACTGCCGATATCAAACCGCCTGAGAGATGCCATCTCCGATCAGCAGCTTTTTAAACTGTTTATGCAGCGGATACACATAAACATCCTTTATTTTGTCATGCTTCAGATGCTTGTGTCCCTTTTTGGACGTGCCTTTGGTCTCGCCCACACGAATCCAGTTGGATGCCTGATAGCAGATACCTTTGAACCGGTCCTGCTCCACAAAGGTCTCCAGCAGGTATAAGGGAAAGTGATACACCTTATGCCAGTCATCACTGATCCGCTTGATGTTCAAGGCCAGAATCCTGGAAGCCAGGCACTTGACAGTGACCCAAGGAAGAATCAGATACCGGGTATTGTTGGCTATATAATGAAGACGTTCGTTTTTAACCGGTTTTGGCCATCCGACGAACCGCTCCCTGGATTTGACAGCCCAGGCAGCCGACCCCCAGCCGATGCAGGCCAGGGGCACATCTCCGGCAAACGCCATGTACTTGAGATGATTGCCCACAATCTGGGAATACCCAAGATAATGAAATTGATCCACCAGGCTGTTGTAAAGGGGTTCATGTTCTGTGTACCGGACCATCTCTACCCTGACAGGACCCAGCTCTTTGAGGGTGCAGTTGATGGGGGTCTGGACCACATGGATAATGGTGGTGGTTCTACCGATGTTTTTGGGGGTGAATCGGCTTGGCGGATAATCGATCAGGCCTTTTCTGTGCAGGGTCAACAACAGTTCCCGGCAGGCCATGTCCTTGAGCCGGCCGCTGGGCTGAACCCAGTTCCAGTGCCTGCAAAGCTCCCGGGAAATATGGGTCCGGCCCTTGTCCCAGTGCTCGTTAACCACGGCCTGGATGATGGGCAGATCTTCGGCGGTAATTTTGCGGTTTCTGATGATTAAAGGTTCCATGAAAAAGCTTATAGCAAAAAGAAAATAAAGACGCCAGCAAAAAAATGCATGAATTTGAAAAAAAATAGCTGACCTTACCAAGGAGTGAAGACAAATGGCGATGACGGCGATGGGTCAAAGGTGGGTTGAAATTAAAATTTGTGGGTTGAAACGGGTTGGGTTTATGCGGCTCCGGCAGTATTAAACAGCCTCTTCCTATCTGGCCGGGTATGGGCAGGTAGATCATGAAAAGGTAATTCAGGAAATCCTGAAAATTTTGGGAAATACGGATCCCGGCTAAATCCCTGGCCCGGTAATACCGATAGATAGGTCATTACCGGACAACACCCGCCAGTTTCTGCAGATTCCGGGATCCGGCGGTGTTGGGACCCATACCCATGACCGGAACAAAAACGTTTATCTTTTGAACCTTAAAGGAAGGGCTGTATGTCAAACCAAATCAAGTCCGACAGTAATAGCTCTGGAAATAGACTGCTGGAGACCATGCTGGGCGATCTATCCAGTGCTCCGGCCCAATACCGGCCGACTAATTTCTGGTCGTCCGTGTTGAACCAGGTGACTGACGTCATAAAGCAGTACGGCATAGAATCCTTTCGCGATGAATCTGCAATAACCTGCTTTGTTCCCCACTATACAGATCAGGAAAACAGTATTTTATTTCAGCCATCGAAGATTACCGAATATTCCTTGCTGCGGATCCCAACACCAGACCGGATCTCAGGCATATCAGCGAAAGCACGGAAGGTAATCCAACCCAGCATTATGTCTTTGACGGGAAAAATTACAGCCGCTCCATGCTGAACTATCTGAAAGGACTGGCTTTTCTGAAAAAAACAGTGGGTACATCTTCCATCCGGCGGGTCCTGGAAATAGGGGGCGGCTACGGCACCCTTGGTGAAATTTTCCTGAAAAGCGACTACGACAACAGCGTTTATATTGACGTTGATATCCCACCGGCAGCGTATGTTGCAACACGATATCTCCAGAAAGTGTTTGGCGAAAACTCAATCCTGGATTACTCACAGACCCGTCACCTTGACGTCATTGACCTGTCCCAGATTGAACAAAACCACAGGGGTGCGGTCTTGATGCCCTGGCAGATCCCGGCTGTCAGGGGCGAAGTGGATCTTTTTGTCAATTTCTTTTCATTTCAGGAGATGGAACCTGATGTCGTTGAAAATTATGCCCGGTTCGTTGACAGCTGCAAACCGGCCTACCTGCTTTTAAGGAACCAGAGGGAGGGAAAAAACCTGGCGGAAAAACCCGGTGAAATAGGCGTCCTTGAACAAACAACCCGGAAGCACTACATACGGTTTTTTAAAAATTATGACTGCCTTGCCATTGATGCGGGAATCTTTGGCTGCATTAAGGGAGAATTTGAATCTGAAGTCATGATATTCCAACGTAAGCAGGGAGTAAACTGATCCCTTTAGAATAACGCATCTTTTACCCGGTTTGGACGTTGACAAAGAAATAGTTGATGTGCATGAAGTTCCGGTCCAGGGCATTGGCATTAAAAGGAAACACACCATGGTGGAAATAAACAAAACAACGGCAATTATTCAGGCCAGAATGCTCTCAAGGCGATGCCCGGGAAAAGTGATGCGGGAAGTCGTGGGCAAACCCTTGATCGGCCATATGCTGGATCGTCTCCGGCAGTCAAAACATATTTCAGATTGTGTGGTTGCAACATCCGTTGACAGCTCAAACAATCCCCTGTGCGACTATCTTGAAAAAAATAATTTCAAGGTTTTCAGGGGGAGCGAAGATCATGTATTGGAGCGGTTTTACCGTGCAGCCAAAAAATTCGGGGGGGAGACCCTGGTCAGGCTGACAGCGGACTGCCCGTTGATTGACCCTGCCATTGTTGATGAATACATCAGAACCTATTTTGAGAAAAAGGTCGATTTCATTCACCCCCATCCCAGTTTTGCGGTGGGTCTGGATGCGGAAGTTTTCAGCTTTAATGCCCTTGAAGAAGCATATAACAATGCAACACTGAAATCTGAAAAAGAGCACATCACCCAATACTTTTTCAACAACCCCGACAGGTTCAATAAAACACACCTGGAAAATAGTGTTGATGACAGTAAATACCGGATAACCGTTGATGAGGAAGTTGATTTCCTTGTTGTAAAGCAGATATTCGAAGCACTGTACACAGATGAGAACACGGTATTCGGATTTGATAAAATCAGGCAGTTCCTGGACGAACATGAGGATGTGTTTAATCTGAACGCTTCCATAATCCGGGGAGAAGGCCTGTTGATATCACTGGAGGAAGATAAAAAGGAGGCAAAAAAAGACCGGAGTGGATGCGAGGGCAAACAATGAAAAAACTGATTCTGTTCGGAACCGGTGAAATTGGGGAGATGGCCCTTTATTATTTTACCCATGACAGTCCCTATGAGGTGGTTGCATTTTCGGCAGACGACGATTTTGTGACGGAAGATTCCTTTTCTGGTCTTCCGCTAGTCGCGTTTTCCAGGCTGAAAGACACCTACCCCCCTGAAGAGTATCATGCCCATGTTGCCCTGTCGTTCAATAAAATGAATCAGACCCGTTCTGAAAAATATTTCCAGGTTAAAGAACTGGGCTATACCCTTGCCAGCTACGTATGCTCCAAGGCAGTAACCTGGCCGGACCTCACCATTGGTGACAACTGCTTTATCCTGGAAACCAGACAATACAGCCCACGGTGAAGATCGGCAGCAATGTCATGATATGGAGTGGAAATCATATCGGCCACAGGACCGTAATAGGCGATCATACCTATATCAGCAGCCATGTCTGCATCTGTGGATTTGTGAAAATCGGGACCCATTGCTTTATCGGGGTGAATTCATCCATAAGGGATTTTGCCGTCATCGGCAACAGTGTGTTCATTGCCATGGATGCTTCCGTCCAGACAGATATCAAAGACGGCTCTGTGGTTCTTGGTGCACGGTCAAACGTATTTGACAGGGACTCTGACACTGCAGACAAAGTTCTGAAACGATTTTTTAACTGGTGAAGCAAATAACCGGGATAGGGAGATACCATGACTGAGTTTAACTATGAGCAGGAAACAAAAATTGATCCATCCATCATTAAAAATCGGGAGACACTTTACGAGTTGTTTAAAAAAAGGCCGATGCCAGTTGACCAGCTGCTGATAAATCCGGGGTTGTTTATGAGAAGCGGTGTGCTGACAAAAATTCTCTTTGTCAATGAACTGTATGAAATGATCCTTCATATACCCGGAATCATCATGGAGTTCGGTATCTGGTGGGGGCAGAACATTGCCCTGTTTGAAAACCTGAGGGCAATCTATGAACCGTTCAACCAGAACAGGCGGGTTGTCGGATTTGATACGTTCGAAGGCTACCAGAGCATCTCGGACAAGGACAAGGAAAGCGAAACAATCAAAGAAAGAGGTTATACGGTTTCTGAGAACTACAAGGACTATCTTGAACAGCTCATAGCCTATCACGAGAGCAACAATGTCCTGTCAAATATCAAAAAGCACTCATTGATTAAAGGCAATGTGATTGAGACCGTTCCACAATTTTTTAAAGACAACCCCGAAACCATAGTGGCTGCCGCCTATTTTGACCTTGCATTGTACGAGCCCACCCTGGCCTGTCTTGAAGCCATCAAACCCAACCTGGTCAGGGGAAGTGTTGTAATGCTGGATGAACTCAACTGGAAACGGTATCCCGGAGAAACCATAGCCTTCAAAGAAGCGTTTAAGAATGAAAAGTTTACCCTTAAAACATCCAGGTATATGCCGGACAGGACATTCCTGATTATGGATTAACACTGGCCATCCGGGTTTAAACAATGATCACGTCAATCGTCTTCAGAGCAGAGGCATCAAATGAACTGGGTCTTGGCCACATGTTCCGGTGCCTTAATTTCTTCCGCTCTCTTGATATGGAAGCAACACCGTGTTTTGTTATGCGGGAGTGCCCGGGCAAGGAAAAATTACCCGGGTATTAACCGATAATGGCTGGCAGGTTTATTTCCTCCCCCGGTACGCCGATCCTGAAACCGATGCTGTTAAAACAGCAGAAATTGCTGAGAATCACCATGCGGGACTGGTGGTAACCGACTTGTGCCACCGGTATTGTATAGCAAACCCGTACTCCCTGGTCTCATACCACAGGCAGTTGAAACAGCTTTCATATGCCTTTGTATTAAGCATAGAAGATTGCCGGATGTCCGGTTTTTCGAGCAATGCTGCTGTTATCTGGAATTCAAATGACAGTTCAGCCCTGGAAGCCGCAGCCCTGGACGACTGCCGGATTCTGGCGGGGACACGCTATTTTATCTGTGACCCGAAATTTTCCTGTTTTGATCCTGCAAGGGCAGAAATTCGAAAAAAACGCCCATAGAATACTTGTTTGTATTGGTGGCAGCGACCCAAAAAAGGTCACCTTGGAAGTAGTAAAGGCCATAAAGAAATTAGATATCCCGGCAGTCAAAACCAGGGTAATTACCGGCAGCGGTATGTCGAAAAGCCTGACAGAAGACATAGACCGCCTCGCAGGGGCCGCCGGCAATATCGATATTATCAAGCAGACAAACGAGATGGTTGACCAGTTGAACTGGGCGGATATTGCGGTGGTCGGTGAAGGTTTGCTAAAATATGAGGCAGCCATAACGGGCACCCCTAGCCTGATGATTCCCCAGTTTGACCATGACAGTATTCCCATTATGGAATTTTTGAAAATCGGATGCTCTCGCTGCATCAACACCATTGAAGAGACAGGAATTGCGCGTGCTTTATCCGAACTGCTGCAGAACCATGACACCCGGAAAACCATGTCGGCAAATGGGCTTGACGTCGTTGACGGTAAAGGAATGCAGCGTATCTACTCATCTGTTTTAAAGGAGCTGTTCAAAGGCCGGCAATGAGGATTAATCCGGATATTTCACCAGCCCTGCCAACTATTGTGCTGGTAATCGCCCAAGTGTGCTGATAATAAAGACATTCATATAAAAAGAACAATTATAAAAAGAATGAAAAAATAAAAGGCCAAGCAATGAAATGGACTAAAAAAGGATCGATCTTCAGGCCCGACCCGGAATTCCCGTGGATGAAGACCTATGCCTGGGCCCCTACTGCCGAACAGATTGATGATGATATATTCAAAGTTTATTTTGGCGGCCGCAATGCTGACAACATGACACAGACAGGCTGGTTTACCTTCAATATCAATAATCCGGAAACCGTTCTGGATATTTCCCGGGAACCGATTCTGAAGTTAGGCCCCCTGGGCAGCTTTGACGACAGCCTTATTCTCAGTTGTGCTGTTGTAAACCACGATGATAAAAAATATCTGTACTATGTGGGATGGATGCAGGGGAAGCGGGTACGCTACTACCCTGCCCTTGGACTGGCCATATCTTCCGACAACGGGAAAACGTTTCAAAAACATTCACGGCGCCCATGATAGAGCGGTCCGATAACGATCCTTATGGTATGGCATCGCCTTTTGTCCTATATGATAACGGCACCTGGCATTTGTGGTATGCCAGTTACAGAAGATGGGAACTCAGGGGTGACGAGCCCTGGCCCCACTACGAGATACGCTATGCGCGCTCAACGGACGGTGTCAATTGGGCCTGCCGGAACAGGCGATGTATTGGATCCGAAGACCAGGAAGCGGTGGCCCGTCCCTATATACTGAAAGAAGACGGTGTTTTTAAAATGTGGTATTGCTACCGCATAAAATACGGAAACTATACCATTGGATATGCTGAGTCCGTCAATGCAGAAGACTGGGAGCTTATGCCGGACAAGGTTGGAATTGAACTGTCAGACTCGGGCCCGGACTCTTTAATGATGGCCTATCCCTGTGTTTTTAATCACAGGGGAAAGAAGTATATGCTATACAACGGTAATAATTTCGGCGAGGAAGGGATATGCATGGCCGTTGCCGATCAGCCTGTTTAATGCCAGGGGAAAAACGCCTATGAAAACAATTATCATGCAGCCCACATATCTGCCCTGGATCGGCTATTTCAGCTTGATACATCAGGCCGATTATTTTGTTTTCCTGGACAATGTGCAATTTGAAAAACAGAGCTGGCAGCAGAGAAACCGGATCTTGGGCCAAAACGGGCTTGAATGGATAACTGTCCCGGTATTGATAAAAGGTCGTTTCGGACAGCTGATCAGGGATGTTGAAATCAGCTCCAACGAATTTTACACTAAGCATATCAAGCAGATACAGCAGAATTACCGGTGTGCCCGGTATTATGATGACTATGCCGCAGAATTATTTGACCGCTTTGCCGAATACGGGAAAAAACCTTCGCTGTGCAACCTGAATATCGCATTAATCGAATGGTTCAGCAGAAAACTGTGTCTGAACACGCAGTTCATACGGGCATCGGACCTGAATGCCGGCGGCAGGCGCTCTGAGAGGCTGATCAATATCCTGAAAGAGCTGGGCTCAAGCCTCTACATTTCACCCATGGGATCTGTGGAGTACATCAGGCAGGACTACCCGATTTTTAAAAGCAGTAACATAACAGTCTTATTTGAAAACTATGTTCACCCTGAATACAGACAGGTTTATAATGAGTTTACACCCTTTGCATCCATCGTTGACCTGCTGCTGAATGAAGGCCCTGACAGTTTATCCGTTATAGTTTCAGGCCAAAAAGACAATCTTACACTAAAAGAGATATCAATATGGGTAAAATAACAATCGGATCACGGCTTATCGGTGAGGGGCACCCAGCTTACATTATTGCAGAAATGTCCGCCAATCATAATCAGGATTTTAACCGTGCCGTTGAGATAATATCTGCAGCAAAAGATTCCGGAGCCGACGCCATAAAACTCCAGACATACACGCCGGACACCATCACACTTAACTGTAGAAATGACTTTTTCCTGATCAAAGGCACCATCTGGAACAACCAGAACCTGTATGAACTGTATGAAACAACACATACACGATGGGACTGGCACGCTGAACTGCAGAAAATAGCCCATGACAAGGATCTTGATTTTTTTCAACACCCTTTGATTTTTCATCCGTTGACTTTTTAAAACAAATGGATATCCCGGGATATAAGGTGGCATCGCCGGAGCTTGTGGATATACCACTCCTTAAAAAAATAGCCTCTGCCGGCAAACCGGTAATCGTATCAACCGGAATGGGAACATTAAGTGAAATAGACACTGCCGTCAGAACCATAAGAAATACGGGAAACAACCAGATAGCTCTGTTGAAGTGCACCAGTGCATACCCTGCCCTGCCGGAAGAGATGAATCTTAAAACCATTGAACACCTGTCGTCCACATTTGATGTTCCCGCAGGACTGTCAGACCATACCCTGGGAATTGAAGTGCCCATAGCCGCCGTGGCCTCCGGTGCTTCAATTATTGAAAAACATCTCACATTATCGAGGGATGACGGGGGACCGGATTCAGCCTTCTCATTGGAACCTGCTGAATTCAAAGCCATGGTTCGGGCTGTGAGAATTGCTGAAAAAGCTATGGGACAGGTTAAATACGGTGCTACGGAACAGGAGTCCATCGGAAAACAATACAGGCGATCTCTCTTTGTAAGTGCGGCCATGAAAAAAAGGCCAGATATTTTCTGAGGATAATATAAAAAGTGTCCGCCCGGGACATGGCCTGCCTACTGTCTTTGCAACGGATATAATCGGACGAAAGGCCCGGACCGACATAGAAAAAGGGACACCTTTAAGCTGGGAACTGGTTAACTGAAAATTGTTTGAACCGGGCATTTCAACTACAACCCTTTGCAAGCCCGGATAGTTCATGAAAATTGAACCATCCGGATCGACTGCGGCATCAT
>LQAI01000076.1_pt1 | contig 47091 bp, 73 predicted proteins | sample 1535821 | NCBI WGS metagenome assembly LQAI01 (sample SAMN04331586, study PRJNA305678) | bioreactor metagenome | isolation source: bioreactor_5 inoculated with Wadden Sea sediment 1st replicate of a... | place: Germany:Bremen | reverse complement strand
GATCTTCATGTTCCATCAGGTATTTCAACCAGGAGAATATCCCCTGGGATCAACCTCCTCGAAGGTAGGAAGAGAATCTGATCCACAAGATGCCTGGCTTGCGTATACAGATTGGGAATGTAGTCATCTACTTCATAATACCCCGCTATGATGGAATCATGCACCATGTGAGTCCACTGCCTGGAGGGAGCTTCGTCAAATGTGTTATAGAACCAGACCTGATCTTCACTTCCGAAGTAGCTCTCCATAATACCGGCAGCCACTTCAAGTGAATCCCGGATTTCCGGTGCGCTGAAAGTCTCTATCAATGTGTCTTTCTCGAAAGTTATCGTATCCTGCCCGACGATGATCGATATGCCTCTCCATTCGGGCCTGGCGTAAGCACTGTTACTGGAAAAGCATGTTCAGACATTCTTGCGACCCATGTCCTCGGCCAGTGACCCCACCGGGCGGTGGGAACAGGATTCAGGCACACGAACATCCCTGTCTCGTTTGCCGGGGGTACAAATGTGTTGTAAGCATGCCCTGCTGACATATCACCGGCTTGAATGGCATCAAAGAAGTGCCAGGAAAGCATGAGGAAGGTGTCGATGTCCACTTCGCTGACATTAGGCCGGTCGGCAATAATCGGTATAGTGTTTGAGGGAGGGCTACCGGCGAATCCGGTCGTGGTCAGCAACAGGAAAACAATGGTCAAGAGAATATCCTGTGAGCTTGTTGATTTCATGTTAGTCACTTCCTTCATTCAGTATTGATATACTATTTATTGTGGAATATGACATGGCATGGGGGGGGCGTGTCAAGAGGAAGCTTCATCGGATTGAAGCTGGCGCATACGGGCTTGGTATGGTTCTGTTTTCCGTTCCATAAGAACATGTTCACAAACGAATCTGAAGTACTGCTTCGGTGGCGTCTGAAGAGAACAACCGACCAATGGAAAAGCCCTGAACTCGAGCTTATCTTGGCGATACTGCTTTGCGTAGTGTTCTTTCAGTTAACAGCACTCGTTCCCAGTGATCTCCCATGGCTTCCACTTCCTGAATCAACTCGTCTGGAAGCCTCAGCAGATTGAGCATCTGAGTCACCCTTGCTCCTGAGATGTTGAGTTTCCTGGCCAGCTGAGCTTTCGTCAGACCATGGTATTCCATATCAAGCTGCATCTCTTTCGCCTGTATGATCGGGTTCCTGAAAGTCTTCCTCACCTTCTTCGGCCGAGTCGGTTCGATGGTTGCGTCATAACAGAAGAAAGTTCGCTGGGAGAGACGGTCGAGGCGCCAGATTAAGGCTCCAGGCGAACTGCCTGGGCCTTTCCATTATTGCTCATCCAGTTTTAGCTTTATTGAGTTCAGTATCTTAGTACTGTCTGGGTTTCTCCTCGACCGACCCGAGACATATCTGTGAAGAATACTGCTGATAAGGGTCTGGTAGGGAAGACCGTCCTCCACTGCCATGAGCTGCAGGGTTTCCAGATCCTTTGAAGATATCCTGATGTTGATTCGCCTGTCCTTCTTCAGGGTATTCCTGGCATATCGCTTGTGCTTTCCGATCTCTGATTCACCGTCAGGAAGTGGCACCCATTCATCCTTCTCAAAGGATTCAAGGATTTCCTTTTCTTCTTTGGTAAGTTCATTCCTTTTCATTTTCATCTCCTATATACATCCGTGTCGCCCTGCGACTGGGAATGATCGTCTTCAGGAACCTTCCGTTCTCATCCTCAACAAAAGGAACAAGATAGCAGTAGCGATCTATCTCTACTACTAGAATTCTCTGGTTCGTGTACTTGTCCTTATTGGGGTGTTCATACACTGCCTTCAAGTTTCCCGCCGCGATCTGCATGACAACCTGTTCAAAGCTGACACCGCGTTCAGCTCTCAGTTTTTCGTTCTTCTCATTACTCCAGTTATAGTGTGCCATGCAATGAATGTATTCCATTGTGTGCCTTTTGTCAATATTGCTTTACCATCTGAGCATCCTTTCGGTCAAAAGCCTTCTCTCCCAGTTGTCCCCCATCGCCTTCAGCCTCTCGATCTCCCTCCTCGCAGCTCAAGCAGAGTCAGCCACTGGTAAACTCTTTCCCTGGATAGCCCATGCCTTCGGGCCAGTTCCGCCTGGGATATCCCGTCTCTCTTCATCTCTCTGAAGTTGGGAACATTCCCTGCGCAGCTGAACCCAAGCCAGAGCATGCTGAACTGGTCGTGCTCTCTTTTTGGAATACATTGCTCCACAGCGGGAGGAAGGCGACCACGGTGGTTCTTACCATGGCGGCGCTCCCGCTCATCAATCTCAGGTTCTGATCCTTCCTCCCCAGTGCCTCCATGCGCTACCCTGCTTCCCTTAACATTCTGTTACAGCCGAGTAACATCCTCTTAAAAAGCGTGCCACATGGTATTTTTGCCGGGATGGTCCGGTGGAAAGGGGGAATGAGATGAACAAGACAGCTGCACTTGGAACGGCTCTGATGATGGCTCTTTTCTGGGGATGTGCGCAGTCCCCGGAGGTCACCGATGAGGACTGGATATCATGCCTGTTGGCATCCTCTGACCTTGTAAGGGGTTACGGGCTGGACGGCACCGGGGACTCGGACAGGGGGGCCGTGGGTTTTCCGGAGATCTGGTACAGGGAGCTGCTTTCAGAACCGGTGAGGCAGGTCATTCTGGAGAATGATCCGGCGGCGGGGGTATGTACGGTCACGGTGATTCACAGCATCGAGGCTCAGCTTGTTATCGACACAGTGCATGACGGTGTGTTCGAACCGGGATTCAAACCCATATCCGACATAAGGTTCGTCAGGGCGGCCCTGGAGAGGAACGTAAACGCCGAGGGATACGGAGGCTGGGAGATCGTATCAGTGACACCCGCCGAGCATATGCTCGACTCCGGAGAACAGGAAGTGTTCATTTCTTCCATGAGGATCTTCGTCAGGGATGAACTGATCTGGGAATGCACAGATACGGGACAGTTCTACGATGTTCAGTCCGAACTCCCCGACCTTCAGGAGGGTGACCTTGCCAGGATGGAGGTAACGGTGAATCACCTGAACCCTTCCTACGACCCTCCCTTCTTCGTGATCGCCCACGGACCGCTTTCCGGACATCCCAGGCACATGATGTACGACAACGGCCTTTACGGGGATGAGGCAGCCGGTGACGGCGTGTACACATATGAATGGTACGTTGAGTACACCTCTGAATACCGAAGGATCGCCGCTGACGTGATCGATGCCGACACCTTCGCCGATCAGACCGAAGATGATTACGACGCAGGAGCCTGGGGCATAGCCTTCAACAGATAGCCTGACTTTTCGTATAGTACTGCTCATGAAAGTTGCGATCTTCGATCTTGACGGCACCATAAGCGATCCGTCGGCGGGAATCACCTCCGGCATCAACCACTCGCTGGGAATGATGGGGCTCCCCGGGATAGAGCCCGGGGAACTCCTCAGGTTCATAGGTCCCCCTCTCAGTGAGATATTTCACGAACTTGTGCCTGACCGCCGGGATGAGGGAACCGCCTTGTTCAGGGAGTACTACAGGAAAAAAGGATATTCTGAGAACGTCCTCTATCCCGGCATGAGGGAAGCTCTAAAGACCCTGCGCATGGCTGGAACGGTTCTATGCATAGCCACCGGCAAGAAACCGGAAACCGCGGTGGATATCCTGGAGATGTTCCATATAAGGGAGCTTTTCAGCGAGATCACAGGCTGTGGCCACGGAGGCACCAAGGAGTATCTCGTTTCGGGACTTATTGCACGGTACGGAGGGAATGCTGTAATGATCGGGGACAGGAAGTACGACTTCATTGCAGCCTCTTCCTGCGGTATCCCCTCCGCCGGAGCGGCCTGGGGCTTCGGGAACCGGAGTGAACTGGAGCTTTCCACTGTGCTGATAGATAGCCCCGGGGATATCCCGGGGACAGTGGATCTTCTCCTGGAGGGGTTCCCTGCTGAACCAGACCCCTGAGGAAGCTGGCGGTTTTACCTGAAGAACGGGTTACCCGCCGGGATCTGCATGACGACCTTTTAAGAATTGACACCGCCTTCACTTTCAGCTTCTCGTACTCCTTATTGCCCGGCTGGAGTGTCCAACGAAATCAGACTGTCACATTGTGTGACCTTCGTAAAACTGATCAATCCGGTGCTTGACACATATGTATGTTTGCATATATTTGCAAATGTATTGGAGGTTATTCATGGATGATAGGGACTACTATCGACGAAGAGCAGAGCTGATAGGGGCACTTTCCAACCCCTGCAGGCTTCAGATGGTGGAGATGCTGGCGAATGGAGAGCTGTGCGTCTGCGAGTTCAATTCCGCCCTGGATCTGGACTATTCAACAATTTCCCGGCATCTGTCGGTGCTGCGAAAAGCCGGTATCGCCGGCTACAGGAAGAGCGGGAAGCAGGTTTACTACCACCTTCGGGTGCCCTGCATCATGAACTTCCTGAAGTGCTTCGACGAAGTCCTGAAACTGAATGTTGAGGAAGACGCTCAACACCTCGAAAAAAGGAATGGTGCCTGATGACCTGGAAAAAGGAATGGAAGACACTGGCGCTCATGGCCGGGGTTTTTCTTGGGTTCTATTACCTTCCCCTGGGAAGCCCGCGGTTCGACAACGCTGTTACCGAGGCCCTTGCCCTTACCAAATGGTATGCCAGGGAGCATGTGCTCCTCTGCCTGATTCCGGCGTTCTTCATTGCCGGGGGAATTGGGGTTTTCGTAAGCCAGAACTCGGTGATGAAATACCTGGGCGGGCAAGCGAAAAAGGCTGTGGCCTACGGTGTGGCTTCGGTTTCAGGCACCGTTCTGGCGGTTTGTTCCTGCACCGTTCTTCCCCTCTTCGCCGGGATTTACAGAATGGGCGCCGGACTGGGACCCGCAACGGCCTTCCTATACTCCGGCCCGGCGATAAACGTTCTTGCCATTATCCTTACCGCCAGGGTGCTGGGAATCGAGCTGGGTGTGGCCAGGGCGGTGGGAGCTATTGTCTTCAGTGTCGTCATTGGTCTTCTCATGCATCTCATCTTCCGCCGGGACGAAAGGGAAAGACAGGCGGCGAATGTGTTCCAGAGCCCCTCCGGTGAAGGAAGACCCCTGTGGAAAACGGCGATCTACTTCGCCTCCATGGTGGGAATACTGGTGTTCGCCAACTTCGCCCCGGATGACAGCGGAGGTGTCTGGCAGAGCCTTTACCAGATGAAGTGGCAAATCGTTACCGGATTCAGCGTTCTGCTGGGGATCGTTCTGGTCCGCTGGTTCGGGGCCTCCATGTGGAAGCTCCTTGCGGTGGGCCTTGTAACCGCTGTTGCCTCGATATTCTCCCCTTCCCCTGAACTGCCCTTCGCCGCCGGTGTGATAGGGCTTTCCATAGTGCTGGCCTCGGGGCCTGAAGAGGGAAAGGAGTGGTTCGGCTCCACATGGGGCTTCGCCAAGCAGATACTTCCCCTGCTTCTTTTCGGCGTCCTGGTGGCAGGTGCCCTTCTGGGAAGGGTCGGTCACGAGGGGCTCATCCCCTCCGGTTGGGTGGAAAGGGCAGTTGGCGGCAATTCAGTCCGGGCAAACCTCTTCGCATCGGTGGCAGGGGCCTTCATGTACTTCGCCACACTTACGGAGATCCCCATACTCCAGGGGCTCATCGGAAGCGGAATGGGCAAGGGCCGGCCCTGGCTCTGCTTCTTGCGGGACCCGCCCTGAGCCTTCCCAACATGCTTGTGATAAGAAGCGTCATGGGAACCAGAAAGACAGTAGTTTTCGTTGCACTCGTGGTTGTGATGGCTGCGCTGAGCGGCATAGCCTTTGGAAAATTCTTCTGATTGGGAGAAAGAAATGAAGATACAGGTACTGGGCACCGGCTGCCCCAAATGCAAAAAGATGGCGGAGGTGGCGGAGAACGCCGCCCTGGCAATGGACCTCGACTATGAGATAGTGAAGGTAACCTCCCTGAACGACATAATGGCCTTCGGTGTGATGATGACACCGGCCCTGGCGGTGGACGGCGAAGTGAAGATAGCCGGGAAGGTTCCCTCTCTTGAGGAGATGAAGACCCTTCTGGGCTGATATGCTGAAGGCGGCGTTCTTATGCGCCGCTTTCAAACGGGATCATTTCACACCATTTTGATATGGATTGGAGAGTATCGGATGACATCATCATTGAGTCGCAGTCTGCTTGTCCTCGCCTCCCTTGTTCTGTTCGCCGTTTCATGCGGCACTGGTGAAGAGCCCGCAGCTGAAACCTCTTCCCCCTCTGAATCCCCTGTGCTGGGTTATCTGAACGGCCTTCCCGCCCTTATCGACCTGGGCTCCAGCAGCTGCGTGCCCTGCCAGATGATGGAGGACGAGCTGGAGAGGCTGGACTTCGAGACCGGCGACCTGCTGGACGTGCAGGTTATAGACGTGAACCGGAACGGCCAGGCGGCAAGGGACTTCGGAATAAGGGTGATCCCCACACAGGTTTTCCTCTCGGAAACCGGTGAGGAGCTTTTCAGGCACGAAGGGTACATGTCCTGCGACGACATGATGGCCCGATGGCGGACACTGGGCTACACATTTGAATAGGGAGACTATATGCTTGCCGATGTGATGCAGGCCCTGAGCAGGGCCCTGTACGCCTCCTTCCCCCTTGCCCTGGCGGCGAGTTTCGCCTGGGGGCTGATGAGCATGATCCTCAGCCCCTGCCACCTTGTGAGCGTGCCCCTTGTGATGGGCTACCTGGGAGGGAACACCGGGGAGATGACCCGGGGAAGACGGTTCAGACTGGCCCTTCTCTTCGCCCTGGGAATGACCATATCCATAGCCCTTATAGGTCTCGTCACAAGTCTCCTGGGCAGGCTTGCCGGAGATATTGGCCCCGTAGGCAACATCCTGATGGCCGCTGTGCTTATCTATGTGGGCCTTTCCATATCAGGTCTGGTGGAGCTTCCCCTTCCGGGAAGGAGTGGAGGTAAACTGCCCGGGGGCAGCGGCGCCTTCGGGGCTGTTCTCATGGGCCTCGTTCTCGGAGCCGCCCTGGGCCCCTGCACCTTCGCCTTCATGGCCCCGGTGCTTGCCCTGATGTTCCAGCTTGGAGCCGAAAGACTGCTTCAGGCCATTCTCCTTGGAAGCCTCTTCGCCGTGGGGCACGGTATCGTAGTGGTCTTCGCCGGCTCCTTCACCGATAAGGTGCAGAGGCTTCTTGACTGGTCCGGTGGCAGCAGGACCGCAAGGACCTTCAGGATCATCTGCGGAGTCCTGGTGGTGCTTGGAGGGCTCTACCTGCTGAAGGACGTTATCTCGGGGTTCTGATCAGGCGGAAGCCCAGGTCGTAGTCGGCCAGGCCCGGTGTGCGGTGGGAACGGGCCGCTGAGCGCAGCTGGCTTGAATCGAAGAAGAAGCTGCCCCCCTTATGACCCTTGTGGTTCCCCCCTCCAGCATGGGTGTTCCATCCGCCAGACAGAGCTCATAGTCGGCGGTGTACACATCCTGGCACCATTCCCGGACATTTCCGCACATGTCATAGAGACCGAAGGCATTGGGTTCCTTCTCGGCCACCGGCTGTGTGGAGTCGGAGTTGCCGCTGTACCAGCAGTAGCGTCCCAGGGTTGAGGGCAGGTCGATGTCGCCCCAGAAATGAATGGTCTCGGTGCCCGCCCGGCAGGCGTACTCCCACTGGGCTTCGGAGGGGAGGGAGTACGTGTAGAGGGTATCCGACTGGTTCAGGGCCTCTATGAAATCCTGGCAGGCGTTCCAGGAAACCAGGTATACAGGATGATCATCTCCGGTTCCCCTTCCCCCTGCGGGGCTTCTGCCCATAACCTCGCGCCACATACCCTGGGTGACCTCTGTGGTCATCATTTCAAAGGCATCCAGGGAAACCCTGTGCGCCCCTTCGTCCGCCCCTCTGCCGCCGCGGTACTCCGGGGAACCCATGAGGAACTCCCCGGCGGGTATCGTTGTGAATTCCATGCCCCCGGGGAGTGAAAGGGCAGGGGTTCCTGATACAAGGATAAGAATAACCGGTAACAGCCCTTGGATATTGCCCTTGTCAAACACTTTTACCTCCACTGTTTTCCATGTCGATGTATTGATGACGGCGGTTCGTTGTCTATGTTGAATAATGGAGGGATTCCAGGGAAAAGGCAATACCCGCCGGTTCTTGACATGGAACCCGTGCAAGTTATGGTTTGAGTGACCCTTCATGGTTCATTGAAAGGATGGTGCCCATGGATCCCGGAATTGTCTGCGTTGCCCCGGCGGCCCTTCTTATCCTTTTCTTCATAGTTCTGATAATCCGTTCCCAGGCCAGACCGGACTTCCATGGAATGGAGAAGATGGTGGGGAAACCGGGTTCGTCCAGAGGATCGATCCTTTGAAGAAGAACCTGAGGGTGGCGGTGAACGGGGAATCATGGCTGGCGGTCAGCGATTCACTTGCCCATCTGGCAAAGGATGACAGGGTGGTGGTTACGAAGGTGGACATAGACACACTGACACTGACCGTGGAGCCGGCCCCGGGCTAGAACGAGGTCTTTATCCCCCCCAGGTGGTCTGCCCCAGGGCCATTCCTATCTCAAAGGACAGTTCGGAAACCATATAGTCCCCCGACGGGACCTTGTAGCTCCAGAACAGCGTCCCCCGGCTGTGGCTGTAGGCAAGGCCGGCGGAGGGCTGACAGGGGGCCGGGCACTGGGCTTTCCCAATGTACTCCAGAGAGGTGTTGTTCCATTCATAGAACCAGATGTAGTGGTTGCTGTAGGTGGTCAGGGCAATCCCGTTCCGCCTGAAGGGGGAACAGGGCAAGACCGCTGAGAAGGTCGGCTATTTCCGGTGTGGCGTGGTTTTCGGAGACGCCGCCCGGGGTGAACCGGATCACCCCGGCATACCCGTTGGTGCTCCAGTAATGGGTGCCGTCGAAGTCCAGTCCCCTGCCGTAGTTCTCCGCCGGGTCCGCACAGGTGCTCCATGAGTTGCCATTATCGAAGGTCTGGAACAGGGAGACCGTTTCCCAGTCGTTTGTGAGGAAGCTTCCGTCGGCTGGGTTCCATGCCACACCGAAGCACTTCTGGTTGGCCGGGTCAAGGAAAAGAGAATCGGTGAGAACCCCCTCGGGGGTGTATATGTAGATCTTCATGGCGTTGTTGTTAACACCGGCCAGGAACACATCAGGCCCGCCGGTACCCTCCATAAGTGACATGCCGAATGCCCTTCCCGCCGGCTGGAAGGTGTTTTCCATGGTGAGGGTAATCTCCGCCCGGTCGCCGGGAGCCGCAACCTCCCGGTGAGGGTCCGTCGCCAGGGAGACCAGGCCCAGAAAGAACAGCATTACCGTCATGTGATTTCTCCTTTTCCCGCCCCGGCGGGTCACTGCAGTGGTGAACGGTTTCGGTAAAGATATTGCATAGCACCCTGACGGGCAAACCCGTCGGTTATTGGAAGATTCGCTGATAACCGGAACCTTCGTAGCGGGGGGGGCTTTTGTTCCTCCCCTTGCCCGGGGATAGCGGCGGTAACATATTAATCAAAGCTTTTTCCGAGGGGTCTGGAAAGGTTAACCGCTTTGTTCACTGACATTCCCGCTTCCTTTACGGAAAGGGTGCTCTGCTCCATAGACGAGCCTGCCCTCATTTTTGATGAAAACATGACCATCTGCTGGGCGAACCCAGCCGCCGAGATACACTTCGGCCACAGCTCCCAGGTCATCCATGGCAAGAAATGCCGTCAGTTCTTTCACGACAAGCTGGTGTGCATGGAAAAATGCCCGGTGGAGAAGGCGCTTCAAACCGGTACTGAACAGCTTCTTGCGGTTAACACCATACGTAACCCCACAAGCTGATCGAGGCCATTCCCTGTTTCAGCGGTGACAACAGTTTCGTGCTGGCCATCATACATTCGGCCCGGAATCAGCCGGGCGTAAGGCCCTCAGACGGGACCTCGCCGCTGCCCTGAACAGAAGCGCCACCCTTCCCGAGGCGGCGGACACCATACTGGATGCCATGGCCGGCCTGGCCTTCGTTCACCGGCGTGGGATATACTCCCTGTCTGAGGATGGCTACCGGCTTGTAAAGGGCATCGGAGTTCCCGGGCTGATAGATCACGGTTCCCTGAACCTGCCGGATGAGCCCGGTATGGTATACATTCCCGAAAAGGATGCTGTGTTCCACGAAAGGGAACCCTTCACCGACGGCTGCGCAGTGGTTCCGGTCATGTCCTCCTCCGGGGAAGTTCGATTCCTCCTGCTGGCCGGCCGGGGATCCTGGGGAATGGAGTCCCGAAGCATGCTGGAACTTGTTGGAGAGGTACTTGCCGAATGTGCTGAGCGGCTTACAGGCCCTTTTCTCCCCCCTGGAATCACGGGCTGAATGCCTTCGGGCCTTTCATAATTCACATCTCAGTCATATACTTGCTTCATATCACCCTGAAGCTGAAAATGAAGGAACGACATGACTGAACAACCGGTAAAAAGATCAGAAGTCCCGGTGGAGGACACCTGGGACCTCAGCGTAATGTACCCCGACCGGGAAGCATGGGCAAAGGACCTGAAGGAAGCATCGGCCCTTCCGGACAGGCTGGCTCTTCGAAGGGGAAAGGCCGTAACCTCGCCGGAAACGCTGATTGAAACCATAGAGGATATTCTCCTTGCAAGCCGCCGGGCGGAAAAGATATTCACCTACGCCCACATGGTGAACGACCAGAACCTCGCCGATCCCCGGGGAAGCGAGATGAATCAGAAGGCCATGGACCTTCTGACCAACCTGGCCGCATCGGTGAGCTGGTTCAACCCCGAGGTGCTCTCGGTGCCCGAAGGAACAATGGAAAACTGGCTGAAGGAAACCCCCCTCTCCAAGTACAAGGTCTGGCTGGAGGATGTTCTGAGGAAACGGCCCCATACCCTTTCCTCCGGTGAGGAAAAGATCCTTGCCCTGGCCTCCGACGCCACAAGGGGTTTCATCGGCGCCTTCGGCAAACTGAACAATGTTGAGATACCCGCCCGGTTCCCCTCGGTAACGGATCCCTCGGGGAAGAGTGTAAAGATCTCCCACGGAAACTTCGTCCCGCTGCTTCAGGAGCCGGACAGGAAGCTGAGAAAATCGGTATTCAAGGGCTTCTACGGAGAGCTTCCGGCAACACGGAAACCCTGGGGCCCTCCTCGACGGCCAGGTGCGAACCAGCATCTTCCGGGCCAGGGCAAGGAAATATCCCTCGGCCCTTGAGGCCTCGCTGTTCAACGACCGGGTGAACAGAAAGGTGTATGAATCCCTGATCAGCGCCGTTCACGACAGTCTGCCCATAATGCACCGGTACTACAGGATGAAGAAAAGGTCCATGAACCTCGACGAGCTTCATCTCTACGACATTTACACCCCTACCGTGCCCGGTGTGGACACCAGGTACACGGTGAAGCAGGGCGAGGAACTCACACTGAAGGCTGTTGAGATCCTGGGGAAGCAGTACCGGGACGACCTGATGCGTGGGTTTGAAAGCAGATGGACCGACCGTTACGAAAACCTTGGCAAGAGGAGCGGCGCCTATTCCGGAGGCTGCTACGACAGTCCTCCCTACATGCTTCTGAACTATTCCGGCACACTGGACTCGGTGTTCACCATGGCCCACGAAGCCGGCCATTCCATGCACAGCTGGTACTCCAGAAAGAAGCAGCCCTATCACACAAGCGACTACAAGATACTGGTGGCAGAGGTTGCAAGCATCACCAATGAGATGCTCCTTGCCAACCACATGAAGGAAGGGGGAACTGATCAGAGCGTGATGGCCTATCTTATTGACAGCCAGATAAATGATTTCAGGACAACCCTTTTCAGACAGACAATGTTCGCTGAATTCGAGCTTCTGGTCCACCAGAGGGTGGAGGAGGGTGAATCCCTCTCCTCCGACTGGCTCTCGAAAACCTACTACGACCTGGTCAGGCTCTACCACGGAGACGCCTTCGCATTCGACGGAGAGGACGAACCCATTGCCACGGAATGGGCCCGGATCCCCCACTTCTACTACAACTTCTATGTGTACAAATACGCCACGGGAATGGCCTCCGCCGCATCAATAAGCAGAAGGATACTCAGCGGCGAACCCGGGGCTGTGGAAAGCTACCTTGACTTTCTCTCCTCAGGCGGCTCGAAGCCTCCCCTGGATCTCCTCAGGGAGATCGGAATAGACCTTGAAACCCCCGGTCCTGTCCGGGAGGCCATGGCCATGCTTGAGAACCTGACGGAAGAACTGGAGAAAATGCTTGAAACCTGAGGACAGGGATCTCAACAGGTATCTGGAGCTGGCGTTCAATCAGGCCAGGGAACTTGTCTACATAAAGGACAGCAGCCTGAAGTTCCTTACCTGCAACTGGGCCTTCGCCGACTTCTTCGGCCTCGACTCCCCGGAGACAGCCCAGGGATTGGCCTCTTCTGAACTGATGCCGGCCCTTGCCGCGGAGAAGGACCTGGAATCCGACAAAGAGGCCATGCCACCGGTCTGTCATCAAGGTCACTCTTGTCCTTCGATGAGATCAACGGCGAGAAAAGGGTCTTCAGCTGTCTGAAGGTCCCACTCCGGGAGCTGGACAGCCCGGCGGGAATATTCTGCATAATGAGGGACATCTCCCACGAAGAGAAACAGTTCGAGACCTTCAAGAGCAGAGAAGCGGTGAACTCCGCCATAATCAGGAACGCCCCGGTGGGGATATCGGTAAGGGACCCCGTGGGGAACCTCCTGATGTACAACCGTGCCTGGCGGACAATCTGGGGCACCACCGAGGAGGAAATACGGGAGGACATGGAGAAGGAGCGCACCGAGCTTAAGCTTGACAGCTCCGACTCCTATCTGGCGGGTTATACCGACAGGCTCCTGGAGATATACAACTCCGGAGGCGAGCTGTTCATTCCCGAGGCGAAGACCCATTCCATAAGGGAAGACGGCCTTGCCGTGTGGGTGTCCCAGCACTTCTATGCCATAATGAAGCCCGACGACCGGGTGCAGTGCGTTGTAGTGATCACCGTGGACATATCGGATCAGGTCTACAGCCGAAAGGCACTGAAAACCACCCAGAAGAACTACAGGAACCTCTCTGAGACCATACCGGTGGGTGTGTTCAGGACTGAGGTAAGGGAACACGCCCTTATCCTATCCATGAACCCCGCCTTCAAACGGATGTTCGCTTTGCCGGCGGAAAACGGGCAGAACGTTCGGCTCTGCGACCTTATCTCCCGTAAGAGCGACGAGGAGGTAATGCTCACCCTGTTGAAGGAACAGGGCAAGGTGGACAACAGGGAAATGGTGATGAAGAAGTTCGACGGCTCGAAGTTCTGGGCCTCGGTCACACTGACCACCCTCACCGCCGGATCGGTCCTCATCGCCGAGGTGTGGTAAACGACATCACCGGGCGGATGCAGGCCTTCCAGCAGCTTGAAAAGACCATTGAGGGAACCGTTCTGGCCATGAGCAGACTGGTGGACATGAAGGATCCCTATACCTCCGGTCATCAGAAACGGTTGCTGACCTGGCCTGCGCCATCGCCACAGAACTTGGGATGAAGAGCGAAATGATAGACGGCCTCAGGCTGGCCGGAATACTCCACGACATTGGCAAGATGGCGGTTCCCTCGGAGATACTCACTAAACCGGGATCCATAACCAGGAGCGAGGTCCTGCTTCTCAGGGAGCACGCCGAGAACGGCTACGACATACTGAAAAGCATCGACTTTCCCTGGCCTGTGGCGGACATAGTGCTGCAGCACCACGAGAGGATAGACGGCAGCGGCTATCCCATGGGGCTGAAGGGTCCCAGGATACTACCCGAGGCAAAGATCCTGGCGGTGGCCGACGTGGTGGAGGCTATGGCCACAATGAGGCCGTACCGCGGAAGCAAGGGCCTCCACGAAGCCCTCCAGACCATTACCGCCGGTTCTGGAATACACTTCGACAGGCAGGCCGCCGAGGCCTGCGTGAGGCTGTTCATGGAAAAGGGCTACAGGCTTCCGGAAAGCAACACCATGGAGCCGGGTTCCTTCAACTGGTGAGGTCTTCTATGGCCTTCCGCACCGCTTCCGTGTCCACCATTGTATCAAGGCAGTCGCCGTGGGGACGGGAGTTCTCTATTCCATATACAGGAACAGGCCATGCATCCAGCATTCCCTGGCCCAGATCCCTGGGGCAGGCCACAGCGATGACCGCCTGGGGTCTTTCAGCGGTCACATGACGCCTAGCAAGTGTGCCGCCGGTGGCCACGGCGATCTTGATCCCGGTTTTCTCCGCCAGGTCCACCAGCTCCCCAACCGGGCAGCCGCCGCACCGTTTGCAGTTCCCGGGGTTAAAGGTTATTCGGTGTTCGCAGCTGTGGTTCTGGAGGCAATGGGGGAGCAGAAGAAGTATCCTGTCCGGGGGATCCCCCTGGACTTCACCCCTGAAAGACCTATGACCATCCGTTCCGGAAGGAAAGCCTCTTCCCCGGAAATTCTGGAAAAGGGCTTCAGAACATGGTAGGCGATCACCAGAAGCCAGTGGGCGCCGGTCAGGCACAGCAGGTTCATGAAAACAATGAAGGCCAGGGGATAAAGCAGGGAATCCGCAATGAGGGCTATCAGAAGCCCGGGAAACAGCGCGAACAGGGTAACTCCCAGGTGCAGATAGAGCCTGTTCCTATTCTTCTCCAAAGAACTCCCCCGTTTTTATCCTGGCGCCCCTGAGGAAGTCTTCTTCGGACATCCGTTTTTGCCCTGGGGCTGAAGCTCCCGAAGAACCAGGCGCCGGTGCCGCAGGCGGCGGTCAGGGGATTCACGGCTATGATCTCCCCGGGGGTCCCACGGCCTTCGCAGGGGGCCGCCTGGAATATCTTCAGCATTTTGCCCCTGAAGAAAGTCCTGGCACCGGGAACGGGATTGAAGGCCCTGACCATTCTGTCCAGGTTGGTTGAACTCTCCCTCCAGTCCATCAGGGCTTCCTCCGGGGTGATCTTTTCAGCGTAAGTGCCGTCTCCGGACTGAGCCCGGGGTTCAAGGATACCCCCTTCGTAATCCAGAAGCACCCGGGGAAGCTGCTTTGCCGCCAGGGCGGCAAGCTGTTCTTCGAGCTCTCCCGCTGTGATCCCCGTGTCCACCCGGTGGGGAAAGGCCTTTATCACAGGGCCTGTATCCCACCCGGAGTCGGTGAGCATGAAGGTAACCCCCGTAACTGCGTCGCCACTGAGGACCGTCCTTACCACCGGAGCCGCGCCCCGGTGCCGCGGAAGAAGGGAGGGATGGATGTTGACCACCCCCAGGGGAGCCGCCTCCAGGAACCAACCGGGAAGCCAGCCTCCATAGGAGGCGGAGACCATCACCTCCGGAGCAATGCTCTTCAGTTCTGTGCGAATTTCAGTCAGTTTCTCAGGCTGATGGAGCTGAATACCGATCTTTTCAGCTGCAAGGGCCACCGGGGGCCGGGTCAGCTTCCTTCCCCTGCCGGCGGGTCTGTCCGGCCTTGAGACAACCCCTTCGATGGTGATGTCCCTCCGCCGGTGAAGCTCGTTCAGGGCGGGAACCGCAAAGGATGATGTTCCCAGGAAGACCACCCTCAATCGGCTGTCTCCCGCATCTTCCTTATCTTTCTCCTGAGGAACCTCTTTTTCATGGGGCTGAGCCTGTCGACGAAAAGGATGCCATCGAGATGATCGGCTTCGTGCTGTACCAGCCTGGCTGAAAGCCCCTCGACATCCAGGGAGAACTCCGCTCCGTTCCTGTCCAGGGCGGTTATCCGTGCCCTGGAAGGCCGGTCGAGGGTTTCATATATACCCGGTACGCTCAGGCAGCCCTCCTCCCTTGTTTCCATTTCGCCGTAGGCTCCACAACGGGGTTGATGAATACGGTGTGTCCCTTGAGGTCCTCGAGGTAATCCGGAAGGGCTATGAAGAGCCTGATGGAGTTGCCCGCCTGGGGCGCCGCCAGGCCAAGGCCCTCTTCCCGCTCCAGTATTCGGAACATCTCCTGGAGGAGTTCTTCGACCATGGAGGCGTCTTCCGGAAAGGCAAGGGGACGTCCCTTTTCCCGAGGACCGGGTCGCCGATCACCCTCACCTCTCCGGACCTGCTTTTCATCCCTGTTCCACTTCTCCAACCTGGCCGGGAACCAGTGTGAGGGAGTTACGGTCGACTTCGATCTTCACCGAATCGGCGATCCTCACGGTGACAATATCGCCCTTGAGGTTGGTGATGACCCCGTGAATTCCGCCTCCGGTAACAACGCGGTCGCCCTTGGTGAGAGCCTTGCGCATTTCCGCCATCTGTTTGCTCTGCTTCTGCTGGGGTCGAATTATCAGAAAGTAGAAAATGGCCACCATGGCTACTATGGGCAAAAGGCCGGTAATTCCCCCTGAGCCCATGCAGCCCGCCGGGGCCTCGGCGGTTTCAGCGGCGGCCTCCTGGGCCAACGCTGTGGCCGCTGCCAGAATGGGCATGATCGCAATGCTTCTTAATTTCATCTTTGCCTTTCCTTTTCATATGAACCGGCAAGGGCACCGACGGTTCCGGTGACCGCGCCGAGGAGAACAACGAGGCTAATCCAGTGGGGCGGCATGAACCTGTGGCTCACCGCCGTCGAAAGCACGGAGGAGAGAACTCCGGCGAGACCCAGACCTCCAAGGGCTCCGGCTACACCCATAAGAATTCCTTCCACCACAAACGGTATTCTAATAAACCACCACGGTGCCCCGACAGTTCTCATGAGATCCACCGTGAGCCCCTTCGGACCACGGACAGTCTGACGGTGTAGAAACCACCATGGAAATGCTGAATACGAGCACTATACCAAGGAGGAGGACCAGCCTGCGTATGGTGGATACCGTTCGGATCAGCCCGGGAAGGAAGTCTTCCCCGTAAACGGTTTCCTCCACACCCTCAATTGCCGCCACCGCCCGAGATATCTCACGGATCCTTCCGCTGCGGGTAACTCCCTCGGCGAAGGTTACCTGGAGTGAGGGTGGAAGCCTGAAGTCGGACCCCATGACCTCCAGAAGGTGTGTCTGGTCTGGAAGCTCCGCCCTGAAAAGGGCCTCCGCTTCCGGGGAGGAGACATAGTAAACCGATTGAACCCCCTGCATGTCACCTATCAGGTCGCCTATTGTCCTGCCCTCCGCCTCGGAGAGTTCCCTGGAGAGGAAGACCTCCATACCAACCAGGCTCTGCTCTCTGTCCATTATTCTCTGGAGGTTCCAGGAGATTATTAGGAAGGTATCGAACACCACGAAGGCAAGGGAGACCATGAGAAAGGTAACGAGCCTCGCCCCCGGTCTTGTCCTGAGGTTCAGTGTGGTTTCCCGCAGTGCGGCCCTGAGCATGCTCACAGTTCATCCTCTATTTCAGCCCACCTGTCGGCGCCCCTCAGCACGCCCCTTTCCAGGAACAGGAACCTTCCCCTGCCCGGGGGGACCTGCCTGGGGTCGTGGGTTGCCATTATCACAGTTGTTCCGCCCCTGTTTATCTCAAGGAGGAGTTCGATCACCTGACGGGAAACATCCGGGTCGAGATTGCCCGTTGGCTCGTCGGCCAGGAGTATCACAGGGTGGCCCACCATTGCCCTGGCGATCGCCACCCGCTGCTGCTCACCCCCGCTGAGCTGATGGGGATAGGAGTTCCTTCTGTGGCTGAGGCCCATTCTGGCCAGGAGGGCTATTACCCTTTTCCTCACAACCCTTTCACCGGCTCCGGTTACCTGCAGGGGCAGTGCCACATTTCATACACGGTTCTGTCAAAGAGAAGCCTGAAGTCCTGAAATACGATGCCTATCTTCCTTCTGAGAACCGGCAGCTGGCTTCGTCCGGCGGTGTCGGAGCTGAAGCCCGAGACCTCGACGGTGCCTGAATCAGGGCGGTCCCCCATCCAGATCAGGCGCAGCAGTGTGGTCTTGCCGGCACCGCTTGGGCCGGAGACCACCACGAACTCGCCCTGCTCCACATCCATGTCTATCTTGTCCAGGGCCGGCCATCGGCCATAGCTGAGACGCACGGAACGCATGGTCAGGAGCAATCGGTCCCCCCCGGTTGAATGATCTCGTAGAGTTCCTTCCTGTCCTTCCTGGAAACGGTTTTCGTTCCCGGAACCGCCAGGACCTTTACTGTGATGCTTTCGCCGTCGGGCCTTATCAGATCGATCAGTGACCCCGGCTCAACGGTTGCCGAGGCCTTTGCCCTGGCTCCGTGGATGAGAACGGCACCGGAAGCGATGGCCTTTCCGGCGATGGACCTGGTTTTCAGAAGGCCCGCAACCTTCAGGAAAACATCAATCCTCATGGCTGATGTTGACCAGCACGGGAATAGTGTTCCTCAGGGAATCCACCATGCTTTCATAATGGGTGTTCCAGAAAACCGACTGGAGCATCAGATCCAGTTCATCCTGTTCAAATTCGTCCCAGTCGATGCCGTCGCTGTGGTTCCTTGTGAATATGGCCACCGCCATGGACTGCTCTATTTCCAACGGAGCTGATACCTCGCCGGGAAGCAGGGAGATTACCTCGGATCGAAGTTCGCCCTCCCAGCTGCCCACGTTCACTGTGCCTATGAAGCCGCCCTCAGCGGCGGTACGGGGATCACGGCTCACCCTCCTGGCCACATCGGCGAAACCGGCTCCCTCCTGTATCTCAGAAAGGGTGCGTTGAGCCTGTGCCAGTGCGGAGTCGAGATCGGCGGGTGTGAGCTGGACGGTCCTCAGTATGTGGCTGGCCCTTACGCTGTCCTCGGTCATGTCGGAAACCTTTACAAGATGAACACCGAAGGGTGTTCTGAATGGCCCTGCCATTTCACCGGGATCAAGGGAGTACACCTGATCCTCGAAGGTGGCGGTCATGTCGCCCCTTCCGAACCAGCCCAGATCCCCTCCGGATGATGCGGAGCCGTCCTCGGAATAGGTCGCCGCGGCGCTGGAGAAGGTCATCTCTCCCCCCTCTATCCGTTCCCTGACATCGGACAGAAGGGCCTCGGCCTCTTCGGTGGCCCCGGGAAGCACCGGAATGTAGATCCAGCTGAGGGACCTGGGGGCCAGGACGGCCTCCACGGCTTCCGGGTGAAGGGTGAACCAGGAGACGGGATCCATTGGAAGGGAGGACATTACCCTTCCGGATCGAAGCCTTACGAAGTTCTTACCGGCGAGCCTGTCCCCCAGAATGGTTTCATAGCTGTCCCGGAGGGCTCTGACCGTCAATCCCATTGAAGCGATATAACTTATGAATTCCTGTTCCGAGCGGAAGCCCTCCCTGGCCTCGGTCATGGCGCCGTCCACCGCCTGCTGTATCTCATCACGGGTGGGATAGACCCCCTCCCTCCTGGCGGCCTCCACCAGGAGTTTCTCACGGATGATCTGCTCCATGGACTCTCTGTAGGCAGCGGTTTCACCGGAGGATGATACGGCTCTCTCCGGATCGATACCCGACTCAATCATCAGTGTTATCACATCGGAGTGAAGAACGGGTTCGGAACCGACAACGGCCACCACCCGCTCCATGGTGAAGGGCTCGGCGAAGAGAAGGGCCGCCGATGCAAGAAGTATGGTGTTCATTAAAGCTCAACCTCCACAGACAGTTCTTCACCGGCAGCGCTGAGGACGCTGTCGATGGCTGCCTGGATCCTTGTTTCGTACATGATCTGTCCGGCGCTTTGAACTCCCCGCAGGGAATCCTGCAGGGCCCTGGTCTCGCTTACTCTGAAGATGTGCCATCCCAGGTTCGATCTGATGACCGTACTGAGGCCGTCGAGGAGGGCGATCTCCAGGGGAAGCCCCTGGGCAAGCATTTCCGCGCCGGTGACGAACCCCAGGTCACCTCCCACGCCGGCCTTCTGGCCCAGTGAGATGTTAACCGCTGTTACGGCGAAGTTCTGCCCCCATTCAAGCCTTGTCAGGACGGAATCGGCCATGGCGCTGTCCGCCAGGATTATCTGATGGTAGTGCCTCTCGATGAGGTAGAGCTGGGGCTCGAGTTCCATTCGTGCATGGATCTCGGCGGTGGAGGGGTACTCAACGGACCTTATCAGGCTGTCCACCATGAGGTCCCTGAGGTAGAGCTGCCTTGCCCTGGCCGCAACGAAGGCGCTGATGGCGGGGTTCTCCAGCCGGCGTCTCGGCGGCGCAGGCCAGGATCTGATCCGGGTCCAGGCCTCGGCTGCGCCTCTCCGGCCCGCACCAGGGCTAGATCGGTATCGTAGAGGGTGTACTCCCCCACAACCGCCACGGGATCACCCCTGGAGAACCCCTGGGAATGATCTTCGTTGTGCTCCGGTTCCGGTGAACCACCCATTCCCAGCAAAACCCACAGAGTGACCGCCGCGGCAATGGCCGCAGCTGTCCAGGCCGCCGTACCCAACTTACCCCTCAATGGACCCCTCCGCCCTAAAGATGATTGAGAAGACGCTGTGGCCAGGCATTGACCGTGTGACCGGCGCGGAGTTCATCGATAAGCTCCACAAGTATCTCTTCCTGCCTGGCGGATTCCAGTTCCATGGTGGCCAGCTCAATGATCTGCGCCTGGGTAAGGGGACTCTGTGTCTGGCGCTTCTCCATAAGCTGTATGATGTGGTGCCCCATGGGTGTTTGAACCACCGGTGATATCTCGCCGATCTCAAGCTGGCATACCGCCTCCATGAACCCCGGGGACGCCATGCCCCTGCTTATCCAGCCCAGGTTCCCTCCGGAGGACGAACTGGGACAAACGGAGAACTGCCCCGCCAGGGTTCCGAAGGACTCACCGGCAACAAGACGGGAGCGCACTGAAGATGCCATGGCATTGTCCGGCAGCAGGATGTGGCGCACATTGTATTCCATGGAGTAGGTATCACCCCATACATCCACATAGTTCTCCACTTCGAGCCTTGAGACCTCCACATCGTCCAGAACATCGGTGATGTAAGCCTCGACCACTATCTGGCTCACCGCCTGCTCTATCATTGCGGCAACATCGGGCCTTTGGGCAATACCGCTTTCCTCGGCGGCTATGAGTATAAGCTGTTCCCTTATCCAGGATTCCAGGACCTCACCCGCCGCTTCCCGGCTGGTTATTCCGATCCCGGAAATGGCCTCGGCCCCTCCGGCCATTATCACGAGATCTTCCCAGGTGAGTTCCCTGGTATCAACCGATGCCAGAACATCGGAAAGGGCGGTTCCCGTTATTAAAAATACTGCGAGGAGAAGCAGAACTCTGTTTCTCATGGCTTATTCCCTCCAGGTTAGTTTACAGAACCCCACAGATCGATCTCCACCACGGCGGCGGTATCGATCTCCACCGGATACTCCGTTCTGAGGTCCCGAATGAGTTCCTCGAAACCTTCTTCGAACATCTCCATTGCAGCGGCGGCGGAGACCACCGGGAATATCTCCTGCAGGTCCGCCACACCGGGGGGCTCAATACGCACTACTTCAAACCAGGCCGCAAGTTCCCCGTCGAGGTAAACCGGACCATTGAGTACACCGGGCCGGGCCTGGAAGATCTCCTGGCCCAGGACCTGTCCGAAGGACTCCTGGATCTGTGGAGGTGTGGGCATCATGGCACCGGTGGAATCGAGAACGGTCTGAAGACCGGGGATATCCTGTAAGTCCCCCGGGGCTGAAACTGAAGCGGCGGTAAGGCTGTCGGTGTATCCGAGAAGCACCGACCTTCTTTCCGGGAGCACATACATGTCGGAGTTGGCTTCGAACCAGTCCGCCACGCCGGCGCTGTCCGGCATGGAGTTCCGGAATACCCTCTCCCGGACCACGCTTTCAGCCCTGGGATAGTCAAGGTCTGCCTCTCCGGGCTCGATACCGGCTTCAACGGCCATTTTCCACATTGAATACCTCTGGGCAAGGTTCCGGGCATAGAACCAGAGGGTAAGCTCCGGGCTCATGGAGAACCGGGGCGGGGCAATGAAGCCCAGCTCTTCGGGCACGCTTCCGAAGAAGTTCTCCGGGGACGCCCTCCGCATCATGTCCAGGACCTCAGCCACGGTGACGGTATCGGTGCCCACGGCAAAGAGTGGAGTGTTGTCCCCCTCTCCCGAAGGATGAGAACGGTTTGCGATGGAATCACATTGTCCGCCAGGCTTCCACGCCCTTTGAAAAGACCTCTTCGCCGGATGCCCTTGAGAGATGGATCATGAGGCCCGCCGAGGCGGCATTGTCGTCGGGGGTCCACTGGCCGGGAATGAGTTCCAGAAGGCAGACGCACCACTCCCCGTGCATGGGAAGCACATGAGCGGTGCCCTGCTCAAGGGAAAGAAGGGGTTCGAAACTGGCGGTAAACCTGTGAAGCGGCCCGCCTAGGGTTCTGTAGCTGCCGCCGCCGGCGACGCTCCAGGGGGCGCTCACCGAAGGAAAGGAATCATCGATATCCCCTCACTCCACCTTTCAGCAAGGGTCGCCGCCTGGGTGGAATCGTCGAGGAGCACCGCCCTGAGCTGAAAACCCGAATAGCCGGAGGAAGCAAGGGAATCGGTGTAGAGTTCGGGATCGTATTCCGAGGCGATCCTTCGGAACATGGAATCGGAGAGGAATGAGATACTGTAGAGTTCCTCGATGCCCGTGGAAATGGAGGGATCCTCCTCCCAGGCCAGGAGAAGAAGCTTCTTCCTCACTATTTTTTCCATCAGGGCCATTCTTCCCCCGGGCTCCAGTACATCCACCTGCTCGGAGGCTGGAAGACCGTTGAAAACTTCAAAGTATTCCTCCCGGGTCAGGGGGTGTCCGCCAACTGAACCCAGGTGCTGTTCACCACCGCATCCTGAAAGGACCAGAAGGATAATAGCTGCTGCAAATAATACTGACATCCGGTGCATTAATACCACCTCTGCTGCTGTTTCATAAATTTTCGTTTCTACGGTAGGCACAGAATATACGCAATACGGTGAGCACTGCGGATATCCTCTGTACTCCGGTAGAGCCTTTCATACCGGCGGAGAGTATGATCCGTCCGGTCTTGTCCTGCACCGCCTGCCAGTTATCCCCGGCCAGTTTTCGTACCTTTTTCAGCGTAGGGGGGCTTTCCGGAGCAAAGACCAGCCTGGCGCCGGTGGAGGACACCACGGCGTCCTCTATGCGGCTTCCGGAGGCCAGCAGGTTTATCCTGGCCCTGAGGGCAACACCCTTGACCGGGTCCGGGGTTTCACCGAAGCGGTCCCGGACATAATCCAGCCACTCATCTATGGTCTCCTCACCCCTGGCCCGCCAGACCCAGCGGTACAGCTGAACCCTCTCCGCCGTGTCCGGCATGTACTCCTCGGGGATGTACGCCGGGCCCGGGACCTCTATCCTGGTGCGGAAATCCGCCGGGAAACCCTTCTCGCCCTTCAGTACAGCAACTTCCCTGGCCAGGAGCTCCTCGAACATGGAGTAGCCAACGGCGTCAACCTGGCCGCTCTGTCCGGATCCCAGGAACTCCCCTGCGCCCCGGAGTTCGAGGTCCCTCATGGCGATGTGCCAGCCGCTGCCGAGCCTTGTGTAGCGTTGAATTGCCTCCAGTCTGCTTCTGCCCTCGGGCTTCAGCTTTCCCAGCCCTCCCGGTGTGAGGAGATAGCAGTAGGCCCTGTGGTGGCTTCTGCCCACCCTTCCCCTCAGCTGGTAGAGCTCTGCCAGGCCGAAGTTCTGGGCGTTGTCTATGAACATGGTATTTACCCTGGGCAGGTCTATTCCCGATTCTATTATGCTGGTGCAGAGGAGCATCTGGTACTCCCCTGCCATGAAGGCGTGCATCACGTCCTCCAGCTGGGCCGGGGACATCTGTCCGTGACCCACCGCGATCCTTATGTCCAGGAAGGCCTCCAGCTTCGTTCTGACCTTCTCGATGGTGCTGACCCTGTTGTGAACGAAGAAGAGCTGCCCGTCCCTTTCAAGTTCCCTTGCCACCGCACGGCGGATTATCTCCCTGTTGAATGTGGTTATCTCCGTCTGTATCGGGTAGCGATCCCTTGGAGGGGTAGAGATAATGGAGATGGACCTGAATCCGGAAAGGGCCATGTGGAGTGTTCTGGGAATGGGAGTGGCGGTCATGGTAAGTGTGTCCACATTTGACTTCATCTCCCTTATGTACTCCTTCTGCCTCACACCGAACCTCTGTTCCTCGTCTATCACGAGAAGACCCAGGTTGTGGAACCGCACATCCTTCTGGAGTAGCCTGTGGGTCCCGACCACGATGTTCACATCCCCGGCGGAGAGGTCCTCCAGGGATTTCCTCTGCTCCCCGGGGGACTGAAAACGGCTGAGGACATCCACCCTCAGGGGGAACTCCGCCAGCCTGTCCCGGAATGTGTTGTAGTGCTGCTCGGCAAGGACGGTGGTGGGGCCAGCACCGCGGCCTGTAAACCGGCTTCGGCTGCCCTGAAGGCGGCCCTCAGGGCGACTTCGGTCTTTCCGTAGCCAACGTCGCCGCAGACCAGACGCTCCATGGGAGAATCCCCGGCAAAATCCTTCATCACCGCATTTATTGCCGCGGCCTGATCAGGTGTTTCCTCGTAGGGAAAACTCTCCTCCATTGCCCGCATCATTTTCCCAGGGGGCGGAAAGGGCGGTCTGTTCCTCACGGCCCTCTCGGCATAGAGTATCGCCAGCCTGCCGGCTATCTCATGGGCCTTCTTCTTTGCCCTGGAGAGCCTCTTGTTCCAGGATGTGCCGCCTATCTTGTCCAGCTGGGGGCCCCTCCCCCGGGGCTGAGATACTTCTGAAGCTGGCCTATCTCCTCAAGGGGCACCAGAAGTTTGTCTCCGTCGCGGTAGACCACCTCGAGACAATCGGCGTCGCCACCGGCCACGGAGACCCTTCGAAGCCCCAGGAACATTCCAATTCCGTACTCCCCGTGGACTATGTAGTTACCCGGCTGAAGCTCCTCCCAGGAGGCCAGCACCTCGCCGCCGCGGAAATTCCTTACCCTTTCGGGTCTTCTGCGGGTGCTCAGCAGCCTTCTTTCACAAAGAAAGGCGATATCCCCGGCGGATGAATCCCTGAGGATGAAGCCGTCGGAGATGGGAAGGGTCACAAGTTCGATGGAGGGTTCAATGTCCTCGGGCAGAAGCTCTCTGAAGGTTCCCAGCTCGGCCTGGGTATCACAGGCCACGGCCACTCGGAAGCCTTCGGTGAGCCAGGAGCGCATCTGGCGGAACATCTCATCCCTGTGGCCCATGAAACCGGTCTGGGGCTCGGTGGGGAGATAAACATCAACATCACCCCGGGGTACCAGGGTGTGCTCAAGGATCCGTCCGCAGCGGTTTATGGCCCCTTCTATCTCCTCCCAGGGCGCGAACATCCCGCTGAAAGGAAGGGGATATCCCCTGGGAAGGAACCCCTTCTCGCCTCTGTGGTCTCCTCTATAACCGACTTCAGACCGCCGGGCTCCACCAGTATCAGGGTGCCTATATCCGCCAGGTAATCAAAAAGTGTGGAGAGCTCCCGGAAGAAAAGGGGCAGATGGTGCTCGATCCCGGGAAAACCCCCGGCGCCGTACATGAATTCCTCCAGGGGATGACCCTCGGGAACCGAATCGGCGGCCATATTCCATTCTTCGGGCCCCAGGACCACCTCCCTGGCCGGGAGTATCGTTGCCGCCGGAACCCTGTTGATGCTCCGCTGGGAGTGCTGATCGAATATCCTCACCGATTCCACTTCATCGCCAAAGAACTCTATGCGGAAGGGATTGTTGGAGCCGTAGGTACCAATATCGATGATACCTCCCCTCCGGGACCATCTGCCCTGCTCATAAACAGCGGTTTCCTTTATGTATCCGGCGGAAAAGAGCCAGCTTTCAAGATCGTCCGGCCCCAGCCTCATTCCTGTATACACCGAGAAAGGCCTGAATGCGTTCACCGGAGGAAGTCTCTTTACAAGGGCCCTGGCCGGTACCACCACCAGGGTGTCAGGCCTGGAGGAGGAGAGCCCGGCCAGGCACTCTATCCTGTCAGCAATAACGCTCTGGTGAGCCTCCTCGCCCTGGAAGGGAAGGGTCTCGTAGGCGGGAAAATAGAGCACATCCCTGCCGGTCAGCGCCCTTATGTCATCCCTGAGGGACTCCGCGGAGGTAACCGTAGGGGCCACCACAATGGTGGGGCCGGCCAGCCTGTGGGCGGAAACTATGGCAATGGCCAGAGAAGCGCCGCCCAACCCGCCTGTGGTGGTGAGTTTCCCTTCGCCCAGGAGGTCGAGCACCGGGGAGAAGACAGAATCCCAGAAAAACTCGTCGGTGGGCCATTGGGTCACAGGATGTCCGCCTCCGGCTGCTCGGTAAAGACCGGTACTTCCATGCCCGCCAGCAGGCTCCACTGGGCTTCAAGGACGGGAAGCTCTTCCAGGAACCTTTCAAGTTCGGGGCCCTCCAGGGGGTCAGCCGGGGGCATGATCTCCGTGGCGGGATTCACATAGGAGCCGTTCTTCTTCATTTCGAAGTGGAGATGGGGTCCGGTGGACAGGCCGGTGGAACCCACATAGCCGATTATCTCACCCTGACGCACATAGCTTCCAACGCTCTGGCCCCGGGCAAAACCGTTCATGTGGCCGTATCCGGTTTCGTAGCCGTTGGCGTGGCGTACCCTTACAAGGTTGCCGTAGCCGCCGCTCCAGCCCCTTGCGGTTATGGTGCCGTCGCCCACTGCGTAGATCTCGGTTCCCAGGGGAGCGGCGTAGTCTATTCCCCGGTGGGCCCTGGTGTAACCCAGGACCGGGTGCATCCTGGAATCGGAATAGGCGGAACTCACCCGTCCGAAGGGAACCGGCATTTTCAGGAACATGGTCCTCAGGGAAGCGCCGTCGCGGTGGTAGTGGTCAAGTATGATCTCCGCCTCCTCGGCCTCGTCCGGCCGGTGGAAGAAGGGAAGGGCCTCGGCCATCCCTCCGGCGGCGAACCCGTACTTGGCCGCCAGTATCCTTCTGAAACCGGTTTCGCCGTCCACGGGATAGCGGTTCTCCTCGATGAGTATCCAGAGGCTGTCCCCAACCCTTACATCGTAATAGAAATCAATGTCGTAGCAGAAGAGGCGGTCGGTGAGTTCCCTCTGGAGCTCGGATACGTAACCCACCGCCCGGGAAGAATCCCTCGGGGAGACCAGCATTCCCGATACAGAAAGGTCAGGGGGCAGGGCTGTCCGCCAGAGGGCGTCCCACACCGTGGTGGTTATCTCACAGCTGATTGCCCGCTGCCGTACCCATCTCTCCTGGGGAACATACTCCCAGTTATTCGGGGACCCGTTCAGAAAACCGATCCGGTAGAAACCCCTTCTGTTCCCGGGATAAGCCCTTACCTCGGATAGAATGCCCCGGCAGTAGATCGCCGAGAGGGTATCCCCGGCGCGCTGGACACTCCAACCCAGGCTGTCCATGAGTACACCGCAGGTGGCGAGATAGTCCCCCCTGAAATGCCCAGTTCCCGCACAGCGCCGCCCAGGAATCCCTCTCCTATGGTGGACACCACCACATCGATGGTGTCAGCCATGGCAGCGGCGATCTCCATTCGGCAGGACTCCATGAGTTCAAGCTTCCCGGAAAGTCCCAGCTTTCGCCGCTCTGGCCGTCCGGGGCCGCCCTGAGAACGAATGTGCGCCGGCGGCGGCAAGGATAAGGATTACCGCGGCGAAGTTCCGTCTGTTTCGAAGCAAATTTCCTCCGCTTTCAGCTTCAGTGGCCGTCCGAGAAAAGCCTGTCGCCGTAGTCGCCCAGACCGGGACGAATGAACCAGTTAGAGTCCAGCTCACGGTCCACACAGACGGTGATGATGGTGAGGTTCTCGAAATCCTGGAGCTTCGCTATTCCCTCAGGTGCAGCAACCACCGATACCAGTATTACCTCGGATGCCCTCTTCTGAAAGAGATAACGGATAACAGACCCGGCGGTTCCACCGGTGGCCAGCATGGGATCCAGTATGATCACCTTTTTTCCCGCAACATTGGGAATGGAGGAGTAGTGCCAGTCCGGTTCAGCGGTTTTCTCGTTCCTGCTTATCCCTATGAAGGCCACCGGTGAGTCCGGGAGAAGGTCCTGGAAGGCATCGAGAATGCCCAGGCCAGCCCGGAGGATGGGAACGATCACCGGAGGGTCCACGAGGATCTCGCCCAGGGTGGACTCCATGGGGGTGTTAACCCTTGCGGGAACGGTTCTCAGATCACGGGTTGCCTCCACCGCCAGGAGATAGCCCAGCCTATGGGAATAGGCCCTGAAACGGGAAGGGGGGGCGTCGTTCCTTCTCAGCCTCGTAACGAAATCCCTTGCAACGGGATGCTCGAACTCAATAATTTCCATATGGTGATTTCCCTTTCTGAGGTTCGTTGACAAAATACTGAAAAATGGTTACTGTCGCCAGATGTATCAATCAACCCGCAGGAGGAGAGCAACATGAACGCGCTTCAGGATCTGAATGAGAGAAGCCTCGTTTACCAGATGACCAATGAAGAGAAACTGAACGAGCTTCTCGCAGGTGAATCTCTCTCCTTCTACATCGGATTTGACGCCACGGCGAAAAGCCTGCACCTGGGGCATCTGGTTCCCCTGATGATAGCAAGCCACCTGCAGAAGGCAGGACACAAACCCCACATCCTTATCGGAGGCGCCACGGCCCTGGTGGGGGATCCCTCGGGAAGGTCCACCGAGAGGACCCTGGAATCCAGGAAGACCGTTAAGAACTGGGCGGCATGTCTGAAGGAACAGATGACCCGGTTCCTTACATTTGGCTCCGACGGTTCCGGCGCGGTGATGCTGGACAATTCAGACTGGCTCACACAGCTGAACTACATCGACTTCCTCAGAAATGTGGGAAGGCACTTCAGCGTTAACAGGATGCTCACCGCCGAGAGCGTGAAGACACGGCTTGAAACCGGTCTGTCCTTCCTGGAATTCAACTACATGCTGCTTCAGTCATACGATTTCCTTCATCTTTTCAGAAATCATCGCTGCATTCTTCAGGTGGGGGAGCCGATCAGTGGGGGAACATTGTTGCCGGCATCGACCTCATCCGAAGGAAAGAGGCGGCGGAGGTCTATGGTTTCACATGTCCCCTGGTAACCACCGCCACCGGTGAAAAAATGAGCAAATCCCAGCCCGGCGGAGCATCTGGCTTGATCCGGAACTCACATCCCCCTACGACTACTACCAGTTCTGGATAAATGTAGACGACCGGGACGCGGTGTACTTCATGAAGCTCTACACCTTCATGCCCACCGATGAGATAGCACAGTACGAGAAACTCACCGGGGCGGACATCAGGCGGACGAAGGAAAAACTGGCCTTCGAGGCAACCTCCATAGCCCACGGAACCGAGGAAGCGAAGAAGGCCCGTAAGGCTTCCCGGGAGCTTTTTCAGGAGGGCGGCTCCGGGAAGGACGCCCCCACCACCGAGATAAGCAGGAAAAGGCTTGAAGATGGCATTACCGCCCTGGACCTCTTCACCGAGACCGGTCTCTGCTCAAGCCGGGGTGAGGTCCGCCGCATGGGCCAGCAGGGTGGGCTCTACATACAGGGCGAGAGGGTGACCGACCCCATGGAGAACATTCCCGCAGCAGCTGCCTCGGAAGGTGTTCTGCTCCTCAGAAAGGGAAAGAAACGGTATCACATCGTAAAAGTGGTGGACTGAGAGCCGTCACTCCATTTCCCTGAGAACCTCCAGGGCAGCATCGTAGTCCGGTTCTTCACCTATCTCAGGTACGAGCTGGGTGTATATGACAAGGTCGGAGCTGTCCAGTATCACCACCGCCCTGGCCAGTAGACCGGCCATTGGGCCGGTGGTCATCTTGACGCCGTAGTTCCTGGCGAAGTCCGGTGAGCGGAAAACCGACAGGGGAACCACGTTCTCAAGCCCTCGATCTCACAGAACCTGGAATGGGCGAAGGGAAGGTCGGCGGAAATGCCTAGAACCACCGTGTTCTCAAGCCCGGAAGCTTCGGCGTTGAACCTCCTCACCGACGCGGCGCACACGCCGGTGTCTATGCTTGGAAAGATGTTGAGGACCTTCCTTTTTCCGGCAAAATCCTTCAGTTCCTTCATTGTGAGATCCGTGGCGGTGAGGTGAAAGTCCGGTGCCGTGTGCCCTCTTCCGGAAGGACCCCGCCACCTCTATCTGCTTACCTCTGAGCGTTACTGTTCCCAAAATTACTCTCCTTTCAGTAGTTACCGGTGTCCAGCATAACGATGGTGTCGCCGCTGGTGATCCCCACAGTCTGCCCTGCTGATCTATTACCATGTCACTGACACTCACACCGGGATCGAAATCCCTGACAAGGTTGCCGTGGGCATCGAACACCTTCAGGTCGCCGAAGTCGCTGATCCATAACCTTCCCCGGGGGTCCACATCCATGGCGGCGGGCATGGTGAAAATGTCATCGCTTCCGAACCTGTCGATGAAGCTCCCCTCTGAATCGTGAACCACCACCACGCTGTTGAAGGAGCCCAGTGTGAAGGTCTCTCCCCTGTTACCGCAGGCAACCATGGCGGAAAGCTCGCTGTCGCCGGTTACACCGGATACCGCTTCACGCAGGAGGACCAGGATCCCGCCCCGGGGATCGAAGGTGATCACATCGTCGCGGTTCTTGTACCAGAACGCCGTTATGATGCCGTCGGGGGAAACATCCACATCGGAAAAGCCCCAGCCATCGGGATGGGACAGATTCCCCAGGTGCTCCCCGGTCTCTCCGCTGTGAATGTGCAGCTCGCTCTCATACACCATGTACAGTATTCCATCAGGAGAAGAGGCCATTGAGGAAAGATACTGATCCCCGGCCCTTGCGAAGGTCCACTGGGTAATGAAAACGCCTTCGTCGTCGAAAACCTGTACCCGGCCGGACTCACTCTCACCCACATAGATCCTTCCACCTGCATCGGTGGCTATGCAGCTCGGCTGGTCGAAGAGGCCCCTGCCGGTGCCGGTGCCTCCGAACTGGAAAAGGTCTGGTCCGGTATCCGATGGGGTAACCCCGGGGACAACCAGGCTCTTGACCTGGTCACCGGGCCCTCCCGGGCCATAATGAAGAACAGAACAGCACCCGCCACGGCAACCAGCACTCCGAGCCCGGCCACCATGGCCAGCCGTAGCTGGCAGCCGCTTCCCGGGGGAACCTGGCCGGGGGACCTGCTGTGGGCCGACCGGGATGATACGGAATTCCCGCAGTTGGAGCAGACCCCATCGGGCTGGCCTCTTCCCATGACCACATCGTTGCCGCAGACAGGACATTTCACCCTTGCCATAACCCCTCCTTCTGTTTGCGATTAGTATAATCGGGAAAACACCCCGGAGCCATACGACGGGAAACCATGATCGACCTTCTGGCAGCCATAGCATGCAGCACCGCCATTGCCCTGATACTGAAGCACGGCGAGGAGCGGAACCACGACAGGTACGTGATACTGGCCATGAACTACTCCATGGCCACCGCCCTTTCCCTGTGGCTGGTCCTCCGGGGCGGTCTTTTCAGCTACCTGAACACACTCTCCCCTTCGGGTCTTGCAATTGAGCTGGGGGTTGGTCACGGCGGATCCGACGGCTTCCTCTCCCCGGAAACTCCGCTCTGTGGGCCCTTTTCATAGGGATACCCACCGGTGTGATGTACTTCCTGGGTTTCTACTACTATCAGCGTTCGGTGAAGGAGAGCGGAGTTGGAATGGCGGGAAGCTATGCCAAAATGGGGATACTTGTTCCCATGATACTCAGCATGCTCTTCTGGAGGGAGTTCCCATCGGGGCTTCAATGGGCGGGAATGCTCCTGGCCCTGGCAGCCATAGGCATGGTAAACCTGAGGCTGGCCAGGGGGCGGAGCATCTTCTCGAACATGAAGCCGGCGCTGCTTCTGCTTTTCCTCTCATGCGGTGTTTCCGAATTCACCAACAAGCTTTATCAGAGATATGGAATGCTCTCCATGAAGAACCTCTTCCTGTTCTTCCTGTTCCTCACCGCTCTGCTGACCAGCCTTCTGAGGATCAGAAGGAAGCCGAAAAGGAATGAGTTGCTCACCGGGCTTGCTGTGGGGGTTCCCAACTTCTTTGCCTCCTTCTTCCTCATCAACGCCCTTTCCGCCCTTCCCGCCTCGGTTGTCTTTCCCACCTACAGCGCCGGATCCATCGCCCTGATCTGCCTGGGGGGAAGGTTCATCTTCGGGGAAAGGCTCAGCCGCCTCGAGTCCCTGGCGATCCTCCTGACCATGGCGGCCCTGCTATTGATCAACCTGTAGTTTTTCCCAGTCTTCCCTGATTATGGAGTTCATTACTATGTCCACATTGCGTCCCTTGTGGAAAAGGGCCTTCCTGAGAATGCCCTCGGTCTTGAAGCCGCATTTCTCCATCACCCTGAGGGAGGGTTCGTTACCGGCTATGGCAGTTGCCTGGACTCGGTCGCAGGGCTTCCGGTGAAACAGGTACTCCACCAGGAGGGCAAGGGCCTCGGCGCAGTATCCCTTACCCATGTCCGCGGGCTTGTAGATCCTGTAACCCACCTCATAGCCGCTGCCGTAGGGAATTCCCGGAAGAAGAATATCTGCCCGAGTATCCTGCTGTCCTGGATGTCTGTTATGAGCAGCCCCCGGAGTTCTCCTCCCAGCAGCCGGTCTTCTGGAAGTGTTTCGCCTGCTTGAACTCCGACATGAAGTCGCAGGGCCAGAAATCACCCATGTCCTCGAAGTGCGCGGCGAGATCATGGAGCACCTCGAGGTCGGACTCCCGGTAGGTTCGCAGCTGTATCAGTTTTCCCTTCAGCATGGTGTATCCCTTCTTCGGTGTTGCCGATGCATTTTTTAGAAACTATTATCCCATCTGGAGAAAATACTCATTTCCGGAGGTAACATGGCCGAAACTGGCTTCCTGAACCTTAAGATACAGGGCACGCCCTGTGTGAACCGGTGCCGGCACTGCTGCGGGGAGCATTCCTCCGGGAATGACTTCATTGACAAGGGCCTTGTCTTCGATATCCTGGAATCAGCAGCTGCATACAGGAACAAGACCGGCTCCACCGTTTTTCCCAGGTTCTGCCTTGAACCGGCGATGCACCCAAGTTTCGTCGAGATCATCGAAAAGCAGTTCGAGCTGGATCTTCTTTTCAGGGGATTCTGGTTCAACACCACCGGCCGGGGACTTGCGGACATGTCACCTGAACAGTGGCTGAGGCTATCCCGCGCAGGGTTTTCCTGGCTCAGGCTGGGGTTTTACGGCATCGGCGAATCCCACGACGCCTACGCCGGCAGGAAGGGTGCCTGGGAAGAGCTGGCAGCCACCGCCAGGCTGGCGGACGAGTTCGGAATGGAATGGTTCCCGGTGGTTTATCTGACAAGGGAAAACGCCGGCGGCTTCCAGGGAATTGCTCGGGAGATATCAGCACTTGGTACTCCGGCTCTTCCCCCGGGGTGGACCATTCCCCAGTGGAGCAGAGGGGAAAACACCGGAGGGTCCCGGGTAACCATGGATCAGATCGCCCCCCTGATGGCCGAACACAGCCCGTGGTACACCGAAGCTGAAACAGTGAAGGATGTTCTTGCTTCCAGTCATCTGGGCGAAATGAGGGCCTTCGACAGGTCATCGGAAACCGTTTTCCTGCGTATCGACCGATCAGGCAGGGTGTACCTGGCCGGCGGCTGTCATGGAGATCCCTTCAGATACTCCCCCGAAGAAGACATGCTCCTCGGCGCCTTCACGGAGAATAACAGCTTTGAATACTTCCTGAACCGGTTCAGGGAAAACCCTCCTCCCGAGGCCCTGGCCCTTGAGGGGGTCACCTGGGCGGAACTTGCGGAAAGGTATGGAGACCCTCGAAGCGATCTTGTCTACAATACCCGGGACCTCGTGGTGAACCGGTGGGGATCGATGTACCTTCGGGATGTCCTTAAAGGATAGTAACCCTTCCGGCGCCTGAGATGTGTCTGTGTACCTTCCCCGGCTTTCCCGAGCAGCTCACCCTGCCCGCCCCTGATATCCTTACGGAGAGTTCCTCTTCGGCATGGACATCCACCCTGCCCGCCCCTGAAACCACAACGGCTACCCTCCGGGCGATCAGTTCAGATGCGTCAACCCTGCCGGCTCCCGACACCTTGACCCTGAGTTCATCTGTCTCCCCGGAGGCCTTCACCCTGGCCGCCCCCCCCAGGGCTAGCTCCCTGAGTTCAGCGGCGGAGATGGACAGCCGAAGGGGGACAGAGGCTGATACCCCCCTGGAAAACCCCACGTGAAGGACCCCTTTTCTTACTTCGGTCCTGACGAACTCAAGGAGATTGTCATCGGTGCTCACGGTGATGGACGGTTCATCCCCGATGACCACCACGGCGGAAACCTTCCCTGAAACCTTCACCGAATGAAAGCTCTCCAGGGAGCGTTCTTCGGTTCTTTCCCTGCCGCTTCCCCGCCTGCCGGAGCTGAATATCACCCAAGAAATGAAATCAGGGGAACGAATATTATCAGGAGGACAAGGATAACTGCCACCACCAGGAGCACCCCGGTGAGCACCGCGCCGAGAACAGGGATCAGTATGACGGCAATAACCGCCAGGAGGGCCGCTGCGAAGACAGCGGCCCCGATGGTAATTACTGTTTTCAGGATCGGGTTCTCAACCTCGTGGCCGAAGAACTGAACCGGCATTATTATCTGCGGCCGGTGGACCCGCCGGTGGTTCCTCCGGTGGTGCCGGTGCGTCCGGTGCTGCCGCCGCTTCTACCACTGTCGCCAGGATTTGAACCCAGGGAGTTGACCCTGTTCCTGAGGGTTGCCAACTCACCCTGAAGGTCCTCGATCCGGGTATGCAGGGAGTCGATCTGAAGGGACTGGGCCTCCACCAGATTTGCCATCTCAATCGTGAGCGAGTCGGTCCTGGAAGTGAAGGTTTCGAACTCCTGATAAACTGAGTCAGTTCTGGAGGTAAGGTCATCGAACTGCTGGTTGATGGAGTCGGTTATCTCGTCGATGTTCACCTCGGGGAACTCGATGGAGCCAGCCGCCGAGGAAAGCTGGCTTTCCAGGGAGGCCACCCTGCTGCGGAGTTCATCGGTTTCGTCGGTAACTGATTCCACCTGGTCTGAGATGCTGTCAACCTGGCCTTCTATCTCGTCGGCTACCTCCTGGACACCGGGCATCTCGCAGGCAAGGAACATCAGGCGAATACCGGCATAAGCAACAGGACTATCTTCATTTCTATCTCCTTCACGGGTTTGATTCCTCACGGATGACTTCCGCGGTATATGCCAACAGTTCCGTGGCGGGGTCAAGCCAGGCGTCCGGGGGAAGGGAGGCCTTCAGGCAGGTATGGGCAAGGAAGGTTTCCCTGTCCCAGCCCTCTTCAAAGGCCACCTGGGGAAGGAGGGTGCCGCTCCTGAAGCCCCTTCTCACATAGAGACCATGTATCCCGGGAATGATCTGTTCGGCTTCGATGGGTTCCATGGAGGAAAGAACGGAGACCTCCACGGTTATCCCGGGAAGTTCTTCCGGGGTCACCGGGGGAAACGGGGGTCGCCAAGGGCGGCCTCGGCGGCCATTGCCCTGATGGTCTCCCCCAGGGAACCCAGCCCCTGGAAATGCCCTATGCACCCCCTGAGCCTGCCATTCCTCTTCAGCGTGACGAAGGCCCCTCCCCCGCCGGAGAGAACACCGCTGCCGGGAACTTCCGGAGGGGTGCTTCCGGAGACCGCAGCCTCAAGGGAGAGTTTCGCGAAGCCCAGTACCGCCTTCTTTTCAGCAGGTGTCACAGTGTAACCCTTCCGGCGAAATAGCCCACGACTTCGTGGTTCCCGCCCCGGCGTCGGCGGATGTGGAGTAGTGCAGTTTTTCAGCCCCGGTGGCCGCCCTTGATCTCGCCAGGTGAAGAAGGGTAAGCAGGGGATACCTTCCGCAGGCCTCGGCTCCCCGGTGAAGGCGGCTTGAGAACTCTTCGGGAGAAAGGGAGAGAAAACCCCTGATCGCCGAATCGTCGAGTTCCCTGGCCCGGCTGAGCGGATGGAAGTGGGACAGGTCGCTGGATGCCACGAAGAGTGCATCCGGGGCGTACCGCTCCACCAGCTCCGCGATTTCCCCGGTGTCCGGTGAAGCCCCCAGTATAATGGGAACTATTTCAGCCTCTGGCCATCTGATCTGGATGAAGGGAACGATTACCTCAAATGAATGCTCGTTAAAAACAACAGAATCGATCTCTTCAGCAAGCTTCCCGGTGATTCGCCTGTTCACCGGGGCTACCCCCAGGGGGTTTCCACTCCGTCGATGTCAAAAACCGTGGCGGAAAGCAGGGGGAACCGGTGACTTGGGGCACAGACCACCACAGTTCCCACATTATCCGGGGCCGAGGCAAAACCGTAACCCGCGGTTTTTCCAGAGTAGACGTAACCGGCATGGGGAACCACGATCCCCAGGGTGTCCTCCCGGGGTTCTACACCGCAGGAAAGAAAACCCCGCACCATATCCTCAAGTGTATCAGCCTCTGCGGGATAGAAGGTTCCCGCAAAGGCGGATCTAAGCAGATCAGCCAAGCATGTCCTCCATTCCGTAGAGACCAGGTTCGCTGTTCACAATGAACTCCGCCCCTCGGATCGCCCCAGGGCGAAACCCTTCTGTCGGTGGCGATGTGGCTGAGGACAAGCCTCTCGCCCTGGCCCAGATAGTGAAGATGATGCTCCCCGGTGATGTCGCCTCCCCTTATTGAGTGAACTCCGGCGGAACCGGGCCAGTTCTTGAGAAGGGTCAGGGCTGTCCCGCTGGGGCTGTCCACCTTGCGGTTGTGATGAAACTCGATCAGCTCCCTGTCAAAGGGGTCTCCAAGCATTGCGTTGGCCTGCTTCATGAGTCTTTCAAGAACATATATGCCCACGCTCATGTTCGCGGAATAGAAAACAGCCCTTTCCCGGGACCAGCTTTGAAGAAGCCGGTGGTGCCGGGGCTCCAGACCTGTGGTACCGGAGACCAGACGGGCAGATGACCCCCTCAGGAGGCTGTTGAGATGGTCCCACGCCCCGGGAAGGGAGAAATCAAGTACCACTCGGACCTCGGAAGACAGCTCCATCCTGTGGCCCCTGTCGAAGGTTTGAAGTATATCGAGATGGCCCGGGGCTTCCCGAAGGATCAGACCGCCCATCCTTCCCGCGGCACCGAAAACAGCTGCGGGTATCAAAGGAGTTCCAGCTCCGAAAGGACCCGGGAGAGAAGGTTGGCGGTTGATGGCTGAACCTGGACCAGGGCTCCCGGAGGAGTCGGATTCAATGACGCCCATGAGCTCCAGGGCCTTCTTAACCGGAGCGGGATTTGTTTCTGTGAAGAGTGCCCGGAAGAGGGGAAAAAGCCCATCGTGGATCTCCAGGGCCCGGCGGACCTCCCCCTGAAGCCCCCTCTGTATCATCTCCGACATCCGGGCCGGGGCGGCGTTGGATGTCACCGAAACCACCCCGGAGGCTCCCATGAGGACCTGGGCCAGGGCCAGATGGTCGTCGCCGCTCATGTAGGTCATGGAGGATATCCTCCTTAGTTCCGTAACCCTTTCGACGCTTCCGGCTGCGTCCTTCACGCCGATGATGTTCGGATGCTCGCCCAGTGCCGCCAGGGTCTCTATGGTCATGCAGGTTCCGGTCCTTCCCGGCACATTGTAGATGATGACCGGCTTCTCGCTGGCGTCAGCCGCACGGCTGAAGTGGGCGATCTGACCATGTGGAGTTGGCTTGTTGTAGTAGGGGGTGATCACCAGACGGCGTCTACACCCATGCGGCTTACCTTTCTGGTGAACTCCACCGTGGACGCCGTTGAGTTGGTTCCAGTTCCGGCTATTACCGAAAGCCTTCCCTGAACTGTTTCAAGAACGCCTTCCACCACCGCCAGTTTCTCGGTTTCGGACAGGGTTGCCGGTTCCCCGGTGCAACCGCAGGCAAGAAGCCCCTGAACACCCCCGGCCAGCTGGTGTTCCACCAGCCGGCCCAGGGAGTGGAGATCAGGTTCGCCGTTCTTGAACGGTGTGACGAGGGCAGTTACTGTTCCCTTAAGTTCCATGGCGTCAATCAATGAGCTTTTTCATGAAGGCTGACATGAAATCCATGGGGATGGGGAATGCTATGGTGGAGTTGTTCTCCGCGGCGATGTCCCCAAGTGTCTGGAGATAACGGAGCTGGAGCGCCGTGGGGTGGGTGTCTATTATGGCCGCGGCCTCGGCGAGTTTCTTTGATGCCTGAAGCTCGGCGTCGGCGTGGATGATCTTGGCCCGTCTTGCCCTTTCCGCCTCTGCCTCCTTGGCCATCATTCTCTGCATGTTCTCAGGGAGGTCCACATGCTTCACCTCAACAGCTGAGACCTTGATGCCCCAGGGGTCGGTCATTCTGTCGAGGATGTCCTGGAGCTTCGTGTTGATGTCATCGCGCTGGGCGAGAAGCTGATCCAGGGAGGTTTCTCCCAGACGCTCCGGAGGGTTGTCTGGGCCAGCTGGTTGGTGGCGTACATGTAGTTCGTGACCTCGAGAACGGCCTTCTTCGGATCGATAACCCTGTAGTAGGTCACCGCGTTCACCTTAACGCTGACATTGTCCTTCGTTATGACATCCTGGGGAGGAACGTCCATGGCTATCACACGGAGATCAACCTTCTTCAGGCTGTCTATTATGGGAAAGACGAAGATAAGACCCGGCCCCTTCAGACCGATGACCTTTCCCAGGCGGAAAACCACGCCCCTCTGGTACTCCTTCAGCACCCTCAGCGAACTTAGGATGAGAATGAATAGAATTACCGCTGGAACACAGATGATACCAGGCATACTAACCCCTTCCTGCTGGTTCTATTGTCAATACCATATCATCGGGATCAAGGCCGGTGATGAGGACCTCCTGCCCAGGTGAGACCGTTCCGCCTCCCTGGAGCCTGCTCCACCAGTTCTCACCCCTGACCTCAATGACGACCCTGTTCCTGAAACCTCTTGTCTTCCTTACTATGCCGGTGTCCCCCACAAGGGTCTCGTTCCCCACGGGATTGACCCCTTTCTGGGCCTTCAGCCCGAGCCAGGCAAGAAAAACCGCAACAGCAACGGCGGTTATACCCAAACCCCATAAGACTCCGATCATTTTACTCTATCCTCCAATCATCGGCGGATTCCACACCCTTTATCTTCAGATCGAGCCCGGTGGGATTGGTGGCGGCGGTAAGGGCGGTTTCCTCATCTATCCTGCCCTGCTTGAGCAGATTGTAGAGGCACATATCGAAGGTCTGCATACCGTACTGGTTGCCTCCGGACTCCATTGTTTCGTGTATCAGATGGGCCTTCTCCGGGTCGGTGATGCAGTTCCCTATGGTTGCGGTGTGAACCATTATCTCCGCCGCAAGGACCCGTTCCTTGTCCTCCAGACCGGGAAGGAGCCTCTGGGATATCACCGCCTTCAGAAGGCCACCCAGCTGTATTCGTATCTGTTTCTGCTGGTACGCCGGGAACATGTCAATTATTCTGTTTATGGTTTCCGGAGCGTCGGTGGTGTGCAGAGTGCTCATTACCAGATGGCCGGTTTCAGCTCCGCTGAGGGCTATCATGGCGGTCTCGGCGTCGCGCATCTCCCCTATCAGTATAACATCGGGATCCTGGCGGAAAACCGCCCTGAGGGCAGTTCCCCAGGAGGGAGTGTCTATTCCCACCTCCCGCTGGCAGATGGAGCACTTCCGGTCGGGGTGAAGGAACTCGATGGGGTCCTCTATGGTTACGATGTGGGCATTCCTTTTTCTGTTGATCTCGTTGATCATGGCGGCCAGGGTGGTGGACTTTCCGCTTCCGGTGGCACCGGTGACAAGCACAAGCCCCCGCTGCTCCATGGCGATTTTGGAGACTATGTCCGGGTGACCCAGCTGGCCAAGTTCCGGGATCTGGAAGGGGATCTTTCGCATAACGATGGCGGGGGTACCCCTCTGGTTGAAAATGTTTACCCTGAAACGGGCCTTTCCCGAGAGGCTGTAGGCGAGGTCGACCTCCTGGCCTGATGCCACCAGCTCACGCTGTCTCTGGTTGGTTACCTCTCCGGTAATCTGAACTATGTGATCAACTGTGAATGAGGGATAATCCTCTGAATGCACTATCTGCCGGAGCGGCGAATTACAGGGGGTGAGCCCACCTTGAAGTGTATGTCACTGACCCGGTGGTCGACCAGAGCCTCGAGAATGGTGTCAATCGCCTTTTTCTGCGCCATAAAGCCCCTGCTCCTTATATAAGATTCTACCGGTTCCGGTACAAGGTATGAGATACTCCTTCCCTTCCGCACCCTGGCCCGGATGTCCGACGACGATGTCCATACACCGGGGAAGTGAAACACCTCCACGTTATCGAGAAACTTCGGTGCCACCGATGAAACATCCCAGTCGGGTCTGGTGCCCACCAGGACCCTGGCCAGCTCCAGTATTCTCAGGGGCTCCTTCCATGTGTGAATCTCTCGAAGGCTGTCCATGCCGATGATGAAGCAGGGCCTGTAGTCCGGGGAGGATATCCTTTCCAGCATATCCACCGTGTAGGAAGGGAAACTGCGTTCCTCGATATCCGCCACCTGAAAGGCCGGATTCCCGGCAATACCCAACCGGAGCATACGGCTGCGGTGTTCGAAGGGGGTGATGTCCCCGGGATCCTTGTGCGGAGGGCACCTCGACGGAACGAAACAAACCTGTTCCAGTGAATACTTCTCAAGGGCTTCCTGGGCCAGGGAAAGGTGACCCAGGTGGAGAGGGTCAAAGGTTCCCCCGAGGAAGCCCCGGTTCACTGAAGTTCCCTGAGACCCCTGAGAGCCTGCTCCTCTTCTTCAGATGTCAGCTCACAGTCGTCAATTGCCCGGTTATAGTAGATCCTTGCGGAGTACGTGTTTCCCATGGATGCATAGAGATCGCCCATGGCAATCAGGGTGGCACCCCTGCAGGTGGTCTCTCCGTAGTTGTCCAGGGCGTCCCGGAGGTAGAGCAGGGCGGCATCGGTCTCGTTCCTTCTGGTGTAAAAGCGTCCGATGAAAAGGGAACGCCTTGCCAGATGGTCGTTGATGCTTATGAAGAGCTCTTCCGCGCGGTCCTTCAGGGTGGATGAGGGATAGTTCTCGAAGAAACGGAGCATCTCCTCCCGGGCCCTTATGACCTGGGTCTGATCCCTTCTGTAATCCCGGCGCTGCATCCACATGGTCTCCGCAAGGGCCAGCTGGGCGTCGTCGGCCCAGGGTCCCCCGGGATACTCGTTCACCACCCTGTAGAGATAGAACTCGGCGTCGGCCCACAGTTTCATGCCCCTGTCGGCGATACCGCTTCTGTATAGGAAGAGGTCGGTCTGGATGTCCCCGGGATAGCGGAACATGAGCTCGGTGTAGAGAAAGGATGCCTGGCTCCACTGTTCCCGCTGAAAGTGCGTGTCCGCCAGGTCGATTATCTCTTCCCTTCCGAGGCCCTCGGTGGAGGGGAAGGAACCGCAACCGGCGGCAATGGCCAGAAAAAGCGATGTAATTGCGAGATACTTCATTATTTACAGTCCTCTTGCCTTCATGGTAGTGTAAGATATCTAAGTGAGTCTCTTCTGGCAGCGGCCCCAGCCGCGGCGGAGGAGCCCAGTCCGGGGCTGATGGAGCAGGCCCGGTTGTACCACATAAGAGCCTCTATGGGATCACCCTGGGACTCTTCCAGAAGCCCCATTCTGTATGCCGCCTCGGTTCGGACCCCGGTGAAACTGGACTGCCACACCTCAAGGAGCCTCTCCCTGGCGCCGTAGATGTCGTTTTCCTCGATGTCCCTTTCCGCCAGATAAAGAAGGATCTCCATTCGACGCTGCCTCCCGGAAGGATCCAGGCTGCCCATTCTGTCCAGCTCGGTGAGGGAACCCAGCTGATCCTCCTCCCGGCCGGGACGAACTGCAGCAGCCTCACCCTGGCGGTGAGGACCCCGGCCCTGAGATCGGTCCGCACCAGGGATACCCTTCCCAGCTCTACTATGTGCCCTTCGGCGGATGCCGCCAGCATGCTGTCTGCCAGGGGTGTGCCGGCGATGGAGTCGGGTACATCGGTAACGGAGGAAAGGTGCTGTGAAGCGTAGGTTCCCCTGAGGAGCCACTCTTCCTCGAACACCTGATTCAGCCCCGGTGCTATCTCTATTGCCCTTCCAAAGGCTGCATAGGCCTGAAGTGATCATTGTCCCGGGCCATTTCCCAGCCAAGCCTTCGCCACAGATGGCCGATGGAAAGGGAATCGTTTTCGCCGGGTCTGGTGGACAGGAGCTGAAGGGCGGCCCTTGCACGGTTCCTGTAGCCGCGGTTCCTTTCGGACTGACTGGCCAGGACCGCTGTTTCCGCCAGGCGGAACTGAAGGGCGGGATCGTACCTGGATGTGTCTGCGCAGAGCTCTTCATAAATGGGAAGTGCCTGGGAGTATCGCCCGGCGCTGAACAGGACCTCCGCCTGCTCCAGGGCGGCTTCATCCTGTACTCCGGAGCCGCAGGAAAGGCCAAGAACAACTGAAAGGAGGGTGAGGATCCGTTTCAACTATCAGTTCCTGCTTGAGTAGAAGAGATAGACCAGGGCGGTTACCACGCCGGTGACCACAAGGGGTTCAAGTATGTTTCCGCTCTCCCGGCCGGATATCTCGCCGTTGACCCATCTTTCGGTGGAGCTTTCGAGGTTCACTATGCTTCCCTCGGACACGCTGTTGTCAAGAACGGCACCCTCCCTGGCGGTGAGAACTATGTTCCCCTGGGGATCCACCAGGGTGGCGGATATCTGGCAGCTGGCCAGCCTGGGTATGCGTTTTCCGCCAAGGAACCAGCTGCGGCGGGCGTGTGAGTAGGTAACCCCCAGTTCCATGGGCCTTATGTTCAGTCTCCAGCCCTCGTGCTCCCTGGAACTCACCACGGTTACACCTTCATCGCCCAGGGCGGCGGCGGCGGCCTGCTCGATGAGCCAGCCCCCTTCGTGTTCTCCCTGGATGCCCAGGGAAAGGATCTCCACCCCCTGGGCGGACACCAGTTCAGCCACCGGAAGAATGGCATCGGAAACAACAGATTCCACCATTTCAAGGTTGGTCATGTTACCTGTGAGGGCCACCAGGGCCACGAGAGCGTTAATCATTTCAGGTCCAATCTTTCTAGTGTGTCAAACCCTGCATATTGGTTTCGATTATATCAATCGTCCAGGGGTTCTGCCAGAAGAACCGCCCCGGATGAATCCAGTATCCTTGCCCGTACTACCTTCCCCGGTTCCACTTTTTCCGTAAAGGCCACCACGCTGTCCACCTCCGGGGCGTCCCACACCGTGTGACCGGTTTCGTCGTCGTCGGCCAGGACATCGGTTTCCCTGCCGGTAAGCCTCTCGTCCCAGGATGAGTAGAGGGCGTCTCCCACAGCGGAGAGCATTGCCAGCCGTTCAGAGGCCACCCCGTCGGGAACGGAGTCCCTCCTCCTTATAGTCCTGGAGTACTCCGGTGTTCCCTCTTCGGGGTGCCATGTAAAGGCGGCAATATGCCTTCCGCACCTGTAATCTCCAAGAAAACTCCTGAGGACCTCGAAGTCGGTATCGGTTTCCCCGGGATAGCCGGTGATCACCGTATACCTCACCGCTATGTCAAAGGGAAGGGCCTCAAGACCCTCCATGATCCCCCGGAGCTCAGCCTCGCCGTAGCCCCTGCCCATTCTTTGAAGGATCCCGGTGCTTGCGTGCTGAACCGGCATATCTATGTAGGGCAGCAGATTGGGAAACTCCTGAAAGAGTTCGGCGATGTCCCGGGGAAAATGCAGCGGATGAAGATAATAAAGGCGGAACCATGTATCCGGATGTCTTTCCAGAAGCCCCCTGACCAGGCCGGTAAAGGAAAGACCGCCGTGGCTCCAGCTGCCGCTGTCCTGGGCAACGAGGCCTATCTCCCCGGCGCCCTGGCTTACAAGGAGCCGGGCCTCCCTTTCTATCACGCCGGCGGGCACCGCCCTGAAATCCCCCCGGATGGATGGAATGGTGCAGTAGGCACACCTGTTGCTGCATCCCTCGGCTATCTTCAGGTACCTGTAGCTTCCCCCGCCGCTGAGGAGTGAATCTTCCGGAGCGGAAATCCCAAGCCAGGCCCCCAGCTTCCTCCAGTCCCCGGGACCCAGGACCAGGTCGATGCTTTCCAGCCCGCCGCTGCCGTCATCCGGGTAGCGGCCGGGAAGACACCCGGCCAGGACCAGCTTTCTTCCCTGTTCCTCTTCCCTCCAGTCCATGAGTTCCTGAAGGCTGTCCAGGGATTCCTCGGTTGCCGGGGCAATGAAGGCGCAGGTGTTCAGAAGGACCAGGTCGGATGAATCGATGTCCCCTGAACGGCTCCATCCCGCTTCTTCAAAGACCCAGGAGTACCTCTCGGAATCCACGGTGTTCTTCGGGCATCCCAGGGAAACGATGTGATACCTCACGGGACCCTCAGATGCTTCCGGCGTCCACCAGTGAGTAGCCTGGCAGATCGGGCAGGGAGAAAACATCCGGGGCGCTGTCCGCGGTGGAAAGCCCGGTGAGCTCCCAGGTGGTGGTGTTTCCGTTGGAGTCTTCCGTAACAAGCAGATAAGGCAGTGAGTCGGAAAGGGTATACCCGGCGGTCATTCTGGTTATTCCCCCGTGGAAATCCCCGGACATGGTCACGGTGAGGCTGTCGCCGTTTAGCTGATACTCCGCGGTGGACTGCCCCTCCGCCGGTGTGGACAGTATGTGAAGGAACCCCGCCGGCGTTCCGGAGTAAACAAGTATCTCGCTGAACTCCGGGTCTACGGTGAAGACCAGGTCGCCTGTGCATCCGGTGGCCCTTCCCGGAATGTCGTCGTACTCCAGAAGGAACAGATTCGGGTGGGCCAGGTGAAGGGTTCCCCGGGATTCCTCGGAATCCATGGTGAGGGCCCAGTAGTCGGTCTGGACGAAACCGCCGGTAAGGTATTCGATGGACTGAAGCTTCTCTGTAAGGGGCTCCAGGGAAAGCGTTGAAAATACCAGGCATAGCAGTATGGTGGTCATTCTGTCCTCTCTCAGTTCACAGGGGTATTGAATACGGCGTCGTTGCCGATGATCACCAGCACATCGGACCCTGAAGCCACCGCTTCGATGAGTTCCTCGCCGTGTCTTGCGCCGATGGTTTCAGGCCTGGCCAGCCAGCGGTCCAGGGAATCGGCCACAATGGATGCCTGCTCCTGGAATCCCCCGGCATGGAAAACCATTGTGATCTCCGGCGCCTGATGGTCTGTGAGCTCCGTAATGGATGCCCCGGTGCCCCTGAGGAGGTCCGAGGCGGTACCCACATTCCCTGAAACCGCCGGACGGCCGATCACCGCTATCCTCAGATCGAGCTCAGGCATGGCATGGGAACTGCCCTGGGCGGATAACTCCCCGGCCAGCTCGCTTTCGATCCTTCTTACCGCGAGCCTGGCGTCGGAAATGAAGGGGGAATCGGGATATCTGTAGATCACTCCGTTGAACTCCTCAAGGGAGGCGGTGAGCCTTCCCCGGTAGTAGAGCTGGCTTGCCCGGGTGAACTGTTCCAGTGCGGTCTGGCCCGGGGCCAGTCCCTCTTCGTCGAACACCCCTTCTCCGCAGGCCAGGAAGAGAACTGGAAGCATGAACAGAAGCAGGGCTTTTTTACTCATCGGTTTCCTCCTTCCCGGGATGCATGAGGACTTCCCGGGGCTTGCTGCCCACATGGGGGCCCACAACTCCCATTCTCTCCAGCATGTCGATCAGTTTCCCGGCCCTGGCGTATCCAACCCTGAACCTTCTCTGTACCATGGAAACCGAGGCTGTCTGCTGTGAGATAACCAGGTTCTTCACCTCTTCCAGCAGAGGATCATCGAAGTTTATTTCGCCGGGCTCAAGTAAGTTCCCGTCGGGGTCGTCTCCGGGCTCGAACTCGAAGGGCATCTCAGGCTGCCCCTGCCAGAATTTCACCAGGTCCCTGGTCTCTCCCGTTGACACGAAGGAACCGTGTATCCGTACCGGCTCCGGGGAAGCGAAGGGGATGAAGAGCATGTCCCCCTTGCCCAGGAGCTTTTCCGCGCCGTTCATGTCCAGGATGGTCCTGCTGTCGGTCATGGACTGAACGTTGAATGCTATACGGGCCGGGAAATTCGCCTTGATAACACCGGTTATCACATCCACCGAGGGGCGCTGGGTGGCCACCACCAGATGTATTCCCACAGCCCTTGCCATCTGTGCCAGCCTTGTGATGGGGGCTCCACATCCCTGGAGGCCACCATCATCAGGTCCGCCAGCTCATCTATTATCACCACGATGTAGGGCATGTTCTCCCCGGCCTGTTCCTGGCTTATAAGGGAGTTGAACTCGGTGATGGAGCGGACACCTGTCCGGGCCAGGAGGTCGTATCTCTCCTCCATTTCCCTCACCAGGGCCTGGAGGAGGCGTGCGGCCTTGTCGGTTTCGTTACCACCGGGGACCAGAGGTGGGGAATGCCTGAATAGGCCGAAAGCTCCAGCATTTTCGGGTCGATCATGGCCAGTTTGACCTGATGGGGGGTCCTGGTGAGGAGAATTGTGGATATGATGGCATGGACGCACACGCTCTTGCCGCTTCCGGTGGCCCCGGCTATGAGGAGGTGGGGCATCTTGGAGAGATCCGTGGCGTATGGCTTACCCTCGAGGGTTTTCCCCAGGGCCACCGGGATCTTCTCGTGTTTGAACTCCGAGAGTATCTCGGCGAGATAAACGGTCTCGGGGTTCCTGTTCGGCACCTCGATGCCAACGGCTCCCTTGCCGGGGATCGGGGCCAGTATCCTTATTCTCTTTGCCTGGAGCCCAAGGGCGAGATCGTTGGAGAGGTTCAGTATGCGGTTCACCTTTACTCCGGGACCCGGGGTCAGTTCATAACGGGTAATGACCGGACCGTCACAATAACCGGAGAGTGTGCACTCCACTCCAAAACCTGAAAGCTTCTCCACCAGAAGATCCGCCCGGGAGGTGATCTCCGCCTTGGTCTGCCTGACCCTTTCCGTTGGATGGGGCACCTTCAGGAAATCAGCCGCCGGAAGGCTGTAGGGATCCTGGCTGGAAACGGTGGATACCGGCGAAACCACCTTCAGGGGAGGTGACGGATCCACCGCCGGGGGCGGGGGGGTTTCACGGATCTCCGGTGTTTCCCTTTCCCGGGGAACCTCCACCGGAACCGCAGAAGGGTCCGGTGTATCCCCCTCCCTTTGCCAAAGGCTCACCGGGGTTTCCCGGGGGGCTTCCCGCCGGGTTTCCACGGGAACTGTCCGGGAGGGCTCCCCGGCGGGTCCGGACCTTCCC
>LQAI01000075.1_pt1 | contig 47236 bp, 57 predicted proteins | sample 1535821 | NCBI WGS metagenome assembly LQAI01 (sample SAMN04331586, study PRJNA305678) | bioreactor metagenome | isolation source: bioreactor_5 inoculated with Wadden Sea sediment 1st replicate of a... | place: Germany:Bremen | reverse complement strand
GGGGGGCCAGGGGAGGGGGGCCGGACTTTTTTCGGAAATTCAGTCGGCCCCCCTTGCCACCCGGATCACGGGTGCATAGGTTGCCAGAGCCAGCGGGAAAGCCCCCTGGCCCCTCGCACCTTGACATCCTCAATCGCGGCCCTCCGGGGAGGCGACTGCGCATACGGATAGTAGGTTGCCCGGACGGGCAACGAACCTACGATCGGATCGACTGATAGGTGCGGGTGGTACCTACCCCCCAACATGAGAGAGAGAGAACATCATGGACGCACAGATCACCGTCGACGCCGCCAAGCTGATCGAGATCACCACGGAACAGGCGAACGAAGCAGAGCACCCGGAGCACGCCGGTATCCCCCTGGGTACCGTGTTCATGGGCGTTCTGGTCGGTTCGCTGGTGCCGGAGACCTCGTTCCTGGCGAACGTCGCCGCCTTCGAATCCGATCCCCTCTACCGCAAGCTGGTCCTCGATGCGTTCGAAGCCGCGAAGCGCGATCCCATGAAAGCCGGAATGATCGACGGGGCCGATGGCACCGTGATCGTCGCCGCTTCCGTGGGTGGCCCCGGAGCGATGAAGAAGCAGCGCGAAGCGATGAAGTCGGCTGGCTACAAGGTCGCCACCGCTTCCCAGAAGCGCAACCCGACGTGGCAGGAGGCAGCGATGGATCTGCTCTGCGAGAACATGGTCGGGCTCGGTGCTTCCTGGCTGGCCAGCGATGGCATCGACGCGATCCGCGCCAAGTGCGCCAGCGATGGCATCGACGGCGATCTGCCGGAGAACGTGTCGGATCTGAGCACGCTCCTGGCTGCCATCGGGAAGGCCCAGCCGGGCAGCATGGTCGACTCCTGTGAGATCGTGGCCACCGTGAAGAACGGCAACCCCGATCCCAGTGGGGAGCGTGTGGCCAAGCGGGTCTACGTCGGTTTCCGCCTCGATGTGTTCAACATCTACCGCAACGGTGAGAGCCAGAGCGAAGGTGCGAAGCTGGTCGCCGCTCTGCGCGAAGCGCAGAAGGCCACCCGCGAAGCTGTGAAGAACGCTGGCGACGACGCCGCGCAGATCAAGGCGATCAAGGCTCAGGGCAAGGTCGCAGAGCGTGAGATCAAGGCGCAGATCCGCAAGCTGACGTCGGCCAAGTAGAGAGAGGGGATCACACGAGAGAACACACGGCCCCGGTAGCGCAAGCTGCCGGGGCGTTCTGCGTCGGGGCGGCCCCTCCGGCCCTGGCCAGGGCCAGGGGGGCCGGTCGGGCGCAGTCGGGCGCAGTCGACGGGTAGCCTCTCACGTGGCCGACAAGGGGTCTGGTCGGCCCTGTGCGGCGTTCTGGCGCGACACAGGTACCGTAGGGTACCCGGAGATCAGAACGCCGTACGAGGCGACTGAGGGGCCTTGTCGAAGGGCATATCGGAATTAGGAGTCGGTTATCCGATTTACCTGGCCCTGGCCAGGGGGCCCAGCCCCCGACGCACTTGCGCCCCCTGGTGAGAGGGGCGCGGGGGGGTAGCTGGTCGGGTAGCTGGTCGGGCGGCTACTTGCCCTGTGCGTACCCGTACCAGGAGAGCCGGTCGGTCGGGATCGATGCACTCACCCGGATCGCATCGAGTAGCAGGAACAGAGCCCGCGCGTTCGACGTGTGGCCCCGGCCATGGGTGGCCCCGGCCACGTGGAACAGGCGATCAAGGTCGGCCACGGTGATCGAGTCGATCACGGCGAACGGGATCGGGTCGTAGGGTCGGTCGGGGTTCATCGGGCGCTCTCCCCTTCGAACAGGACCGACGCCCCGTGCATGTAGGGGATCGGGTACGGCACGTGCTCAGCGCTCGGATCGTCGCGACCGGGAAGGGGGGTTCCGGCGATGGCTGCCGACTCTTCGAAGTAGGCCCCGTGTTCGCACTTGGCCGACTGAACGGTGAGATCCCATACGGCGAAGCCACACGTGCCGTCGGGGTGCTCCATGTAGACCGCGCACAGGGGGGAGAGGGGGTCGTCGGGTTCGTGGTCGGGTTCATGTTAGCGCCCCTGGTCGGCGAGAGTGTAGCGGGCCACAGAGAAGGTCGTCACGTTGTCGACGTTGCAGGGAATCCCGTAGGAGAGAGCACCGGGTACGGTCGACCGGATCTCACCGTGATCCCGCTTGGAGTCGTTGAGCGACTGCACAGCTTCGCGGTGGGTGCCGTAGGCGTTGACGGTCGCGTAGTAGCACCGGTCGCCTTCGAAGCATCGCTCGTGCATGATGTACAGAGAGTGAGTCGCGTGGGGAAGCTGGGGAAGGGTTCGAAGGGGGCGCATGGTAGCTCCGGGTCGGTGAGAGAGAGAGTCGAGTCGGCGGGTTCATTCCCGCTTCACGGTGCAACGTAGCCGGTCGGTCGACTGGTCGCCCAAAGGAAATGTTAAGAGAATGTAAAGTCGTGGTCGGCCCCCTTGCCCCGACTGCGAACGGTGCTCAGTCGGCCCCGGATCGGCGGTTCGTAGGGTTGAACCTGGCTAACCGGCGGATCGGTGGCCCCGGTCGGCCCCGGCCACGGGTGGCCCTGGCCAGGAGAGAGTCGTCGCGACCCCCCCTGACGCTCCAAACACCGGTCCTACGCCCGATATGCCCATTCCGGGCCTTCTACCTGGACTATCCGGCAATTTCCACGGAAAATTGCTAACCGTTTGGTTAACCCCCGACTGCGATTGCCGAAAAGGCAGGTTCCACCTGACTTTTCCTCTAATCTATCCATTTCTACCATCCGTAGAAACCAGGGGATTCCCCTGGTTCAATGCCCCGAATGGGGATAGTCCAGTTAGAACCTGTGTTTGTAGAGAGAGATAGTAGAGAGAGAGTAGGGTCGGATCTGGTCGGATCTGGGATGGCTGATATCCCGCCTTCTACCGTTGATCGGCCCCCTGGCCAGGGGGCCGGGTGGGCTACCCGACCGTCAGGGCCAGGGCCGGTCGGCGTGGTCGGCCCCTGGCCACGGGTGGCCCGACTGAGCCCTGACACCTTCCCTTGGATGCTCCGACCGGGCTGGCCAGGGGGCTGTAGCTGTGAATGAATACACATTCAGTCGCCAGCGACCGGCTGATATGGTGCTTTCTACCGTTAGTGACTCTGATCAGAGTGCCGTCGTACAAGGCCCCTCAGTCGCCTTGTACGGCGTTCCGGCCCCCTGGGTAGCCCCTGGTACCTGGCCAGGGCCAGGAGCCGACACGGTGGATTCGCGACATTTTTGTCGCACCCCACTTACGGGGCAACCTCTCGACTTCACATGAGGGGTCGACCTTGACGGTGCTCGCCCCTCCGGGTGGCCGGGGCCGACCGACCCCCCTGGCCAGGGCCACGGGTGGCCGGGGCCGACTGGGCTGGCCAGGGCCGGGGCCGGGGCCAGGGCCGGGGCCATACTGACTAACCGGACGGTTAGCTGGGCCGACCAGGGGTCGTTCTCGACTGATGGCGCGCTGCGGCCAGCCCCCACCCCCTATTATTATTGAAAACCGGTGCCCGATAACCTACCTACAACCTACCTTTTCGCGATCTGATCTATTATGTTGCACATCGAATCTATATATGATAGACTCTACTTGTGAGTCGGGGATCGCGCTGCGACAGCGCGCGCTCGTCGCACTTGCAATGTGAATGAGGTTTTCTGTCAAAACCGTAGGCCCTAACCGGCCTCACTGACGATTACCCATTACCCGTATTCACACCGCCGTACTGCAGACGGCCAAAGCCTGTACAATCCGTTCCGAGTAGTCGCGCCTGGCAGCGTGGCAAACGCTCTACGGACAGGCCGTGTCGGATATGAGAACTCCGACAAGCCCCACGAACGGGGAAAGTGCTTTGTCTGGGGTAGGCAATGTGCGGTCGGCCTGGACGGTGGAACGCCACTCACCGTCTGGGCCGACTCTTCATCTTCCCGCGCAGGTGACCCCGCATGACTATCCGTCGTAACAGTATCCAGCGTACAGCCGACCAGGCCCTCACCAATGTGAACGCGGTGGTCCTCTTCGACGACCCGCTGCCCCCGGTGTGTCTGCTGCGCAACATCGTCTTCCACTTGGAAGCTGTCAACGCCGCCGTGTCGACGCTGGACTTCACACTCATGGGTGGCACGCAGAGTCCGCTGGCGACCCACAAGAAGTACGCCCACGAGGTGACTGGCCTCACCATCGAGAAGGACGTCACTGACACCACCAAGGGTGTCGTGGTGTACGACTTCGGTGATGATGGTTTCAACTACCGACTGCTCGACTACTGTGGTGCGCTACAGAGCATCTTCGCCAAGGTCGACAACGCGCTCGGAGCGACCATCAAGAGCGTCAGCCTGAACTACGAGATTTAGCTCATGGGTACCCAGCACGCACAGGGACACAGCGGCGGCGCTGCCGCTGTAGTGCCAGACCAGACCCAGCAGGACTGGCCTGCGGCCTTCACGACCACCGACCCCGGTGGCGTGGCGTCATGGCTATGGGAGGCCCCTGACGGCACCGACCAGTCCGCAAACCTTGCCCCTGGCAGCGGCAACGGCGACACCGCCGACTACGTCCTATGCGGTCTGCATCTGATCAAGGGCCTCGACGCTGCCGGTGACATCGTCGCGCTGCATGAGGTCATGGTCGGAGATCCGGCTGGGTTCATTCCCGGAGCCATCCGGCTCCCGGACTTCACCACGGGCACGCTCACCGCCTTGAGCGGCATCGTGAAGACCATCACGGCTGACGGCTACACCATCGACAAGACGGCCCCAGCCAGCGGCAACCTGCCTGTGAACTACGACTACATCACCTGGCCTTTCGACATCCCTGCCGGGAAGCGCGTTGAGGTCTGGTACCGCGACACTAACAAGGCCGGTTGGACCGCCAACTCTGCCCTCGTGATGAACGGCATCATCCTGTCCTCTGACGTGTCCATCCCGGCCACCGCGACCGTCCACATCGGTGCTGGTGACTACCGCTGGGGTGGCTCTGCCTTCCGCGTTTCCAGGGTCAACCTCAACTCGTTCGGCGCCGTCAACCCCGCGGGTGCCGTGAACATCGCTCACGGCATCGTGCAGTCCTCTGGCGACGGCTCCGCATGGGGCATGGTCGTTCGAGGGGAACTGGATGACGGCAGCAACCTCGCACCGAGCAACTCGGTCGGTGTGACGCTGGACCTGGACAACGTGGCCGAGGTCGGTATCTTCTGCGGGCGTCAGAACACGTCGGCGGGTGACGAGGTGGTCACAGGGCTCGAAGCCTACGTCATGGTGTACTGATGGATCGTATCAGCGCCATACTCGCTGACCCAAACTCCCCCGTGAGCCAGCTGATGGTCAGCAACAGGCTCCCTTGTTGTGGGTTTGTGACTGCGATGCAAATGGCGCTCGCTGGCCGCGTTCCTACGAATCCCGACAAGCTCGGCAACTGGAACTTTCCGAGCGACAACGAGTGGGAACGCGGATGTCTCTGGGCTGGCTACGGACACTGGGACAACCTCCCGAAGCCTCGGTTCATCCTGACTCCCATCGAACCACTTGTTCTTGACTACATCCTGACGACTCGCCCGCACACGTGGTGGGAAGTACAGGTCTGGAACAGGGACTACTCCAGCGGTCACAACTACCTTCTTCACTTTGCTACCGGAGACAAGCCTCTGCGGCTCGTCGACAGCACAACTTCTCGCGGTTTGAGAGACCGTGAGATCGCGCGGTGGACGCCGCTCGATCGACACACTCACGTGGGCATGAGCCCGCTTCACACCTGACAGGACTACCCCAATGAAGAAGGTCAACATTCTCGCGCTGCTTCTGCTGGCGCTCGACATCCGTGACGACGTTGTCGGCGCGCTCAACTACGACGTGCTCAGCGACACCCTGGAGAGCATCCAGGACGAGGAAGACGTCCCCGAGGACGAGGCGCTGCGCATCTACGCCAAGGGCCTCGACGACGCCTTCGACTGGAAGCGTGCCCTGGACGACTACGGTGTCGCCGGAGACATCATCGGCAACCTGCTGGAGATGGTCGACGACAAGCTGTGGTACTACGGTCTGAAGGCTCGCTTCCGCTTCGGCAGCGGCAAGGAGGAACGCCAGTCCCGACGGCGCGCCAAGAGCGTCCATTCGCAGGTGATGCGGAAGGTCACCGCCTCCAAGCTCGAGCGACTCGCAGCCCGCACCGGCGGCAAGGTCAAGGACTAACCACCATGCCCGAGCCGACCACACCAGCATCATCGATCATCCCGAGCAAGGTACCGTCATGGCTGGCAGTCCTCGTTTTCCTTGGGGGAACGACAGGTGCGGGTGCGGTCGGCAGCTTCGGCGGGAACTCCGTCAACGAAGAACTTCTCGAGTACAGACTCGCGAAGATGGAAGAGCAGCTGTGCAGGTTGCAGGACTCCATAGACGACCTGCACAAGTGCTGCGACGCTGAAGCAGGAGTAGACTTTTCTGAAGAAACCGCCGTACTGGACACTGATACTGAAACCACGCCAGCCCGTGCTATCTGGGCAGTTCGTTAAGGACTAACATCATGGACCGCGACTTCGTATTTGAACTCACCGACGAAGCTCGTGAAGCGTTTGTACAGAACCTTGGTTTCATCGCGCGCGGCGAGCGCATGGAAGAGACCGAAACCTACACCGTAAACGACAAGGGAGAAGAAGAACTCACTGGTGTCAAGCGGAAGCGTACCAAGGACCCGAAGACCGTTCTTCAGTCCATGGTCGTACTCGACGCCCTCACTGGTGGTCAGCTTGGTATCGCGAAGGCGGCAGACGTTGTGCGTGGAGAAGCGCTCAACCACGTCAAGCAGCCGAAGCGTCTCCCTGCTCCGGTCGACGACTCAATCGTATCCAACCGCAAAGCGAAAGACCCCGAAGATGTATGACACCCACGATACGCGTACCGACGAGGAACGGGCGCAGGAAGTCTACATCAAGAAGCGGGCCAGGATGTTCTTCGTCGAGAACAACGAGCCTGGCGGTGAAGAGCACCAGAAGTTGCGCGGGTTCCTTGACAGCTTCAAGAGCATGGCGAACCTGCGCGGGTTCGTCTTCGACTACGAGCAGCTTGACGTTCAGGCTGTTCAGTTGTTCGTACAGCAAACGGGATGCACTCCCGAGGACGTGAGGCGCGCTCGTCAGGGACACGACGACCTTGGGCCAGAGCAGCCAACGAGACCGAACAGGAAGCAGCGTCGGCGGATGGAGAAGGTGATCAACGCCGCAGCGCCTGTCGTGCAGCGAGAGCGGGAAGAAGGCGACTCGGACGAGATCACTGCAAAGAAGCTGCTGGACGACTTTGAGTTGTTCTGTGCCCAGTGTATCAAGATTCGTTATCGTCGCGGCATGGGTGGCCACGCATCGTTCGGCGGCTACGGCCCGTTCATCCTGACGGGAAACCAGAAGAAGCTCGCTTCGCTCATCATTGACATTTTCTTCAACAAGGAGAAACCAGGTCGGTTTCAGATCCTAAAGTCGCGGCAGCTTGGTTTTACGACCCTGCTCAACGCGATGGAAGTTTGGCTGTGTATGCAGATTCCAGGCTTCACGGTCATGTTCATGATCGACAAAGACGTCCATATGGCCGAGAAGCGGAACGAGATTATCCGCTGGGTCGAGGAAGCGACAGAGAAGTACCCCGAACTGCCCGGACTCAAGCGTCGGGCGGGGAAGGTTCTGGAGTTCGACAACGGTGCGCGTATCCTGCTCGAGTCAGGTATGGCCCCGAACCCAGGCACATCAGAGATGCTCGACATGCTCCACCTCTCGGAGCGTCCGAAGTACCCCAAGAATCGTAGTGCGGAAATCAAGGCGTCCATCTTCCCGACGCTCCAGGACAAGCCGTACACACTTCTCGTAGACGAATCAACCGCAGAAGGCAACGACGACTTCAAGCTGGACTGGGACAGACTTCACTCCGGTGAGCAGTATGGTTCAGCAGAGATCATTCCGGTCTTCTTCGCGTGGTTCACGTCCTTGGAATACACGGAGGTAATCCCCTCCAGACATGTCGAACCGAACGGCAGGCTCCGGTTCCTCAATGAAGACCTCGAACTGTCCGAGATCGATGGAGACGGGAGAGTCATCCAGAACGAGCAGGAGTACGCAGAGAAGTACAAGCTCACCGACGAGCAAGTCTACTGGCGTCGGATGCAGATCAAGGGCAAGTACAACGGCGACAAGGCTATCTTCGACCAAGAATACCCCACCACAGCGGACCATGCGTGGTCAGCCATCGGGGCTCGGTACATCGGCTCGCAGATCATCAAGCAGCTTTACCACTGGTCAAGAGACCCAATCTTCATCGGAGACATTCAGCACGACGGTGGGCCGATTGGTTCGCTCGACCTCGTTGACAGCAACCTGCTCACTCCGAAACTCATCAAGCAAGTCGGCGGAATCCTGCATATCTGGCAGATGCCCGTGCAGGACAAGACCTACTACATCGGCGGCGACGTAGCGGAAGGCAAGCTCATCACCCAAGGAACGAGGGTCGACTCCGATTACTGCACCATCTACGTACTCGACGAGTACGGTGCGGACTGCGCCCTTCTCCGGGCGCGCATCAGTCCGGACATCATGCCTCTGTATCTGTGTCTACTCGGCAAGTTCTACCTTTGGGCGAGAGTCAACTGTGAGCGGAACAAGGACGGCGCGACTGTCTTTTCCCGTTTCAAGAACATGCGGTACCCGAATGTGTACTACAGGGAGACAGAGCGTGGCCAGATGGATGACCTTGCGTGGTCTATCATTGGTCCTTCGCAGCGTAAGCCGTTTCTCAACGTGGGACGGACAGCTCTTCGTGAGGACCCGTCGCGGGTACGTTCGATTCAACTTTGTAAGGAAGCAGAGTCTCTCGTAAGGGACAGGCACGGTAAGGTTCAGCCGCAAGGCGAGCACGACGACGTCTTCATGGGTCGGTGCCACGCAGAAGTGTGTCGCAAGGGATACACAAACGCGATGATGCAGGGCAGCTACGAACCGCCAGATGAAGAAGAAGAGCTTCCAGACAACACTTTCGGCGCTATGATGAAGTACAACGGCGTCGACTTTTTCGATTCAACCGAGATAGATTATGGCTACACAGAGTTCAGAATCTGACACCAGCGGATTCAGCTTCCGTCGGTGGGATGCTCGGGTTTCCCGAGATCTCGACAAGCGGCTCGCCACCTACGACAAGAGGTGGGAGACTGGTCGCGCGATCATCAACAACAAGAAACCTCGCGCGATGCAGGGAAACCTCGTCCGTGAGTACGCGCAGATTCTGTTCTCGCGCATCGTTGTGAAGCACCCGACTGCTGTCATCGAGTCAGACGACAACAAGTACGCCGATGAGGCGCGTGCGAACTCGGTCGTGGCCAACTCCCTGATCAGGATGCTCAACCTGAAGGACTCCTTGCGCGACGCTACCGTGCGCTCCACCTACGCCGTCGGGTACGTGTACATCGGACACCCTGCTGCGCGTTTCGGGGTTGACCCGAAGTTCCATCCCGGCGTCGAGCACAACACCGTCGACATGGAGAGCTTCCACATGGAGAGCCAGTGGGAGCCCGTGGACGAGCTTCCTCCCGGCATGAACCAGGATGCGATCAACATCTTCGACCAGCAGACCATGGACGAGCTTCGCCAGTTCGAAGAAACAGGCAAGGACGAGAACCCAGCACCAGTCTTCAACGAGATCGGTGAAGGGATGCCCTACGTCGAGAGCGTCGACCCGCGCCACGTGATCGTGCCCAAGTCGCTCGGCAAGTGGGAAGAAGCAGAATACTTCGCTCGTCTGCGCTGTGTTACCGGCGACGAGCTCCGGCGCATCGCCGGGGTTGAGATCAAGTCTCCGCGCAAGTACCAGATGTCGACGCAGCGACGCAAGCTGTTTCCTGACATCGACTTCGAGTTCAACGAGGAATGTTACACCTTGGTCGAATGTCACGTCGTGCGGGATCGCATGAACGGTGAGTTCAACAACTGGTACGCCTGCTGGCTGCTCGACCATCCTGACATCGTGATTCGTGACATGCCGAATCCATGGGGCGGGATGAAGGTTCTGACTCCGGTCCTCGCACAGAAGATCGGTGACTTCTACGACAACGCGATGGTCGACGACCTGTACTGGGCCGCGCAGCTTTACTCTCTCATTCTCCAGAGCATCGAGCGCGACGTGCGTCGGACTCTCAACACGAAGGTTCTCCTGGATCGGCGTGCGGGAACGATGAAGAACGACGACAAGAAGAAGCTCACCAACCCGACGTACAGTGGCGTGATCGACGTGGACAACGTCGAGGGCATCAAGGAGATGGGTGTCGAGGTAGACTACGGGAAGCTACAGATTGCGAACTTCGTTCGTAAGCTCGGTCAGCGTAGCACCAGTACGAGTGACCTCGATGCGGCGCAGCCCGTGAAGAAGATCACCGCCCGTCAGACGGAGCAGTTGATCCAGGCTTCCAACGAAGTGATCGAGTCGCTGCGTTCTGGAGTCGCAGAAGCTGCGTCGGAAATCATCAAGAAGATGATGTACGTTCTCCGCATGTTCCACGGCGAAAAGCGTGAGTTCAAGTTCGGTCAGCGTATGGCGGTCTGGGACCCAGCTGTGCAGGACTCGACCATGAGCCTGATCTACAGCGTGAACGTGAAGGACCTCGGACCAGATCCTTCCGAGAACGAGCGCCTGCTCTTCGCGCAGGGTCTTCGTGTTGTTTCGACTTACGACGAACTCAAGGAGAAGCTCGACCATGGCGCGCTCGCAAAGGAGTTCGCGCGACTGTGGGGGCTCGATGCAGACGCAGTTCTTCCGGAGCAACCGCCGCAGCAGCCAGAAATGGACATGGGTGGAATCCCCGGCATGGACCAGATGGGTATGTCTGGTGGCGGTCAGGAAGATCCTCGTGCGTTCGGCGGCCACGGCCCCGGCGACCAGGGGCTCGCACAAGAAGCAGCTCAAACTGTCACAGGCTTGAGAAGGACGGTATAAATGATCTATGATTTCCAGTGTGAGGCTTGCGGCGTGATCTCCGAGGAGTTCATGTCGTACAAGGATATGGACCGCCCGATTCGCTGTGAGTACTGCGAAGACGGTGTTTCTCGTCGGATGGACAAAATCTACACCCCTCACGTTCATGTCAAGGGTGGACACTCCAGCCTGTACCCGATGGTCAACCCGACTCTCGTCGATAAGACCATCCACAAGGACAAGGCTGGAAACGTCCTTGGAGTCACTCGTAAGCCTGTCGTGTGGAATACGGCAGCTGAGCGTAAACAGTACATGAAGGACAACGGTCTTGTTGAAGGAATCACAGCGAAGGGTGACACCTGGACGCAGGATTCTGACTTCGAAGACGTTCGCGACAAGACTACGCGTGCTGACGCGGAGTTCGACGCGAGAAGGCGCCGTAACCCAGCGGCGACAGTACAACCAACCTTCGTCGATGTCGACGAAAACCTCGAGGTGAAAGATGTGGCGTAAGCTGTTCAACGGGTTCCAAGTCCGCGACTACAACGACATGCAGGGTAACACCTGCTTCAACGAAGGGGCCGACGCTGGTGGTGACGCTGGTGGTGCAGGCGGCGACGCTGGCGACGCTGGTGGTGCTGGCACCCAGGGTGACTCTGGTGGCGACGCTGGCGGCGTTGACATCAAGGCTGGCGACGCCGGTGGCGACGACAAGTGGGACTGGGGCAACTTCGACGGCGACGAGACCAAGGTCCCCGACACCCACAAGACTGGACTGGCAGCCTGGAAGGCCGCGCAAGCGCACTCGCAGAAGAACTACGACCCGATGCCTGCCGTTCGGCGTGTCATGGAGCGGCTCAACCAGGGTCGCGGACAGCAGCAGGGTCAACAGCGTCAGCAGACGCAGCAACGCCAGCAGCAGGGACACGAGCAGCAGGGCGCGCAGGAGACGGACGCGCAGTTCGAGGCTCGCGTCAACCAGCGTGTCAACGAAGCACGTAAGCAGGATCGCATCCAGCAGTACGAGCAGAAGCTCAACAACTTCTTCCAGAAGTCGACCAGCATCTTCGGCTACCACGACACCGCGTTCTCCAGCGACGCGGAAGTCGAGGGCTTCTACGCCGAAATGGCGCGGATCAACCGCGAAGGGCTGGCACCGACCGACATCTACCTTCTCAAAAATCGTGAACGTGTTCTGAACGACGCGTACGAGAAGGGCAAGCGAGACGGGGCTGATGGCATCCGACGTGCGGGAGGCTCTGGCAAAGCCCCCGCCGCTGCCAGGCAGTCTGCGAGTGGCAACGGTTCTGATGGGCGTGCGCCCGCAAAGGTCGGTGGCGACGGACCTGCGCGGCGTGGACGGCCTGGTGACCGCATCCTCGAGATCATGAAGGAGAAGCACCCGGAGGCGCACGAGTCGATGATGTCTCGCGCCGAACAGATGCGTCGTCGTTAGAAGTAGCGGCACTCCTTTTCACCAAACCTGAGCACACCATCGGAGAAAAACGATGATCCTCAACGACTACACCGAAGTCGAAGCTCTGATCATGAGCATCGCGGAACGCGCCAAGGAGTTCGTCCCGCAGCAGATGGTCCAGAACTATGTCTACTACCTGTTCAAGAAGAAGGCTCGCTGGGTCCCCTGCTACAAGACCATCGAGTACCCGCTGATCCCCAACATGCCCGCCCAGGGCAAGTGGGTCGGTCGTCACTCGACGCTCCCCGACGCTGGTCACACCAACGCCGCGCTGGCCGCCTTCGACAACCGCTACCTCGCCGTGCCGATCACCACCAACATGATCGACATGTGGGAGAACGACGGCAACCCCAACGACATGGCCAAGGAAGCCGAGTACCAGGCCATGTTCGCTGCGGTCGGCATCCGTCGCCTGCTGTCCAACGCCTTCTTCAACGCGACCGGCGGGGTTTCCCCCACCGGCCTGACCGGCCTCATGCTGGAGAAGAACGCTGTCGGCGCCCAGACCAGTGTCATCGGCAACGTCCCCAAGGCGACCAAGCTGTGGTGGAACAACGGCTACGTGGAACTGACGCAGGACTTCGGTACCATCGCTCCGGGGACGACCATCCCCGCCGGTATCCTGGCCGCGACCCAGATCCTCGACACCGCCACCATCGGTCAGGTCCCTCCCAGCGACCTGCTGACCACTCGCGACATCTTCTTCATGTTCCGCCGGGCCATGCTGGAAATGTTCACCGGGTACCACCTGGTCAGCAACGAGACCGACGTCGCCTACGGGTTCAAGACCCTTCAGTTCGACGGTGTGACCCTCGGCTGGGACCCCCAGTGCCCCGCCGATACCATCGTCGCTGTCCACCTGGGCTACGACAAGACCGACAAGCGCCGGTCCGGTGACAACACCACCAAGCTGGATGGCGACATCGAGGATGCCTCGGTCGACAACCTGCTGGACATGGACGGCTCCGTGTTCGGTATCTACAACCCCAACGTCCGGATGCGTGAGCTTCAGCCGCGCACCCCCTACCGCGAGCTGAACGAGACCCGCTGGCTCGTCGACTCCATGAACCTGGGTGTCAAGCGCATGTACGATCAGGTCATCGCTGGCTCCGACAACAACTCCCGGTGGAGCACCTGGTAGTAGGAGGCCGTCATGGCTGTTCAAATGCTTCTCATGCGCATCAAGGACGTGGTCGAGTCTTCGACTTACGGCGGTGCTGCGCTCAAGGTGCTGATCGATGCTGTGCAGGCGACCGTCAGTGGTATCAACGGCGTCGTCAACAACATGGAACCGATCGTCAACGACCTCGGCAGCAAGGAGTTCAACTCCATGATGTGTCTGCCCGCTGGCGCTTCGCCTGTCACCGCCACCGGTGACGGCGTCGCTCCGTGGGCCGATGGTGCGTGGGTTCAACTCACCGCTGACATCGGTGCTGGAGTCTGGATCGTCGACAGCGCCGATCTCGCCAACTTCTCCGGTGCGGACGACTTCGAGATCGACATCGGCACGGGCGCGCCCGCCGCTGAAGTCGTGATCGGTACGGTCGCCTTCAACGCCGAAGGTCAGCACCGCATCACCTGTACTCCCATCTTCCGTGGCGGCGCACCGACCGAGGTGTCCGTCCGCATCCGTTCCGCTGTGGCGACGCCGAAGACGGTGGACGTCAAGCTCAACATCATCCCGAGCTAAGGAGACTATCATGATCTTCGATGGACAGAACCAGGAGTTCTGGACTGACCTGGTCCCCATTCCCTCTACCGCCAGCCGAACCAGATCATCCTGGCAGCGGAAGCGGCTCTCTACGTCGAGAACCTTCGCGAAGCCGACCTGTACGGACGCGAGCGCGACATGATCTACAACGACGGTACCGACAAGTACCGGGTGAGCCTCGAGCTGCTGGTCATGCCCGCTGCCGCTGCGCCTCTGGTCATCTTCGCCGCTGGTGCCAGCACCGTCGAAGGGCTCTTCATCGGTGAGGACGGCGCTCTCGCCGGTGCCGACAAGGACTCCTACGACATCGCTGGCGTGCTGCTGCCGTACTACTTCACCATCTTCGGTGACGGTCCCGTGTCCGCCCTGGACTACGCGATCACCACCCTGAACCCCGGCGACGCCATCTGGGTCGCCCGGCGTGGTGAGGTGGAACTGGAGAACGGTGAGGCCGGACCGACCGCCGTGGGTGACGCTGTGGACAGCATGGCTGCTGGTCAGGCTGGCATCGCGGCCATCCTGGCTGGTGGTGGTGTCGACAACGCCGCCGAGCTGCTCGCCGCCTCCTGGCAGAAGCGACTGGGCATCTGGCGCGCCATCGTGGCTGCCGGTGCCATCGGTCGCGCGGACCTCGACATGCCTCGTCGCGGCTTCGGCCAGCGCATCGCGTAGTAGACCAGATCGTAGTATTGTGGCGGGGGACGAGAGTCCTCCGCCACACCCCCGGAGACGACATGCGCTACAGAGCACAGCAAATCATCGCACGTTTGATGCTCGACCATGGACAGAACTCGGGTGAAGACCAGCTTCGCCAGTGGTTCGAGTCTTGCCTGTCCCGTCTCCGCGCCTTGCCATGGACGTGGAACTTCGAAAAGTTCTACGGCGCAACCTTCGCGCCTATCACACTGACCGAGACCTATACCTTTACCGCTGGTAGCGACACCATCACAGCGCTCGTCCCCTCGACCGCGCTGGACGACCACACCGGTCGATACCTCTACGCGAACGACGAATGGTTCCGCGTGGAGAAGGCCGCCGACCCAGCAAATCCGAACGACATTGTTCTTGACCGCGCCTACATGGGAGCAACCATCGCTGGCGTCTCCGTGACCATCGTTCGTGCAGAAATGGCCTTCAAGTCGAATGGCATCAAGAACGTTACCTGCGACAGCACCGACCTGATCTACCGTAGCAGCGAGCAGCTTTTCCGTTCGCAGCGCGGTAACTCGTCGTACATCTACGACACCCCATCCAAGCCCGCAGCGTACTACATCGACAAGGAACGAGAGATTCCCGCTCCGCTGTACGGTCCACACATCACGAACACTGGTGCAGGGACTGGGCCTGCTGCTGGTGAGTACGAATACTTCTTCACCTATCACGACGAAGAATCTGGGCTCGAGTCCGCACCCGGTCCACGCGTCCTGTATGATGGCACGACTGGTCATCAGTTGATCATCGCGTACCATGACGCTGCTGGCTCTGGTAACAACGTCGGTGAGAACTCCTACACGCTGCGACTGTGGCGGAGTAAGGCCATCGACAAGCAGGCGCGCTACCCGATGTGGCTGATCGACACGAAGGTGTCCCTGAACGACGCAGACGCGTGCGGGGACACGTTCCACGACAAGAACCTTGTCGGAAAGGAGCGGTACTACGACGGCAACTACGACGTGCTCACGTTCATCAGCGCGCCGGACGACGTGTACAAGCTGTTCGTTCTGCACGTGGACCAGTGGGGCGAACGCATCGACGACGAGGACATGATCGACCTCGGGCCGCGACAGGAAATGCTCGAAATGATTTCCTGGTTCTTCTCGTACAAGCAAGGCGCGATGAACCGGAAACTGTCAGACCAGTCCGCTGCGCTGGCTGCGTTCGAGACGAGGCTCAAAGCCCTGCTCACAGCGGATGCGGACGGGGCGCTCGATGTGACCTCGTGGGAACACCACCAGCCGACGCCGTTCGTTGATTCGCCTTTCGATGGCGACGACAACTTCGACACCTCATTCTTCCGGTATCCGTTCTAATGCCAGGACAACTCTCTACAGACCAGATTTTTCTTCCTTTGGATGGTATCTCCGATTCGTCGGTCACCGTCGGGAAGAGCCTCGGTCCACAGACGATCAACTTCGTTCCGGACGAGGAAGGCTATCTCGTCAACTACCCTGGCCGGAAGGACTACTTCCGTCGTGCTCCACCGGACCTTCCGGCGTACGTCGGGACTCCGCCTGGGACGAACACTACCTTCTCTCGTGTACACGTGTATCGCGATGCGGTAGGTAAGACTCACGTCGTGTTCGTGATGGCGGATGAGTTGTGCGTCATCCAAGGAAATGGGTTCGCTGTTCTGTACAAGTTCGAAGGTGAGTTGATCGACGGCGTTGCGTGGCCGCACATCTTCACCCACAAGGACAGACTGGTCATATGCAACCTTGGTGACCCTGTGCTCACGTGGGACGGTCTGCAAGACGTCGTTCCGCTTGGTGTGACAGAGATTCCGACGCCGCCTACTGCCTTGATTCACGAAGACCCGTTCCTTCGTGACGCGGATGCTGGCAGGCTCGCACAGTACGGACTACCAGCCCTCTTGCTTCCGGACGGATTCTGGTCGTGCGAGGGACTATGGCCCCCTGGTGAAGAACCGATCAACTACCTGGGGAACCAGGACGTTGACGGGACAGAGATTCCTGGGTTCTACCGATGGCTGATCGTATTCGGTGACCGTGACGGCAACCGTAGCATCGGCTCTGTCCCGTCGCCAGCTATGTTCGTTCCAAAGGATGAAGCGAGCGATGCGATCGATGTGGGCTCGGACACAAAGGACATCAAGCATTGGGCTCTTGTCGAATGGACCCCTCCGGTGGACAACACGCACATCGCGTTCGTAGAAGTCTACCGCTCGATGAACCTTCACACGTTGAAGGGGAACGACCCTGACGTGTTCTACAGAGAGCACATCCAGACGAACACCGTTGGCCACAGGCTCACCTCTGGTCCTCGTTCTGACGGTGACATCTCGAACGACTTGCTCTGGGACCCAACCACCGGCCCGCCGAAGACGACAGACCTCGGATGCTCGTGGGGGCCACGTGTGGTCCTGCGCGACCCGGAAAACCAGGAGATCACGTACTTCTCGGAAGAAGTCACCTTCGGCACGTTCCACCAGACAAGAGACTTCTACAAGGCCCGCGACAAGGTCGAGGCATACGTTCCGGCTGGCGACAGGATTCTGATCATCACCAACACAACATGCGAGGTTCTCTACCAGGACAACGACGGTGGGATCAAGCTGCTTGAAATCTACGAGAATAAGGGGTCGTACTACGGCGGGACGTTCTCGACCTTTGGTGACAAGGTCTTCGGCTTCTTCAACGACGGCTTCTTCATGTTCGACGGGGCGACCTTCACGAAGATTCCGACTCCGTACTTCCTGATGCCAGAGCACATCGACAGGTACCATAGACTGCAACAAGCTGTGGTGAAGGGTGACTGGTACTTCCTCGTCGTTCGCAAGGATGCGGAGAGCACGAAGAACAACGTCATGCTGCTCAACCATCTTCCGACACAGAGGTGGTACATCGTAGAAGAAACGGTCAACGACGTTGCTGTAGCGGACGAGTTCATCCTCGGAGTGGACGACAGCATCTACGTTCTGTTCAATGGTGACACCTACCCACAGTCTGTCATCCATCTTCATGGAATCGTTGGAGAGTCGGTGCTACAGCAGCGCACGTTGTCAAACGTGGGGCTGGTGATTGACCCGCAATCCATGGCGCAGATTGACCTGACGCTTTACTCGGACAGCCAGTACGACCAAAGTGAAGGCTCGGGTATCTCGTACCCTGCGGAGCGCAAAGTCAACAAGTACGATAAGCCGCTTCCGTACTGGAACAGACCGAACACGGTGTACGCTGGTGATCACTCATGGGTGTCGCCAGACGAGACGCTGATCCAACTCGAGACAGACAAGAACATCCCAGGCTACAAACACTCAGTCGAGATTCAGTTCGCGGCTGGACTCCCACAGCGCGTTCGCGCTGCAATCCTTACCTTCTCTGACGGCTATGGCGATTCGGATAAAAGGTAGAGTCGCCATCGTGCTCAAGCGCGCTGGCGTGCAACGCCCGGCTCCAAAGAGTCCGAAGCAGTATCAGCTTGTCCTACGTGAACTAAACCAGGTGCCGAAGAAACATGTCATTGTTTAACGTCAGACTGTTTTACTTCATGAGCGGTGGTGCCCTTAACAGGCGTCGCCTCATGGACGAGTACACCGCGTGGGCTTCACGGTTCAGCAGAATCAGCGCCGAAGCTATCGGTCGAAAGCAAATCTCCCGAGCGGAGCTTGACCTGAAATCGGTCGAGAGCTACTTATGGGCACAACGCGAGACAAGCTCCGGTCACCACAGAATCAGTGGTACCCCGGAGCAGGTGCGCGGGTCGCAGATCAGCGTCTCCGGGTACGACGGTGCGGGTGCCTACGATGTGACGTGGAAGGTGACCGGTCAAGTGTTCTCGGATGCGACGTGGTTCGTCTACGGATTTCCTTTCCTTGGGGGCAAGCCGTTGTCCGGCGACTTCCAGGTCGCAAGCTGTCCGTTTGGGTTGTCGTACAGCAACTACTCTGCTGGCGGCAAACTGCAAAACGGTGACGAGATTTCTCTCTCCGGGACTGCCTCTGTTCTCGTGAACGACGACAGCCCGATGTATGGAGGAATTATGGTCGGAACGAACACAAGCGGTGTGTTCAACTCGGAATACGCAAGTGTGACTCTCCGTAAGTTGAGGAACTTGTAGTCATGGCGCGCCTTGCTTTCACATCGGTCCTCAATCGTTTGACCATCAGCGACACCGAACTGGACTCGATGTTCAGTGACATCGGGAACTACATCAACGCGAAGCTATCGCGTGATGTGTTTGAGTCGTCATGCGTCGAGTATCGGCATTTCAAAGAGCCTCCGACATTCTTCCTCGCAGACAAGGACGAGGGCGCAGCGGCGATCGGTGCTTCAGTCGCTGGCGCTGGCTGGGGAGCGCTCAACACTCACATCGACTTCGAACCGACGTATGCTGGCGCGAACGCAATCTACGTCGAAGCATGGTTCTACGGGTACGACTACCTCCAGGATACGCGGCTTGGTATTGCGAAGTGGAACGGTGCTGCATACACATACGAGGGCGAGACTCGAATCTGTGTGGGATGCGGTCGTGACGACACACTATCGTGGGGGCCATACTCTGTCTCCGGCGCTACTGGCGGTTTGCAGGACCACTACCTGACTGGGGTTGCCGCAAGCTGGGCACCGCCGTCTGCTGGCAGATTCCTCATTATGACAAGCTGCGTGTTCGGCCCCAAGGGCCTGTCCGCTGCTTTCGGGTTCGAGCGGTACAACGCTATGATGTGGGTTGTCGGTGGCGGAAAGGTGACTGGCGAGTTCGACAGCTGCTACATGTTCGCCTACGCAAAGGATGTAGACTAATGCCTATCGTTCTTTCGGCGGTCGGCTCTACGCTCGACGCTACTATCATCGACGCCAACTTCGGCACCATCGAAGACTTGCTCAAAGAAGGAATCGTCACAGCAGACTTCCTCGACAAGTTTACCCACTACCAAATTCGCCGGTTCGCTGCTGGTCGGATCGTCTCGTTCTCTCTCGGGACCAACCCGTACATGCCAGCGGACCTTCTCACAAGGCTTGGCGTCTTCGAGTCGAACTTCCGCGGTCGTGGCGACGCGCCAAAGAATCAAGCCGAGTACGAACTGGTCTGCAAAGACAATCGTCACAAAGAGGTGACAGAGCTTCTCGGGCGTCCTGGCCCGAGCTTCTCGTTCGACTGGCAGGAGGACGGGTTTACCGACCCAACGACTCACGGCGCTGCCGCTGGGTGGCCTCCGTCGTGGTGGCCGAACTACCGACACCCTGACACGGAATGTCACTCCTACTGGCTTACGGTTCCGCACGCTGCTGGACGTATCTACGTCGCTGAACCATGCGTTGCCAAGGTCGTCGGACACGCAAAGGGTGCGCTTGCGTTCTCCACAATCCGGTGCAAGGACGGGGCAAGGCCGACCGTTGACAACCTGCTCAAGGGACAGTACACCGACGGCGTGTTCCGGTTCGGGACGTTCGTTGACACGAACCCGCATGTGTTCGCAGACGAGTTCGCGAACGTGAACCCGAACATCAACGGTAACTACTGTTCGTTCAAGAAGCTCGAAGACAAGTCGTTCCGTGGACAGTGGATGAACGAGGTTCGCGTTCCTGGTCACACCGCGCTCGTCGGTGGCCGGTCGTACAACTTCGCCCTCAAGCATCGGCGCGCAAATACAGTCGGGCACACCTACCGTGGTGGCGGCGCTCCATTCACGTTCCGGGACACCGACTGGGAATTCGACGGCGATACCAACTTCAACCAGACCATCGACACCACTCCGCCGTGGAAGTTCTGGACCAACGGCATTTCCCCGCATACCGTTATGTGGGAATCAACCTCTCTGTACGTCGAGTTCTTCTATGGAAGGGACGAGGCGTGGGTAAACGACTACACTGACGGCGAGTTCTCTGCCGTTCCATAGGAGCCAGTATGTCATTCACGTCCCAAGAGCGTCGCGCAAACACATGGCGCGACATCGCTGGAATCCTCGGCTCAACCGTCGGTGGTGTCGGGACTGGCGCTGCCGTCGGGAACGTCCCTGGCGCAATCATCGGTGGCATCGCCGGGCTTGGTCTTGGTGTCGCCGGTGCTGTGTCTGACAAGAGTCAGCGAGTGGCAGCCGAGGAAGACCAGGAGCAACTCTCGAAGGACATGAAGTCAACCGACGAAATGTCCGACCGCATGGCCGAAGCTGGCGCTTCCTCCGCGAACCTCCGACGTTCCGCGCGAGCCGACGCTGCTGCCCAGGCATCGCGTAGCGGACTCATCGGTGGCGAGGCTGGAGAGTACGCTCGCGAGGTCGACATGCAACTCGCGCAAGCGCAGCAGGCGCAGGCCCCGGCGGTCTACGCGCAGGCGAAGAGCGACGAGCGCGCGCGCCGTGGCCAGCTTCTCCAGCAGGCCGGGACACAGCAGATGCTCATCGAGCGTCAGGCGCAAGGCGGCGCGCTCGAGCAGGTGGGAGCCGTGGCTGGTGACGTGATCCCGCTGGCGATGGAATACCGCGACGCGCAGGGCCGAGCGCCCATCGGCTCCGGCAAGTCTTTCGAAGGCATGACCGATGAAGACGCGCTCGATAAGTACGATTCCATCATTGGGCGAGAAGCCGAGGCTGACTACGAGATGGACGCCAGCATCGACAGCGCCAACTACGCGAGTCAGTACAAGGAAGCCTACGACCCGGAACTCACGTTCAAGCAGACAGTGGACATTCCTCTTGTCGAGCAGATCGTCACAGACAACATGGCCACCATCTACCATGGGCAAGACCCGGCGAAGGCCGCTGACGACATCTCTGAGCAATACCTGATTTCTGGTAAGACGTTCGAAGACCCCGAGTGGGGATTCATCGTCGGTGCGGTCGATGCGGAGACCAGACAGTACCTGCTCCAGATGGAACAGACATACAAGGGCAACCAATAGGAGTGAGTCATGGCAGTCATTCCAGGACAGGCTGGAGGCGGATTCAAGGTCTTCGCTGACGTAGCGCAGGGCGCACGCGAGGCTGGACAAGAGAACCGTGCTCGGTATGAGAAGGACCGTGCGTTCGCAGAACAGCAGCGCGAGTTCGACACAGCGACTGAGGCGCAGATCGCGCAGATGCTCCAACAGGCGCGTCAGTTCAGGCTGTCGCAGGAGCAGCAGCGCGAACTCGCGCAGTTCGAGTCTGACTTCCGCGAGAACATGCAGGCTCGACAGCAGGGTTTCGCGGCTGGTGAGTCCGAGAAGCAGCGGGAGGCGACCGAAGTCATCGCTGCGCGCAACGCGGCGAATGATGCGTACCGGAATCAGACTGGACGCATGAACACTGACCTCGTTGCGGACGCGCAGCGCATGGTGGCGCAGCGGGACCAAAACGTCTACAACTACCTGCTCGGCTCTCCGCTCATGACGATGGACCGGGGAATCGTCAAGATTCAAGAGGGTGACGGCAAGACCTTTTGGGTTCCATCGTCGCAGGTTCCAGATGGCGCGAATGTCGTCGAGGAACGCGAGAACCCAGAGTACACCGCTCTGATGAAGAACTTCGTCGACTACCTCGGCGCGGACCAGCACGACCCGAAGCTGCAAGGCAACTCGCCGCAAGCTATGCTTCGTCGACGTACCCTGGCCCAGGACTGGGTCGACAACTTCGGGCGCTACGAGACCGATGTGCGTACTCGGCGTCGTGAGATCCAAGCAGAGCAGGCCGTCTTCTCCGGATACACTCGTCGACTCGCAAGTGGCGGCGGCGGCGGCGGCGGTGGTGGCGGTGCTGGTGGGTCAGCAGGTATGCCAGGATGGATGGAAGACATCCCGCCAGGCGACTACCAGGCGCTTATCCAGGCTGGACTCCTGTCCCCGCAGTCTCCGCTGAGCACGGTCCAGGTGACTCGACAGCTCAAGGACGACATTACTGGAACGTCGGAAAACCGTGTCTACAATCTGCCGACGTTCCAGGAGCTACAACGGTTCCAGCGCGAGAACCCGGACGCGATCGAGACTCTCGGTGGGGTTGGCAGGATTCTCTCTGATGTCGACACCGGCATCCAGGGCTCGCTGGTCCAGTCCATCAAGGATGGCACGCCTGTCGTCGACGAGCTTGGCGACCCTGTGTACGAGCTTCTGTACTCGCAGCAGTACCTCGAAGCCGCACAAAAGACTGCGCGCTCCTACGTGACGCAGGCAAGGAACGAGGGGAAGCTCCTGTCTGGTCAGGCGGAATCGCTCGAGACCTACATCGACGAAGTCTTCGGATGGCATCGAGCGACGCTCGAGTATCCCGAAATGTACATCGACGAAATGACAGAGACGGACCCAGGTAACCTGTCCATGATTCAGAGCTTCCGCCATGGCTCCGGCACCATCCGTCCGAACTGGCACGAAGCATACGAAGGGGCACGCTACGAAAATGAGTCCGTGTGGGGCGAGGCTGACGCTGCTCTCGGCAGGATTCAGGGTTCGCACATGGGCGGATTCGGCAGCATCGACTCTGCTGAACTCGACACCATGATCGAAGCACTCGCTGGTGGCGAGATCAACATCAACGACTTCATGCCGGACCCCAACAACAGGGCTGCCATCGACCCGTCAGGTTCAGTAACGATCCGGACAAGCCGGAAATTACCGTGATCGAGAGTGGACGTGGACGCAACCCGTTCGAGCGGAGATTCTAAATGTCTGTCACAGACCCCGTGCTCGGGCAGCGACCGGAAGAAGAAGACGACCAGGCCGTACAGCCTTACACGCCACAGAACACGACCGGCGTCCAGAACACACCGCAGGCTCTCGCGCAGGCGTGGGCGTCAAACGATTATCTCGACGATGAGATGATCCCGCGCAAGGCTGTCCTGGTGTCAACGCCAGAGCAGCGGGCGGTGCGGACTCGTGCGAAGTATTCCAACCGGTCTGGCAGCACGAGCCGCCGACGGGAGCTTGCGTCCCTCCGTTTCCAGTTGGAGCACGCCGCGACCAAGGGAGTAATCTCTCGCGAGCAAGCGCAAGACTACATGGAGGCGGAAGACCACAACTGGATGGACAGACTTCTTCACTTGGAAGAAAGAGGTAGCCTGCTCCAGTCCGCCGTCGATGTGCTCTCCGTTGGCAACTACCTGTCGGCCTCGATGGCGAAGTCCACATTGGCGTGGCGCATTGCCAACGACGAGAAAGCTCTACAGGAGTACGTCAAGACAGGAGAGCTTTCTGGCTACTCATTCGGTATCTCGACTCAGGAGTTCAGAAAGAACTGGAACCGTCGCACGACCTACAAGGACGTGCTCGGGTACGACTTCGGGGACAAGGGCGCAGTCGACTCGATGAAGGATGCGCGGTTCTGGAAGGCGCTGAGCGCTGACATCTTCCTGGACCCTGTGACCTATCTCACGTTCGGCGTAGGACCGCTGACCAGGGTTGCCGCAACCAAGGTCGCGAAGGGTGCTCTGATCAAGCGTATGGGCGCAGAAGGCGCGGAGGCGTTTCTCAAAAGGCGACTCGTACTGCGACTGTTCATGGAGCAGAACTGACCGAGTTCACCCTGGGTCGGTGGGGCGCGACGTGCTACGAAGTAGCTTCGCAGGACTTGATCGGTGAGCTTGCGGAAACCGCGACAAAGGCAAACGCCGCGGCCCGCGCGACTGGTGCGAGGGAACTCGTCCATGGTTCATCGAAGATGATCACGGACTTCAACGAGCGCGTGCTCGCTCACATGATCACGAACTACGACGACGTCGCACGGCGCGCCGTTTCGAGCAAGCTCTACACGCACAACCCCATGCGGACTACCGTCGGCAGGGCGACACGGGTTGCCTCAAAGGCGATGGAGACTCCGGGCAAGGCAGCGATTGCTGGCGCGGCAGTCGGCGGTGGCGCTGGCGCTATGGCGTCCAATGAAGATGGACTTACTGGTCGTCTCGCTGGTGGTCTCGCTGGTGCTGCTCTCGGCGCAGCGGCTGGTGCTGGACTACAGAAGCTCCATGGACCGATGGGGGCGTATCCTCCGCTCGAGGACATGTTCCGTGAAACCTCCAGGTTCGGAAGGGGCGAACTCGGACTGATGAAGTCCGGCCAGATCGGTGAGTCTCTCGCCAAGGTTACGAAGCACGTCCCGCGCATCGACAACTTCTTCCGTGGGTTCAATCGTACATGGGGAATGGACACTACGTCGCGCATGTTCTACAACGCGTATCGCAGCAACGTGGCGAAGCGTTCGTCAGACTGGATGCAGCGGACTGCAAAGGTGTTCGGCAACTTCACGGAAGAAGAACGCATGGCTGCTTCTCGTCTGCTCGAGGATGCTGGCTCTGACCTGTCTGCTCGCAACGCGGCGACCAGTATTGCTCGTGAGGCTGGGCTCAAGTCCACCGACAGGGTGATCGAGTGCGCGCGACACGCGCAGCGTATGTTCACGGAGATTGCAGAAGAAGAACAGAAGTACGGTCTGCTCGGTCAGAGCATCAACAACTACGTGACCCACTTCTACAAGAACACAAAGCTCAAGCACCAGCTTCACTCGGTCATGCGTAACAGTGGACTTGGGTCCAGCGCAAATCCGTTCTCGATGCACCGTGACATCGCAACGCTGGCGGACGCTGCGGAAATCTTCGGCTCCGACGAAGTCATCACCGACCTCGCCAAGATTGTCTGGATGCGAAAGAAGACCTCTATCGAGTACGTCGCTCGTCAGAAGTTCTACACGCAGATCAAGCTCGAGCATGGACTGCCTGCTGCCATCAAGGAGTCCTCTCGCGTCGGCATGGCCAGACACCTCAAGCACTGGCTGATCAACAACAGCAACAATCCGGAAGTCGCTACCTCCATCGATCAGGTGTGGCAGACTGAAGGCGTCAACATCGGGCGGTTTGGTTTCGCGCAGGGTAACCACAGACGCAACCGACAGGTGATCGAGTTCCTCACGGGGCGCGCTCGTAACTACAGGCAGAAGTTCGTCACTGACGACCTTCGGCTGGCGGCGCAGCTTCCGCAGACGATCAAGGTCAGGTGGCGGCATCTTTCGAAGGAAGTCGACATCGGTGAGATGCTCGACAACCTGTATGATGGCGCGCCCATGACGCAGCAGCTGTCGAAGCAGGAGTATGTCGCCGCTATCCGTAAGCTCGACGGTGAGCTTCGCAAGCGCGGCATCCCGCTGCTCTCCGCGTTCCCCGACATCACCGAACGCCTTGCCGCGAAGACCAACACAAAGGCCGTCAAGGGCGTGAAGTTCAAGTCTCTGACCGAGGCTCTCAACGCCCCCATCGAAGGACTCCGTATGGCCGCCCAGCTTCCCGAGGAAGTTGTGGTCCGTGCTCGCGTCATGCGGCAGAAGGTCGGGGACTTCACCGACGTGTTGAGACCGAACCCGAAGATCAAACGTCAGATCGACGGCCTCGCACAGCAGATCGGTTTCAAGGCCGAGGAACTTGACGAACTGCTCGAGAACCTTTCGGGCGCAAGGGCATGGACAACCTGTCCGCACGGCAAACGGAAATGCTGCGCGACTACCTCACCGGCTGGACCCGCCCCAAAGAAGTCGCGGCCAGGACAATCGCTGGCAAGCCGGGCAAGGCTTCGACTGTGTGGGACCCGTTCCTCCGTGGTGAAGCCCTCGTCAGGTATTCATTCTCTCCTTGGAAGAAACAGCGCGCGACCAACGTCCTCGACATCATGGACGACGTCGAAGAGAAGCTCGGCGCTCTCGGTGAAACGACCATCAAGCACGACGAAGACATCGCCGCTGCGTGGCGCACCATCGACGAAGCGAAGGAAGCAGTCAAGGGAATCCGAAAGGCAGGCTCGACCGGCAGCGTCCGACAGTGGATTCGCGACGAGGTTCCATCTGTCGTATCCTCGCACAAGGCGCGCCAAGGTGCCGTCGAAGGATTCGATAAGGCCAAGGCTGACGTCGACCAAGGAAAGGAAGTTATCACTCAACTCAAGGGTTTCTGGAAGAACAAGATTCAGGAAGCCATTGACGCGGGTGCGGGACCACACTCGAATCAGGTCAAGGAACTCAAGCGACAGCGCGGTGAAATGGTCAGCGGAGCCTACGACAGACTCAAGGAGTTGAAGCGCAATCAGACGAGTGCGTGGGACAAGCTCACATCCGCGAGGGCACGGTACCGCAAGTCGTATGCCACGGCGCTGGCGGACCACGAGGAGCCGCTAAAGGAGATGTTCGGTCGTCAGGTGGTGGAAGCTGAAGGTGTCATCAACGCCGCAAAGGGTCGTATCGACGACGCCGTGCGTGGGCGGCAGCTGACCCGCAAGCAGACACAGGTTCAGAACCTACGTCGCAGGCTCGCAAACGCTCGCACACGTGCGCTCAAGGACGGGACTCCCAAGAACAAGAAGGCTGTCGAAAAGTTGCAGCGCAAGTTGCACGAGGTTCTGGACAGCGACGAAGCGGCGCGGCAGGTTATCGAAGGCGACGATGTCATCGTGAAGCCGCTAACTGGACCGACCGCAGACTTCACGCGAGGGGCGGCGTCTTCCGACCAGTTGTTCAGGAATCAGGACCTTGGCGGAAACTTCGTCAAGGGACAGGAGCCGCTCGACCTCGGAGGCGACGTCTACTACTTCCCGGAGTCCATCACTCGACTGCTGGACGAGATCAGCCACTCAACAGCAGAAACAAATGCGTGGCTGCGCGGCTACGACTTCGTCCAGAATCTGTTCAAGGCTCCGCTCATGGCGCCTCATGTCGCGTTCTTCAAGCGAAACGCCGTGACGAACGTCGCATTGAACACCTTGCGTTGCGGGCTGTCGTTGCTTCATCCTTCGACTGCGCGCGATTACATGCGGGCGACGTGCTTCTACATCGCCAACAACGGTTCCGACTTGGCGAAGGGCGGTCGCATCGTCAAGTCCGCCGTGAAGTCTGGCGCGGTCATGGGCGCGGTAGGTGGTGCTATCGGTGGTACCGGCTACGCCGCGACTCACGAAGACGTTGGATACATGGAAGGCATCGCGAAGGGTGTCGGTATCGGTGTCGGGTTCGGCGCAGGCGTGACCGGAATGACTGGACTGGGTATGCTCGGTGGACTCAAGGCCGCGCCCCTCGCGCTCAAGGCTGACGAGTTCGCCGCCAAGGGCGTCCGTGCCGCTGGCGAGGCTATCGAGCGAAGTGGACTCAACGTCAAGGGCATCGGCGGGAAGATCAAACGCCTGGGCGACACGCACATCAACGTCGGCGGCGAGCGCTTCACCATGCGCGAGTTCATCGACGAAGCGGAGAAGCACGGAGTCTTCTGGACGCACGTCTCGAAGGAGTTGTTCCCGAGCGGGATGGCCTCGACCAAGGCGCAAGTGATCGGGATGTCAGACATGTTCCGCGCTGGCGAGCTTCTCTCGGAGACTCCTACCCGGCTCATGCTCTTCACCGCCGTCGCCAAGGAAACCGGCAGCTTCGCGAAGGCCGGACAGGCTGTCAAGGACTACCTGTTCGATTACTCCAACCTGTCTATCGTCGAACGGAAGGTGATGCGACGGTTCATGCCTTTCTACTCTTGGGTGAGACACGCTATGACCGTGTCGTACAACAGCGTGATCGACTACCCAGGACGGTTCACGGCACAGTGGAAGTTCGTTGAGAACTCGAACCCTGACATCGACCCGACGATGATGCCGGACTGGCTACAGAACAAGATGAAGCGTATTCGGCGCGACTCCGACGGCACACTTGTGGTTCGTGCGAACTTTGGTCTGGCGCACGAGGATGCCATCGACGTCGTACAGGGAGTTACCAGCGGTGTCAAGTACATCCACGGTTCCCTCACCGGTGACATGGACCCGGAGGATTACGACCACGCGCTGCGCCTTCTCTCGCGTGGGCCGTTCGGCGTCACTTCGGCAGTCGAGTTCGCCTTCAACAAGGAGTCGTTCTCCGGGAAGATCATCAACCACGGAGAGAGGTACGAGTCTGACTTCTCACCGGCGCAGTATCGCAACGCAGCAGGATGGCTGCAAGGTGCTGTCGGGTACAAGAAGGACGCCCAAGGAAGGGAGACTATCAACCCGACGTGGGCGTGGCTCATGGGTGAGATCCCGCACTCCAGATTCGTGAACCTCGCACGACAAATCTACGAGACAGACGAGTTCGACCACACCACGGTCAACTACGGTGCGCTCGCTCGCCGTGTACTGTCGGAGTCCGTGTACAAGTACGACCCGGAGCAGCAGCAATACTACCAGGACAGGGCGCGCATCGAGCAGATGACTATTGCGCTCAAGAACCTTGGCCTTGCGCGCAGCTACAGTATGACTGTCGGGGACGCAAAGAGAGGTGGCGGAGGGCGCAAGAGCAGTTCGGCGCGTCGTAAGTAGCAAGTAATCAAGCAGCGCGACGACAACAGCCCCACCGGCGATTTGCCCGGTGGGGCTGTTCTGGTCTGTAGTATCGGGTCTTGTTACTTGCGCGGGTCGACTCGGTTCGCGCCGCTCTTCATGACCGACTTCGCCTTTGCGATCACCGCTCCTGCGTCCACGCTCACGGGCGGCATTTCGTATTCGATCTCGTCGATGGCACGCCGCTGTTCCTCCGACTGTTCCACCGGCCCGGCAGCCTTCTTGAAGAACGCGGGGTACGCTCGACGTCGGGAACCTCGAGGAAGATTTGCCACTCGGCGGGGATGACGTTCGTCCGGTCTTGCAGTCCATCCATGCACTTCATGCGGACGACCTGCTCGCGAAGCTCCAGCGGGAAGAAGTTCTTTCGCTTGAGCAGAGTGATCACAAGCTGTCGGGAGACGACCGAGAGAATCTGACTGCGCCGACGTGGGTCGGTCTGCCACAGATTGCCCAGCGCCTCGGCGTCAGCATCCGTGAGAGCGCCACCGGTCGTGCCTGGCTCGTTGACCTTGAACGGGAGGTTGTGGGCGGTGTCAATGTCAGGAAGCAGGCGAGCGATGCGTTCTTCGTCCTCCGACAATTCCGGCGCCGACTCTTCGATCATGGCTTCGAGGTCTGCGTTTTCCTGACGGTCGGCACCCCTCGCCTGGGCCTCCTGGGGGCGCTCTCCGGGGCCGCTTCTGGCCCCCTTGCCCTGGTACCCGGAGGGGCTACGGTGGCCGCAGGGGCGGGCTCAGGGGCCTTCTCGCGGGCCTCCGGCCCTGGCCCCCTGGCCCCCTGGCCATGGGTGCCCCCGTAGGGCATGTGACCGTCAGCATCGTACTGATCATCACAGACCACGGAGATACGCGAAGCGAGGTCAGCGATAGCGATCAGCTTGCGGTGGGCGTCGATCATGGCGACCCGCTCGCGAACGGGCGCTTCCGAGACGATCAGGTTGGTGGCGGTGATCGTGACGATCTCGCCGTTGCTGAACACGACTGTTGCCTTGTCGGTTCCAGGCAGCGGGGTGACGGAGTCCACCTTCACGTAGAGGTGGAGGACTGCGTCCATGAGGCGGTCGACTTCTCCTGACATTACTTCATCTCCTTGATCTGTCGGATGATTGACTGCTCCCAAGAGAGGGAGTATTCGGGGTTGATCGGCGGCAGGTACGTCCTGTCGTTCCAGATGGGGTGGCTGAAGATGGGAATGTTCAGCTGACGCGCCCACATCAGTTCGTGCTGCATACCGGTCGAGATAACCTCTGGCCCGGCCTTGATGAGCGCGTCGCACTTGGTGAGCAGCACACGGTCGATGTTGAGGTAGAAGTCCGCCGACGTGTCGGTGGACAGCCCGCGCTCGTGCATGAGCACGTTATGCGCCCACGACGCGACAGCGATACCAGCGTTCTGGAACAGGGCGACGAAGTGCATGTACCGGGTGAGGTTGTGGACGAAGTTGCCCCACTCTGCGGACTTGTCTCCGACGAGGGGGTGTGCGATGTAGACGAGTTTCACGGTCTGTCTCCCTTGATATGGATTGCGAGAGCTGCCAGGACAGCCTCCCACCTGGTGTCGAAGGTCCTGGTGGACCAACGTTTCTTGTTTAACATGCGGTAGCGCCAGCAGGTTTTCCCGCCGTAGAAGTCGTGCTTGACACAACACAGCGCGTACCTGCTGATTCGTCCTACGACGAGGTAGGATTGACCGAAGCTGTAGTTGGTAAAGCCAGTCTGGAAGAATGTGAAGAACTTGCTCACACGAGCAGCGCTCCACTCGGTCTCGGTGTAGCCTTTCATTCTTCTTCTCCTTGACATTCCATGGTCCGTGTGGTGCGGTACCACTGGAAGTCGTGCTCGACGCACTCGCAGACCTTCACGGTTTCGAGGACGTAGTGTTTGCAGACGCGGTCACATTCGGGGTGAACGCAGTAATCGCGGAACATCGAGTGGACAGGCTCAACGTGACCGCCAAGTTGGAACGGGAGGCGAACCTTGTCGGGGACTCCCATCAGGAGTTCGGTGTGGCCGTCGTCGGACGGGCGCTGCGCGTAGTGACCAGGCTCCTTGTCATACCACTCGGTCATTCTTCACCCCACAGGTCGAAGTCGACCTCATGTTCGCTCGGGTTGATGTATCCGACGATGTTGATCTCGCACGGAACCTCGATGTCTGCGAGCGGAATGTCGAGGAAGCACGTCTCCGGAAGCTGGAAGATGTCGATCATACGGTTGCCGAGGTCGCGGCTCTCGATGGTCGCGATGCGCTCGTCGGTACCGAGCTTTGTGACCTTTGTTAGAACGAACCTCATTCGGACTCTCCTTTTGTCATGGTGTCGATGTTTAGGTCGCCAGTGTAGAATAGGAAGTACCACATGAGATAGCGGTACAGAAACTTGAAGTCTACTCCTTTGGAAGTCCCGATCTTGCGCCAGGATTTTTTCCTGTCGCGCCACGAGAAGTTGAAACACTGACCCGCCGTGAGCCAGTACACGTGGTCGTAACGGTTGTCGTAGACCAGTCCACCGGCGAGCCCGCCTGACATATGAATCTTCTTTATGTGTCCTTTCTGCGCAGCCGAGAAGCGACCCGGATAATACTTCGCTTCAATACCGACGTGTCGACCGAAGATGCTGCCTTCGAGGTCTGGTCGTCCGACTGCCTGGTACTGGTCTCCGTGGTTCTTGTTGATGTACTGACACTTTCCGAAGGTTTCGCGGAGCTGGCCAGTACAAAATGCCACGAACTCTGATTCGTTTCTAAACATTGTCGGATCTCCGTTGTGAACTCACGGACGTGTTTCTCCTGGTGGGCGCGACCCAGCGTGTCGAGCACGGCTTCGAGTTTAGGTCGTGAGATAAGCATAGATCATTTCCTTCTCTACGTCGGTCAGTCTGATGCCAAGGAAACTCTGGATCGACGCGACTGCCATCGCAGGAGAAGCCCAGTTTCTCTTGACCGAACATGAGTTTTGTAGGTGGATGCCCGGCATGACCGGGCGCTTCGGCTGCTTCACACGAACGTGAACCATACCCTTATGAATCTCGACTTCGATTCTCGGCTCCGCGACTGTGTCACCAGCGTCAACGTAGGGCGTGCCGGTCAGTTCTTCGAGTCGCTTCTTGAGCTTCTCGATTCGCTTCTTTGCGAACTCGACCTCGTTCTCTGCCGCGTTGTTGACAGGGTCGATGAACGCTTCAAGGACCATAATCTGCGCGAGGATTTCCGCTTTGGTTCGTGCGGCCATTAGAGGTTTTCCTCGATGGCGTCGAGCACCTTGCCGTAGTCCGGGAACAGCTGAACCTGATCCGGATCTACGTCGTTCATGCACACGACCTTGAACTCTGTCTTGCGGGCGCGCAGGCAGTTGCCACACGTCGCCTTGTGAATGTCAGTTGTGATGAACACGACAGTATCGACAACGATGCTTCGGCCACAGGCTGTCTTGTCGTCTCCGATGTACATATGTATCTTACGCATGACTACTTCCTTTTTGTGCCAGGTGCCAGCGGTCCATTTCTTTCCAGATGTTCCATAGTGTGCAGTTTTTGTCGTGCGGTCGCCACGCATGGCTTCCACACATCGGACAGGTGGTGCGCTGTAGTGCGGTCCTAACCCGTGCGAAGTACAGCCACGGGGCCTTGTTGAGCTTGCGGTCAACCGACAGCTTCAACGACGCGAAGTCGTGGAACAGCTTGTCCACGGAGTCGTACAGCCGCTCCCAGTCCTCCCGTGAAGGAGGCTGGTCGCGACTGTACAGGATGCGGAACAGGGCGGGCTCCATGACTATTCTTCACCCATCGCAGCCTGCTGGACGACTTGCATCCAAAGAGGAAGCGGAACGGGCGTGTAGCTGTCGTCCTGACGTTGGAACCAGATGCCCGCGTTCTCGCACAGGACCATGATGCGAAGCTGGTCGTTCGCGGTGAACGTGTAGTTGCCGAGCTTCTGATCGACCGGGCCGCCGGAGTCGAGCGCGAACCACAGTTCGTACTCGAAGCCTTCGTGCCAGTCCTTGCCGTAGCATCGCTGGCTCATGTCCTCGATAGCGGCAGCGAGACACACGTGAGCGTCCTTGGTCATTTTCATGCGCGCCTGATACATACGGTCGGCGGCAGTCTCCCACTTCTTCGGCTGACCGATCACATGAATGTTGTCGGTGGCGTGACTCGCCTGGCACTTTCCGCAGATGGGAACGCGCGACGGCTTTCCGCACACGATGCATGGGGTGTACTGATTCTGTGACATGGTTATTCTTCCTCTCCTTGGGTGAACATGTTTTCGACTGCATCGTCAAACCACTTCGGGGCTTTCGATGAATCGAGATCGCCTTCAACACGGTCGCCGGTACGGTACCAGCGTTCGGCGTCGCTGCGATGCTGTGCCACGCAGACGACGCAGTCTTCGTAGCGCGGGTCGTACCACTCGCCGGGGTGAAGCTGACACTGTTGGACCAGCTTGCCTTCCGGAAGACTTGCGACCGAACCCGGCCAGCCAGCCATGAGGAACTCCGCCTCACGAGTGTCGGGATACTTGGCGCTCTCTGTTTTGTAAAACCTGTCGAAGATGCTGGACATTTGTACCTCTGTGATTAGCCGGTGAACATACCGGACTGACGGTGCATATCCTGTGGTCGGATGTCGATGTTTGAGATTACGAATTCTTTGGTCTTCCCTCGTGCTTCTCCTGCGCCTGCGATGCTATACGCGACTTCAGCTTCGAGAACAGTAAAGTCCTTGTAGAGTTCAGCGATGAATTCATGCCCGGAGTTTGTCTGAATGAAAGCATTCCCGGCTTCGTCGATATCCACACAATGGTCCCGAAGTTGTGTCTGCTCGTCTTCAGCGAATGTGAGTTCTTCGTCCAGACTCCGGTATCCGTATGTGTCATAGTATGGTGGGTCAAGATAGAAGAATACCTCTTTGTTTTTCTTGTTAGCACGCTTGATGATATTGTCGAAGCTGGAGCATCTGATGTCTACATCACGCAATCGCAGAGCGTGGCGACGAAGATCGTCAGGAGAACACAGATGATGGTTGCGAACAGAAGGTGAAGTCGCGTAGGTGGTGCGGCCGCCATGACGAACAACTCCGTTGAAGGCGAGGCGTTGTACATAGTAGAAAGCGACAGCCTGCATGAACTTACTCATGTGACTGATCTTCTTCTGGAACTCGTGGAAGATTGCCTCGCTCGTCGGGAGGTCGTTGATACGTTCAGCAAGCTCGTCGGGATGCGTCTGCACGAAACGCCAGAAGTTGATCAGATACTTATCTGCGTCGTTGACGATTTCAATCTTCGACTTCTTCTTCTTCCAAAGGAGAATCTTCATCGACCCGCCGAAGGGTTCGACATACGTGTGGTGCTTTGGGAACAGGTTGATCAGGCGCTCGCGGAACTTCGACTTGGCTCCGTGCCTGGCGAACAGGCTGTCAAGCTGTCGCACTTCTTCTTCGTTGGTCTCTTTCAAGACTCCTGGCGCTTGCGGGAACGGCCACGGAAACTCCTGCGACCACACGGCGTCAGCGTCGAGCCCTACCCCGCACAAAGCCGAACAAGGTCTGTTGGACAGTCGGGCCATCTTCCTCTAATGATTTCGACACGTTCTTCTGGACTACGGTTTTTCCAGCCTTCGTGGAGGAACCGCAGTCTCCACTCCAGAGTCGCTTGGGGTCGTCGTAGTACTCTCGGTCGTAGTCGCTTGGGGAATGGTAGGTGGGAGCCCATGGACGTGGCGAAGGGTCGTCATGACGTACATTTTCTTGGGGTGCATGTGCTGGCTTCTCCAGTAGACCGTCTGTTGACGGCTCGGTCTTCTGTTCTTTCGCCGCGTGGGCGAGGATGATGTCAAGGGCTGACATTGTCATTACGCGCTCTCCCTTCCGTGTGCTTCAAAGTACGAGGCGACGACTCCTGAAAGCCTCTCGTCCCAGATTAGATACCGACCCTTGTATTCTGCAAGCTCGAGTTCGTAACACACGATCTGGATGAACCGTAGGAACCAGTCTTGCGTAAACATCTGGCGACCGTCGTTGACACTGATGCTGTTCTGATGCATGAAATGTCTCATGCGCGGCTTGAAGTTGTCGGTCAGGGCGTTGAACAGAGCGAGCAGCGGTGGTGGGACTGGGCCGTCGAACTTGGTTGTTGCGTCTTCCGCACCGGAGAGCATCTGTCGTAGAATCTGTGCGCTGTACTCGATGGCCTCGTTGCTGACTCTGACGAACCCATCTTCCTCAATGTTGTGCGTGATACATGACAGGGCGATTGCGACCTTCGCGAGTTTGAACTTTGCTTCCGCCGGTTGGAACATAGGGTGTTTGCGGTCAGGCATGATCTCGTTGATCTTATCCATGAGGAAGAACGGATCATCGAACGTGATCATGTCTGGCGTGAGTGACCACGCCCAGGAAAGATGGTACCTCGCCAGGTCTTTCGTATACCAGTGTGGTGCCTTCGCGTCGTGGAACTTGTTGACTACCGAGTGGTCGGCTTGGGCCATTTGTATGTGGAGCAAGTCGACGCGGGCGAGGTCTTGTGGGGTTCCGAAAACTTCCTGGGCTGCTTTGACTGGGTCACCGTAGTAGCGGAGTTCTTTATTTCCCCGAGGATTAGCGAGCCACAGAAATCTGACGTTACTTCGAATCTTTCGAACGCCTGACGCTGTCGTTCGTTCAGCAATACCCGAACTACGTAGGTTGGTAATCCTGGCAAGGTCGTCAAGCGACAGCTTGTTCGCCTCGTCGATAACAACAATAGCTCGATGAGCCATGGGGAGGACTCCCCAAGTGAAAATGCTGGTCTTTCCAAACGTGGTGTTTCCGCCAATGAGTCCCACAGCAGTCGCTGTGGGTGCGTCCACGTATCGACCCGCGCCAAAGTATCCGAGAAGCTCTTTTGCCGTAGAGCTTTTACCAGTGCGAGTCTCGCCAATGATTGCGACTTCGGGACAGACTTTGTAGTTCTTGAATGGTCCAATGGAAAACTCGAATGGTAGGAAGAACGCGAGTAGCTGCATCGCGATCATCTGCTCGACGTTGTACTTGTGCAGCACGTGGTCGCGCATGTCATCAACCAGCCCTGTGAACACGTCAGCGATATACCTGCGCCCACCCGACCACATGACGTCGTGAAGCCGCCGATGCTTCTCGAGGTCAAACCTGTACGAGAAGATGTCGTTATCGAGGGGCCGCTGACGACCGACGACGAAGGTGAACCTTCCATCCTTTGGTTGAGGTATGACCTTGCCGACCGACTCGTATGCGTGGTTCTCCGCCTGATGGTCGGCGCCGACTTTCCAGATGCCGTGTTGCCTGTAGTTAAACTGGTCGCCGGACTGGTTTGCATCCAAAGTAGGAATGATTACCAGTGGCTCCACAGAGTCGTTACGGAAATGAACGTCCGGCCTATGACAACGCGGGAGCCCGAGCCGTCCGCGCAGGTGCTTTCTGATCTTGGCAGGACTCTGACCTGCAAACGAAACTCGCTCCGACGAATCAAGCTCGATACTACGCTCGTGCTGCCATTCTGGAAGGGGGCAGTTGCGACACATATCTGATATTTCCCCAGCGACGCCTCCTTCCTCGCAGACCGCCGTGACAGTTTGAGGAACAAGGTAAGGAGACTCTGCTCTACCTGCGACAACATAGGGCACCTTAATCCATTTGTCCGCGTTAAGCGGGTTGAACAGTTCGTCGAACTTCTGTAGTGTGAGGTCGTCGAAGTCGGGAATCTTCTCTGCTGGTTCCGGGTCGTTGTACACGTCCTCCTTGGACATGACACGCTCCGGCATGAAGCGTTCCCACTCGATGTTGTCGAGGCACGACTTGTTCCAGCCGTGTAGCTTCATGTAGTCAGTGATGTCGCCGTTGGCTGGTAGGCCGTCGGTCGGTAGCCTGCCTGCCCAAGACTCGAGAACGCCGTTGTTCGCGAACGCCTGTGCAAGCGTCGTGCGTGCAGCCTCCCCGGCTCTGTCAATGTCCATCAGAACCCTGACGACCTTGCCGGAGAAATGCTGCATCAGATTCTTGTTGAACTTCCCCTCACCGACCGTGAATGTGACGGCTGGGATGCCGTGCTGTACCAGCAAGTCAGCCTTCAACTCTCCACCGACGACCCATAGCTCTCCGTTGCGAAGTAGCTCCTGCATCGGGTACACGTAACACGAACCGTATCCACGCACGGAGATAGTCTTACCGTACTTCCAGTGTGGTTTCGTCGCTGGCCGACCAGGTTTCTTCTTGTACTCGTTACCTTCGTCGTCGAGCCACACGCATGTTTCGCGCAGTATGTCATGCTTGCGGAAGTTAACCAGCGGTGACTTACGAACGTCGTGTGTGTTGATGTAGTCCTTGTGAATGGGAATCCACAGCCTGCGACCGTGGTGCATGTACCCACGCGCCATAGCTGTCTCGACTGTGATGCCGTAGTTCTCCGCGAGTCCTTGGATTGCCCTGGGAGTCAACTGGTTTCTCGTTCCAGTCTTCATAGTCCAGGTACCAAGCTCCTTGTGGTCCTTCGGGATGATTCTGATTCCACGAGCCTTCTTGTACTTCCCGGCGCCTGACCTGTCGAAACGAGTAGTGGTAAGTCCGACGCCATACTTCGCTGCCAACTGACGAAGGATTGTGCTGAAATCGCGCTGTCGATCCAGATGCTTGACGTCAGCATACAGGGCGAAGATGTCTCCCTTGTTGCCACAGCCTTGACAGCCCCACAGACCAGAAGTAGCGTTAGCGAGCAGACTAAAGTTCTTGTCGTTGTTCCCATGTGCGCCACTATTCGGGCACCTAAACCTGTACTCATTTCCGCCTGCCCAGTCGTGGTTACCCAGCAGATCGTGAAGCTCACGATCCATATCCATACGCATCAAGACTTGTTCTCGGAGATCAGACGGCATGATTGTTAATACTCACTACAGCAAGAGCGTGGTAGTCGAGCCACTCCGGGTGGCGGCTGACTTCAGTAAGGAACCAACTGATATTTTCTGGCGTGATTAAGTCGGCGGCACTTAACTCTCCGAAAAGCACGCCGAGCTTGTCGCCCCGTCGCCTTGCTTCATTCGTGTTGAACACAGTCTTCGGCACATCAACGAACAGGTCGTAGTGACGCCAGCCCGTGATCTGCGTGCAGCACACGCTACGATTTGTCGCGCCGTAACAGTGAGCAGGGGCGTCGTCGGTGATGTGGCAAAGCTCCGGGATGACGAACCCTTCTTCATCGACAGCGAAACTGTACCCTTTCCCGCCGATGGTTACGGCGAGACGAAGGACCACTCCATCCCAATAGCAAGGGATGGAGTGGTCGTCGAACAAGGCGTCGAGCCTTGCCTGCGTGAAGAAGGCTTGCACGTGACTGCCTACGCTGCGGGCCGAAGGATGAGCACGGCGTTCTTGAGAATCTCGTCGGAATCGGTACAGCGTTCCGGGTAGAAGATGACACAGATGAACTCTGCGCCGAGCACCTTGAACGTCGCTCCGAGAAACTCGTTGCCGAGACGGTCGCGCTTCACGAACAGGGGCACGGAGAACTTGTCGCACACGTCGTGCAACTGCTTGTCACTCTCTTTCGTTGGTCGAACCTCGAGGAATCCCGGTCGAATCCACGCCCGGACTTCTCGTCCTTCACGGCGTCGTAGACAAAGATGAGCCAACGGGCACCGAGCATAAACGTCTGCGCGACGTAGTAGTCCTTGCCTTCTGTTGTCTGGCGCTCTTCGATTTCCAAGCGGATTTCTGTCGACATAATGTCACCCGAGTATGAAAGGGGAGACCGGATTTGCTAACGCCGTACAGCGAAGCCATTCAGCTACCGGTCAAGGAGCCATAGACTTCAGATTAGAAGCCGGTGCCGTCGTCGCCGGGGTAGGCGGGCTCACCCACGGGCTCGTCGTCGCTGGGCTCGGTCTGCGTGGAGCCGTAGGGTTCCTCGTCCGCCTGACCGAAGGAGGCGATCGCGTCGGTGATGAACTGGCGCGCCTCGAGCACGTGCGGCCACGTCTCCTGACCGATGAAGCCCTTGATGTCAGCCTTCAGCACCGACCACTTCATGCTGCCCGAGGACATGACGTTCGCCTGGAGGCGGAACGCCGCAGCGGGGAGCGGCACGCCACCCGACTTGGCCTTGACCACCATGCCTTCGACGGTCTTGATGGAGGTCGCCGGGAGGATCAGGCGGTGGATGGTGTCGTTGACGCGTTCGTACAGCGGGATGCCCTGGTGCTCGCTGGTCTGCTTGACCACGTAGCCGTACAGGAAACGCTTCTCCTTGCACGCGGGGCCGCGACCACCGCTGCCACCGTTCTCGTCACACCAGCGCTCGTCGGAACCGAAGCGCGCCCACGGGCAGCGACGGCACAGGATGTTGGGGTAGTCTTCGACCTGCGAGATGTCGAAGCCGGGGCTGATATCCTCGTTGCGCCACACGCCTTCCCAGTCCTTCTTCGCGGACTTGGTCGGCGGGAGGAACGGGGTGGAGCAGACGGGCTTGTCGCCTTCCTCCGTGAACAGGGCGCGGGAACCGAAGATGCTCACGACCACGAAGTACAGGTCTTCGACGGGCGGCAGGTTCTGGTCACCGATGCTGATCACGAAGAAGCCATCGGTCGACATCTTGACCGTGGCGAAGCCAGCGTTGGGGTTGGTGATGTAGTCAGCGTCCTGTTCGATGTCGTAGTTCTCGAACGCCTGACCGAGATGCGCAGTCGCTGCGCGGGCGATGTCATTCGACATGGTGTTTCCTCTCTTGGGTGAATGTAACGTCCTACTCTTCGTAGGTTACGTCGTAGGTGTGGTTGGGGTTTGCGTCGTCGAACTCGGGATCAACGTCCCACTCCGACGAGTGCTCTTCATCTTCGTACTCGTATTCTTCGTCCTCGTACTCGTCGGTGTCTTCTTCCTCGTCTTCGAGGTCCTCGCTATCGAGTTCCTCGTCTTCGAAGTCGTATTCGAACGGGCCGATCATGTCAGTGTCACTCCACGCAAGTGTGGCGGAAGGTTCGTGTGTGCGACACCGCCGGTACCAACGTCGGCACCACCGGTGTTCAGTTCGCGGATACCCAAACACGCCACTTTGTGTGGGCACCGCAGACAGTCGAGCTTGCCGAAAACCTCGGGACGAAGTCTCGGCCAAGAGTTGTGGATGCGTGAGTACTCGATCTCCTTGACCATGGCAAAGAGGTCGTCCTCATACGAGAGCAGTTGATCGAGCGTCACCGCAGGCTGGTCGAACATGAGGTCGCCGCGAGGCTTGCCCTTGTTCTTACCGGTCGCGTTGGGAACGAGATTGACTGGCGTGATGTACGCGTACCGGTGAGCCTTCGCGCCGTGCAGCCGGTACATCGCCCAGTCGTACATCTGGAGTTGGTTCGACTGGGTGACTTCCTCGTCGCGGTACGACACCGCCTTGCACGAGCCCTTGCCCAAGAACCTGTCAGCGATGCCACCCGCCTTGAAGTCAGCGATGATGTTGTACACACGCCCGTCGATGTTGCGGGTAGCGAGCACGTCGATGGTACCCTGGAAGGCCACGTTGCCAACGACGACGTCCCAGCGTTTCTCCGACACCTTGACTTCGTAGCCGCCAGCCTCGAGCCAGACGACGATCATGTTGCAAATGTCCATCAGGCTCATGCCGTAGAACGCGTCGGTATCGAACATGCGGGCGACGAACTCGGTGTTGGTCATATCGAGGTCGTATTCATCCTCGGCCCGAAGCTCGTCGAGCTTCAACTCCAGCGTGGCGGGCGTCGGTCTGCTGCCGTGCTTGAGCATGGACTCCAGAACGTAGTGGACCATGCTCCCAATGATGAAGTAGGCCGGGCGAAGACCGCCCTTCTCACCAGCGACGAGACTGTAGAACGCCTTGCGCTTACAGTTGTGGTAGGTTCGCAGCGACGACTGGCGAATCGAGAACGGCATCTCACCGATGGTCAGCCATCGGTTCTTCCACCGTTCCCGGCGTGCGTGCGCCAGGATGATGTCGACTGCGGAGGGGATTGCGTTTCCGGGGGTCATGTTCTATTGCTCCTGACCGAAGATGAGCATGCCGATAAGCACGTTGATGGGAACGTCGCGCCGCTCACGAATGATGCGGCGTACGGATTTGTCGTGTGCGGTCCCAACAGGAAGCACGAGGTGGGGACCGTCATGGCCGGGTGCCTTCCAGCACTGGCGACCACACTTGGTTCGACCGCGACAACGAGGGAAGCCGTACTCTCGGTTAGCCGTCTCCATGTGGCCGACGACGTCACCGATGAAATCTTTACCTGCGAACGGCATGTCACACTCCGAAGATGCTGTCCTGGCACGCCTGGCACAGACGGGAGATCAGGTACTCCTTCTCGGAGAGTTCGTCGCGGAACTTGTCGGCGGGCTTTCCGCACATGACGCACGAGCGGGTGGTGAGCGCATCACCACGGGAGCGACCGAACGACTGCTGTGCGACGGCTTCGAGGATGCCCTCCATGCCTTCGGTCTTGCTCGGCCCCTCCACCGGGGCGTCGATGCGACCGTCGACGCCGGAGTACAGCGGCGGGTTCTCCTTGCGGAACGTATCCCACCCGTCGCTGTCGAGCGGCACGCTCTCGGACCAGGCGTCGTACTGCACGTTCCACGACTCTTCCGTGCACATGTTCGTGAAGACTTCGCCGCGCTTCTCCGACAACTGCGTGTCGATTTCCTCGTTCACGCGGGCGAACTCTGCGTAGTGACGCGACTGCTTCGCGCTGATGAAACCGCTCTGTGCAATCTCGCACCAGTCGTCGACGGTGATTCGCTTGTCCATGTTGTGATTCTCCATGTTGTGACTCGCTGGATTGGCTACCAGTCTCCGTTATACGTCAGCGGCATCCCATTCGGCGTCCGCTGTTCCTTCTTCCGTGCGAGCACGAGCGTTCTTCTTACGCTTGTACCCACGTGCGTCAAACTTTTCGAGTAGGTAGATAGCCGACTTGACCATGTGGTACTGCTGGTACTGCTGGTCGTTGTAGTTGTTCACCACTTCGAGGTCGACATCGACGGTAACATCGTCGAGCTTCACGTGCGCCTTACGCAGAACGCTGTGAATCAGCTTGTGTGTCGGTCGACGCTCTGGCGAGATGCGCAGCATGAGGCGCGCCGACATTTCCTGCGCGTCGAACACTTCATCGGTGATCTTGTTGGGTCGATGCGAAGCTCGTCGACGAAGGAATGGTAGCCCTTGCGGTCGTAGTCCTTGAGCAGAGTTTCCTCGACCTTCTTCTTCTTCTTCACGCCGGGATGATCTTCTCCGACTCGATGCTGCCAGCAGTCGCGAGCATGTAGATGGGAGTGTTGATACTCTTGTTCGTGATCGGGTCGGTGCCGTGGCAGCGGGCCAGCGACTGAAGGAACGCCCCGAGTTGCCACGTCGGCGCGGCGTACACGATAGCGGGATACGAGCCAAGCCCGTCCTTGACAGCCTGCACGCGGTTGAGCGTCATGCCGTACACCTGCGTCGGCTTGGCGACCAGCACGCGAACCTCGCCGCTCTGGAACTTACGCTCGTCACCACGGCCAGCCTTCGAGAGACACACGTAGCTCACGCCGATGCGGTCCATCATTTCGCACATCATCTGCTCGTGTTCGTTGAACTCGCAGTAGAGCACGACTGGAACGCCGGGGTTGCCCATGAGGAACGCTTCCATCCACAGGACTTTCGGGTCGTAGCTGAACCGGAAGCGACTGTAAGGCCCCTCCGCTTCGAGCTTGACCTTGTTGTAGCCGCAGCAAATCTCACGCAGGTAGCCCATGAGCGTCAGAATGTGCGTGTTGAGCGCAGCCACGTCGCCTTCCATGGTTTCAACGAACCCCATGATAGCGTCGTCGGTAGCCTTGATCTGTTCCTCATTGGGTGCAGTCAGAATCCACCGCATCGTGGAATCCTTGCCGCCGAACTGGTCAGCCTCCGACCGAATCCAGCGCAGCCCGATGCTCTGCAACGCGAGTTCGAACTCAAGCCGTCGACTGGAGTTCACGGCCCAGCGCCCGTTACGCTGGAGCACGAGCCAGTAGTCGCAGCAGGAGTTGAACGTGGACCGGAAGCGCACGCCCCGGTCGATGATGTACGCCTGCGACCAGAAGTCCTGCGGCCCGTTCTCCATCGGTGTACCAGTCAACGGCACCACGAAGCGCGCCCCGTACGTCAGCTTGAACAGGCTCTCCGTGCGGACGGCGCGCGGATTCTTACACTTGGAGGATTCATCGACGATGATGAACAACCTTGACACGTCGAGGTACTTCGCGATCAACTCCATGCGGTTCGTGAGCGACTCGAAGCTGATGATAAAGGCGTTGATCTTTGAGCCGTCGATTGGCGTGGGGCTGTACTTCCAGTCGGAGAGCACGGCACCGTCGACCGCCGAACCGTTGTTCATCACGTATGGTTCGAAGCCTTCCTCGACAAGCTCGTCGAACCACACCGACTCGAGGATGGGCGCAGGCGCTACGATGAACAGCGCGTCGACGTCACCTTCGCGGTAGCGTAGCTTGCCGGTACCGATGGCGGTCGTGGTCTTACCTACGCGCATGTCGTACAGCGCGCCAGCCATGAGCATGTCGTACAGGAACTCGATGCCGATAAGCTGCTGACTGTACGGGTTCTTCTTTAGTACGGTCTTCACGTACTGGAAGAACGGGCGCTCTTCCTTGACCGTTGTGTGAACGAGCAGACTATCTGCGCCGGTAGCATCGTAGATAGAACGCATCGGTTCTTCGGTCGGTGGCAGAAGCTCGGTGTGTTCCTCGTACACGGTCATGTGCGGGGCACCGGTGTACTTACCAGTCTCCGCGTCCTTGTTCTTGTCGATGCGCTCGGCGGAACCCTTATGCGCGAGGGCTCGCCCAAGGAGGAATTGCTGACCGACGTTGCGTTCCATAAGCTCTGCGATACGGAGCTTGTCGCGCCAGTCGAGGGGATGCTGCTCGCTGTACTGGAAAGCACGGATCAGATTGTGCTTCGACAGTGGAGCCTGACGGTACCACTCCGGCCAGATTTCCGACTTGCGCCAGTCGCGCATTTCCACGCAGATGTTATGCGCGGGGCCGAAGACCAGACAGTTCTCGTGGAGCGCGAACATCCACGGGTTAGGGCATGGGCGCGAGTCGTGGACGTGGCGTGGCGTACGCTTACGGGAGCGACGCTTACGCTGTGACGACTTCACGTTCTGTTCAGTCTGACCGTTCATCGTGTGATTCTCCGTAGTGTGAACCTGGCCTTGATTGAGTCGAGGCTCGACCCGATCAGGGATACGTGTGAGTCATGTGACACGCTGTGTACTTTGCGTTTGTGTATGCGTACTACGACGTCGCTCTCGTCGAGAACAAAGTCAAGGTAGTTCCTGTGACCAGGCGGGTAGCCCGGTGGATTTACGATCTCTTTTAACACAGCGTTTCGCCTTGCTCGGCTCGTCAGGTGGGAAGCATACCCACCGACGCTGGATGCGAGTCACGCTTGCGAACAAGCGGCCCGACTCGCATCCTATGGTGCCCTCCTGCTGCTCACTCATGGCACTCGAATCTCGTCAGCTGACGAACACGCTTGCGCTCATGTGCGAAGCCCGGCCTTTCCGTGACGCGCGAGGGCTGCGCTTGTTTCGTACTCACGGGGTACAGACTGTGAGTGTTTTTTTCCTCCTTGGATGGGGGGCGCTCGACCGCACGCACCAGCACGACCCAACGCACATGCGTTGCGGGCTCGTACCGGATTGTGTAGTCGGAGCGCATGGATACTCTACTCGTACAGACCGAAGAAGGAGTACACGACGATGAACAGGAAGGCACCGATGAGCAGCCCCGGCCACAGCCAGTCGCTCCACAGTCGGTCGAGGATGGTGAAGATGGTGTCGTGGGGGTGCATCATGCGATCACGCTCGACCAGCCAGCGGGGGCGGCGCGACCGTACAGCACGAGGCGCACGAACGGGTCGTCGATGCGTGCGATGACGTGCTGGGGAACCACGCCTTCCCGCTTCCACTTGGCGATGTTGCTCTTGTCGATGCTGAACGCGTTGCAGGCGCGGGCCACGGCGGACCAGATCACGCGGCGTTCCTTCGCGGCACGCTGGCGGTCGCGCTTCCAGCGTCGGGGGCTGGCCTTGCGCGTCGAGGGCGCGCCCATGCCGGAGCGGCTGGGCAACTGCGGGTGCATGTCGCCAGCCCAGCGTCGGATGGTCTTGGGTCCGGTGTTCTGCGGCTTCTTGTCGGTGTTCTTGGCCATGGTTTACTCCCAGGAGTCGATGCCGTCAACGGCGTTGATGTAGTATTCGGTGTCGTCGAAGCTCAAGTTGTTGCGGTCGCAGTACTCACGAACGAGAGGCTCGTGATACTGGACGCAGTCGAAGATGTAGGTGGGGTCGCCGTCGGTGCCGTCGTCGTGCGAGGGGTGAACACCCACACGAACCAGATGTTATGCGAGTCGAGGTCGAGATAGACGCTCAACTCGTAGGCCATGCACGCACGCATGTCGTGCGGGAACCACATTTCGACCTCATCGCGCGTCTGCTGACCGTGGATGCGGTACTCGTAGGCGTAGAGCACAGGGATCGACAGGAGTTGGGCGAAGCGGTCGACGTCGATGCGGCGCGTGGGCTGGTAGATGTGCAGCTTTGCGAGGTCCTTGGTCGGCGTCGGCATACCGTGGAGCATGTGGTTGACGGCGTCGAGGAGCTTCTGCTCCAGCACACTGTCGCCTTCGGCGTTGGCGACCGCCAACGCGGCGTTGAGGTTGTTGAACATGGTGGTGTAGTCGTCGATGTTCATGGTGGTCTACCGGGCCTCCGTGGTGAACACATCCATGTGGCGGTCGTCGCAGCAGCCGTTGTCCATGGAGTTCTGGCAGAACGCGACCCACGCTTCCTCGACCGTGTACTCGCGGATGTCGAGGTACTCGGGGGTGACGAACATGGGCACTTCGATGTCGTAGTCCAGGTCGTTGATCTCGTCGAGAAGCTGGTTCTTCATCACCGTCTGAATGATGGGCGCGCGGTCGCTGTGGTCGACAGCGTCGTGGCCGGGGTTAGTGTCGATGAACTGCGGCAGGATGGTCGTCATAGCCATGATGGTTATGCTCCGTGTGTGATGCTGGCGAACCAGCGGGTAGTCGACCGAGGATTCGGTCGAGTGCGTGTGTTACTTGATACCCAGGGCCGTCGCGGCGGCGGCCCGGTAGATGGCGTCGTTCTCGAGCTTGCTCTTGTCGAAGGGCTTGCCGAGGACAGTGAAGTCGGGCTGAATCATCACTCGCACGGTGGCGATGTTGACGATGTTCTCAATCAGGTTCCGGTCGAACTCCGTTTCCGCCTTGCGCTGGTAGCGACCAGCCTTTGCGACCGATGCGTTGGCCGCCTCGAACAGTCGCTTGCTCGTGGTACGTGCGAGGTGGGCGACGTTACCGAAAGCGTACTCCTGTCGCTTGGCGAGCCGGGAGAACTTGGCGCTCATCGACGATGCTTCCTTCGCCAGCGACTCGAGCTTGGCCATCTTCACCGTCAACGGATCGTCGCTGCTCTCGATAGCCTCGACTGCGTCGTTGGTAAGGCCGCGCAAGTGAGCGTCGACCTCGGCCACGATACCGTTAGTGATCGAGTAGCGTCGACCACACGTGCAGCGTAGCTGAACGGCGAGCGCGTTGCCCGTCAGGAGGATAGTTCCCAGAGTGTTACCGCAAGTGCAGGAAACAGTCGTCGGTTCCATTTTAGTCGCTCCGTGTGTGAATCCGGGTGGTTAGTCGCCAGCCCGTTAGCCGCCGTGGCTCGTCCGTGTGTGTCGGGTGGCCCGCATGGGACCTCCACCCGGAGAATCTAACCACCCGTGATCCCCCTGGCAAGGTGCGGGATATGCCCCTTACAACCTGGCTTTACACGGATCGTAGATTCGCGATACAGGGAATCTACCAATAGTAGAGAGGGAAGTAGACTGCTATATAAAACGCGCGACCGCACACGCGCCACGTGCCGCGCTCACGCGAGCCGGTCGCCTGTGACGAACTCGGATGAAGCGCCAGCTTCGCACGCACGTGCGTCGCGTGTAACACACTGTGAGTTGAGGTCAGTCTGTATCATGTATCATTCGTCGGGCTGGCCACGGGTGGCCCTGGCCAGGGCCAGGGCCGGTCGGCGCGAGGGGATCACCGTGGCCCCGGCCCTGGCCAGGGGCGCGACCGGGTGGCCCG
>LQAI01000074.1_pt1 | contig 47547 bp, 51 predicted proteins | sample 1535821 | NCBI WGS metagenome assembly LQAI01 (sample SAMN04331586, study PRJNA305678) | bioreactor metagenome | isolation source: bioreactor_5 inoculated with Wadden Sea sediment 1st replicate of a... | place: Germany:Bremen | reverse complement strand
GCTTGGATGCCATGGCAGCAGCTTCAGCCAATGCGTCGGGTTCGCACTTGAACTGCTTTGCACGCAGGTGATACGCCTGTGCAGTGGCATCTTTGAGCTGTTTCTCCTGATTTCTGTGCAGGGTCTTCTCCTGCCTCTTGTACATCTGCTCACTGTAGACAAGGACCCATCGCTGGGAGATCCCGCCATAGGAGGAGTCAAACCCATATACCCGGTATCCTTCAGAGGTGTAGAACGCAGCATTATTCTATAAAGACTTTCCCGAACTATTCTAGCTAGAATTTCGTTGAATTATTCTTGGTAGAATTTTCAACATTATTCCAAAAAATGCTATTGATCACTGCGTAAAAGCGCAGCTCCTACCGATTGTAGGAACTGCTGAATTGGGTCTCTAGTAGCTCGTCCCATAAGTTATGACCGAAGAATTGGCAATATGACATTCTAAGCGCTTATCGCTGAATCGTTAGAAAGCCTGGTTTCTAGAGCAGAAATCAATGAGTTTAGAGCAGTCTCTGCCTTCCCCCTGGTCTTTGGACTCTCTTCTTGAAGGATACCAGCCCTTATGGTTGAGAGCTGTCTCTGCAACACAGTCGAGAGGTTTTCCCAAAGTTCCACGGGAACTTCATCATCATACTGAAGGAGAATATTGCACATCAATTGCAGCTGTTTCGTAAGCCCTCTGATCTCAATAGTCTCTGCAGACTGCCCAATGATCGCAGTAAAACGGGTTACCGCTTTCTGCTGAAGTCCCTTGCCGTCATAGGTAAAGTGAAATGGATGAGCTAAAACGGTATTCCAAGTGTGGAGAAACGAGGTGAAATTCTCTTTCAGCTAGTCTCAACAGAAGTACTCAATCAGGTTCCCTTCTATCAAGAGAAACACCCATATGCATGTAGCTTTCTGCAACGATCGAACCACAGTACTGGTCTGCTGCTCTCTTATTACTCCCATCAGCACTTCAGCCCTGTCTGTGCTCATCAGCCCTATCCTCGTGTGGATGACCTGGGCTATGGAGACCAGTGCCTGATCCATGACTGCATGACCTTTACCCCGCAGCCTATGGCAACATACTTTGACAGATCAGAGATAGACTCTATCTGCAGCTCTGCCTGACTTGCCACGAACGAAATATCCTTGATCCTCTGTATGATATGGGGAGTGAGGAACTCCTCGAATACGATGATGTTCCCGCTCAAGATGATCTTATCAGGGTTCAACAGATCTGCGAGGGTTCCCAGGGCAGTCCCTATGATCTCCCCGGTATCACTGAAGATTTTCCTGAGGGCAGGATCCTTCGCTCCCGCTTCTCTGATCACTTCGATACTCTCATCGATCGAGAGACTCTGGTCTATGAGCCCCTGCTCTTTACATAACCTCACGATCTCAAAGAGCGTACCTGCATCTTCGAATCTGAACAGCTGATCCCTTGATGCATGCCCCAATACGATATTCCCCACCTCACCGGCGAACCCATGAGCACCGTAGAAGGCACTGGCATTGAGGATCAACCCCAACCCGATACCATCGGTGAAGTTGAGCAGCAGCAGATTCCTGTCAACAGACCCATGTGCCGCATGATACCCGTGTACAGCCATGTTCGCATCGTTCTCTACGATGACCGGCTTCTGTATGACATCCTCCAGCAGCTGCGTGATATGGACATCCATGAGACAGGGCTTGAGACTATTGATCACCAGATCCTTCTCCGAATGATACAGCCCGGGGAGGGCGACACCCACCCCAGGATATGATCGAAGGGATCTCCACCATCGTGCAGGTGGCATCCACTTCAGCCTTCAGCTTCTTCAGCATGGAGTCCGTTGATTCATCATTGGCAAGCCTGACGGTCGATTCGCTCAGGATCTGGTGCTTGAGATCCACCAGATAGACATGAGCTCTGTTATCAGGACTCAGATCGATCGCTATGATCGCACGTGAGGCCGGAAGGAACCGGTAGATGTTCGGCTTTCTACCTCCCGAGGAGACCCCGACCTCCTGCAGACAGACGAACCCGTCCTCTACCAGAGCATCGACGATCTTCGAGACCGTAGCGAAACTCAACCGCAGCTCATTGCAGATATCCTGTTTGGTCACTTGATCCCGTGATGCGATATACATGAATATCGCCTTGGTGTTCGCTTCTCTCAGTGTCTGCTGATTGATCTTTGCCATACCGTCAGGTGTACCTTCTATCTTATGTGATACCACATTGTACCGTGGATTCTCTGTTTTATCTATAGATGAGCTCCTCTGCTGCACAACATATTTTATCCATTAAAAAAAGTAGTTGACATACTTCTTTTATGTGCTAAAATAAGTATACAGCATAAGGAAGCAACTATGTATATCGGAATAGACATCGGCGGGACGAAGACAGCGATAGGGCTCGGGAAGATGACCGGAGAACGTATAGAGATACGTTCAAGCAGTCGTATCCCGACAGATGCCCCTTCAGGACCTCTTGCCTTCTTCGAACGCGCTGTACAAGCCCTCGAACAGCTGATGGCAGAACAGCACCTCGGAAGAGAGGACCTCAAGGGGATAGGCATCGGCTGCACCGGCCCGATAGACGTGAATAAGGGGATCATCATGAACCCCTATACCCTGCCGGGCTGGGAATCCTTCGAGCTGGCCGATCGGTTCAGCCAGAGGTTCCAGGTACCGGTGAGCATGGAGAACGATGTGAATGTCATCCTGCTCGGGGAGATAGCACTCTCACAGCTGCACGATAAGAACGTGTCGCTGATCATGTTCGGAACCGGAATCGGTATATCATGCTATCAGAGCGGTACGCTGCATACCACGAGATCGAGCTACCACCCGGAGATGGGACACACTCTCGTATCAGAGACCGGACCTGAGTGCTACTGCGGCAACCATGGATGCATGGAATCCCTGGTATCAGGAAAAGCCCTCAACGCATCAGCACGGGAAGCTGGGTTCGACGATTTCGAAGGACTCTACCAGCACTACCTCGCAGGGGACGAGAGAGCAGTAGCCCTGATGGAGAGAAAACTTCATCAGATGGCCTCCGGGATCTGGAACATCCTGCTGATCTTCCACTCTGACATCGTGATCCTCGGAGGCGGACTGATGCAGAAGTTCTATGACTTCTTCTCTGAACAGCTCATCCGGCACATCCCGGGATCTGTGGACTTTACCGGGAAGTTCGTCTTCTCAAGAACCCACCCCGATGATACCTCCTCCCTGGTGGGAGCTATCACCCTGATACAGGAGACACTGAAATCATGAACATAACCTATGCAGCATCCTATGAACAGATGAGCAGTATCGGAGCAGAACTGTTCTGCAGGACCCTCATCGATACCCCTGAGGCCGTGGTAGGTATCGCGACCGGCACCTCCCCGAAGGGGATGTATCGGAACATCGCAGAACGCTGCAGCAGGCAGGGAATCTCTACACAGGCGATGACCTGCATCAAACTCGATGAGTGGTACCGGCTACCCATGGACCACCGTGCTACCTGTGAACACTACCTGCAGCAGGAACTCGCAGGACCCCTTGGCCTCAGAAGTGAACAGGTCATAAGCTTTGACAGTGATACCGAAGACCCCGCACAGGAGTGCCGCAGGATCGAAGACCTGCTCAGAGACAGACCCATGGATCTGTGCATCCTCGGTCTGGGGGCCAATGGACACCTCGGGCTCAATGAGCCCGGACCGTACATGACCCTCTGTACCCATACCGTGGAGCTTGCAGAGAGCTCCCGGCACCACTCGATGCTCGAAGGAGTCTCTGTCAGTGCAGGTATGACCCTGGGCTTGAGTGAGATCTTCTCTGCACAGAAGATCCTCTTCCTGGTTACCGGAGAGCACAAAGAAGCAGCCTTCGAGCTCTGCTGTCAGAAGGATCTCCACAGACTGTCCCGCATCACTGCTGTGGCTGCACAGAGATGTCCAGTGCATAGTAGACCAGCAGTCGCTGGGCTGATGAGCAAGAGCAACCCTCTGCATGGCAATGAGAGGGCTGCTCTTGCCCCTGCATCACCGCAGGGATCGAATGAAGTCATCACACCTGAAGGGGGGTACCCCCTACCGTGTGATGAGTCACATGTAGGAGTTCTGTATCGAAAAGGGAGGATACGAATGAGAAAATTGATGGTGATCGGCGTGACTCTGATGCTCTGTACGGCAATGATCTTTGCCGGAGGTGCCACAGAGACCACAGAGACTGCAGGACCAGTGGTACTGACAGTCATGGCCCCATGGGCTGAAGGAGAACTGGAAGGCTTCATGCCTGTCCTGGAAGCCTTCGAAGCACAGAACCCGGATATCAAGGTAGAGTACCGTACCGGAAGACCTGAGGACACCGCGACGATGCTGTCGAATCAGTTCGCTATCGGAAAGACCTCAGCTGATGTCATCGACACCCCATGGTCCTGGTACATCGTGCAGCAGGCACAGGCAGGCCACGTCATGCAGATGAACGACGTCATCAGTACCGATGAGTTCCTGCCCGGAGCCCTGAACAACGTATCGATCGGCAGTGCGATCTACGGAGCCTCGAGCGTAGGAGGGGTGACCATCCCCGAGTACCGCAAGAGCTTCTTCGCAGAGAACGGCCTGAAAGACCCTGCATCATGCAGGACCTGGGACGAGTTCCTTGACCTCCTCGATGCGATCGCAGCAGTGGAGGGTGTACAGGCACCCCTGGGTTCAGGAGGAGGGATCGGCTGGTCCTTCACCAGTATCATAGAAGCCTTCCTCATCACCTTCGGAGGACCTGAGATGCACACCGGACTCACCGATGGTTCGATCTCCTGGCTCGACCCGAAGGTCAGAGCAGCACTGAAGGACAACCTCCTTCCCCTGCTGCAGAGAGGCTACTTCGGTGAACCCGATGAGTATACCGCAGTACTGGAAGCCATGTGGAGCGGTAAACACGGGATCTACATCGGAGACAGTACCGACAACATGTCACTGACCCCTGCAGAAGACCGTGGAGTGTTTACCATGCCCGGACAGGAAGCCGTGGTATTATGGAATGACTTCTGGTATGTTCCTGCCTATACCGAACACCCTGAAGAGGCAAAACGACTGTTCAAGTTCCTGGCGACCGAAGGACAGAAGATCCAGATAGCCAACGGCGGAAGGATCGGGACCTATGCGGACATACCCCTTGAGATGTATCCTGCATCTGAACGGGAAGTGTTCGAAGTGATCAAAGACAAGATGGTACTGCCCGATATGGATGATACGATCGGCGGCAAGTTCCAGACCGTGATCTGGGACCAGCTGGGCCTGCTGTGGTCAGACCCGAGTGAGAAGACCCTGGATTCGATCCTGCAGATCCTTCAGGACGCATCCGAAGAGACGCTTGAGAACTAATACCCTGATCGAGGCTCCCTGCGGAGTATCCCAGGGAGCCTCGAACTATGTGAATTGGAGTTGCATGCATGAAAAAGCAGTGGAGACACTCAACACTATGGTTCATCGCACCTGCTCTGCTGCCGGTGATCCTGTTCCTGGTCTTTCCCGTCATAAGTGGCCTGTATATCAGTTTCTTCGATAACTCCGGCACGTTCGTCGGACTGGAGAACTATACTGCGACGCTTACCGACGCGAGAGTCATCAACCTCAAGCAGATCCCGGGCTACCCGCCCTATGGTGCGTTGATCCACAACCTGGTATGGGTCCTGTTCCATCTGCCGCTCACGATCATTCTGGGCTGGGATTCGCCCTGCTGCTGAAGCGGACGATGGGGATGACCGTAGTGAGGACCATGATCTTTCTCGGCATGGTCGTCCCATGGTCGTCGGAGGATCCTGGTCCGGTTTCTCTTCTCGAGAACTCCGGCCTCATCCCGCATCTGTTCAAGGCCCTCGATATCCAGGGGCTCAATGTGAACTGGATCGCACATCCACAGACAGCACTGGTCGCGCTGATCGCGACATCGGTATGGCTGTGGGTCGGCTATGCGATGGTCGTCTACATCGCAGGACTTACGACCATCCCCACGGTCTTCTATGATGTCGCTGCCATAGAGGGAAGTTCCCGTACACAGACCTTGCGATGGATCACCCTTCCCATGCTGAAGAACTCTACCGGTGTCATCGTACTCATGACCATCATCTGGGAGCTCAAGCTCTTCGATCTGGTCTATGCCTCCACCGGCGGGGGCCCGGGGAACTCCACCAACGTCATGGCCCTGGAGATGTACCTGACCGCGTTCAAGTTCAATGACCCGGGTAAGGGTATGGCGATCGCCGTCATCCTGACGCTGATGACCCTTATACCCATCTCCTTTTCCGTACGACAGACCCTCAATCCCCAATCGGAGAGTTAAGCGATGGATCATCAAGATAGAAAGACCGTACCTGCTACGATATTCGGCTGGATCATTGGAATACTCTGGATCATCCCATTCATAGGGATCATCATGTCATCGATCAGACCCTCTGCTGAGATCGCCGATGCTGGTGGGTCATGACCGAGTTCAATGCATCCATGCAGAACTATGTCTATGTGCTCTTTGACACGACGATCCCCATGCTCATGCCGTTGTGGAACTCCCTGGTGATCGCACTGCTGGGGACCCTGATCCCCGTGGTACTGAGCATGTTCGCAGGCTATGCCTTCGCCAGGCACTACATCCCGGGCAAGAGGCTCATCCTGATCCTCCTGCTCTCTCTGATGGCCATACCCCTGCAGATGGTATCTGTTCCCATCTTCAGGATCATGAACAGCCTGCATCTGCTGGATTCCCTCTGGAGTGTGGTCATCCTCAACACGGTCACTGCCATTCCCTGGATGCTCTTCTTCATGATGAACTTCATCTCTGCCCAGCCCCTGGAGGTCGAGGAGGCAGCCCGTATAGACGGCTGTGACTCACTCCAGATCTTCTCCTATATCGTGACACCTCAGTGTATCCCGGGGCTGGTCTCCGCCTGTACGCTGCAGTTCGTCTGGTGCTGGGTCGATTTCTTCCTGCCGCTGATCTTTCTCTACTCCCCGGAGAAATACACCGCAGTCCAGGTCATCCCCATGCTGCGGGGACAGTTCGTAGCGAACTGGGGCGGCCTGTCAGCGGCAGCCGTGATCGTCACGGCCGTGCCGTTCGTCATCTTCATGTTCCTGCAGAAGTACTACATCAAGGGGAATGTAGGCTGGGTCCCAGAAAAATAGGTTGGTAAATAAAGAGGTTATCCCATGATCGAATACACACGAATGAGCAGCAGCATCGGTCTCGATGATGCATATTGTCAGAAGGTCATCGATACTGCTGTGGAGGTACTGCACAACACAGGTATCACATCGAAGTCACAGCGGGTGAAGCGCTATCTGGGAGAGTTCCCCGGGGTCGAGGTCCATGGGGATGCCGTGAGGTTCGACCGGGAGATGATGCACGCCCATGTGCATGAGATTGGCCGGCAGCAGCGGCCCCTGCCCCCGAAGACGCTGGGCCATGGGCAGCCCTGGTGCTGCCTGAACCTCGCCGATGCATCCACCGGCCGTATCAGGCCTGCAGATGAGAGTGATCTGATCAAGATCGTGCGCTTCATGGATGCCTTCGATGCTCCGGGGAATGTCCCTCCTGTCGCACTGCAGGAGTATCCTGCGAACATACGCGATCTGCACGGGACCCGGGTCTGTCTGGAACACTCTGCAGTCTATGGAGCACCGACCCATACCCCTTCACCGACAGAACTGCCGTTCTATCGGGAGATGGCCGATATCGCAGGAAGGAAGATCTGGATGCTCGGGATGCTGATCAACAATCCCATGCGATTCGATGACATGGTACTGGAGTTCGTCATCGATAACAGAGACTCTGCGCAGCTGTCCATCGAGATGGTCGGCGGGCTGCCTGCGATCGGGAGTACCAGTCCCATGAGTTTCCCCGCTGCACATGTCCAGGGACTTGCAGAGGACCTTGCAGCAGCCTTCTTCATGCATACGATCGAGGGAGGGTATCCTCCGCCGTATCTGCGCGGTGACCCGTTCGATATGAGATATGCCAATTACCGTATCGCCGGTTCTGAGTATATCCTGCTGGATATGGCGAACAGGAGACTGCATGAGTATATCACCGGGGGACCGAGAGATTGGGGGTACCTGCTGTCGATGGCCAAGTGGCCGGATCAGCAGGCAGCCTTCGAGAGGACGATCAGCTGCTGGAATCAGGCGATGAACGGAGCGACGTTCTTCAAGGGCAGCGGACAGCTCTCCTCTGATGAGGTCTTCAGCCTTGAACAGGTGGTCATCGATCGTGATATCGTACGATCTGCCCAGCGGGTAGCTACCGGGTTGAAGTTCGACAGGGACTTCTCTGATGTGGAGAAGACCATCGCCGAGGGAATGGAGGCAGGCAACTACCTCATTCATGATTCCACCCTCAGTGAGTTCAGGGAGTTCTTCTATGATTCAGTACTGTTCACCGGGACGAACCTGGGACAGTGGCGGACTTCAGGAGAGAAAGATGTGCTCTCACGTGCACAGGAGGTGGTCGTGAAGACCCTTGAGCAGAGTACCTATTCCATGGATCAGGACTCCCGACGTGCGCTGATGGGCGTATGCAAGCGGGCAGAGGAGGTGTTGTTATGAACCAGAGATGTAAGATCGTTCTCATAGGGGCCGGAAGCAGGGAGTTCAGCCTGGGGCTGATCAATGATCTGCTGCTGGAGACGGAGCTCTATAATCGGAAGCAGGTGGAACTGGTCCTTGTCGATATCGACAAGGAGGCTCTGGATGTGATGGCCGGCTATGCCAGGAGGGCTGTACAGCTGATGGGCAGTCCCTTCAGCGTATCAGCGACTGTCGATCGGGTCTCTGCCTTAGCCGGTGCACAGTATGTGCTCCTTGCGGTGGAGCTCAAGAGGATGGAGCTGTGGGAACAGGATTTCAGGATACCGCTCTCCTTCGGGATGAAGCAGGTCTATGGGGAGAATGGCGGACCCGGGGCGTTGTTCCATACCATGAGGAACTTCCAGAATGTCTTTCCGATCCTCCGTGATTGTGAGCGTCTGTGTCCTGATGCGCTGCTGATCAACTTCACCAACCCCGAAGCGAGGATGCTCACAGCGATCCTGCAGCATACCTCTCTCAAGGCCATTGGGTTGTGTCATGGATTCTATGACTTCTACCATCTGGTCTCCCGGGTCCTCGATCGCGACTGGCACGAGCTGCAGATAGAGACTGCAGGTATGAACCACCTGTTCACGTTCCAGAAGATCGAAGACAAGCAGACCGGTGAGGATCTGATCCCTCTGTTCACTGACCGTATCAGGCGCGAACCACAGCTGCTTCCTCCATTGTGCCGCTATCTCTTCGATACGATGGGTATCATAGGGATCGATTCTGATCACCATGTGGGGGAGTACTTCTCCTTTGCCCATGATTTCGTCGGACTGCAGTGGGAGTTCGGTATCGACAAGCGTGAGGTCCTGCAGGATACGCGTCCTGTGGATGCTTATACGCATTTCCAGGCATGGAGGCACCATGTCGGGATCAGAGAGTATCTTGATACGGCTTTGGGCAAGCCGTTCGATGATCTGCTCGATCCCTCCATACCGCTGAAGAAAGAGTCCATACAGTCTTCAGGAGAGCTTGCCGTACCGGTCATCGCTGATATCGAGCTGGACCGGGGGAACTGGCGTCCTGCGGTCAATGTACTGAATACCAACTCCTATATTGACAATCTTGCTGCAGATGCCTGCATCGAGGTCCCTGCGATCGTCGATGCTTCAGGTGTCCATCCGGTACATGTGGGTCCTCTGGATGAACAGTTCGCTGCTCACATACGTCTGCAGCATTCGATCCAGAAGCTCTGCGTAGAGGGCTTCATGGAGCACTCACGTAAGAAGCTGGTGCAGGCACTGCTGCTTGATCCGGTCACTGATTCAGCCCTGCAGGCTGAGAAGTGTCTCGATTATATGTGGAAGCTCCAGCGTGCCTATCTTTTCGATCTCGAATGAGATGAGTCTGGCAGTACGGAGTACTCAGCTCCAAAGAGCTGCTGCTGAGGCAGGTTCTCTTTGAAGATGATGTCTATCGGGATGGGGGAGGTCTGTACGGTATCCTGCTGACCGAGCATCAGGCTGTTTGAAGATCTCGATGATGGTAGTATCTGTAGATCCCTCATCGAGCATGTGACTCACAAGAAAGCACAGACCTGCTGCTCTGTATCTGTCATGGCTCTTACCTGTGGTCTGAACAGAAGCTGTTCATAGAGACCGTACAGTTCCTTCGTGATAGCCATGGCTCGTAAGGCTTCACTGTGTTGTACCACACACTTCTCTTACAGTCATGATCAACACATTGGATCATGACTGTGACTGTTTCGTAGAGTCAGAAGAGCTCATACGCCAGAAGTTGCCAGGGATGAAAGAATGAGACTCCGTGCCTCAGAATGACCCATTCATGGTCACAAAGCCTCAAAAGAATAGAGGGTGGAATGAACACGTGAGTATGTGCTTTCAGGAAGCTACTCTTCTGGTGGAAACGACTTCAGTATCAAGGCTTCAAACATCCAATCGGTACAACATACACTCCATCTTCTCTACGGTGGGCAAATCCTGTTCCTGTCAGAACCATGAGAAAATCTGGAATCTTTTGATTTGAAGCTGCTATTTTCTTTTCCAGCCTTAGAATATTTGTAGCCCCTTCTTCAACACGATTCTGCCCAAGTTTGATTTCAATCAATCCATATTTTCCGTTTCTCCCATGGAATACTGCATCACATTCAAGGCCCGCCGCATCACGATAATGGAGTATATCCGCATCAAGTACCTGTGCATACACCTTAAGGTCTCTTACACAAAGGGTCTCAAAAATCAAACCAAAAGTCTGTAAGTCGTTCAATAAATCTTCCGGTCCCATCTTCAGGGCAGCCGTTGTAATTGAAGGATCAGCCAAATATCTGGTATTCGACTGCCTGATTGCTGTAGCGGATCTGAAATTTGGATTCCAAGCCTCTGTTTCATTGGTAATGAAAAGATCCTCAAGAACTTTAAGATAGTCAGCAAGGGTATTTTTGAAATATCAAATACATCATTTTCTATTGCTGTATTTGGGGCATCTGAGGCGGAAAATCTTGAATATGACTGCAAGACCTTTCTCATCTTCTGTGCAGATCTCCTATGTCCATCAACATTTCTAATGTCACTTTCACATATTTCATCAATATACAGGTATGCCTGCTTCAAGGATAAATCCTTGCGCATTCTCAGTGTTTCCGGCCAACCTCCCCGAGAGCAAAGAAAAGCAATGTCAGCTATAGTATGCTTACTTTCTCCATACACTTTTTCCACTCCCCTCCATAGAGTGTCAATCGACACTTCCCCGGTTGAATCTCCAGACTCCCATAAACTCATCGTATGCATATGGATCCTTCCAATTCGACCAGTTCCGGAGTGAGCACGAAGCGTTTCTGCAGCCTTTGTCTGTGAGGTTGAACCTGTAAGAATAAATTGTCCAAAGCCAGCACGCTTATCCACTTGATTTCTTATCGTGTCCCAAAGCAAAGGAACCTTTTGCCATTCATCTATGAGAATTGGGGTGTTTTCAGAAAAGAGTCGGTCAGGATTCTCTCGTACCAAAAACTCCGCCCTTTCTTTCTCAGAATTAACTGACAAATCAATCAGGCTTTTGGCATGTCTTTTAGCAGATGTTGTCTTCCCGGACCACTTGATACCTTCAATGAGAACGGCCCCTCTCATGTGAAGAACATCGTGCATATACAGGTCAATCAACCTAGGCAAGTACTCTTTATTGGCTATTGTCATATCGGTATTCTAAACCATTAGATCGTATCAAGCAACTATAACTGACCCAAAAAGTAGAAACAAATTGGGAGGATTAGTAAATATTAATTGACCCAAAAAGTATGTAAAAATTGGGAGGATTGCACTTGTCAAGAAAAGTAGACACCAAAAGTTTTAATTTTATTCTTCATTTTTTCAAAGTAGATAGATTACGCAAATGCCTATGTTATAAAACTGGTCATTGAGAATCAATGGTTATTCTTTATCATTTTAAAACTCACAAGATATCTCAGACCTGCAACTCTCCTCGATTATACTTTATATTGGTGGTTTGAATACAAGTAGTTCGCGATTCAGTGTTTGTTGATCTCTACCCATTGTTTGGATATATCTCCACTGGTGGTGGGACTTTCCTTATATTTCTCAAATAGCTTGGATCAGACTATCGGGTCATTGATGCTCCTAGTTATTTCTTGCAAGGTCTTATTTGGAATCTCAAACACAGTTGAAGAAGAGCTTATTGCCAAGTCCCATATCCTCCTCTTGTGCACCCTTTTGGACCATTACCGATACATACCATTCAGCATATCGATAATGAGAAGATAGCACATATTCAAAAACCAATTCCAGCATGTATGCATGACCTTCAATGATACATCATGTGGAAGCTCCAGCGTACCTATCTCTTCTATCTCGAATGAGATGAGCCATGGAGCAGGGGAGTGCTCAACTCCAAAGAGCTACTGCTGAGGCAGGTTCTCTTTGAAGATGATGTCTATCGGGATGGGGGAGGTCTGTACGGTCTCCTGCTGACCGAGCATCAGGCTTCTGAAGATCTCGATGATGGTATTGTAGCCCTGGACTTCGGGTTGTTGTGACAGCAGTACTGAGATCAGGCCCTCTTGCAATCCCTGTATGTTGCGATCGAGTAGATCGAAGCCGATGATCACCGGCATGGATTCGGGGTACTTCTTCTTGAGGTAGTAGGCGATCGTCCCGGTAGTGTCGTTGGTGACGAAATAGCCTGCAGCATCAGGATGTTCTGCCAGGACCGAGTCAAAGAAGGTGTAGAACTCCTGATCCTCCCGTGTGTAGTCCCAGATGATGTTCACGATCTCTATCTCTTTTCCTGCGAAGTAATCAGTGAAGCCCTGTGCTCTCTGCTGCAGGTTATAGGCGGTAGTGTGCATCTGCAGGCAGATGAACTTCAGGGCCCGGGGTCTGAACAGTTCCATGAGCCTGCCTGCACAGAAGCCGGCACGGTAGGGGTCCTGGAGGTTCTCAGTGATCGGCCGGGTGTCGGGGAGGGGAGAGTCAAAGAAGGCATAGGGGGTGGTCCTCAGAGCGGTTATGAGGCTGTAGGTGTCTGACTGCACCACCGGGCGATCGCCAGGACACTGATCCCCTGTGCTATGAGTTCTTTCCCTTTCTCAAGAGCATCTCCTGCTCTGGTACGGTCGAACTCCCGCATCTTCAGAGAGATGGAGAAGTGGGAGACCTCTTCCATCGCTGTACGCATGCCGTCGTAGATCTTCTGCCAGTAGCCGCCTTCGGAGCTGAGAAGGGGGATCAGGACGCCTATGGTGATCGTTGTCCCTTTCTTCAGGTTCGATGCCATGATATTCGGCTTATACCCGGAATCCTCTATGATCTTCTCTATCTTCTCCCGTGTCTCCTTGGAGACCCTGCCCCTGTCATGAATGACACGATCGACCGTCCCTATCGAAACACCGGCTGCTTTTGCGATATCTGCTATCTTCATCATATATACCCTTATCGATCCCTTACCGACCCGATCTCATATAAGAACCGTTTTCTATTCGAGGATATGACTGCATGAGGGCATCAGCCCCTTCATGCTCTTCTTCTGTCCCCTGTCACTATCCTTTATACCCTTTCTGCCGTAAAATCCCAAGAGGGAAGAGACTGGGTAGTCTGCAGGCTGCCCGTTCTCTTCCCTCTTTCCTTCTTCTCGCGCCCACTCCTCCCACTCCTCGCGCCCATCCTCCTTCTCCTCCTCCTCATCCCACTCCTAATCCTCCTCCTAATCCTGCTTAACATCTTTCACATGTTCTCCTGTTCGAACTCTTTCTTTTTATCTTTTTCCCTATCGTTCGATCTCTTTCTCTATCGCTTATTCAGTTTATGAAAGAAGCGATATAGATGATACTCATGCCCCTGGCAATGAGCTTTCTGATCACCGAGAACATGTTCTCGATATCATTGTCGGTCAGTGAGGCGGTCGGCTCATCCATGATGAAGACCTGGGCATCGCAGCTGATCGCCTTGGCGATCTCCACGAGCTGCCGCTGAGCCACACTGAGATCTTTCACCAGAGTCTTCGGGTCTATGACCGTGTCCATCATGGAGAGGACCTCGTAGGCTTCACAGTTCACCCGTTTCCAGTCGATGAACGGTCCTCTTCTCTTCAGTCGTCCCATCTGCAGGTTCTCTGCGACGCTCAGACTGTTGACCAGACTGAACTCCTGATAGACGGCACTGATGCCTAGCTCTCTAGCCTGAATGGGGTTGTGGATCGATACAGGTTCTCCCTGGAAGAGGATCTTCCCGCAGCCCGGGTCGGGGCTGTAGGCCCCGGTGATGATCTTGATGAGGGTGCTCTTGCCGGCTCCGTTCGCACCGACGAGGGCATGGACCTCTCCTGGTCTCAGCTGGAAATCGACGCCCTTGAGCGCCTGGATCCCGCCGAAATGCTTGACCATATTCTGTACTTCTAACGTATAGTGCATGGGGGTTCTCCATTACATGTGATGCATGCCGCAGAGGGGCATCCCTCTACGGCAGTTCTCCGGTTATCGGATCAGGTAGGCCCGGTCATCGAGATACTTCTGGACCTCTTCCTTCTCATCGAGGGTATAGGTCATCAGGGGGATGAGCACTTCGTTATCGGTACTACCGTTCTTCACTGCTTCCACGGCGTTGACGATGGAGGTGTATCCGATCTCAAAGGGCTGCTGGGTGGTGGATGGTACGACACCACGTCTGGTGATCCCTTTAGGGGGAGATATACCATATGCTGTGCATGTTTTCCTTTACTACAGAAAAAAGTATCTAAGAGTGCATAGTTTTTTCTCTATACAGAAAGAACTATTACATATTTCTCTTGTTATGCTATACTATGCCTATGGTAACTCAAGAAAAGTCGCTGATACAGAGAGAGGAATACATACAGGAGTTGATCCCTGGCGTGAGAAGCACCTGATCAAAGTGATCACCGGAGTCAGACGCTGCGGGAAGTCAACGCTGTTTGACCTATACATCGATTACCTTACACAGCAAGGCGTGAAAAACAGGCAAATCGTATCGATAAACCTTGAGGATATCGAGAATGAAGATCTTCTTGATTACCACGTGTTGTATCGTCATATCAAGGATCTATTGCAGAGCGATATCTATACCTATGTCTTCATCGATGAAATCCAACAATGCAAGGGCTTCGAGAAGGCCGTGGATAGCCTATTCATCAAAGATAATGTCGATCTGTACATTACAGGATCAAATGCGTATATGCTCTCAGGGGAGTTGGCGACACTGCTGTCAGGTAGATATGTAGAGATTCAGATGTTGCCACTGTCCTTCCGTGAATACCTTGATTTCAGCCATGCAGGAAAAGATAATCTCAGGACATCCTTTACCCAATACCTGAACTATGGGTCTTTTCCCTATGTCCCGATGCTGCGGCAACAGGACTCGGTCATCAGAACCTATATCGAAGGGATCTATACTACGATACTGATAAAAGATGTGGCCAAGCGCAAGGCCATCACCGATGTCGCTCTGCTTGAACGTATCATCAAGTTTCTGGGAAGCAGCATAGGAAGTCCCATCTCCACAAAGAAAATCTGTGACACCATCAACTCCAGCGGCAGGAAAACATCTGTCAATACGGTTGATGCCTATCTCCGGGCTTTGTTAGACAGCTACATTTTCTATAAGGTGGACCGGTACGATATCAAGGGCAGGAAATTCCTCAAGACCTTGGGCACGTATTATATCGTCGATATAGGGTTGAGAAACAACCTCCTGGCGAATTCGGAATCTGATATCGGACACCAGCTTGAAAACATCGTATATCTTGAACTCAGGCGACGTGGGTACCGTGTTTCTATCGGCAAGCTTGCGGATAAGGAAGTCGACTTCGTGGCAACTTCGCAAGAAGGGCTCACCTATTATCAGGTATCAGCTTCGGTCCTTGATGAAAACACTCTTAAGCGCGAGTTGGCCCCGCTCCAAGCCATACAAGACAATCATCCCAAGGTGCTCCTCTCGTTGGATGAGATAGGGCGGGGATGAACCATGAAGGAATCCAGCAAAGAACCTGCTACAGTGGCTTGTGACCACATGAACACCATACCACTGGCACTACGGTGTCTTTGATCCCGTAGTGCCAGATAGTATCAGAAATCACAACCTCTCATACCGTTGCTGCCCGATGCACCTGTATCAATCACAGAGAATTGACAATCATGCATGCCGAGGCAGCTCAGGTGAATATACGCACGCGAAAGCACCGGCGTTCGCAAGTTCAGCACCACTAGATTCAGTATCAGCACCATGTACTAGTTCGCAACAATAGCACCACCAAAATCACTTTTAGCACCACTTCTTGATCAATATGCCTCAGAATACCTGTAACGGAACAGGTTCGTTCCGATATCAAATTCTGGGGAGGTCAGCATGACCAGAAAGATCAAAGTGAAGCTCATTCTTGAACTTCATGAACAAGGGATGTCATTGAATGAAATATCCCGTACAAGACATCTGTCGAAACACTCAGCTTGCCAGACAGTGAATGCAGCGAAGAAGAAAGGATTATCCTTCAAGGATGTGGCGGAATTGACCGATGATGCCGCATATCGATTGATGTTCCCGGAACGGCTTGTTCATGAGGATGTGTATGAACCCGCCGACATGGAATATGCTCATAAGGAGCTAGGGAAGACAGGCGTCACCCTCAAGCTGCTACATGCAGAATATTGTGATGTTTGCAGGATTAATGGCACCATTGCGATGGGCTACTCGAAATTCTGCAGGGACTAGGACCGCTATACAGCATAATATCGTATTCAGCGGTCCTACAGACGCAGGAAAAACCTGGCTTGTATGTGCACTCGGGAAGCAGGCCTGCAAGAGCGGATATAGGGTTAAATATTATCGGATGCCAGAACTTCTTGAGGATTTTCACCTCCAGGAATCTACCATCGAAGGTCATCGGAAAATAGTGAATACGATACATCGTTATAATCTGCTGATCATTGATGAATGGATGTCATCAACATTGAATGCCGGTAAGTCTCTTTTATGTTTGAGCTGATCGAATCATGCTATCAAAATGGCAGCACCATCATCTGTACTCAATTTACTCCAAATGAATGGCTGAACAGGCTAGGACTGCCTGACACCCTAAAATAAGTACTGAACAAACTACCACAGATGCTACATACTGTAGGGATGAAAACACAACACAACATCAAACGAACCATATCCCTACCTGCCAATATCGCATTGATCCGAGATCTTACTGCGGAATCTACGACTACCTCCCGAAACAAGCTGGCCAAGAGGGTCTGTGAGGAGTTTTCGTTCTATGATGCCCGTGGACTTCTGCAAGTCAGCAGCTGTGTGAAAGCTTTACGCGATCTGGAGCAGGCAGGCCTGATCACATTACCGGCACCGAAGATCAAATCGGGGCGCAAGCCGGGGAAACCTGCAGTACGGCGGTTACCTGAGCCAGTAGATCTTCCGGTAGGAGTCCCTGCACAGGTGGGAGAGATAGAGCATCTGGAGCTTGTGCTGGTATGCTCCGATGAACAGTTGTTGATCTGGAATGAGCTGATGGAGTCAGAACATCCGTTAGGAGCAGGCCCGCTGGTTGGCAGACAGCTGAGGTACTTGATCGGTTCACAGCATGGGTGGCTGGGAGGTATCGGGTACGGAGCTTCAGCACTGCAGTTAGCTGATCGTGATGCCTGGATAGGCTGGGATGCACAGCAGCGCCGGGACTATCTTCATACCGTGGTAGGCATGAATCGCTTTCTGATACGTCCACAGGTGCACTGTACCAATTTAGCTTCGAAAGTGCTGAGTATGAGCAGTGCGGTGGTTGCCGATGATTTTGAGAAACGCTATGCCTACCGACCGCTATTGATTGAAAGTTTTGTAGATACCAGTCAGTATACAGGAGCAAGCTACAAAGCAGCGAATTGGATAGAGGTGGGAACGACCAAAGGACGAGGTAGGCAGGATCGATACAGTGAAGCAGCAGCTGGGAAGAAAGCGATCTATCTGTACGTTCTTGAACAGGATTTCCGCACACAGCTTGCCTTGGATCCGAACGCAGGGAAGGGAGCGTTAGCTGTTGGTGAAGGTCTGGATGAGGATGCCTGGGCTATCCATGAGTTTGGCAACGCTGATCTGGGAGATAAACGATTAAACCTGCGCTTGGTTGATGTGGCGGCAGCAAAGGCAAAAGATCCGGCAGCCGTATTCAGTGAAGTGGTAGGCGGTGAAGGGGCGAAGGTGAAAGCATATTATCGTCTGATAGACAAGCCTGAAACATCGGCAGTGAGCATGGAATCGATCATGGCTCCGCACCGAGAGCGTACGATACGAAGGATGATGGGACAGAAGACGGTGCTGTGCATACAGGACGGCAGTGAGTTGAATTATACCAATTTGGAGCAGAGTACCGGACTGGGAATGCTGAAAGCCAATCAGACCGGGGCACAGATGCGCGGATTGAGACTGCATTCAACGTTTACGGTTGCACCGACGGATTACCCTTAGGAGTCCTTAAGGCTCAGGCTCAGGCACCACAGCCGAAAGATCCGGATGACTCCCGCACACGGTCGGCAATCCCGATTGAAGAGAAGAAGAGTTTTCTCTGGATAGAACACCATCGGGACCTGGTAGCAATTGCTCGTCACATGCCCCATACCCGGCTTATCGATGTCTGTGATCGGGAAGCAGATTTTTTCGAACTGTTTGATGAACAGCGATCCCATTCGCGAGTTGATGTACTCATACGAGCTCATCATAATCGAAGCGCCATGGGAGAAGAGAAGAAGATCTTTGATCTATTGAGAGATGCTCCTGAACTCAGTCGCTTTCAGCTTACCGTACAGCCGCAGAGTGCCCGACCCAAAAAGAGTAAGCAGAAAGCACGAGAGGCACGAGAAGGTCGAACAGCAACGATGAGCGTCCATGTGCAACAGGTATGTCTGAAGCCGCCAAAGCATCATGCACATAAAGATCCGATAGATATTACGGTGGTGCATCTTCACTATTCCGCAAGAAGTTACGGTTTCAATGCAGTGATCGGTACCACGCATACGCCATCGGGTCTGCGATAGGCTGCGTTTGTGAGGCCGCAAATTACACAAAGAGTGGTTGCCGGACGTTCGAATTTCTTGTTGACATCCAAAAGCTTTGCAGCGGCCTCATCAATCTGGTTCGCCCCCAACTTGATCTCAAAGGCAGACCAGCTTCCGTCTGGAAGTTCTACTACCGCGTCGATCTCATCATTGCTGTAGTCTTGGTAGTGCAGGAGATTGGCTGAGAACGACTGAGCATAGATCCTGAGGTCTCGTTCGCACAAAGCCTCGAACAAAAACCCGAACGTCCTCAGGTCACCAATCAGTCGATTTTCATCGGTGATGCCCAAAAGTGAGCATGCAAAAGATGGATCGGCGAGATGACGTTTCTCTGCCTGTTTTATGCGAAGAGAGGAACGTATGGCAGTTGCAAAGGGCTTTTGGTTTTCGATGATGAACAGCTTTGCAAAGATATTGAGGTAGTCAGCGATGGTATCCTCATCGATGGTCAAATGTTCAACTCCTTGCATGTCACTCTTCAGACGTGCCCTGGTTGCTGTCGTGCTCTCGTTGCGTGCAAGCGACCGAAGCAGAAGTTGCATCTTCGCTTCATCACGCACTTTGTCATCCACTTTGGCTACATCATTGGTCACCACATTGTCCAAGTACTGTGTCGGAATCTTGACCGCATCGTCCGTCGATAATTGCAGATTGCCAGGCCAACCTCCCCTCAGGATACATGATGCCAAGGATTGAAGACTCACCTCTCCTGTAATAACATTCTCAAGCTCTCCGTCACACAAATTTTTAAGTGACACGTTTCCAGAAGAGTTCCCCGACTCGAACAACGACATGGGCATCATACGCAGTCGTGCGATGCGGCCGGTACCGCTATGCATGACCCCCCTGTGCGAAGGAGTGCGCTGCCGGTAAGGATGAACTGTCCCTTCATGGTGGACTGGTCGACAGTGAACCTCACCGCATCCCAGAGCGACGGTACTTCTTGCCATTCATCGATCAGATGGGGTTGCTTGCCTTGGAGTGCCAGGGACGGATCTATCTGTGCAAGCTGCCTATTCTGAAAATTCCCAGCAGGGTCACTGACAAAGAAAGCACTTTGGGAATGCTTCTGCGCAGTCCAGGTCTTTCCGCACCACTTGGGACCCTCAATGCAGACTGCTCCAAATGCCCGAAGGTGTTGCTCGACTGCCGAGTCAATAATGCGTGGTCGATAGACGTCGTTGTCCATGGGAGTTCTCCTACACGAAGAGTACTCCATTCGGTCTGATTTGGCAATATCATTCGGTTAAATTTCTTAATTCAATTCGGTTTAATTATTGTGTTGCATGGTGTTTTTGATAATGGGTTTGCCTGGAAGTACACAGGCCTTGACACCTTTGATCGAATGTCCGTGCCCGGCACCGTTCTCTCCTGGCTTGAAGAAAACATAAGCTTGATAATACGGTGTCGGGTGACACTCAATCCCCGACACCGCTTTTCAGGGCAGTTTCTGATGATACCCGCAATGTTTGCATGGTACCCTCAATCTCTAGTGCCATCAGTCCTGAATCGATATCACTGTTCTTCATGCTCTGTTTCACAATCTCCCATGGCAGAGATTCTCCTTTGGTTCTTTTTCTGCTATCTACTTCATGAACATACCTTATGATTTCTGTGTCTACTGCTACATGAGCCAAAGACCAACCCTCCTGAACTGCTTCCGTTCCCTCTGGGTACTGCAGCACGCAGCAGTACCCTTCTGGGTCATGATATGATCGCATTGTAAAGTTTGTGATAATTGCACATTGTCTATGTGAAAAAATCACATAGGTAATGTTGCTATTCCAACAGGACTGTGCTGCTCTCTGATCAGGAGGGACCATCAGATGTTATCAAGATTCACCGTAGGGAATTTTCTCTCTTTTAATAAACCCCAGTCCTTTTCAATGATCGCCAATGCTGTCCAGCAGCATAGCGGCCGGCTATTTCAGGCTGATGATATGAAGCTGTTGAAATTCAGTGCGATCTATGGGGCGAATGCTGCAGGTAAGTCAAACCTGATAAAGGCATTGGAATTTACACGGAATGTCATAGTGCTTGGAACCACAGAAAGTCCTAATACGTGCTACTTCAAGCTCGATCCCAAGAGTAAGGACCTCCCGTCGTATTTTGAATTCGAGATCTGTATAGATGGGAACATATACAGCTATGGTTTTCAGATGATACTGGCGGAGAGGGAAATAACTGAGGAGTGGCTGATCCTGCTCGGAGCGAGTGAGAACCGGGAGTTATTCTCAAGGAATACTACCACCGGATTGTATGACTTCGACAGGGATTTGCTATCCCACAGTGAGGATATAGCCCATTTTGATATCTATATCAAGGATTTGAAATACGTTAAAGATAAGTTCTTTCTACAGGACATCGTGACAAACAAAGATGCCATACACAACGATAATGCACAGTTAGGTATATTCAAGAAGATCTACCGCTGGTTTGCAGCGCTTGATATATCATTTCCCCATGCAAAGATCTCCGGGTACTCCTGTTTTTCCTCTACTTCCACGAGTGAGATCCTTGATGCGATCAAGACGTTTGCTACGGGTATAAGTCATGTGGGAGCACAAGAGGTGTCCAAGGAAAAAGCTCTGGAGGAGGTCCCTGCCGAATCCAGGAAGAAGATTGACAGGATGCTCACAGAAATGACTTCTGCAAGGGCGATCCCAGATGACAAGACTGAAAGATCCTCACAGATGCGGATCAACTGCGCAGGAAGGCTCTATCTTGTGCATATCAAGAACAAAGAGCCGGTATTCAACGAGATAACCTTTGAACATAACAGGCTCAAGGAGATTCCCTTCTCATTGGCTGAGGAGTCCGATGGTACCCAGCGATTATTCGACATGCTGACAGTGTTGTTATGTACTGAAGAACAAACCGTGTTTGTGATCGATGAGATAGACCGGAGCCTTCACCCGCAGATGACAGTTCATTTTATCAAGAACTTTCTTGAATTAGCAAAGAGAAGGAATATCCAGCTTATCATAACGACGCATGAAAGCCATCTGCTGGATCTGAGTATACTCAGGCGGGATGAGATTTGGTTTGTGGAGAAGAATCATGTAGGTGCGAGTCTGCTTATACCTTTTGATCGCTTCAAAGAGCGGTTTGACAAGAAGATCGAGAAAGCTTATCTGGATGGAAGGTACGGTGGTGCCCCCCTGTTCGATTCATTCTTCTTTCCTGAGGGGTTTCGCCAGACAGAGGGATATGATGAGGATGGGGAGGATCAGAGATGAGAATTCGAAAAAATATTGCAGTGACACTCGAAAAGCTGAAGTCTAATATCGGGACACATATCGGTTTGTTGTTAGAGGAGATGAGGGATCAGGGGGCGATGCCCAGAAGACTGGGTACCTGAAGGAATTTTAAACAGAACATGGATTCTAGTGACTGATCACCTCATGCGATAGAGCTCTTCTATATGCCTCAACAGTACGTTACCAGTCGATCCATCGTATGCTCAGTACCGTAAATTCCAGACTGTCCTGATTCATCAGGTCTGCCTGACGGATGAGCATCCATACAAGGGTTCTCCTGCAGCACTTGACAGATCTGCTCCATAGCACATTGCACGATCACGGTCTCGACACCTGCATGAGCCAAAGAGCAACCCTCCTGAACTGCTTCCGTTCCCTCTGGATCCTGCAGCACGCAGCAGTACCCGTACTGAAGAGGAGGTCTTTACCTATTGAATCAGATGCATATTATGGTATAATTCAGGACGAGTTAACGTACACACACAAAGGGGATGCTATGAAACTGTCTGAAGAGGTAACAGGATATATTACAGAAGGTAAGTGTTCATTAGGTATAGAGCTTGGTTCTACCAGGATCAAAGCGATCCTGATCGGAAAGGACTTCTCACCCATCGTCGATGCGAGCTATGACTGGGAGAACTCACTTGTAGACGGCATCTGGACCTATTCCATGGGCGAAGTCTGGGAAGGGATCGCAGCCTGCTATGCACAGCTCAAAGAGCGAGTGCTGCAGTACAGCGGCGTTCGATTGACGAGCTTCAGCGCCATAGGATTCTCAGCGATGATGCACGGGTATCTCGCATTCGATGCACAACAGCAGCAGCTGGTCCCATTCAGGACCTGGAGGAACAACATCACCGGGGAAGCATCAGAGAAGCTCACAGCTCTCTTCGATTATCCGGTACCTCAGCGGTGGAGCATATCCCACCTCTACCAGTACATCCTCGAAGATGCCCCGCATGCAGGCAGGCTGGACTACCTTACCACCCTCTCAGGCTACGTCCACTGGAGACTCACCGGAGAGAAGGTCCTGGGAATAGGGGATGCATCAGGTATGTTCCCCATCGACCCCAAGCAGCAGGACTTCCATGAGAAGATGCTGGGGCAGTTCGACAGCCTCGTTGAAGACAAGGGCTACAGCTGGAAGCTGCGGGAGGTCCTGCCGAAGGTCCTGACCGCAGGGAAGCAGGCAGGAGTCCTCACTCCCGCAGGTGCGCTGCTGCTGGATCCCGCAGGGACCTCAGTGCAGGTGTCCCCCTCTGTCCACCTGAAGGTGATGCCGGGACCGGATGGTAGCTACCAACTCGGTACGCAAGAGGACCGGTAACATCTCCGCGGGGACCTCTACCTTTGCCATGATCGTCCTGGAGAAAGAGCTCTCTCGTGCCCATGCGGCCATAGACCTAGTGACCACCCCTGATGGGGCGATGGTAGCGATGTCCCATTCGAACAACTGCACCGGTGAATATGATGCCTGGATGAAGATCTTCAATGAAGTGGTAGAAGCTACCGGCGGTACGATCTCCAAGGGAGAACTCTATGACCGTCTGCTTGCGAAAGCACTGGAAGCAGATGCTGACTGCGGCGGCATGCTCTGCTACGGCTACCTCTCCGGTGAACACATCACCGGGTTCAGTGAAGGACGGCCTCTGGTGGTCCGACGGCCAGAAGCCAACTTCACCCTGGCCAACTTCATCAGAGCCGAACTGTTCACCGCCTTCTGTGCCATGAAGACCGGGCTGAACATCCTCTTTGAAGAGGAACAGGTAGAAGTGGATGTCATCAACGGCCATGGAGGTTTCTTCAAGACCCTTGAGGTCGGTGGACCCATCATGGCAGCTGTGACCAACACCCGGGTCGATGTACTTGAAGCAGCCGGTGAGGGGGGAGCCTGGGGCATAGCACTGCTTGCAGCCTTCCTGAAGAGCACGGTATCCCTTCCTGAGTTCCTTGATACCCGGGTATTCGGGAACAGTAAGGTCGTATCCTTCGAACCAAACACAGAAGACGTCGCAGGTTTCGAGGTATTCCTCAAGCGCTATCATCAGGGACTGCCGATCGAACGTGCAGCTGTCGAACAGCTGTAAGCAGTCATGGCTGCAGAGACCATACAGGAGTATGGTGTATACTCCCTGTACCCCCTGTGGCCTGTGACCCCTCACTGGTGATCAAGGATGGGTTGAGAAGACTTCTGTGATTTGAGAAGGGTTTGTGCTCGATACATGCGAGTAGATGGGTTTGTTCTTGTAGTATGGTTCTCAGTGATGTTATACTAGGTGAGAGATAGAGGAGTGAGAACTAAGGACAGCATGTATGTTAAAAGATAGGATTGGCTTTTACAAGCAACTTGAAGAAAAAACCGATTCTGTAGTACTTGTATATGTCACCGGGGATAGAGTAGGTTTTCAAACACAAATGGGTCAGGATGCTTATGATTTATTTGTCGATCAATTAGAAGCTATAGGGAAAGTCAAGAGGCTGTCTCTAATACTCTATTCACGGGGAGGGGATACAACAGTTGCTTGGAGTCTATGCAATTTGATACGTTCGTATTGTGATGAATTCATTGTTATTATACCTAACAGGGCTCATAGCGCTGCTACGTTACTGAGTCTTGGTGCTGATAAGATATTTATGACAAAACAAGCAACACTAAGTCCCATTGATCCGTCAATTAATACTCCATTGAATCCTGTTGATCCGTGTAGTAAGGAAAAATGTCCGTTAGTGTTGAGTCCATTAAAGGCTTCATCCAACTGGCCAAAGAAGAATTGGGGATTATTGGTTCAGAAGAAAGTTCAGAGGTTTTAAAAATCTTATCAAGTGCGATTCATCCTTTAGTGTTGGGGGATGTATTTAGAGCAAGGTCTCATATACGGATGCTTGCAAGGAAGTTACTAGAGATACATTTCAAGGGGAATACTGAAGAAATTGAGAACATAACGAATTTCTTGTGCAGCGATTCTTGGAATCACAACTACACGATTGACAGAAAGGAAGCAAAATCGTCCTTGGGGTTGAATATTGTGAAACCTGATGGTGAATTATACTCCATAATTAAATCTATCTATGACGATATTAGTAACGAACTGCAATTGAGGACGCACTTTAATCCTGCTGAAATTCTGGGGACTGAAGATCAGGTGTTTTACGAAAACAAGAGAGCAATTCTTGAATCAATGGTTTTTGGTCAGTATACTTTTGTGACCAAAGGTGTGATATCAAAGATGAAAAAACTTGATAATGGCCAAGGGATTCAAATTCAGGAAAATAGATTTTTGAAAACTGGGTAAGGAGCGAATGAAATGGACACCTTAGTTAGAATGGATGATATTCCCTCATCAAATTCCACAAGTAGGGCAGGTGTGTCTTCATATCCAATAACAGCGGTGCCTGACTATGATTCAATACGTATTTATGATGTAATTAATGGTAAAGAAGCAGTGGCGAGTGGAATACTTCATAAGCTGCAAAGTGGATTATCCTGTCCTGAGGTCGAATTGTATCGTGAACAGATTATTGTTAATAATGATGATTTTATGAGATTCAAACATCATGTAGAATCAACAGAAGTTCGTGAGAATTTGAGTGTAAAGAATTTGATCAAGAAATATTCAAAGTAACATATTTGTGGAAACGGAAAGATATTGTCTTGAAGTGCTATCCCGTAGTCATAACAGGGATGGTTTTTCTTGTGGCATTGTGGAGTTAGATGACTATCTGAAAAGAGATGCCAGAAGGCATAATGCATCTGGGTTAAATCATACAAAAGTGCTAGTTGAAAAAGATTCCACAGATATTATTGGTTTTTTTAGCTTTGCAGCTGCTTCCGTATCTCGAGAATCCTTTCCAAAAGATTATAAGCTTCCACATTATGATATCCCTTGCTTGCGATTAACACGATTTGGCATCGACCAACGGTACCAAAAGAAGGGGTTTGGTGAGTACTTGTTGTTTTGTGCTTTGAAACATGCCAGTAAGACAAGCCAGAATATCGGAGCATACGCTGTAGTGATTGATGCAAAAAATGAAAAGGCAAAATCATTCTACACAAAGTTTGGTTTCTACGTACTGTCAGGATTGATCGTATACCTACCAATGAAAGAGTTGAGAGGTTCATTCGGGTGAACGTAGATGGTAAGATGGTTTTTACCAGAATGCAGTATGATCTGAACCCCGAAAAGGTAACACAAAGAGTCCTGCCGCTCTTCCCGTACAGGCTCCGGTGGTGACGAGGTTGAGAATCTGATGGAAAGATCTTCTACAGGGATATACGGTGCAGGAGTCTGTGACTCTGCACCCGGTACAATACCCTGATCAGAGGGAGGTTATGACATGTCAGGATTGGAAGAACAGCTGGCAAAGTCCTTGACAGCTGACACCGTAGAACTCCTTGAATTCATCCCCTATCTTCTGCAGGATCTGTGGGAATTGGGATCTTCCCTGAGGACATGATCCACCTCATGAACAAGCACATCCCGATGACCGAGCATACGAAGGTGCTGGACCTTGCCTGCGGCAAGGGTGCTGTGAGTATAGCCATAGCACAGAGGTTCAGATGCCCGGTGAAGGGGATAGATATCATGGGAGAGTTCATCAGGGAGGCAGCAGCACGGGCAGAGGCCGTTGCCGTGGGGGACCTGTGTGAGTTCCTGATCGGAGACATCAACCGTTCTGTCACTGAGGAACGGGGGTATGATATCACCATCCTGGGTGCTGTGGGGGATGTGCTGGGTCCCTCGGGACAGACACTGGAACAAGTCGCTGCTACGCTGTGCGATGGTGGGTATCTGCTGCTTGATGACGGCTACGGCACATCGGAGGCTGCAGGAGACTATATCACCAGAGAGCAGTGGCTGCAGCTGATCGAACACAGCCGGTTCCAGTTCATTGATGAACTGCTTGTCGATCAGGAGGCCTTCTCTGCGGTGCTCGATGAACAGCTGAGATGTATCTCGAAGCGGGCAGGGGAGCTGAGCGTGCAGCATCCTGATCTGCGAGGTCTGTTCGATCACTATCTGGAAAGTCAGTCAGCAGAATGTGATCAGCTGCAGGATAGGATCTGGGCTGTGACCATGCTGTTGAGAAGGAGATGAGAAGAGCTCTCATCAGGAGCAGCGAATCAGGAATCGCCGCACCTGAAGCATCCTCTTCCAGATACTGATCGAAGCAGCCTGTCATCAGGTGACTGAATGATCCGGGGGACCAGACCCTATGGTCAGAGGGCAAAGGTGCCTTTGGCATACTCGAACAGCAGATCATAGTTGGTGATCGTGATCCGATTCTTCGTGAATCGATCGAGTACTCCAAGACTTCGTACGTCAGAGATCGCTGCATTGAGCGTCGCTCGGTGCATGCCCAGAACGAGAGTCATCTCACTCTGTGTGATTATTCAGAAATGTGGGATAGCTTGCTACCGAACGTGAGATCTGGTGCTGTAGTGTATATTCACGCTGGGACTGTAGGATCCAGGGATCGATATGCATCTGATCTCTGGATGAGCATGCAAAGGACCTCTCCTGCAAGGATATGGGAGAGCTAGTCGATTACCGGGCTTTCGAGGAGCGGGCGCGATCGGGGAGCTGCTGATACCAGTTGGCATGTGCCTGTCGATAAGAACACTTAGAGTTCTACCCAGCATGCAGATAGTTGATGCGGATTACCATGAGCAGAATAAGGAGCATGAGATAATCCATAGAAACCCGAATCTGCATACAGGAGGTATCTTTCGAGGTAATTGAATGACATAATAGAAAAATCATAGACTTGGTACGTTAGTAATTCGGTTTATGGTACCGCAGGGGGCAAAACGCTGAAATGTGCACAGATTCAAAGAGTTTCACCACCCGTATGCAGATTCAGTTACAAACTAGTCAAGACGACGTTGGACGTCGTTGCAAGCCTGTGAAAGAATATATTGAGAAGTGAGACTTCAATGAAGTTCTCCCAATTAAGTAGTTGGATTCAAGGAACAAGATTAACCTCTGCAGGCGGGATGTCCAATGTTCACTTGAACATGGTCCATAGTATACATAATAATGATATCTATGAAGAAATTCAGTATACAGATTAAGATCGTGATCATATGTTTCATACTGCTCCTGCCGGCATTCTGTTCTACACAAGTGCGCCAGGTGCAAGAGTGTCCCTCAATCGAATATAGGGGGAAGATCTCCTTGTATGGGGAAACCCACGGGATCAAGAACATTCTCGAGGGCGAACTGGAAATATGGGGTGAGTTCTATACAATCGAGGGCCTGAGACATCTGTTTATCGAAATGCCGTATTATACCGCAGAACTGCTGAATCTATGGATGACTGAAGGGAGTGACGAGATTATTGAAGCCCTTTATAAGGATTGGGAAGGGACTTCGGCATACAATCCGGATGTCCTGGCTTTTTATATGAACATAAAACAACACTATCCCGAAACAATCTTTCACGGGACCGACGTGGGGCATCAATACGATACAATCGGGAAGAGGTATGTAAAACTGCTGGAAGACACAGGTCGGAAAGACTCTCATCAGTATGTGAGAACTCTGGAAGTCATCGCTCAAGGCAAGAAGTACTATAAAGAAAAACACAAAGTGTATAGAGAGTATGCGATGGTTGAGAACTTCTTATACGAATTGAGGAGTCTGGAGGATGAAGATATCATGGGTATCTACGGTTCTGCTCACACCGGGCTGAAGTCACAGGATCATACCAACCAGATACCCTGTATGGCAAATCAGTTGCTTGCTCTGGGGCTTTCTATAGATTCTGTAGACCTGAGATTCTTAGCAAAGGATATCCAGCCGACTCGAGTCGACAAGATCATGATCGGAGAGTCCCAGTATTCTGCTTCCTATTTTGGAAGAGAGGATCTCAGGGGGTTCCGGGATGTTACCTACAGGGATTTCTGGCGTATCGAGGGAGCTATGAGGATCTCAAGGATTATCCAAGAACCGGTGATGTCCTTCCTTTTGACAACTATCCCATGACAATTGAGACCGGACAAGTCTTCATTGTGGAACTGGGAAGAATTGACAATTCAGTGATGCGGCAGTACTACAGATCCGACGGTAACTCATGGCAGGGAAGACCAACAACAGAAGGGTTCACGGTCAACTGAACAGCCCCTGATCGGCTTGTATCTTTTAAAAACACCGAATCTGCCTACAGGTGGTGATTTTCGAGGTGATTGAATGACATAATAGAAAAAATCATAGACTTGGTACGTTAGAGTTCGGTTTATGGTACCGCAGGGGGATGGAACCTTACAGAAACCCCCGGTGTATACCACAGGCAGTCGACAGATAATGGTCTGTTCCTGGCACGAAAGAACAGTGACGTCCCCTCGAAGATACAGGCCAGACCCATACCTCCGAGTACTACCCGGCAGGCAGGACGGTGAATCTCCATATCGTACGCAGCCGCTTTCTCTCCGGATGAGCATGCACAGAGCAGCAGATCTGCGTGGCTACAGTCTATGTGGAAAGTGCAACCCGGGATCACAGAGACCCTGATACGACCCTTCGGGTCTGTATACAGACAGAACCCTGAGAGCTGCAGCTGCTGCACTCAGGGCTCAGTCAATGGTCAGAAATCATCATCATCTTCTTCTGTGGGTGCTGCAGGGATGGTATCCTGCAGCACTGCCTGTTATCTTCTGTAGAGCTTGCCGGGTACCAGATACATATCTGATGAGGCATCTCGCCCTCGAAGTACGCTGCCATGAGCTCTGCCAGCTGTGAAGCCATGGCATCGAAGTCCTGTTCGATCGTACCGACGAATGGCCCGCCCTTATCGATCTCGGCCTTGGCGAAGTCCGTACCGTCGATACCGACTACTTTCACTGAGGTGATCCCTGCAGCTTCGAGCGCCTGGGTCGTCCCATAGGCAGGTTCATCCCAACCGGCCCAGATCCCGTCAATATCACTGGAGGCAGTGAGTACGTCCTCGGTGATCTTCCTGGCGTTATCGACAGGTCCCGGTACATCGATGTGGAAACTCTGTACGACGGTGATCCCCTCATAGCTGTCGAACACCTTCTTCGCACCGATAGCACGGGCTCGGACTCCCGGATGGGGATCATGGGTATACATCAGGACCTTGCCCTCTCCTCCGATGGCATCTGCGAGCACCTGAGCGGTCTGGGTACCCAGATCTGCATTATCGGAGGTGATGTTCAGCACCACCCCGTCAGTCAGACCAGCATCAAGACCGAATACCGGGATCCCGGCTTCCTTCGCTGAGGTGATCCCCTTGGTCATCTGAGTAGGATCTCCCATACCCAGTACGATGGCATCCACATCCTGCGCCACTGCATCTTCGATCCTGCTGACCAGCAGACCGAAGTCTCCTGCAGTATCAGATACGGTCACCTTCCAGCCCCTTTCGGTGGCTTCGCTCTTGAGCTGTTCGATCACATAGGCTGTCGTCGCATTCGCCATGTAGGGTGTGACAATAGCGATAGTGGTCGTATCAGCTTGTTCGCTGCTTCCTGCAGACCACAGGGGTACAGCGGATGCTGCCAGTACACAGAGGATCAGTACTACAGTTCTCATTCTTCTCATCTTCGTCTCTCCTTTTCGTTTCTCTTCTCTCATTACTCATTACTCATCTCTGGAACACAGTCGTCATATGGTGAAACTCTTCCCTCAGAGCAGGGTAGAGTCCAGTGAACACGTCAAGGCCCTTCTGATACACCATGTGTGCCTCTCTATCGGGCATGATGATCCGCTCTATCTTCATATAGCCATCAGGGAGCCGATAGTCATCCTGCCACCCCAGGGCTTTCCCTGCGATGACCACACTGCCGAGTACCCCGTTGAGGGCACTCTCGGCTGCGATATGGACCGGGATGCCCAGGACCGAAGAGAGGATCTCCATCAGCAGCAGATTCTCAGCACCGCCGCCTGTGGCTACCACATGGGTCGCCTGTACCCCCGTACCCTCCTCGATCTTCTCATAGATGGAGGCAAGTCCGTAGCAGATCCCTTCGAGTACCGCACGGAACATCTGAGCTCTGCCGGTATCACGGCTGATCCCTATATACCCGCCCATCGCAGATGCATCCATGAAGGGCGAACGCTCTCCCTGCAGATAGGGCAGGAAGAAGAGTCCCGAGGACCCGGGTGCTGCCTGTGAGGCGATCTCCTGGAGCTGCCGGTACTTGTCTTCAGTGATACCGAAGGTATCGAGCAGCCAGGAGATCGTACCGCCTGCGGTACGCATCGCACCGATGGCGATGGTCGCTGCACCATCGGGGTGCTTGAGATTGAACATCCCGCAGGAGGGATCGACCGGCTGTGGTGTGGTGGCAGCCATCCAGCCGGAGGTCCCGATGTAGCAGGAGTAGACCCCTGCATCTCCGGCTCCCGCACCGACGGTCGAGGAGGCTGCATCCCCGGCTCCGTGGATGACCGGCAGCCCTGCAGGCAGGCTGCAGGAGGCAGCTGCCTCCGGGGTGATCTCCCCGGTGATACTCCCTGCTGATTCGATGATCGGCAGGATCTCTTCGGTGATTCCCAGCACTGAGAGGATCTGCTCATCCCAGCAGCTCGTTCGGTAGTTCAACAGCCCGGTGGTAGCTGCATTGGTCGGATCGGTGACGGACCTGCCGGTAAGTCTCCAGCACAGGTAATCATGGGCACCGAGGAGCAGGGAGGTCTCTGCTGTGAAAGCGCTGCGGCTCTTGAGCAGCATGATCTTCGCAGGCAGTGAGGAGGCATCCGGATGGTTCTGCGTGATCTCGCAGAGCTCCTGGATACCCATCGAGGCTGCGAACTGCTCGAACTCACTCTGAGCACGGGTGTCAGAGTAGAGGATCGCAGGATCACTGCACGTGCTGCCTTCGATCCTGATGAGGTCCTGCATCTGGCCGCTGAGCACCAGTGCCTGCGGCTGCAGGGAGGGGTGAGCTGCCATGAGTTCACAGACGGTATGGCAGAAGGCTTCCCACCAGAGCTGAGGATCCTGCTCGATGGCAGGGCCGTTCACGATCAGGGATACTCCTGTGAACGGGCATCAAGGATCGTCCCGTCCCGTCCTACCAGCGATGATTTCAGGGCGGTAGTCCCGATATCGACAGAGATCAGGTACTGCATAGCGGTCTCTCCTTCTTCAGATACGGATCGAACGTACTCAGGTACGAGGAGAAGCGGATGAGGTCCGATGCAGCAGCCTTCACGAATGCCGTACCGATGATCACCGCATCTGCACCCATGGCAGCTGCCTGATGCACATCTGCTGCCGTGCTGATCCCGAACCCCAGGGCTACCGGAAGGTCATAGACTTCTGCCATCCGCTTCACTGCCTCGAATCTGCGCTTTGCTGCGTTACTTGCGGTGAACTGTCCTCCGGTACTGCCCTCGGTAGACTGCAGATAGACGAAGCCGGTGGTACAGGCAAGGATGTGTGCTATCTGCTCTTCACTCTTGTCGAACCCGATGAAGGAGACGATCTCGACCGAGGAGCCTGCAGGGAGGTGTGCAGCAGTTCACGATGGGCTTCTGTGATGTTCGGTACCAGTACGGCAGCTGCCTGTGAGGCGATGCACGACCGGGCGAACTCGGGGATCCCGACAGCTTCGAGGGTCTCGTCGTAGAGCATGACGATGCTCCTGATGTGCTCAGCTGCTACGGCTTCCACCGAGTCGGTGATCAGCTTCGGCAGCAGTTCCTTGGGGACCGCGAGCTGTGAGAGGGCCTGCCTGATCACCTCCCCGTCGAGATAGGGATCCCGTGAGGGGATACCGATCTCCAGAGAGCTCAGGCCGTGCTCTGCACAGCAGGAGAGTGCTGCCCGGTAGCGCTCGGGATCGGGATAGAAGGAGGGCAGGTAGCCGATGAGCAGCGGCATGCCGGTGCGCTGCAGATGGTCAGTGATCAGTTCTCTCATACTCAGGCCTTCTTCTTCGCAAGGGATGAGGTGAGCACTGCGAGGATGATGATGATACCTGTGAGGATGGACTGTGCATAGGTGTTGATACCCAGGATGTTCAAGCCGTTGCCCATCGCTCCCATGATCAGTACTCCCAGCAGGGTCCCCCAGATGTTCGCTTCTCCCTCACGGAAGGCGGTCATCCCGAGGAAGACCGCAGCTGCCGCATTGAGCATGAAGGGGCTTCCTGCCTGGGGATGTGCCGATGCGAGCCTGCTCGTCAGGACGATACCGCCGAGGGAGGCGAAGAACCCCGAGATGCCGAAGGCGATCAGTCGGACTCCCCTGGTCCTGATCCCTGCGAGGAATGAGGCCTCCTCATTGCCTCCTATGGCATAGAGCCGTCTTCCGTAGGTGGTCTGCTCGAGCAGCAGGTAGATGACCAGCAGGGTGAGGACCATGATGATCACCGATACCGGGAACACTCCCACAGAGCCCTGTCCGAGGATGCTGAACTGTTCGGGCAGTCCGAAGACCGTGGTCCCCTTCGATATGAGCAGGGCGGCTCCGCTGAAGGCTGTCATGGTCGCCAGAGTGCCGACGAAGGCCGACAGCCCCCGTAGGCGATGATCAGCCCGTTGAGCAGTCCCGCTGTGGTCCCCAGCCCCAGGGCAAGGATGATACTCAAGAAGGTCCCCATCCCGGCCTTCATCAGCAGGGCACAGACGATCCCGACCAGGGATGCGATGGCTCCGACTGAGAGGTCGAAGTCCCCGGTGATCATGACGACGGTCACTCCCGAGGCTACGATAGCCAGAGTGGCTACCTGCTCGATGATGTTCTGCAGGTTCCGTGCAGAGGGGAAGACATCAGGTCTGATCACTGAGAAGAGGGTAAGCAGGAGGATGAATCCCATAAGGTTCCCCAGGTGCGTATGAACGCTCCTCTGTGCTCTTTCTTATCCGTATCGAGTGTGTGTGCTTTCATGTCGTAGCTCTCCCGTAGCAGTGGTTCAGGTATGCTTCCTGCTGCATGTTCGTGTTTTCTTTGATACAGGTCATCTGACCCTCTTTGATGAACAGGATCCGGTCTGCGAGTCCCAGGACTTCGTTGAAGTCGGAGCTCACGAGGATCACTCCGGTCCCCGATGCTGCCAGTTCCCTGATGATGCTGTAGATCTCGAATCGTGCCCCTACATCGACCCCTTTGGAGGGTTCATCGAGCATCAGGATGCGCGGTCGCTGCAGGGTGGTCCTGGCAAAGACGACTTTCTGCTGGTTCCCTCCTGAGAGGGTCCCGACATGGTTGGTATAGTCTTCACTCTTGAGCCGTACCGCCCTGCCTGATTGCAGGGTCATCTTCTTGATCTTTGCATGGTCGAGGAAGCCTGCAGTGGAGAGGTCCCGCAGCGACATCAGTGAGATGTTCTCATAGATCGATCTGCTGAGGACCAGCCCCTGCTTCCTGCGTTCTTCCGGGACGAGTACCACGGCTCGGTCTATGGCAGCTCCGGGGGAGGAGGGACGGTAGTCCCTCCCGTCCAGCTCCATCGTCCCGCCGCTGAGTGCTCGTGCTCCGAAGATCGATTCGAGCAGTTCGGTCCTCCCGGACCCGACGAGCCCCCCGATCCCGAGGATCTCCCCGGCTCTGAGCTCGAAGCTGATATCATGGACGTGTGAGTTGGAGAGGTGGGAGACTTTCAGTACCTGCTCTCCAATGGTACCGCTCTTCTCAGGGAAGGCCGATTCGAGGTCCTTGCCGATCATGCTGCTGATCAGAGAGTCCTTGGTGAACTCTGAGGTCTTCGAACAGCCTACCACCATCCCGTCTCGCATGACGGTGATCCGGTCGGTGATCTGCAGTACGTCATCAAGGTTATGGGAGACATAGATGACGGTCTTTCCCGCCTCTTTGAGCGTTCTGATCACCTTGAAGAGTTTCTCCTTCTCGATGTCAGTGAGCGCTGTGGCAGGTTCATCCATGAAGTAGACATCTCCTGCTACCGCGAAGGCTCGTGCGATGGCTACCATCGCACGGTCGACCGCTGAGAGGTAACTCACCGGTCGCCTCAGGGGGAACTGTACCTGCAGGGTCCGGGTGATCTCCTCGGTCTTCGCCTTCAGCTGGTTCCAGTCTACCAGCAGGCCGTACTTCCTGGGGTAGGAGTGTCCGAGGAAGATGTTCTCCATCGCATTGAAGTAGGTCACCAGATTGAGTTCCTGGTGGATGAACGAGAGTCGGTGGGCCGCTGAGTCTTTGCTGGACCTGATGGAGACCTCTTCTCCCTTGATGAAGATCTTTCCCTCATCGGCTTTGACGATGCCGGCAAGGATCTTGATCAGGGTCGATTTCCCTGCGCCGTTCTCACCGATCAGTCCTTGGACCTCCCCGGTGTTGAACTCCAGAGAGACTCCTTTGAGTGCCTGGACACCCGGGTAGCTCTTCTTTAGCTGCTCTATACGTAGAGACTGTGTTTCATGCATCAGATCAGGTCCTCCCACAGGTCGGTGTCGTTGAAGCTGTCGATCGAGTCGATCGTCCCCTCTTTGTTGATGATGTACTTGAAGGTGTTGCGCTTTCCCTGTCTGCTTGATGCCATGATCACATAGGGTCCCGGCAGGTATGCTTCATCATAGAGTACCACCTTGTCATGGATACTGATACTGATCCGCTTGGAGAGAAAGGCGGTACAGGCTTCGGTGATCCCAAGGGCCTGTGCTGCCTTTTCGGGCAGCAGGACCGGGGTCATGATCTCTTTGCCCTTGGTCACCATGGTCCCGGTAGTCTGTGCGAAGGACTGGTAGAGGGATCGATCTTCAGAGTACTGTTCGATCACTGCGCTGAACTGCTGTTCCACATACGACTTCTGATAGATCACCGGGGTCCCGTCTATCGATCGCAGCCGGGTGAGGGCACTGAACTGTGCATCGCTGCTGCCGAAGAGGGAACAGAGCCTGGGGTCGCTGATGTGGTGTTCGACTGATATGACGGTGGTGGTGACCGGCATCTTCTGGCGGTCCATCTCGTTCTGGAAGCCCTGCAGGCTGATCGTGTCCGAGTGTACCTCAGGAGCAGCGACAAAGGTCCCCACACCATGGATGATGTGGATGATGCCCTCCTGTTCCAGTTCGGCAAGGGCTCCCCGGGTAGTCATCACCGAGGTATTGAAGATCTCTGAGAGCTCCTTCTGGCTGGGGAGTGCCTGCCCGAGGGGGAATTCTCCTTGGAGTATCCTGGTCTTGAGGATCTGGGCTATTTCCAGATATCGTAGTTTCTTTGCCATCAGGCACACCTCTTATAGATATATAGTCTTCTAGATGTCTATAAGAATAGCATGGGTTAAGTGATCTGTCAAAGAGAATATGCAGTGTGCTGGTAGAAGAAGTTCGAGAGTCAGGAACTGCTCAGGGGAGCAGGTCCACAGACCCTGGAGAGAGAGGAGGGGGATCAGGAGAGGAAGATGCAGGTGAGCAGGTAGTCGATGAGAGTCCCGAGGCCATCGATGACATTGTGGATGACGATGGGACGAGGATGCTCCTGGTCCGGTAGAAGAGGATCGCATAGACGATGCCGAAGATGAAGGCGAACAGCAGCTGTCCGGGGTTTGCATGGATGATCGCCAGGGGGTTGAAGGAGATCCCGAGGTGTGCTGCGGTGAACAGCAGGGCCGCGATGACTCCTGCGATCGGCAGCTCTATGTTCCCCAGTGTCAGCACCTCCTTCCATGCGATCATGAGGATACCCATGAGGTATGCCCGGAAGAGGAGTTCTTCGGAGATTCCCGGCATGATCAGACGGAAGAGGATGACGCTGTGTATGGATTTGAGCCCGGGGTCTGTGTCGAGGATCCAGGGCCAGTTGTTGATCCACAGATAGAGCAGTTTCCCCAGCGTGAAGAAGATGAGGAAGCCCAGAGTGAAGGAGGTGATGGTCTTTCTGATCTGTGCTGCATGCTGCAGGTTGAATTCCCAGTGTGCAGGTCTCCTGCCGCCGATCGGCAGCAGCATGATCATCAGTGCAGGGAGCATCTGCACCACGTGGTGGATGATATCCCACCAGATGGAGAACTGCCGGTATCCTGCTATGCCTCCCAGACGGTCTGCTGCCCACCACCCAAGCTGAGGGAACAGCCATGCTGAACCGATCGCTGCAAGGAGCGTGACCGCTCTCAGCAGGACCGATGATCCGCTATGCTCTTGTATCTTTTCCATATCGCCGCACTCGCATGAGAGATCCCTGTACCACAGCTGTCGGCTGTATCATGTATCCCCTTCATGCCATCCCTCTTCATCCTCTCTACGGTCGGGCCTGCTTCTCTCTTCTGATATGATCGAGAGCCTGCCGTTGGTATGTGCATGATCATATCATACACGAAATCAGTTGGCAATTCTCCTCGTGCACAGGGACTCATCAAGGCAGGATATGTCTGAGGGCGGTGTTTCCTGAGGGGAAAAGAGTGGTATCGAAGTGTATGAGCAGCCCGATGGGCCCTGCCGCAGGCAGGGCCTGCTCACGTGAGGGTCAGCAGAGCAGGGTGGACGTTCCACTCCCTCATCTCGGAGGTGATGACCGTGACTGTCTTCCTGTTGATCCGTTTGACCCTCGCATGCTGCTCGAACCCCTGCGAATCACAGAAGGTGACATGATCCCCTACGATGAACCTCGTCATCTGGTTCAGCAGTTCCATCTCTCTGAGCAGCTTGACCCGTGAGACGATCATCTTGTTGAGTGTCACCAAATCCTTCTCATCAAGACTCTTGATGAACTCCTCTATCTTCCTGATGTCCAATCGCTCCAACTCACTACCCATCGTACCCTGCCTCTCGTGATCTTTGACCTCCCCTGAAGTTCTTCCGGTAACAGTCTGCAGCCTCTTCTCGCCGTCATGGTGCTGCAGGATCTTAGAACGAACCATCGGTGGGAATCAGGGTCGTCAGTACAGCAGGGAGGGGGAATCACTCTCAGTCGTGTGATTCCCCCTCCCTGCTGGTTCCATGACGCAGTATACATTTTTTTTATCGATTCCAGGTCGTACGCTCTCTGGTAAAGACCCTGAAAATTGGTATACTATACCCATTGTCAGAGTTATGTAGCATATGCCAACAACATGACACAGCAGGTGCTGTAGAGACCTCATGAGGCGAGGCTGAAGGGGCAGACCCTGTCGACTGTCGAGGCGCAGCATACAGCATAGGGGACGAAGAAGATCATGAACATCACCATCACAGCACTATCAGTCTTTCTCATCGGTCTGATCATGACCATGTCCGGAAGGGGCGGGGGAAACTTCTACGTACCGCTGCTGGTCCTTACCGGATTGGGGATGCATCAGGCTGCTACGATGGGACAATTCATCCTGATGATCGCAGCACTGACGGGCATGCTGGTATTCAACAGGAAGAAGCTGGTCGACTGGAAACTCGCTCTGGTCATAGACCCCCCGACAGATATCATGGCATTCGTCGGAGGGTACTACTCCAGCTATCTCAGCGGCACCACCTTGAAGATCGTACTGTCGGTGTTCCTCGTGATAGCCGGGTTCTCTATGCTCATCAATCTCAAGGAGCATCCCATACATGTGGGGAAACGGTTAGGGTACTGGCACCGGGAGTATAACGGAGAACAGTACGTGGTCAACCTCTGGTACACCCTCCCGGTCACGGCAGCAGCAGGTCTGGTAGCCGGGGCAGTCGGCATATCAGGGGGATCGTTCAAGATCCCCCTGATGGTCCTGCTTTGCGGGGTTCCCATGCATATCGCTGTGGGGACCTCAACGGCGATGGTGGCAGCGACGGCGACCATGGGGTTCCTGGGGCATTCTCTGCAGGGCCACTTCGAACCGCACTATGCCATCCCCTTAGGAATTGCGGCTCTGCTGGCCGGCATCCTCGGGGGCAGACTGGCGATCAGGACTAATCCGAAGCACCTGAAGCTGATCTTCGCCGTGACGACCTTTGTTGCCGCCCTGCTCATGATCGGTAATGCACTGCTCTCATGAGGGGCTCAGGCCTTCATGAGAGGCAGTGTATCGTCGGTCACCTCCAGCGTGATGTGGTGGTAGTCCGCTGTCTTATTCACGGCATGGAGAAACTCAGTCCTGTCGAACTCCTTCCCGACTGTGATACTCATGATCAGAGCGCGGTGCTGCTCTGAGAGCTGCCAGATATGCAGGTCCTGCATATGTGCACCAAAGCTTTCTGCAAGATGCTGCAGGCTGGTTCTCTCCTCATCTGATCGGTAGTGATCAACCAGGATGCTACCGCTGGAGACCAGCAGTCCGTATGCCCACTTGAGGATGACCAGAGCTCCCAGGACAGCTACCCAGGCATCCGGCCAGCTCTGATCGAAGAGTCTGCCTGCGAGCAGGGCGATGATCGCCAGTACTGAGGTCATGGCATCGGTGAGCACATGCAGATAGGCAGATCGCAGGTTGTGATCATGACCATGGGCATGACCTCCGGAGGAGAGCAGCAGCGCACTGACCAGATTCACCACCAGTCCCACGACTGCGACGATGAGAGCCTGGGTGTAGCTGATAGGCTGCGGTTCGATCATCCGGTGAACCGCCTCATAGATCATCGCCAGTGCCGTGATGCCGAGGATCACCGCATTGGTATACCCTCCCAGCACTCCTACCTTCCCCGAAGAGAAGGCGAAGTCGGGGTCATCGGCATGCCGGGCAGCGATACGGTAGGCGAGCAGGGTCACCAGGAGGGCGAAGGTATGGGTACCCATGTGAATACCGTCTGCAAGCAGCGCCATGGAGCCGGTAAGCAGTCCGAAGACGATCTCCCCTGCCATGGTGACGAGGGTGATCCCCACGACGACCCTGGTCCGTGTGATACTCCCATGAGTATGGGCGGCGGGAAGCTTCTGGTCGCACAGTCTCTCTGTCATGATGGTTCCTCCATGACCTGCTTCACCTGCTCGAGCTGCCTGAAGAACTCCTTGCTCTCAGCCTCTCCGAGTTCCTTGGTGATCTCCTCGATGAGATGTTCATGCATATGGTGGTGATACGCATACTCCTCCCGTCCGATCTCTGTCAGCTCGATGAAGAAGGATCTCCTGTCATCAGGGTCCTTCTGCTTGATCACATACCCTTTTGCCAGCAGGCGGTGAGTCATCACCGTCAGCGTCCCGGTCGTGACTCCCAGTCTTTCTGAGAGTTCTTTCATCCTCATCGAACCGTGGTCACCCACCACTTCCAGCAGGTGCAGTTGTGCAAGAGAGATGGCTCTTCCCTCAGCTATCGAATGTTCCCATGAGTTCATCTGCTCGAAGAACTCTACCAGAATGCTTGAATACGTGTTGTTCATATCTTTTACCTTGATAATCAAGGTATATGTAAATAGGTTGATTGTCAAGGTAAAAAGAGGAAGAGGGATCAGCATTGGCATTACCACGCAGTAGCTGAGAAGAGCATCCATGAAGGAGGCAAGGAGTGCTGAGGGAAGAGAAGGGGAGTGACCTTGCAGAAGCGATGGGAAGTACAGAGATCGCATGTACAGAGTACAAGCGTATGAAGTGCATTGATAGGAATAGACATACGAGGAACCTCGGATTATCTGTCGTGAGAACAGAATCGATCCAATCCAGAGGTCGGTTCAGCTGGTAGTCGGGGAGCCTTACCGTGATCGACACGATCAGGAGGTATGGTGAAAAACAATGGGAACCGGTTCAGCACCTCCGTCGATCATATGAAACTCACTATCCCCTGATACCCATAGTACCCTGCAAAGCCTATCAGAACGATTCCCAGTAGTCGCATGGCTAGGAGGTATGCCTTCGGGTGATCGAATAGCTTGCTCTTTGCGATGAAGAGAGTAAGGACTACTCGTGTTCCGATAAGTAGGGCATAGAACCCTACCAGATATAAGATTGATGAGAGGGGATTCTTTGACCAGGATTCCACTACCGCTACGGAACCGATCGTAAACCAGAAGACATAGACATTGGGATTGAGGAAGTTTGTGATGACTCCCTGTTTGAATGAGTCAGGATTTTCCTTGCCAGGATCGATATCCAATCCCTTTGTTCGTATACCCCGTATTCCCAGTCGTGCGATGAACAGAGCTCCGAGGATGAAGATGACGCCCAGATATTGCTCTCTGTTCGGGAGTCTGCTGAAGATGAGGATCGATATGACTGCAATCGGGAAGTCAGTGATCAGAGGAGCACAGGCTATCTTGATCCCCTCGATAGCACCGTACCTGATAGTCTTTGAGATCGTGAGTGTCATGACAGGTGAAGGACTTGATCCGAGAGTAAGTCCCAGGAGGCTGCCGGATAAGAGCATCTGGATTGGGGTAAACATAAATGATGGTTTCCTGTGCAGGTCTCTCCTGAATCAGGAGAGACCATGAATTGTGATCATACCTCTTCGAGTCTGGTGATATCGGCACCGATACCTTTCATCGTCTCAAAGAATGTAGGGAAAGATACCCGAGCAAACTCAGCATGATCGACGACTGTCGGTCCTTCTGCTATGAGAGCCGCTATTGATGATGCCATGACGATACGGTGATCATGATGCCCATCGATAAAAGTCCCCTTGAGTTCTGAATGGTAGACGGTGAGCGTATCGTGAGTCTCCTCAAATCTCCCGCCCATCTTCTCGAGCTCTTTTCTGATGATAGCGGTCCTATCGGTCTCTTTGTATCTGCTGGCAGATACATTCTTCAAAACCGTCTTCCCCTCAGCCTTACAACCCAGGACGGCGAGAGCCGGCACTGCATCAGGGGTCCCGGAACAGTCGATCTCGATCCCATGAAGCGTCTTACCGCCTTTTATGGTGATCCCGTCTAATCCATTGTTCCTGATCTCGACATCTGCACCCATCCGTCTGAGGATATCGACATATGCCCGTTCTCCTGCATAATCTTCTGTGTCCAGATTATGGAAGGTCACATCAGAGTCGGTGATCGCCGCTGCTACTAGGGGATATCCTGAGGTTCCCCAGTCAGCCGGGATATGGAAATCAGCAGCTTTGAATTTCTGTCTGCCTGTTACCCAATATTCACGATAATCATCACTATGCTCTACGGTGATACCTACCTGCTCGAGCATCCCTAAGGTCATATTGATATAAGGGATCTCAAGCATCTTCTCATCGGTGATGGTGATATGGGTGTCTTCTTCAGCCATGGAGCCGGCTACGAGGATGGGGGTCAGCCACTGTGAATTATACCCGGGCATTGATGCTTCACCACCTTTGAGTACTCCCTTTACCACTAGAGGTGCAAGACCATTGCCTCTCGTAGAGACGATATCCGCCCCCAGCATATTGAGCGCATCGATCTGGGGACCTGCAGGTCGATAGCATATCTGATAATCGCCGGTGATTATCGAACAGCCTTTGATAAGACTTGCTGCGGCTACAACCATATAGAAACCTGTCCCGGAGTTCTCAGCATCAAGCACACTGCTGGGGACACTGAGGTTACCGCCAGATCCTTCAATGACCCACTGTTCAGGATCTGAAGTGTCTATTGAAACACCCATAGCTTCAAACATCCCGATGATCGAAAAACTATCGAGATTCAGCAATGGGTTATATACCGTGTTCTGCCTTCAGCCAGAGAACCGAGAACGATAGCACGGGCTGTACCGGATTTGTTACCCGGAACACTGACCTCACCTTGCAGTGTTTGTGTGTTACGAACTAAAAATTTCATTATTCATACCTTTGATCATAGTTTAATGTAAATGTTTACAGTTGTACTGTACGCCTAAAATGGTCTTTCTGTCAATGATAAACTCTATATTTAAGAAAAGAATAGGATTGACAGATGGGTTTATAGTGTATGATGAGATATATAGTAAATGTTTACAGTTATGCTTTATTCATAAACAGGAGTAGGTAGATGAAAAGGAAAATCACGTCAATCGTATGTATTCTGGTACTTGTTAGTTCCTTCAGCTTTGCAGCTGGACAGCAGGAGAGCAGTCAGACGATCTCAATTGCAACAGCAGGGACCTCAGGTGCTTTGTATCCCATGGGAGTAGCTTTAGCAGAGGTGCTGAATGCCAATATCGATAATATGACTGCATCAGCAGAATCAAGTGGTGCCTCATTAGAGAATATGAGAAATCTCATGCAGAGGAATGTAGAGTGGGGGATCAGCCAGAATGAAGTAGCTTATCTTGCATATGCGGGAAAAGGTACGTATGAAGGTGCACAGTTCAGTGATCTCAGATCACTGTTCGGAACCCTTATCAGCTGGGTACAGATATTTGTTCCTGCTGACAGTGACATTGAGACACCTGCAGATTTTGCAGGAATGAGAATCGGTGTGGGTCAGGCAGGCAGCGGTGGAGAAGCTGCGGCTAAGAAAGTCTTAGGGTATTATGGACTGGACTATGATTCGATCCGACCTGAGTTCATCTCTGATGCAGAGATGGTAAATGCTCTTAAGGATGGAGTGATCGATGGGTTCATCAGTACCCATCCACTGAAATCAGCTGCATTGCTTGACCTTACCACCACTTTTGATGTTAAGATCATCCCTGTACTGGATGAGAACTTCTATGCAGAATACCCGTACTACACAAAGAAGATCATACCTGCAGGAACTTATCGTGGCGTAGATTATGCGGTAACCACACCAACTTCCCGAATCGTCATGTACACAACAAAAGATGAATCAGTAGAGGAGACCTATGAAGCGATGAAGGCTGTATGGGAGAATATGGATGCATGGGTCAACGTGCATGCAGCAGTAGCTGCATACACTAACTTGGAAGATGCTTGTATCAATCTTTCTGCACCTCTACATGCCGGGGCTGCAAAATTCTATCGAGAACAGGCTGTGAATATCCCAGCAGAATATGAACCTATTGACTAGACGGATCCTACTGAAGCTGCTCCTTGCAGCTTCAGTGATCTGTATGACCGGTTGTATTACAGAGGTCCATCTCGTAATAGAGAACAGCACTACAGATACGGTGCTGTTCTCAGAACCGGTAGCACAGATAGATCATGTGACATATCACTATACACAATCATATGATCGGGGTCTGATCACCGAATTCTTCAGGGTAACAGGTGCTGGCCTTGTTCCGACGAAGATGATCTTTGATACCGACTCATACGATTATCATGGAACGCGGTACCCCAGCAGCACTATTACCAAAATCGATGATGCCTACGTTGTCGATATCAAGAAGGCCGCAGCCTATCCGGGGATCGGTTATCGAGTAGGGTACACGATAGAACAGCAGATGGAAGTATACACGAATGCAGGTATATATCATCTTAGATTTCAGCAAGCAGGTGATCCTGGAGATTACATATCAGTTAGACTACAGTAGGAGAATGCAACATGATAAAGAAAGACGTCGCTAGTAAGCGAGTCATTGCCGTGATAGCTGCGGCTTTATCTCTATTCCATCTATATACCGCATTGTTTGGTGTCTACACACCAATCTTGCAGGGGGGTATCCATCTATTTACTCTTCTTGCCCTATCGATGCTTATGTACACCGGAAAGAAATCTGGTGAGAAGGATGAGGAACATATATCACTGCTGAGGTGTTCTTGTTCATCACAGTAGTAGTGATCGCATTGATCTTTCTCTTCTCGTTGAGTCCTGACGAGATATTGAAGAGGGGAGTCTTCGGACCCACCCGGTTTGAACAATGGATAGGACTATGTGTGCTGATCTTTGTTTTGGAAGGTACCAGAAGGACTGTTGGCTTACCTATCGTCATCGTTGCCCTGATATTCATCATCTACGCACTCTTCGGACGCTATATGCCATCAGCTATCGCACATAAAGGCTATTCGATCTGGCGATTGATAGATAATCTTTCGTGGACGACTCAGGGGATCTTCGGTATCCCCATAGCTGTATCATCGACGTTCGTCTTCATATTCATCCTCTTTGGAAGTATGCTCGATAAGCTGGGTGCTGGAAAGTTCTTCATAAATTTCGCCTATGCTCTTTCAGGCCACAGGCAAGGTGGTCCTGCACAGACCGCAGTTATCGCAAGCGGACTCATGGGGAGTATTTCAGGATCCTCAGTGAGTAATGTGGTCACCACAGGAGCCTTCACGATCCCTCTCATGAAGAAGACCGGGTATGATGCTGAATATGCCGGGGCCGTAGAGGCTGTAGCTTCTACAGGGGGCAGATCATGCCTCCTGTCATGGGAGCCTCTGCATTCGTCATGGCAGATATGCTTGGAGTACCCTATTATCAGGTCGCGCTCTCTGCGTTGATCCCTGCGCTGCTCTATTTTCTCTCAGTCAGCTTCATGGTGCGCTACCAAGCAAGCAAGAAGGGGCTCAAAGGGGTTCCGAAGGATCAGCTACCCTCTGCAAAGGCTGTGATGAGAGAGGGGTACTACGTAGCTATCCCGTTGATGGCTTTGATCTATTTCCTCTTTATTCGTATGTACTCACCGATGAGGGCTGGTGTCTTTACGATCATCATCCTCATTGTGGTCTCACTTCTCTGGATGTGGAAACGCGAACATAGGATCATATGGCGGGAGATCCTCGAAGCTCTCGTCTATGGTGCGAAGATCGCAGTACCTGTCGCTATGGCCTGTGCATCAGCAGGTATCGTCATCGGGATCGTGTCGTTGACAGGTCTAGGAGTCAGATTCACCCAGTTGATCATAAGCCTCTCAGGTGGAAATCTGTTTCCCGCTTTGATACTTACCATGATCGCCTGTTTGATTCTCGGGATGGGATTACCAACGACCGCTGCCTATATCATCACCTCAGTATTAGCAGTCCCTGCTCTTACCTCCATGGGTGTCGAACTGATGGCTGCTCATCTGTTCATCCTCTATTTTGCCATCATCTCATTCATCACACCACCTGTTGCCATCTCAGCCTTTGCAGCAGCCGGTGTCGCAGGGTCGGATAGCATGAGGACCGGACTCAAAGCCTTCCGTCTCGGTATAGCAGGATTCATCGTTCCGTTCATGTTCGTATATGGTCCATCGCTCCTGCTCATAGGTTCCTGGTATCTGATCCTCATCAATTGTGTGAAGGCGATCTTAGGGGTCATGCTGTTAGCAGGTGCATTAGAGGGCTGGTTCTTCGATCGATCTCTTACAGTGATACTGCGTGTCATATTGGGAATGAGTGCGATCATGCTCATATTCCCAAGGATCTGGTCAGGTGCCGTAGGCATGGGACTCTTGCTTATAGCGTTTATAATCAATAGAATGACTGCTGAAACACTTAGTTAGAGAGGGAAAGTGGCAAAAGGAAAGTCAGAAACACTAATTGATGTTGCAAAATACGCAGGTGTATCTATCGCAACAGTCTCCAGATATCTAAATGGGGTGAAGGTACGCCCGGAACTTGCAGCTAAAGTTGCTGATGCAGTCGAGAAGTTCGACTACCGACTCAATCCTGCTGCTCGACTGATCAAAGGTCAGAAGAGCGGTACGATAGGGTTGATCCTCCCTGAGCTGGATCATCCCTATTTTGCTGCATTGCTTGAAGGGGCAGCAGAACAGGCACGTGAATTCGGACAGAATATCCTTGTTGGCTCCTGCATGGTAAGCATGAGGTGGAGGAGCAGACAATCGATCAGTTTGCGCATAACATCCTGGATGGTCTGATCTACACACCTGTTGCAAAGAGTGTGAATCTCATTGAGATCGAAGCTTTTCGAGAACTGCCGGTAGTCATCGCCGCAAGAGACCAAAGCGTCTATCCCCAGCTCCCCCATGTGTATCAGGACACTCATGGGGAGGGTATCTTTCCACAAAGTACCTTCTCTCCCTGGACATCGAAAGATCGCTTTCTTCGCCAGTTTTTGGGAGCCTGATTTCACTGAGAAGGAGATGCTCGAAATACTGAAGACTCCTGGAACAGGAGTCTATTCGAGTCTCAACAGATTTCGTGGCTATCTCGATGCTTTAGAAGAGTTTGGTGTAGAGTATGATCCAAGACTGGTAATCAAGTGCAGTTATGGTTTCGAAGATGGGAAGAGCTCTGCTAAACATCTGCTCTCAAGGATGATAACTTTTGACTCGATCGTCACTGCCTCTGATTATGTAGCTTGTGGTGTTATCGACACCTTGGAAGCGCAGGGGATATCAGTTCCCAATGATGTATCTGTCATGGGCTATGGGGACCTTGAGTTGAGCAAGATGATCAAACCACAATTATCTACCATCCATCAGAACATGTTCGAGATAGGCAAGCAATCTGTACGGTCGCTGTATGAGGTGATCCATGAGCGAACAGCTGAAGATATCATGCTGGATGTAGAGCTTGTCGTTCGTGATTCTACGAGTAAGAAAGATAGCTGATAGACTCCCTGAAATCTTAAAAATT